>Ga0182030_10015343_pt1 | contig 15021 bp, 11 predicted proteins | sample 812S3MmetaG_FD_121299 | JGI IMG/M metagenome (GOLD analysis project Ga0182030, IMG submission 121299) | Permafrost microbial communities from Stordalen Mire, Sweden - 812S3M metaG (Illumina Assembly) | ecosystem: Environmental > Terrestrial > Soil > Wetlands > Permafrost | place: Sweden... | reverse complement strand
CCCGCGGTTGGCCACCTTTATTGGCGAAGACCCAGTCTTGAGGGTCTTGGTGCAACGCGCGTTTCCGTAGTTCTTGCAGCGAACGGGCGAGCCGAGGATCGATCGGCAGCGAAGTCGTTACTGGCGACGGCAAGCTGGTCACATCGGGGAGAATCAGCGACGATATACTCCGGCAGTTACGTGCCCGGAAGCTGACGGTCCGGGAAAGACCAGGACCGGACAACGCCCTGGGCTTGCTCAAGATCATCTTCCCCAACGAGCATCACGTGTACATGCACGACACGCCCGAAGGCCGAGATATGTTCGCCACCAACGAGCGAGCCCTTAGCCACGGATGTATTCACTTGGAGCATCCAGCGGAAATGGCGCAATGGCTGCTGCGAGACAAACCCGATTGGACGCTGGAACGGGTTGAACACACGATGCAGGAAGGACTGGATAACAATACCGTTTATCTCACGAAGCCGGTACCGATCCTGATCGTTTATGGAACGGCAATCGTCCAGGACGACGGAGAAGTTTCACTTCTACCGGGACGTCTACGGCCACGACGCATCTCTCGAAGCAGCCTTGGCCAAAGGCTACCCGTATCCATAGATTGCCATCGAGTAACTCGTGGCATCCGGAGGCAGTCAAGCCTAGTCTTATCGAGCCCAACGTCTCCCCCGGGACAAAAGTCGGCAGTTGCTTCACACTTTGTAGCCAGAGGGATTTGGGAAATTATTGATCACTGGACTTCTCCTCGTCCCTTGACCTCCCACTGAACCACTACGTCCTCCCCACTACATCCATAGACTCGATCATGCAGGTTGATACAGGTACATATGTGATTGGGAACAATGCGAAGCCGTTCTCCTAACTTTGGTGGATTGCGCACTTTCCGCACATTCAGATGACCATGTTCTTCGGATAGATCCTCGATCATGGCGTCGGGATAGTTGACGACTTCCCCGTAGCCAAGTTTGAGACCGGAGAGAAGCGGATCGGCAGAGAGAGTCTTGCTTCCCGCGTCAACCATAACTTTGCCGGTAACACTGGCGCTCACTACCGTAGTGAGAACCGTTGCTGCACAGTCATGATAGGTCGCAGCTTCTGCGCAGACGGTGTTCTTGTCGTTAAAAATATACGTACCCGGCCGGATTTCAGTAACGTTCTTAAAACGATGGGAAATGTAGGCGGCAGGTGTGTTGCCCCCGCTCACGACTTCGCAGTCGACTCCTTGACGATCGAGAAGCTCTTTCAGCGTGGAGAGCCGATTATTTTCTGTGGCTAGCAGGATCTCGCGCTCGGCGGCTGTTCCCATGATGTGGCCTGGATAGGTCAGAACACCTTCCCATCGCAGACTTGCAAGCTCACGAATCCGCTTAGCCGTTTCCACAGAGTCTTCCGTGATGGGCAGGCCACACCGTCCGAATCCAGTATCGAACTCCACTCTCACTCCCACTGTAACTCCTGCTGTCAAGGCAGCTCGGGATATCCCCTGTGCGACGTCCAATGAATCAATCGCTACCGCACATCTGACTCGCTCGGCCAGGCGCATCAAGCGATCCAATTTCTTTTCTCCGAGCAATGGGTAAACGATGAGAATGTCGTTCACGCCGCTGTCAGCCATGACGTCAGCTTCGCCCAACTTTGCCACAGTGATACCCGAAGCCCCCAGCCTCAACTGTAGGCGTGCCAATTCAGGAATCTTATGGGTCTTCGTGTGCGGTCGCAGTCTCAGACCGTGCGCAGCACAGTAGTTACTCATGTTTTGGAGATTTCTCTCCATGACGTCTATATCGATCAGCACAGCCGGGGTGTCCAGGTCGGAGATTTTCATTGACTACCGCGTCTTCCGCGCGATGGCATCGATCTCAACCTTGATTCCGTCGCCCAACCCCGACTGCACGGTGGTGCGTGCAGGACGGATTCCGGGGAAAAACTCAGCGTACACTTTATCGAATCTGCCAAAGTCTTGAATGTCTTCGAGGTGGCAGGTGCACTTTACTACGTCAGCGAAGCTGTAGCCAGCGCTCTGCAAGACCTTTCCGATGTGGTTGAGCGTCAGTCGGGTTTCTTCTTCAATCGATCCGCGGACCACGGCGCCAGTCCGCAGGTCCAGTGGTCCTTGTCCGCTGATGAAAAGCCAGCCGTCGATCTCGACCCCTGCCGAGTATGAACCCGTCGATGCCACCTTGTCAGGGTGTTTGATTTCAACTTTAGGCATGCGGTATGGCCTCTTTCATAACGTCACAAATGTCCAACTTTCAGGTCATTGTTCTTCGGAGGAAATATCGTGCTGTCCCTTGAAATAAATAATGCTGTCCGCGCTGCTTCAAACTTCATTCCGACCGAACACCCTTCCTCAAAGTTATCTTAGCCTTACCTGCTTTCGGATTCTGACGATCATTGCCGATGTTTTCAGGATACTTCTGCGCTAATTCGCGAATCTCGTATGTAAACTTGAGAAACAGTTTCTCCCATCTTCTGGCTTCTTGAGCGGTATACGGATAAAACCCGTGGGCGTTGGATACGCCCCGAGCACCTGACTCCACTAACTGGTCAATCAGCGCTGGCACCTTAGTATCGCAGGACAGTTCTGGAAACAGATCTTTCATCACGGCTACGTATGCCGGAATGCCTGTCAGATCCATGAATCGGAAGGGACCAGCAAAGGTTATCCAGTATCCCAAATCGTTGCGCAACGAACGGTCCACATCGTCGATATTAGCGTAACCGTTCTCCACGAGGAAGAAGGCTTCTCGTAACATGGCATACATAAGCCGGTTCGTGATGAAGCCTCGAATGTCCCGCCGCAACAGAGAGGGCTCCTTTCCCCATATTTTCGCCATCGCCACCACGCGTTGCGCGCACCGCAATTCAGACCGCTTCCCGCAGATGATCTCCAAGAAACGAGTCACATGGGCAGGCTCCGCCCAATGTATGCCTAGGATCCGTTCGGGATGCTTCGTCCCGTTCTGCAAAACGGAAACGGGAATCGCAGAAGTGTTACTCCCAATCAGAGTCTCTGGAGAAACAACTTCCTCAATCTGGGCCAACGCAATTCTCTTGGTGTCGAGGTTTTCTATGACAGATTCGATCACGATGTGAGAATCTCGAAGGTCCGAGAAATTCTCGGAAATGCCCAACTTCTGGATCACCTTGGATGGATCTCGCCGTAGGATGCCTTGCTTCCTCATCTGCCTTAAGAGCATCCATATATGACGGCGTGCTTGCTTATGTTTTGCAATACTCCGGGTTACTGCTGTTACTGGGTGGCCCGCGGCTAGCAGACAGGCGATGATACTCATCCCCATTAGCCCAAGACCAACTACTCCAGCCGGAGTGTCCTCGGTTGAGCGCTTCCAGGTTCGCACTGGGTTTCTGTTGTTTGCTGAATGCCCGTCTCGCATGCTATGCCTCCCCAAACGGCTTCGGTTTTCGCCAAATCCTATCTAGTTCTCTAAGGTCCAGCAGGTAGAACATGGAACCTGGCGGGGCGCTCGCTCCGCCTTCGACCTCAAGCAAATCAGAGCTCGCTGTTTCTTAGAAATCGAGCCATTGTTATTTTTCAGATAAGCATGCTTTATCTTCAATCGATGTCTCTCGATGTGACATCCTGGCCTCTTTCGCAATATAGCCTAGACGCGCAGAGAGACTTCCTGCCGCCCGCCTAACCATTCGCGACAGATTTGGAACACGATTGGTTCCGAGTTGACTCGTGATTCCCGCGACACTGATTGCGGCAACAGCCCTCCCGCTCTCGTCGAACACCGGAGCTCCAATGCAACACACCCCCGGTTCATCCTCTTCATTGTCGAAAGAGTATCCTGACTCTTTGACGAGCTTAAGTTCCCGTTTCAATGCGCTTTTTGAAATGATCGTGCGACTGTTGTGTCGAGCAAATTCTTTGGTCTTGAGCAGGTAATCAAGTTCGTCCTCGGGGAGGAATGCGAGGAGGACCTTACCTACTCCGGTGCAGTTGACGTCGAAGCGGCGCCCGATCCATGAAGCCAGCCTGACCAATCCTGGCGCTTCAACCTTGTCAATGATTACTGCCTCGTCGCGTTCCAACACCGCCATATGTACCGTGAGCCCAGTTTCTTGCATCAGAGAACGCAAGAAAGGCCTAGCCTCTTCACGCAGATCGAGGTTCTCGAGGGCGCTCCTGCTCAGGCTGACCAGCTGCAGACCGACACAGTACCTACCCGTTTTCGCGTTCTTCTGCAGAAACCTCCTTCGTTCGAGAGTAGATAGGATCAGGTGGGCCGAGCTTTTTGGAATTCCCAGTCGACGACCAATTTCGGAAAGTGAAAGTCCACGCTTCGCATGAGTGAGACATTCCAGTGCCGAGAGTGCCCGTTCGACCGATGGTACCGAATATTCCTTATGTTTGGCCACGATACGCCTCCACGGTAAAGAAGAACGCGTTCAAGCGAATGGATGCGACCCGAAAATACGATTGTATGAGTCAATCCATCGATCGAAGAAAGAAATCGTGCACCTCTTGTCAAGTAGCGTCCAGCCGATTGAACAGGTCTACCGAGTCGTGGCAGGGGCTGCTAATGCAGCCCTGCCGTGCTTGAGGCTACTTGACAGCTAGCGCGCGAAACAAACGCTTACTCGCGCAATCCCTTACCCTCGTAGTCCCTATCTGTCGACAACGGTTAGCTGAGTAATGTTGACCGCGGTTGCGAGAGCGCTAATAGAATCAAGATCAAAGTCCTTGTACAGATCCAAGCAAAACAGTTCCGGCGCGGAACGAAGAGGCACCGGCTTGTCGAGCAAATATGCAAAGCTCTTCATGGCGTTGCGGGTTACGACACTTGAGAACGCATCCGGGTCGATAGCAGCCGCAATCAGAGCAATCGTCTGGCTGCGAATTCCATCGGTCACCAATTGAACACGGGTGGACCCGGTTGAGGAACGTACCCATCCTCCGAATGCCAACAACTGCGCGACCTCCAATCCCAAAGAGCGATCTCCGCTGCCATCGACCAAAAGCTCCCAGTCGCTCGAATCGGGCTCCTCCGGCATCGTAGCCCCATTGAAGATGAGATCTAACGCGAATACCTCATGCCCCCCACTCAAGCGATCAAATACGTCCTGCCCGGAAGCTTTGTAGCCCTTGTCATTGAGCACAACTGTAATCGGCTCGCCATCGGGCGATGAATCTTGTCTGAACCATACTCCCGTAGCAGCCAGCCCGTTCGAAAAGTCGAAACGATAGGACAAGCTCTGAAACATCATGCCTCTAGAGTTCGTCATCCTTAGGGCACGCGACATGGAAACAGGTTTGTAGCGGATCACTGATTTCAACTTTTCTCGTTCGTGTTGGGTCCGCGCCGTACGCTCGGGTCCAGCGGTGGGAATCGGCTGGCGACTAATCCTGGCCGATAGTTTCCTCGCTAATCCGAGTATTGTCATATTGTCGGCGGGCACACCCACAGCAAGCCCATCTGCATTGCGGATCTCGCCATCGCTGAATATCTCGTCTTCAGCGACAGGTAAATGAAAATACTTTGTGAAAAAGCGATAGGCTTGGACCCTGTTGTCCCGCTGATAGTTATGCACCCCTGGGTCAACATTTTCATGCCAGGCCAGAGCATCTGACGCGCCGAACATCTGAAAGAATGGCGCTACGTGGGTGTAGATATAGGGTTTGACCAGCGGTGCCCGGAAACAGCAGCTATCCACTGCGTTGTGTATGAGCAGCGTTGGGCGCGGCGCTCGCATCGCGATGAATTCGGGATAGTCAAACCCCTGCATGATATCTGGGGCGTCTTCTTCTATTTCGTAAGTGTCGCCTGGGGCGGTGAGGTTGGATTCGCGCGACCCAAAACCCGCCACCTCCACAGAAACAGCAACGCGAGGATCCAGAGCACCCAGTACTACCGTCTGCCAACCGCCCCCGGAAAGCCCGGTCGCTCCGATCCGCGCCGGATCCACTTCAGGCAGTGTTGCCAGATAATCGAGGCCGCGCCGCATTGCGAGATAGAAAAGACCCAAAGCGTTTGATCCGACCAGATCAAGATGGGCCGCATAGTCATGACCGTTCTCCGTCTGGGATAGCTCTCCGAACTGCATCCATCCGAGATCCAATGCCAGAATGCCGCGTTTGGCGAAGTTGATGCATCGTTTCTGCTCGTATTCGACCGCGATCCCATCAGGCTCATGGCCGATCAAGTTGAGAACAGCGGGCACGCGGCCTTTAATTTTGTCGGGCTCATACATAAGCGCCGTAGACATAAAGCCCGGGACAATCTCGTAGCGCAATTTGCGAATCCGGTAACCATGCTCAGTTTCAATAGTCCCCACATCCTCGAAATGTGGTGCGGAGTCGATCCACTCACGGGGCCAGCCATGGAATACAACATCCTCAAGAATGTGCCCGCGGAGCCGATTCTCTTCGGCCGTCCACGACTCAGGTGTTGACGGCGCCGGCAGCGGCGGAATCCGCGCCATGAGATATTGCTCCAACTGGAACCGTGTGACCGCCGGCGGCTGCACGGGCTTGCCGAGTGTTTCCACGATCGAGGGGAGCATAGTTGTTTGGGCGTGACAGGCATTCGCGACAAACCAAGCGCACCACGTGAACACTAGAATGATGGGCCATCCCGCTCTCCTCATCTATATTCCCTCTTCCCTCTACCAATGTGACGGCGATTCATGATGCCGGCAGGGTTCGTCAATTGCAGCACTTCCATTAGAACCGCTGCTCTTTGACTTTTTCCAGGTAAACATCTGCGACATTGCGCGAAGCGGCAACGCGGAAGTCGCGGACGTCATGAAGCGCGAATACCGGGGCGCTGAGCAACTTGGGTGTCTTGACGTGGAAAAAATCGGCTCCATCCACCCGGTCCATCCAGAAAACCGGCCGGGCATCCGACCGACGGAAGGCAATCTCGACATTGGCGAACTCGATGTTATTGACGTGGCGCAGAAAGAATCCGCTGGCGGGGATGTCGCCGAACATGTCGGGATCGGGATAAGGATTGTCCCCCTCAGCTTCGGGTGGGTTGATTGCAGCCATCTCTTTGTTTCCCGCTCCAGAATGCTCAAGATAAACATCGTGGATCTTGATGTCTTCGATCGGATGACCGGGAATGCCGGCGATGATTCCTCCACCCCCCAGCCTGGACGCGGAATTGCTGCATACGATATCGCTCATTATGATGCGTCTCATGGTCCCCACCGTGGCACCTTTCGGGCCTCTCATGCGGTTGCCCAGACGCAGAAACAAAGGTGTATTAGTGCAATCACGCATGGTGATTCCGGTAAGCGTAATGTCTTCCGCAATCGCGCCATCGGCACTTTCAAGAGCGAAGCCCTTGCAGCCGTCAAACACACAATTGGAAATAGCGATGTTCCTGAACCCTCCGTTAGATTCAGTCCCAAGTTTGATGCTTCCGTTGAATTCCTCCGGAAAATACGGCAACACCTTGGCCTGCTCACTCTTATCCGACGACCAGCGCTTCCACGTTCCATTCAGCATGGTGCCCACTTCATAGGCGCCAGTAACATAGCAGTTGCTAATGGTGACGTTTTCGGTCGGACGGGCATAGCCGAGAGCAAACGAACTCTTGGGGCAGATGGCATCGTCAAATGGGGAATTGATGCTGCAGTTCGAAACGCGCACATTTCGGCAACAGTCAATATCAATGCCGTCGCGATTCGTGTCGATCAATAAATTGTCGATAGTAAGGTTGTCAACACCCGTTGCCAGGACCGCGAAATGTCCTCCTTCTAGCACGGAGAAATCGCGCAGGACCACGTTGCGGCAGTTCTTGAGACTGATCGCTTTGTTGCCCATCCCCGGAGTTTCGGCCAGAGGTAACTCACTTGCACCACGGCTCAGGCCCTTACCCCAAATCAACCCTGCGCCAAGAACCGCGAAGTCGTGGAGGTCTTCACCCCAAATGAGACTGTTGTGCCAGTGATTGTGACCGTAGTCCTGATAATCCTCCCAAGGTGTGTTCGATTCCGCAGCATCGTAGGCCCCGCTCTTGGTGCCTTCTGCGGGAACACTCGCGGCCAGGATTGTTGCTCCCGGTTCGAGATAGAGCACCACTTTGCTCTTAAGATGAATCGAGTAGCAAGCGAAGACGCCCGGAGGAAATCGCACGGTACCGCCGCCGCACCCATGGGCTGCAGCGATTGCTTCGTTGATGGCGGCGGTATCGATGGTTATGCCGTCCCCGCGCGCTCCGTAGGCTTTAATATCGAAGACGGGATTGAGATCGTGGATTGACGGAGGCGCAACTTGCGCATGAGCGCCGGGCGTAGTACCTGTGGCAGTTGCGACGAACCCGGCGCTTGCGAGCTTCAGAAAGTCTCTGCGAAGCGAAGTCATATCTGCGCTACTGGAGCGGCGGTCTCAAAAGCTGGCTTTCAACCCAAACTGGATGATTCGTGGTTGGGCCGTTCCGTAGGAGGTGGGGCCGCCGTACGCGCCTCCCCCCGCAGTGCCCCCGATGCGGGCAAACCCGTTAGCGGTGCCAGCAGCCACCTGGTTGCCAGGCAAGCCCAAATTGACATTGTTGAAGGCGTTGAAAAACTCGGCGCGGAACATGAGTGAGACGCGCTCGCCGACCTTCATTTTCTTAATTGCGGCTAAATCGGTGTTAAAGAACCTGGGGCCACGCAGAAAGTTCTTTCCTGAATCACCGAAAGTTCCAATCGCATTTGGAACGAAGGCGGCAGGATTGAACCACTGCGCGATGCTGGCGGCATGGGAGCGGTGAGGCAGGACGGGGTTCACTCCTGGCACGACGTCAGCGCGGTCGTTTCCTATCGCAGTCTCCGAATTGTCATACCCGCTGAAGATGGTGAACGGGCTTCCGGTTTGCCAATCGGTGATCGCCGTGAGCTCCCAGCCATTCAACAGTGGGCCTGCAACACGGACATGGGGAGTCTCGTAAGTCCCGTTGATTTTGAAAACCTTGCTGAGGTCATCGGCCGACGGGCCGTAATCGAAATGACGGCCGCAGGTACAGGTGTTTGTATACAAGTAATATATGGAGCCTTGTGGTTGTGGGGCGAAATCATCCAGCGCCTTCGCCCAGGCGAAGCTGGACAGGAAGGAAAAGCCGTGCCCTAGACGCTTTTCAACGGTCACCTGCAGTGCGTTGTAATTGCTGTTCACTCCGGAATTAATCTCCGCAACCGATCCGAAATTCTGATTCTCGCGCGTACCGTTGGTCCCCGGAATGGTGGGATTCAACTGAAGCAGGCCACTCTCCTGGTCACCAGTGCCGTAGAGTCGGTGCCCGTCATTGCCCACATAAGCGACACGTATCATCCAGTTCGCCTTGAAGCTGTGTTCGAGCGTTAAGTTCCAGCCTAGAACCATCGGCAAGCGAAGATGTGGGTCCTGTATTTGTGTAAATGAGGGTTGGTAAGGAAAAGTTGCGCCGGGACCGGGGTTATTGGGACCAAAGCCTGATGGGAACGGGCTGACCTGCCCCGCGCTTCCGTAAGGGTCGGAGAGACTCACATTATAAAGGTTAATAACAGGCGCGAAGGGCGGGACACCGACCATCTGCTGATAGATCAGGGAGTTTGGTGACTCGTAATAATAACCCACGCCCCCCCGCAGGCTCGTGGTTGCATCCTGTGTGAGCTGATAGGCAAACCCGAATCGGGGTCCGAAATTCTTGTAGTCAGCGAAAATACCAGCGGCCGGGCATCCGGGATCATGGTTATTCCCGCCAAAGATCAAGCCGGGAGGAGCATTCGGATACCGCACGGACTGCGGAGCCCCCGGCTCATAACAGGCAACTCTGCCCAGGCTGTCCTTGGAAGGGATCCACGGATCCCAGCGGAGCCCGGCGCTTATGGTAAGTCGCGGAGTCGCCTTCCAGTCGTCCTGCACGAAAGCGCTCCAGTTGATGCCGGTAAAATTGAGGAAGAGTCCGCCGCCTTGGATGACCTCGGAGACAAAGCCAACCTCAAGATCCGACAAGGCATTGCCAGTGGAATTGCCGAAATAGAATGTCCCACCTTCCTGAAACTTATTTCCCATCGGCTGAGTAATTCGCACCGCTTCACCACCGAACTGGATTGTGTGCTTGCCTTTGATCAGAGTGGCAATTTCGCGCAAAGATTGATCGCCGCGATTCCATACCCCATAGTTGCCACTGGAAAAAGAAGGGCCACCTGTGCCCACATTCAGTGAGGCTGTGTCTCCACCACCCTTGTTCGGCGGTACGGCAAAGTTCTGCACTCCAGCGTCAACCATGCTGAAGGGTGCTGACGAGTAAGTCGTGCCATCAATCTTCGTGTATCCGTAATAGCTGCCCAGGAGGAAGTGTGGCGTGATCGTATAGGTGTCGACGACGCTCACATTGTGGTCGACCAGAGTTTCTGCAGCACTCGACATCTCCAAGATATTTGTGCTGGGGGGTAGGGCAATCGGTTGCGTATAACTCTGCTGGAAATAATGGCCGCTGAGACGGTGCTTGCCGAAATTGTAATCGATCTTTGCCAGGTACTCATTGGTGTTTTGAATCGTCGGCAGGCTATTGAAGTTGAAAGTGTTGGGAAACCCCTGACTTATTTGGAGAGGAGTCGGATTCGGAAGCGGAATGCCGTTCAGCATGTAGGCCGCGACCGGATCAAGAGTGATCTGATTGTTCGGGTACGGTGCGCCCGGCAGCGTCCCTGAGTTCACGACCGAGAAGGGATTGTATAACTGAGTGGTTCCGGATCCTCCTGTGCATACCCCGCTGACGAAGACGCCGCCAAAATTTGTGCAGAGTTCGCCGAAGTTTCCGGCGCGTTCGGCGGCATCCGGCACGTTCTGGCTCGACGGGTTGGTTTGGTTGAATCTAGTGCCCTGATAGCTTCCGAAATAAAACATCCGTTTTTTGAGGATGGGGCCACCGACGTCGCCGCCGAATTGATTCTGCTTCAGAGGACTTACACCGCTGATCGAGAAGTAGTTCGCCGCATCAAGTGCGTTGTTTCGAAGGAATTCGAAGACATCGCCGTGGATGGCATTCGTTCCCGATTTCAAGGTCACATTTACCACTCCGCCGAGCGCATCGCCATAGACGGCGCTCATGTTGCTAGTCACGAGATTGAATTCCTGGATGGCATCGGGATTGGGGAATGGCAAATTGGTGTTGATGTAGGTATCGTTAAAATCAGCTCCGTCGAGCTGATAGCTCACACCATTGGCGCCAGCACCATTGACCTTGGCATATTGCTCGCTGGGGAAGACTCCTCCTTCGCAGTTCGCGGCGCAATAGTTGGCCGTGACATTGTCCGCTCCGGGAACAAGGAACACCAACGCCTGCGCGTAGCGGCCAGACAATGGCAAATCAACGACCTCTTTCTGACCTATGACTTGACCAAGAGTCGCAGAATCGGTCGTTACCATGGAAGCATCCGCATTGACCGTGACCTGTTGTGCTACAGAACCCATTTTCATCTGAACCGGCAGGCTCACAGACTTGTCAACCTGAAGGGCTATACCCTTCTGGACATAGGTGTCGAAGCCTGTCATCGTGACCGTAATCTGGTAGCTGCCCACTGGCAGTATCGGGAATAAATACTCGCCGGAACTGTTCGTTGTTGTGCCCTCTTTGTAGCTGGTGAGCTCATTCTGTGCAGTCACGGTAGCGCCCGGCAGCGCCAGGCCGGAAGGATCGAGGACCGTACCGCTGAGCCGGCCCGTCGTGAACTGTGCCAACATCGGCATGGTGAGTCCACAAACTAGAACGATTTCAAAACAAAACAACATTGCCCGGTACATCAAGCGATTGCCACACATGTCTTTCATGGTGAACCCCCGGATGAAGCAACGCGCGCACGCACGCGAGTTTCTGCCTGCAAACATTGAATGTTAGTTTCCACCACACCGTTTGCCAACAGAAAATGACGTGGCTTGCGAGCAGCGTTCAGCCTATTGGACATAATCGTCGAATGCCAACCAGCCAATGTTATTGGTTGACACCGCTGGACAGGAAGCCTCCGTCAACCACCAGAGTCTGTCCGGTAACGAAAGAAGAGGCCTCGGAGGCGAAGTAAACCGCGGCTCCGACGAGTTCTTCGGTCTTCCCGAAGCGGCCCATCGGCGTCCGCATCAGCAACTCCTGGCCGCGCGGCGTGTTGTCGAGCAGCTCTGCATTCAGGCGGGTGCGGAATACACCTGGCGCGATCGCGTTCACAGTAACACCCCTCTTTGACCACTCCACTGCAAGCGAGCGCGTCAGGGAAACGACACCCGCCTTGCTGGCCGCATAGGCCGCGACCTCGCTGAGCGCAACAAAACTATTGAGAGAGGCAATGTTGATAATGCGGCCGTAACCACGTTCCAACATGTGCCTGCCGAAGATCTGGCAAGCGCGCAGTGTTCCGGTGAGGTTCGTGTCCAAGATGTCCGCCCATTCCTCTTCCGGCATGGTAAGAGTCGGCGTGCGCTTAACTTTTCCGGCACAGTTGATGAGGATGTCGACTTTGCCGAAGTGGTGGAGTAATGCCGCCAGTAATTTTTCGAGTGAAGCGCGGTCCTTCACGTCCGAGCAGAGGCGCAGCGTTTGCCGTCCGCGCTGTTCGATTTCAGTGGCTGTTTCCTCGACATGTTGCTGGCGGCGCGCGGAGGCGACGACATCGGCTTTGGCGTCTGCGAGGCCGAGGCTGAGGACACGCCCGATCCCGGTGGTGCCTCCAATTACAACGGCGGTTTTGCCTTCGAGGCTAAGACTGGTCGTCATTGTTTCTCCGCTTCAGGTTTGCCGTTTGGCTTTTGAGTCCGGCTGCGCACAGCCGGATAAGGACAGACGCCTATCGCTGGATCCTCGCCGATCCGCCTTTGGCAAGGGCCCGCACCTGATCCACGGTCGCCATGGTCGTGTCACCGGGAAACGTGGTCAGCAAAGCGCCGTGCGCCCATCCCAGTTTGAGTGCTTCTTCGGGGGCTTCACCGGTCAATAGACCATAGATGAAGCCGGATGCAAAGCCGTCCCCGCTTCCCACGCGATCCAAAACCTCCAGGTCGGCCGTGGGCGCGGTGAGAGTCTTGCCGTCGATCCAGGCGACCGCACCCCAGCTATGGCGGTTGGTCGAGTGAACCTCGCGCAGCGTGGTGGCCACCACCTTCACTTGGGGATGCTTCTTGACCACTTTGTCGATCATAGCGAAGAAGGCGCTGGGGTCGAGTTTCGACTCGGCTGCGACCTCCGGCCCCGGGATGCTCAATCCCTTCTGCAGATCCTCTTCGTTGCCCACGAGCACATCGACGTTCCGCACAATGCGGTCGATGATATTGACGGCGCGCTCGTGGCCGCCGGAAATCTTCCATAGTTTCTCGCGGAAGTTGAGATCGAACGAGGTGATTGCGCCCGCCGCCTTAGCTTCCTTCATCATTTCCGCGGCCAGTTCCGCCGTCGTCGGCGACAGGGCCGCAAAAATTCCTCCGCTATGAACCCAGCGGACGCCTCCGGCAAAAATCGTCTTCCAATCGAAATCTCCCGGCTTCAGTTGCGCTGCCGCCTCATTAGCGCGATTGTAAAATACCACTGGAGCCCGCAGACCGCTCCCTCGGTCGCTGTACACCGTGGCCATGTTAGGGCCCGTGGCGCCGTCGTGTTTGAAGTGCTTATAAAACGCCTTTACGCCCATCGCGCGGACCCGCTCGGCGATCAGGTCGCCGATCGGATAGTCGGACATGGCCGAGACTATTCCCGTCTTCAGCCCAAAACAATCCGAAAGGTTGGCAGCCACATTAAACTCGCCTCCGCTGACGTGAATCTTGCATTCCGTCGCTTTGCGGAAAGGGATGGTTCCCGGATCCAGCCGGTGCACCAGCGCTCCCAACGAGAGGAAATCCAAGTCGGCATCCTTGAGGATATTTAATGCATGACCCATGGGTCGTTTACTCCGCTTAAAGTCTTTAGTGGAAAAATTGCAATTTGTGGAATCGAAAATAATCGTCTTTGCCGGCGCCGCTCACACTCATCGGGACCACGATCATGCCTTGCACCCGAGAAAAACGGGAGCGATGTGCCTGTCGAAAAGGTTCTCCGTCACGTTCCTCGCAATCACGGCTTCATTGGCGTCGAGCAAGTCCAGATAACGCGTCCTCATGTTGGCTGCGATCTTGAAGCCGACATGCAGCAACTGGCGAAAGCTGCGATTGTAGGCAGTTGCTCCCGGAACATGGCGCAGGGCCGAGGTGTATTGCCCTGAAGACCAGCCGCGAACATCGTTCGGGAAGGGAAGCTTCGCCGGGTCGATATCAATTACAGTGGCGTAAGGCGCGCAAAGATCGTCCCGGTGCGCGAAAGCCTGGGAATAAATTTCCTTCGCCAGCGCCAGTCCGCTGCCACCGGCTTCCGCGAGGCCGATCAGTTCTTCGAGCCACGTGGTCCCAGCGGTCTTGAGGTGTACACCAGCGTCGAATCGCTTCATCGTGGTGTGAATGGCGGGATAGATTGAGAACTTATCGCTGCCGGAGTGAACGCTTAACTTGAGATTTTGCGGCAGACCATATTGCCGGACGGCGTACGCGATGGCCGCAACGTCGAGCGTCATCTCTCGCTCGAACTGCTCGACGTCGCCCATATAGTCCACACCTTTGTTGAAGCGGCCGCTGAACTTGGGAGCGATGGTCTGCAAGGGAATACCTTCACCCGCGATCGCCGCCAGGATGATCAGCAGTTCCGCGGGACTCTGTGCACGGTCGGTCTCGTCCATCGAAATCTCAGCGATGAAGTTGCCCGTGCCCTTGGCGCTGGCGATTTTGCGGTAAACCTCACCTGCCTTCTTCACGGCGGCGAGAAATTTCTGCGCCGTCTGTTTCAGGCGCTCTGGCGTGATCTCGAAAACTTCGTCCACGAGTTCCAACTGAACACTTCCCAGCAGTTCCGGATGCCGTTTCACGAAGCTTTCAATGCTGGTTACCGATGAGGACTGGCCGATGGAGTCGGCCACGTCAATGGTGTAGAAATCGCAGGGCGCGAAAAAAAGCTCGACAGTCTGCAGGGTGATGTGATCGGCATCGCAAAAATACGGCTTTTCCCAATGCAGAGCCTT
>Ga0182030_10015342_pt1 | contig 15021 bp, 9 predicted proteins | sample 812S3MmetaG_FD_121299 | JGI IMG/M metagenome (GOLD analysis project Ga0182030, IMG submission 121299) | Permafrost microbial communities from Stordalen Mire, Sweden - 812S3M metaG (Illumina Assembly) | ecosystem: Environmental > Terrestrial > Soil > Wetlands > Permafrost | place: Sweden... | reverse complement strand
TCGTGAGCGTGAACGGGGGGGCCCCGCCCCTGGTGGCCTGGAAGGAGTCCGGAGGCTTCGCCGGGACCTTCTCGCCCAACGCGGCCTTTGTCCAAGCGGTGTACACCATGAACCCGGGGAACAGCTACGTCTTCTCGCTGTGGTGGAAGACCAACAAGCCCGCCTCGGGGACGATCTTTGCCGGGGCGGGCCCGATCGGGAGCGCCTTCTCGCCCACCCGCCTGACAGTCGTTCCGGAGAACTGAGCCCAGAACCCTCGCCGGCGGCGCCGTCCTGGCGACGAGGCTCTGAGCCAGCTAAGATCTCGGTCCGTGTCTCTCCGCGACCTCCTCCGCAGGTCGGCGACGGCGCGCGCCCTCTACCATGGAGCACGGACGGAGCGGGACAGACTGGTGGGTTACTCCGTGCGAGGTGTGACCTACGAGCGTCTGCCGGCGGCCCTCGCGGTGCGCCTGGCATACGAGGTGATGCTCCAGCGACCGGTGGATCCAGTGGGGCTCACGGACAACCTGGCTCGGCTGGTCAGACGGGAGTTCACCCGAGCCGAGCTGACTCAGGCCCTCCGCGGCTCCGAGGAGTTCCAGACGCTCGGTTTCACGGGAAGGATGCTCGGCTACTCGATCCATGCCGGCCGCTGCCTCTTCATCAAGAGCCTTCCAGAGGCACGGCGCATCCTGGATCTGGGCGGTACCCACCAGTGGAACGATCAGGGGGCGATGGTGGCTCTCGGCTATCCCTATCCCTTCGAGGAGCTCATCATCATCGACTTGCCCTCCCCAGAGCGGCACGCGATCTACCGCTCCAACGATGCCCGGACCGTCGTCAAGACTCCGCTCGGCCCGGTGAGCTACCACTACCACTCGATGACCGACCTCTCCGCCTTCGCCGACGGCTCCGTGGACCTCGTGTATTCCGGTCAGTCGATTGAGCATGTCACGCCGGCGGAGGGGGCTCTGGTGCTCTCCCAGGTCTTCCGGGTCCTCCGACCCGGAGGTCACATTGCCATCGACACCCCCAACGCGACGGTGACGCGGCTGCAGCAGTCGGCCCTGATCGACCCCGACCACAAGGTCGAGTACACGCTTGAGGAGTTGACCGACCTCATCGCGGCAGCCGGCCTGGAGGTCGAGTCGGTGCAGGGCCTTAATTACGCCGGACGCTCCCTCGCCGCCGGCCACTTCGAAGCGGACGAGGTGGCGAGAAACTGGGGACTGTACAGCGAGGCCGCCGACTGCTACATCCTGGCCGTGGTCGCCCGGAAGCCGAGCCCGGCTCAGGCGTTCCGGACCCGGGCGAGGCCTGGCCCCGACAGATAAGCATGCAATCCGTCCCTCCAATCGGGGAGGGGCGCCTCGCCCAGCTCGTGCCAGGCGCGATTGTCCAGGACCGAGTAGGCGGGGCGGCGCGCCGGGGTGGGGTGATCGGCGCTGCTGACGGCCTCGACGGGGACGTCGAGGCCCGCCTCCTCGACGATCGCCTCGGCAAAGCCGTGCCAGGTCGTGGTACCGGAGTTGGTCAGGTGGAAGGTGCCGGGGACACCCCGGGTGACCAGCCGGACGACTGCTGGTGCGAGGTGGCCGGTCCAGGTGGGTGAGCCCCACTGATCGGCGACCACCCGCAGCCGCCCTCGCTCCTGGGCCAACCTCAGCATGGTCAGGACAAAATTGGGTCCCTCTTGGCCGTAGAGCCAGGCGGTGCGGACGATCTGGTGGCGGGGCAGCAGTGCACGGACCGCCTCCTCGCCGGCCAGCTTGCCCCGACCGTAGGCGGTCAGAGGATGTGGTGTTGCCTCCTCGTCGATGGGAGAGCTGGCATCGCCGTCGAAAACGTAGTCGGTGCTCAGGTGGCAGAGCAGGATATCCCTCGCCGCGCACGCCTGGGCCAGGATCCCCGGGGCAACCGCATTGACCTGCCATGCGGCCTCGGCCTCGAGCTCCGCGGCATCCACCCTGGTCCAGGCGGCACAGTTCACCACCGCGTCCGGCCGGGATGCGTCCAGGAGGGCCGCCGTCGATTCCGGGTCGCGGATGTCGACGCTCTCCACGTCGTGCCCCGACACCTCGTGCTCGGTGCGGGCGAGGACCCCCATCAGTTCGCGGCCGAGCTGCCCCCTCGACCCGATCACCTCGATCCGCATTCCCGTTCACGCCCCCCGCCGGTCACCCGGTGACCGTCCGGTAGTTCCTCCGGTAGAACTCCCAGAACTCGCCGTTCTTGAGAGGGCGCCACCACGCCTCGTTCTCCACAAACCAAGCCACCGTCCGCCGCATGCCCTCCTCGAAGGAGACCCGGGGCTCCCATCCGAGGCTTCGCAGCTTGGAGGAATCCACCGCGTAACGGCGGTCGTGCCCGGGACGATCCGCGACGAACTCCTTCAGCGATCGCGGCTTGGCAAGCAGCCGGAGGACGGTGTCCGCCACCGCGATGCTGCTCGCCTCGCCCCCCGTCCCGATGTTGTAATCCTCTCCCGCAGCCCCCTGGCGAAGCGCCATGTCGATACCACGGCAGTGGTCCTCGACGAAAATGTAATCACGGACCGCCAGACCGTCGCCGTAGATGGGCAGCGATCGACCCTCGATGGCGTTGGTGATGAAGAGCGGGATGATCTTCTCCGGGTACTGGTGGTGGCCGTAGGTGTTGCAGCCGCGACTCACAATGGCGGGGAATCCGTAGGAGGCCCGGTAGGCCTGGATCATCAGCTCACCCCCGGCCTTGCTGGCGCTGTACGGGCTGCGCGGTCGCAGTGGTTCGCCCTCGCGGCTGCGTCCCTCGGCGACGTCGCCGTACACCTCGTCGGTGCTGACCTGGAGGAAGCGCTGGTGGCCGGCGGAGCGGGCCGCGTCCAGAAGCACGAAGGTCCCGTAGACGTCGGTGAGGATGAACTGACCCGGCGCCGCGAGCGAGCGATCCACGTGGGACTCGGCGGCGAAGTTCACCACCACGTCACACTCTCCGGCCAAGACGCCCGCCAGCCCAGCGTCGGCGATGTCGCCGCGGACGAAGCGGAATCGCGGATCGCCGCGCACCGCATCGAGGTTGCGCTCGTTGCCGGCATAGGTGAGCTTGTCCAGGACCGTGACCGAGTCCTCGGGATGCTCGGCCAGGGTCAGGCGAACGAACTCGCTGCCGATGAAGCCCGCTCCGCCGGTGACCAGAAGCCGCATCTCAGATGTTGTCGATCCGCCAGTCGAAGCCGATCCTGGGGTCGTCCCAGGCAATCCGACCCTCGTCAGGGTCCGACCGATCGTAGGGCTCGGTGACGTAGTAGGTGAGCATGACGTCGCGCAGGTCCAGCGCCTGAAATCCGTGACCGACGTAGGGCGGGATGGCGATCACCTTCGGAGCATGCTCTCCGACCACCAGGCTCTGGATGTGTCCCGCGGTGGGCGAGGTCTCGCGCAGATCCACCAGAACCACGCGCGCGTTCCCCTGCACGATGTCCCAGTAGTCCCACTGACGCTTGTGCCAGTGGAAAGCCTTGATCAACTCGGGCGGGTTGCCTCCCCGCGCGTACGCCAGGCTCCGCGACATCTGCGCAAAGGGCAGCTCGGGGAGGAATGGCCGCCCTTCGTCGTCGACATCACCTCGCCTGAGCTGCTCGATGAAGTAGCCGCGTTGGTCGACGTGCTTGGTAAGCGTCTTGACCATCACCCCCTCAACGGGGCCGGCGCGGTGGCTGGCGGGCACCTCGCTCATAGAGCGAAGCACCCGCTCCATCGATTCGGTCGGCGGCATCCACGCCACGGGCGACTTCCTTGCGTGAGTGGCCCCGGTCTCCGGGCTCGAGCGCGCGCCGGCAGTGCCGGTGATGGCCCGCGGGCGGATGATAGCAGGCGGCATGCTCGCGGATCGCTAAGCCGGCTGCATCCCGGGGCCACGAGGGCCTCCCACGCCGGGGGTGGCTGCGCGCCGCGCCGCCACCTTCGCCACGTCCCCGGCGGCGCCAAGCCCCCTGCCGATCCGTCCCGTACTATGCTCGACGCCCACATGGACCCCGTCTCGAGTCCGCCGCCAAGTCAGCCAGCGGCGAGTCGCCGCAAGCGAACGGGATGGCGCTCGCTGGCCGCCTTTGCCGCTCTGCTGCTGGCATCGGTCGGGATCAGCGCCAGCTTCTGGCCAGGGCACATGGATCCCGACACCCTGGATGAACTCAGCGAAGGCATACGCAACACCTACACGAACTGGCACGCCCCCATCCTGTCCGCGATGTACCGGCTGGCCTGGCTGCTTGGCCTGGGAGACCCGGGCTGGGTCCTCCTGGCCGGAGTCCTGACCCTGGCCATCGGCTTCTACCTGGTGCTGCGGGTGCGCCTCTCCCGACCCTGGGCGGTGGGCATCGCCATTCTCTGCATGCTCTTTCCTCCGGTCCTCAGCTGGGAGATCCACGTCGGCGTCGACGCCTGGTTCACCGGTTTCGCGCTCTGCGGCTTCGGGCTGACCGCTCGGGCCTGGAGCGCGAGGGGCCGCTCCCGATGGATCGCGCTCGCCGCTGCGCTCATCTTCGCCTTCCTCTGCCTCGCGGCCCGCCCCACCGCCCTGCCTGTGGTTCTGATCCTCTGCTGGGCCCTCGCCTTCCTGGCGTTGGGCCGGGTCCAGCGCTGGCGCCGCACCCTTGCCATGGGCCTCGGCATCGCCGCAACTCTCGCGCTGCTGGGAACACAGACGGCCGTCGAGGTCTTGATCGGCACGGCAGACCTCCACCCCGACCAGGTCACCTACGTCTACGACCTCGCCATGATGTCCCGAGAGGAGGGCAAGGTCCTCATCCCACCCGACGTGGACCCCTCCCAGAGCCTCGCCCACATCATGCAGTACACGGACACGGATTCGATCGATGGGCTGCTCTTCGGCTCCAGCAGCGTCATCCAGATCCCCGTCTCGGCGGAGCAGTACACCACCCTCCGCTCCGCATGGATCCGGGCCATCCTTCACGATCCCGCTGCCTACCTCGAGGAGCGGGTACATCTGGCCCTCCGCGAGACGATGGTCACGGGGCCGGCCTATTGGGTCACCCAGTGGCCGCAGTACAACCCTGGGTACACCGCCCTGCTTCCCGGGCCGAACACGGTGGGCATGCACTACATCCTCGCGTTCGCGCAGGGTGGTGACAACGCGGTCGGGGGCGCGATCTTCACAGGGTGGGCCTATCTGCTCCTGCTGCTCGCGGCGGGGGCGTGGTGGTTGCGCCGGCGCGACGCGGCCGAGCGCGTGCTCGGGCTTCTCGCCGGGGCACTGCTGCTCTACATGGCCGCGGTCTGCCTCGGCTCCCCAGGGGTGGTCTACCGATACGCCTATCCCGCCATAACCGGAGCGACAGCCCTAACCGCCCTGCTCGCCGCCGTGGCCGCGATGGCCGGCGTGCGCCGCATCCGCGCCACCCACCAAAGGCGAGCGGCGGAGCCGCCTCCAAGCCCCCCGGCTGCCATGGAGGCGTGAGAGACTCCAGACGGACTCGGGACGCGCCGCGCGCCCTGGCACCGCCGGGGAATGCTGTAGACTACCGGCACGGACATGTGCATTTGCGTCGATGTCTGCAAAATCACCTAGCTTCCCAAGGTCGTCGATCGCATGTTCCAGAAGCTCGTCAAGCGCCTGCTGCGACCCTTTGCCCGTCCCATCCTCCGGAGGATCGACGCGCGGGTCAGCGCCGGATTGACCGAAGCCGAGGCGCTCAAGGCGTACATCCCGGTCCTGCTCAACGCCGTCTCCGCCCAGAATGCGGCGGCCCGCGAGGCAAAGAGGGAGGAGGGCCGTCTGCAGCAGCGGATCGCTCGGCTCGAGGAACGTCTGGCGAGCCTCGCCCCCGACAGCGCGCGCGGGACCGACGCCAGCTGATTCCACGACGATGTCCCCCGAGCCTCCGCTTCGGCGGCCCCTCCGCCTCGCCATCTACTCGGGCGTCGTGGTGGGGGCGGACGCCATATCGGGAAGCGTCGGGATCAAGCTGCGGATCATCCGCGAGCTCTCTCGCGCCGGCGCGGACGTGAGCGTGACCGTCTTCACCCAAGGGTCGGACACCGGTGACCCGGAGATCGTAAGGGTCGGCGACGTGAGCGACCTCATCTCGCACCCGGAGTTCCGCGATGCCGACGCCCACCTCTTCGAGTTCGGGGTTTACTACGACCTCTTCAACGCCATCTTCCTGGTCCCACCCGGCAAGCCGGTGCTGTCCGTGTACCACAACGTGACGCCATCCGAGCTGGTCGAGGAGAGCCAGCGCCCGGTGATCGAGCGCTCGCTGATGCAGAAGCACAATCTCTTCGAGGCGGATCGCATCGCTTGCGTGAGTGAGTTCAACCGGGACGACCTCCTGGCCTTCGGCCTTCCTGCAGAGAGGCTCACCGTGCTTCACCTGCCACCGGCCGTCACGGCGCCACCTCGGGTGGGCCGGGGTGGCGACACCGTTGAGTTCCTCGCCGTCGGCCGTCTGGTGGCGGCAAAGGGCGTCCTCGACCTGGCGCGGGCGGTCGTGGAGCTGCGGTGCCGGGGCCTGGCCGGCTTTCGGGTGACCATGGCCGGCAACGATCTGTTCTCCTCCCCCGACTGCCTGAGCCAGCTAGAAGGGCTCATCGAGGAGAACTCGCTGCAGCAATTCCTCCGGATCGTTCGGTCGCCGGGGGATCGCCAACTCGGTGCCCTGTATGCGGAGAGCGATGCCCTGATCGTCCCCTCCTATCACGAGGGGTACTGCCTCCCCGTGATCGAGGCTCTCGCCGCAGGTTGCTACGTCATCGCCTACGAGGCCGCCAACCTGCCCCACATCACGGCCGGCCTAGGAACCCTCGTTCCCCCCGGCGACGTCTCGGGACTTGCGGACGCGATGTCCCAGTTCATGACCGAGATGATCCGCGCTCGACGCGGTGGTGAGCTGCCGCGCCTCCCCCTCGGCCGGGGTGCGATGCCCGGCGAGGAGTGGCAGCGAGCCGTCGCCCAGCACCTGCGCTCCTACTCGGCAGAGGCCTTCCGAGACGGCTTCGTCGAGCTCCTCGAGTGGGCCGCCCTGAGGGCCTCGCGCGACACTCCGCTGCTGGGAGGAGGCGCGGACGCCGAGAGCCGGCCTCTGGTCACGGCGACCTCCACGTGAACCACCCATCGGTCTCGGTGATCGTCAACACCTACAACCGAGCCGCCAGCCTGGGCATCCTCCTCGAGTCGCTCCGGCAGCTCGACTACGACAACTTCGAGGTCGTGGTCGTCAACGGCCCGTCCACGGACGGCACGGCCACGCTGCTCGACGGTTACGCGGGCCGCATCAAGAGGGCCGTCTGCCCCAGAAGGAATCTCTCCGAGTCCCGCAACATTGGACTGGCGGCCGCGGCCGGTGAGCTGGTCGCCTTTATCGACGACGATGCCTATCCCGATCCCGCTTGGTTGACCCGCATCGTCGGTGCCTATGACGCTGACGAGGTCGCCGCCGCCGGCGGCCCCGTCTACGACCACACTGGCGCCCGCCTGCAGGCGCGCTACAGCATGGCCAACCGCTTCGGCATAGCTCGTATCGATGACGGTCCCGTGAATCCAACCGCCTACTACAGCACCCCGGCCACCCCGGAGTTCCCCTACTGCATCGGGACAAATGCCTCGTTCCGCCGGAGCGCCCTCGCCGGGATCGGCGGCTTCGACGAGGAGTTCGAGTACTACCTCGAGGAGACCGACGTCTGCCTGCGCCTGATCGAGCGGGGGATGCTGGTCAAGCTGATCGACGACGGCTTCGTCTACCACAAGTTCCTGCGCAGCGAGGTCCGTGACTCCAACCGGGCGCTCAAAGATCGGTACAGCGTCTTCAAGAACACGTGCTACTTCAGCCTGAAGCACGGCTTGCCCTACGGGTCGTTCGCGGACGTGTGCCAGCAGCTCGCCGGATTCGTCGAGGGCCATCGGGCGGACCTGCGGCGGTGCCTCGCCTACGGCAGCCTCGCCAGCGAGGACGCCGAGCGATTCGAGCGAGACCTCCCGCGCGCCTTCGACGCCGGCCTCCGCGCCCACCTCCGGGGAGAGCCCCGGCACCGCGATCCGGCGTTCTTCGACTCGCCACCGCCGCTCATGCCGTACGCGACGCTGCGCCCCACCGGACGGCGGCTTAACGTCTGCCTTCTGATCCAGGAGTGGCCACCGGCGCCCCTCAATGGGATCGCTCGGGTCGTCTTCACCCTCGCCGAGGGGCTGGCGCGTGCCGGACACATCGTTCACGCGCTGACCCGAGGCGAGGATCACGACCGCGTGGATCTCGAGGACGGCATTTGGGTCCACCGCGTCTGCGTCCGTCCCCATCCCGCCCCGACAGGCATCGAGGTCCCCCCACGCGCCTGGGACTACTCGGCGTCACTGCTGGATGAGCTGGACCGCATCCAGAGGTGGCGCCCCGTCGATATCGTTCAGTTTCCCAACTGGGACTCCGAGGGCATCGCGGCGATGCTCACCGGCAGGTACCACACCGTCCTGGGTCTGTACACTCCGCTCCGCTCCACGCGCGCCGTCGACCCCGTCCTCGGCGCGTCAAGCCGGGAGCTGGACGCGCTCGAGCGGGTCGAGCGGTCCTGCTACCTGCGCGCCGATCGGCTGCTCGCGTGCGGGCCCGCCATCGTCGCGGAGATCGAGCAGCGCTATGGCATCACGTTTGACCCGGAACGGGTGGGCTACGTTGCCCACGCGGTCGACGAGGCGCCGCCGGGCGTCCGACCGGAGGACCACCCGGGTCGGCTGACGGTCCTCTTCGTGGGCCGTCTGGAGCCGAGGAAGGGCATCGACACGCTGCTCGAGTGCGCGCCCCGCCTGGCGGCTCGCTTCCCGGACGTGGACTTCACCATCGTCGGCAAGGACGCCCACCCCTGGCCCGACGGGCGCACCGTGCGGGAGCGGTTCGAAGCCTCGCCCGGGACGGGTGCAATGGGAGCTCGGATCCATTTCGAGGGCCTGCTCGCCGAGGATGCGCTGCTTCGCGAGTACGCGAGCTGCGACATTCTGGTGGCCCCCTCCCGCTTCGAATCCTTCGGTCTCGTCCTCCTCGAGGCGATGCGGGTCGGCAAGCCCGTGGTTGCGTGCCGGGTGGGCGGTATGGTCGATATCGTCGAGGAGGGGGGCAACGGCTTCATGGTCCCTCCGGGGGACGCCGCGGCTCTCGAATCGGCCCTGGCTCGCCTGATCGAGTCCGCGGATCTCCGCGCGGCCTTCGGGGCCCGCTCGCGGCAGCTCTTCGAGGAGCGCTACTCCGTCGATCGCATGGTGGCCGGGGTGAACCGCGAGTACAACCGCGTGACCGGCACGTCGACCGCCGGCTCCGGCGCGTCCGTCGAGCGCCCGATAGCTGCTGCGATCCCCGCCCTGCCGCCCGGCGCCGTCGAGACCGGGGCTGGCCTCGGCGCAGAGGAGGTGGCGGAGCACCCCCGTCCGCTCCCCGACATCGGCGCGCCGGCGCCAACCGGCGACGCTCGGATCGAGGTCATTGAGCGTCTCGCATGCCCGTCCTGCCGGAGGCAGGTCCAGGTGCGGGCCAGGGTGGTCACCACCGATGGTCACGCCCGGTCCGGTCAGATCGTCTGCGCGAGCTGTGGCGTGGTGGGGGTGATCCACAACGGGAAGTTCGACTTCCGCGCCGAGCCCGAGGAACCGGCCGTGATCGGCACCGCCCGGATCGTCCCGGTGCCCGGCGAGCTCCGCCTCACCGCCGCGGCTCCCGGCATCGAGCTCCGCGGCCGGTGGGAGCGCGACCCGTCGGGATGGGTCCACTCCGAGGGGTCGCCCGCCGATTCGATCCAGTTCCGGGGCAGCTTCACCGACGCCGTGGTCCGCCTCCTCCACCACCCCAGCTCGGGGATCGCCGACCTCTTCCTCGACAGCACGTTGGTGGGCAGCGTCGATCTCTTCCAGGCGGACGGTTCCACGATGGCGGGGATCCCGATCGCGCAGGATCTCGACTTCGCCCCCCACACCATCGTCATCCGGCCCCGCGGGGCGGGCAACCCGGACTCGGCCGGAGCCCAGGTCTATTTCGAGGAACTGGTCCTCTGGGGCCCTAGGGGCGCCCCCCCTGGCTTCGCCGCACCCGGGGCCATCAACCGCGGCAACCCCTACAGCGAGGTGATCGAGCGCTGCATCGCCGAGTGTCCGTCCACCGGGATGATCCTCGAGATCGGTGGCGGCGATCGGCGCCGCGTCGATCCTCGCCACCTCAACGCCGAGTTCCTCAAGTTCGAGCTCGCCGACATCTACGCGGACATCCACGCACTGCCGTTCGCCGACAACACCTTTGATCTCGTCTTCAGCCAGGCCGTTTTCGAACACGTCGCCCGTCCGTTCGAGGCGGCACGCGAGCTCATCCGCGTGGTGCGACCCGGCGGGGTGATCCTGACCGAGGTCGCTTTCATGCAGCCGCTGCATGCCGTTCCCTACCACTACTTCAACATGACGCCGTGGGGGGTGGAGGAGCTCTTCGAATCGTGCGAGATCGTCGAGGTCGACTGGTTCGGCGAACTCTCCTTCACCGTGGACTGGCTTCTCCGCAGTGTCAATCTCCACCAGAAGCTGCCCCCGGACCGGTTGCGCCGGCTCACCGACGAACTCAAGGCGATGGATCACCTGGTCAGCCACGAGGAACTTCGCACCGCCGCCTCGGGCGTCCACTTGGTCGTGCGCAAGCCGGAGCGACCCGCGGGGGAGGACCGGCCGCCGACTTCCGGGGCCCCGAGCTAGCTGGGGAGTGCCCAGGGCCGGGGCCTGTCGAATCCCGAGCCCGTCGATTGCATCACCCACACGACATCTCCGTCGATGGCCACCAGGGAGACGGAGCCCGGCCCGGTGATGTCCCCGACCAGGGTCGCCGTGGAACCGGCGAAGGGGATGTTGGCCCACACCGCGGGTGAGGCGAACGCCGTCCCCGTGGAGAGCATCACCGAGACGCTGCTCGCGCCGACAGCGATCAGATCGGTCCTTCCGTTGCCGGTGAGGTCCGCCGCGAAGGTGGCCAGCGTCCCGGCGAAGGCCTGGGTGGACCATTCCTCTGGCTGGCCAAACCCGGTCCCGGTCGAGGGCAGGACCCAGGTGGAGCCGCTGTTGACGGCGATCAGGTCATCCATGCCGTCACCGGTCACGTCACCCGCCAGAGTGGCCTGAGTCCCCGAGAAGGCGGTGGAGGACCATTCCACCGGCGGCGAGAAGCCCGAGCCCGTGGAGAGCATGACCATCACGTCGTTGTCGTTGACCGCGACGAGGTCGTCCCGACCATTGCCGGTGAGGTCCGCGAGCAGGGTTGCCTGTGTCCCCAGGAAAGGCTGGCTCGACCATTGCTGCTGCGCCTGGAATCCGGTCCCGGTGGAGAGCGAAACCCAGGTGCCATTTGCGCCCGTGGTCACCAGATCGTCTCTGCCGTCTCCGGTGACGTCGCCGACCAGGGTAGGACCGTTGCCGACGCTTGCGTGAGTTGACCACATGGTCGCCGGATCCAAGCTGGAGCCGGTGGACGGCATCACCCACGTGCTCCCCCCAATGATGGCTCCGACGTCGGCCGGGCCGCTTCCCGAGAAGTTGCCCATCACGTAGCTGCTCGGCGTCACCTCTGTCACCGGCGTGTATCCAGGGTTGTGCAGCCAGCCGGAGACGCCGCCGTCGTAGCCGCCGAGAACCCCGTCGCTGACCGGCACGCTGTCCCATCCCGTCGACGAGGCGTTCTCCTCCAGGATGGTCACGGTGCCGCTCCCACTGGCGTCGACGTCCACGTTGGTCACCACGGCGGTGTGGCCGTCCTCGGTGGTGGCGCCGAAGCTGAGGACATCACCGGGTTGGGGCAGGGGCCCCGCGCCGTTGTTGGGGATCGCCTCGAGGTTCGGGCCCGAGGGATTGAACGACGCCTTGGTCGCCGCATAGTTCCACACCACGCCGCTGCCATTCGCCGGGTAGGGCTCCACGCCCCAGGCCTCGTACATCCAGCGCATGCTGAGCTCGACGCATTCCCACTCGAGCACCCCCCAGACGGAGCCTGGCAGGCGCACCGAGATGTCGGGCCCCTCGTCGTAGTACGGACGCGGTCCGCAGGCGACCAGCCCCTCCCAATCCGCGTCCGAGCTGAGCGGGTACGAGGCGATGGCCTGACCCGTCAGCGCCACCGAGGCCGCCGAGTAGTTGTTGGTGTCGCATAGGCCACTCCACCACGACGGCGTTGCCACCGGCTCCATCGCGGTCAACGACTGGATCGGCTGAGGCTGCGGTGCCGGTGGCGTGCTCCCACTCTCGAGGGGGCCGCCGATGGTGGTGGGCGCGGCCAGGGCGGGCGGCGCTGCACTGACGGTGAGGGTCGAGAGCGCGGCTTCGGCCGCGCTGACGCTGGCGGGCGCCGAGCCGGCGGGCACCTCGGATGCGGCCTGGACCATCCACATCCGTGGTCCCGCGTCCGCGACCCACTCGAGCACCACGGTCGGTGAGGGGGTGGGGCTATCCAGGCTCAGATCGACCAGGGAGGCATCTCCCACCACCTCCTGGCCGAAGAGGAGTGTCGTGGGCGCGGCGAGGTGCACGGCGTTCTGGCTGTCGCGGAACTCCTGCAGGTCCGTCCGGGCTGCCGTCGCGGATCCAGCTTCGGCCACCCCCAGGCCCGGCTCCTCTGGGTTCGCCGTGCCGAACGGGATCGCAGTGACCGTCAGCTCCGTGTAAGGCTCCACACCCGTTGCCGACGCCGACTGCAGTGCGCTTCCTGCCGGCGCCGCGTCGAACGTTCCGACCGTCCCCACCGCCGTCCCGGCCACGGTCACGGACAACCCATCCAGGGTGAAGCTCGCGGTCGGAGTGGCCGCACCCGCCTGAGCGGGGGCCGCCATCATCCCTGCCAGCAGCACGAGGAGTGCTACCGACCATCCCGCGCGGCGTGCGAGAAGAACTCTCGGCACCTTGCAGCCTCACTTCTTCCATCGGGCCCGGTGGCGGCAGGCTACCCCCGCGCGACTGATGTTCGGGGTTAACCATCCGCTCGTCGTCGAGGCGTTACGCGCCTGTCAGACGGAACACGCCACGAGGCGCTCCCGGTTCACACCTTGCACCATTCGACGTGGACCGGCGGGGCTGGATGCCGGTGCCATCGATGTCGCGCTTCGGTGACGAGCGCATGACTTTCGACTGTCCGACGGCCGCACCTGGGGGATCGTAGGCGCGAGGATGTCGCACATCAGGCGTCTCAGCGCATGCGCGACGGCCGCGCTTCTGACCGGGATGCTGGGCGCCTCCGTAATGCCAGGAGTCGCTGCCGGCCGAGCCACCCCCGGCGCGCACGTGCTCATGGACGAGAGCAACGGCCCGTCGGTCCCGGGGGTCGTCGAGGGGGGCCAGGTCACGCGTCTCCAGCATGCGGTCAACCACTTCCCTGGCGCCCTCCCCACAGGTGCTGTCGCGTCAACGCGCGCGGGCGCGTCGACCGGCGGTGGGCCTGAGGTCTTCGGCTTTGTCCAGAACGGTGAGGTGACCAGCGACGCCTGGCAAACAGACCTGCGATTCAACCTGCTCTCCACCATCGCCTACGACGCCATCGACGTCAACGACGACGGGACGTTCATTGAGACCGGCGATGCCGGATGGCAGGGATGGACGAGCCAGCAAGCGACCAACCTCTTCAACGCCGCGCACGCAGCGGGCGATCGCGTGGTGGCGACCTTCGCCTACCTCTGTGGCACCGCAGCCTGCGACGCCGGCATCAGCTCCCTGCTCACCACGCCCTCCTACGAGTCGACCTTTGTCAGCAACGTAGTGGCCCAGGTGGAGAGCCGGGGTGTGGACGGGGTCAACATCGACTTCGAGCCGGATGCCGGACTCGGCGGTGAGGCCACCCAATTCACAGCGCTGATGCGCCGACTCGACAGCGCGCTGCCAGCCGGTGACGAGTTGAGCGTCGACACCTACGCCTCCGCGTACCAGGGGGGGGAGATGTGGGATATCGCGAGCCTGGCACCGGTAGTGAGCGCTATCGACGTGATGACCTACGGCCTCTACTCCGGTCCGAACGCGCAACCCAACGACCCGCTCGCCGGCCCCTACCCCTACACCGACACATCGGTGGTCAACGGCTACCTCGCGGAGATGCCCGCGTCCAAGCTGGTCCTTGGCATCCCGTACTACGGGGTGACCTACTCGACCACCGCCACAGGCTTCGGCGCCCCACTCGCGACCTCTCCGAACGTCACCAACCCCTACTACTCCACGATCCAGTACGAGTTGGCGTCCTGCGCCCTCCCCGACCTCAGCCAGAGCTACGACACCACCTCGCAGACCGCCTGGGCCAGCTGGTCCTTCCCCCCCAACAGCAACTGCACCAACTTCGGCACGCTGCGCGAGCTCTACTACGACAACGCCCAGTCCCTGGAGGCCAGGTACGGTCTGGTCAACTCCGACCATCTGCGTGGCATCGGGATCTGGGCGTTCGGAATGGACAGTGGCAGCGATGATCTCTGGAACGCCATCGCCACCAGCTTCGACCTCGATCTCCTGTCGGGCCCCCCCACCGGTCTCAGCGCCGTGAGCATGGCCTCCAACCAGGCGACCCTCTCCTGGACTCCGCCCGCCGACGCGACTGCCGATCAGGTGAGCGGGTACTCGGTGACCACGTACAACGACCAGGGCGTGCAGGTGGGTTCGGCCCAGTCGGTGGCGGGTGCATCGACGTCCACCACGACCGTCACCGGCCTCGCCGACGGAACGCCGTGGTTCTTCCGGGTCGCTGCGGTGGACCCGTCGGGAACCGGGACCGCCGCGGCATCCAACTCCGTGACGCCACTGTCGGGGGTAGCCCCGAGCGCGGCTCTGACGGCGGTGAGCAGCGGCCAGTACGTGCTCCCCAACAGCGACGGTTCGACCTGGCAGGTGATGGACGAGGGCAGCCTGGCCTTCACCATCACCCCAACTAGCAATGAGAACGTGCTCTTGAGCGCCAACGCCGACCTCTGGACCTTCAACGCCGGGTACAACCAGGACATCGGCATCCAGGTCACGCCCGGCGCAGGCAGTCCGGTGGTGGCCGCCTGGAAGGAGTCGGGAGGCTTCGCGGGT
>Ga0182030_10015339_pt1 | contig 15024 bp, 11 predicted proteins | sample 812S3MmetaG_FD_121299 | JGI IMG/M metagenome (GOLD analysis project Ga0182030, IMG submission 121299) | Permafrost microbial communities from Stordalen Mire, Sweden - 812S3M metaG (Illumina Assembly) | ecosystem: Environmental > Terrestrial > Soil > Wetlands > Permafrost | place: Sweden... | reverse complement strand
GTCGTCATCTTCCCCTACATGATGACCCCGTTCGTTGTCGGCCGTGAATCCAGCGTGCGGGCGCTCGAAGAGGCCATGGCCGGCGACAAGAAAATCTTCCTTGCTACCCAGCACGATGCCTCCATCGATGAACCCAAGCCCAACGAAATTTACAGCGTCGGCACCATCGTCAATATCGTCCAGAGCCTGAAACTCCCCGACGGCAATATCAAAGTTCTGGTGGAAGGCGTGGAACGCGCCAAAGTGGTCTCCGTCTCCAGCGACGAGGGCTTCTTCCGCGCCACCGTGCGCACCTCGGCCTACAAGGTGGAACCCGGCCCCCAACTCGATGCCCTGGTCAGCCGCGTCACCGGACTCTTCGAACAGTACGTCAAACTCAGCCAGAACCTCAACTACGAAACCATGATCGCCGCCATCCGCGTGGATGAGAGCGGCAAACTCTCCGATACCGTCGGCGCCAATCTCCAGCTCACCATCGAAGAGAAGCAGGAATTGCTGGAAATCTTCGACCCCATCGACCGCCTGACGCGCGTCGCCGAGATGCTCGACATCGAAATCGAAAAGCTCAATGTCGACCGCACCATTCAGGGGCGCGTCAAGCGCCAGATGGAGAAGGCCCAGAAAGAGTACTACCTCAACGAGAAGATCAAGGCCATCCAGAAGGAACTGGGACGCGGCGAAAAGAGCGAGATCGATGAGTTGAAGCGGCGCATCGAGGAAGCCGGCATGACTTCCGATGCGCAGGAGAAAGCCATGGCGGAGCTCAAGCGGCTGGAGAACATGCCGCCCATGTCCGCCGAATCCACCGTCAGCCGCAATTATCTCGACTGGCTGCTGGCCGTGCCGTGGAAAAAGAAATCCAAAGAAATCCGCGATCTCAAGTTCGCCGAAACCGTGCTCGAAAGCGATCACTACGGCCTGGAGAAGATCAAGGAACGCATCCTGGAATTTCTCGCCGTGCGCCGCCTGGTCAAAAATCCCAAGGGCTCGATTTTGTGCTTCGTCGGGCCTCCCGGCGTGGGCAAAACCTCACTCGGCATGTCCATCGCTAAAGCCACCGGCCGCAAATTCATCCGCATGTCGCTCGGCGGCGTGCGCGATGAGGCCGAAGTCCGCGGGCACCGCCGCACCTACATCGGCGCCCTGCCCGGCCAGATCATCCAGATGATGAAAAAGGCCGGCACGCGCAACCCGGTCTTCATGCTCGACGAAGTCGACAAAATGTCGATGGATTTCCGCGGCGACCCCAGCGCGGCCCTCCTCGAAGTGCTCGATCCCGAACAGAACTTCATGTTCGTGGACCACTACCTGGACGTGGAATACGATCTCAGCCAAGTCTTCTTCATCGCCACCGCCAACGTCCTGCACACCATTCCGCCGGCCCTCCAGGACCGCATGGAAGTGATCCGTCTTTCGGGTTATACCGAGCTCGAAAAGATGGAAATCGCCAAGCGTTTCCTGGTGAAGAAACAGGTGGAAGCCACCGGTCTCACCCCCGAACAGATCGATTTCCAGGACGCTGGCATTGCCAGCCTTATCGAGTACTATTCCCGCGAGGCCGGCGTACGCAATCTGGAACGGGAAATCGGCAATGTCTGCCGCAAGATCGCCCGCCTGGTGGTCAACAACGATAACGGCAAGCACAACCAGAAGCTTGCCAAGGCGGTGATCAACGGCGCGAAAGTGCCGGAACTCCTCGGACCCTGGAAGTTCCGCGACCTCGTCACCGACAAGAAGAACGAAATCGGCGCGGCCACCGGCTTGGCCTGGACCGAAGTCGGCGGCCAGCTTCTCACCGTGGAATGCACCCTGATGGAAGGCAAAGGCAAACTCACCATCACCGGCAAGCTGGGCGAAGTCATGCAGGAATCGGCCCAGGCCGCCATGAGCTATATCCGCTCCCGGGCGCTTTCCCTCGGGCTGCCGCGCGATTTCTATCGCAACCTGGATGTCCACATCCATATTCCCGAGGGCGCCATTCCCAAGGACGGACCCTCCGCCGGCATCACCCTGGCCACCGTCATTTGCAGCGCCCTGACCAAGAACGCCGTGCGCGGCGATCTGGCCATGACCGGCGAAATCACCCTCCGCGGCAAGGTGCTCCCCATCGGCGGACTCAAGGAGAAGTTGATGGCCGCCCACCGCCATGGCATCCTGGAAGCGATCATGCCCCGGGAGAATGAAAAAGATCTCCCCGACATCCCCGAGGCCATTAAGCAGACCATGAAGCTCCACTTTGTGGAATCCATGGACCAGGTTTTGAAAATCGCCCTGGAACGGGAAATTGTCGCCTTACCGATTCCGCCGGCCGAACAGTTGAACGTGGATATGCCCAAGCCCGTCGAAGAGACGGTTGCCCATTAACAAGTAGGGGGAGGCCGGCCCTCGCCCCAGGTACCGAATGAGTTCCTTGAAAGTAGAATTTGTAGTAAGCTCAGGCAAGCCGGATACTTTCCCCTCCGACCGCTTGCCGGAGATCGCATTCTTAGGGAGAAGTAACGTTGGCAAGTCCAGCTTGATTAACGCCCTCACCGGCCATAAGAAGCTGGCATTCACGAGTAATACACCGGGACGAACGCAAACCATTAACTTTTACCGTGTCGACGAGGGTTTCTACTTCGTCGATTTGCCGGGCTATGGATATGCCCGGGTCCCCCAGGGGTTCACCGAGCAGTGGAAGATTTTGATCGATCAGTATTTGAACAATAGAGAGACCCTGGTGCTTTCCTGCCTGATTCTCGATACCCGCCGCGGATGGATGGAGAAAGATCTCGATCTCAAGCGGTGGCTGGAGCATTACGGCAGACCGTACCTGGTAGTAGCCACCAAGACAGACAAGTTGAATCAAACTGAGCAAGAGCGCGGACTTCGCGCCATCCGCAAGGAAGGCGTGGAGCCGTTGCCGTTCTCGGCCCTGAGTGGCCGGGGAGTGAGGGAAATTTGGCAAGCAATAATGAAAACACTTCACCCGCGGTAGGCAACAACCTTCCGCAGGAACAATCCGAAAAGCCCACCGAGAAGACACCCACCCGCGAAAGCGCCCCCCCAGAGACAGTCGAAAAGCCGACCGCCGAAAAGCCGCACCGGCCCGAGCGCGCCTCCCGATCGGCTGCTGCCGCGCCGCCTGAGCCCAAGCCCGCGGCTGAGCCCAAGCCCGCGGCCGCCGCGCCGCCTGAGCCCAAGCCCGCGGTTGAACCCAAACCCGCCGTCGAGCCAAAACCCGCCGTCGAGCCGAAACCCGCCGTCGAGCCGAAACCCGCGGCGGAGGCCAAGCCTGTCACGCCCCCCCTGGCGTCTCCCGCTGCCCCTCCGCCTCCGGCCGCCGAAGCGCCCGTCGTGCCGCCCGGACCCGAGACCCACCTCGGCGCGCAGCGCCGCAAGCAGGGCTCCGCGCAGGCCGCCAAGAGCGGAACTCCCACGCTCGACCTGGTCGAGTTGAAGGACATGAGCATTCAGAAGCTCAACCAGGTTGCCAAGGACATGAACATCGCCGGCGCCGCCGGCCTCCGCAAGCAGGAGCTGATCTTCAAGATCCTCCAGACCCAGGCCGAAAAAAGCGGGCTCATCTTCAGCGAAGGCGTGCTGGAGTGCCTGCCCGACGGCTTCGGTTTCCTGCGCGCGCCCGAGTACAACTACCTGCCCGGCCCCGACGATGTCTATGTGTCGCCCAGCCAGATCCGCCGCTTCGATCTGCGCACCGGCGACACCATCAGCGGCCAGATCCGCCCGCCCAAGGAAGGCGAGCGCTATTTCGCCCTGATCAAAGTCGATGCCATCAACTTCGAGCCGCCCGAGGAAGCCCGCAACAAAATCTTCTTCGACAACCTCACGCCTCTCTATCCCAACGAGCGGTTCAAGCTGGAAACCACCAGAGACAATTACTCCGGCCGCGTGATGGATCTGTTGACCCCCGTCGGCAAGGGCCAGCGCGGTCTCATCGTGTCCCCGCCGCGCACCGGTAAGACGATGCTGCTGCAATCGATCGCCAACTCCATCACCACCAATCATCCCGAAGTCACGTTGATCGTTCTGTTGATCGACGAGCGTCCCGAAGAAGTCACCGACATGCAGCGCAGCGTGAAAGGCGAAGTCATCAGCTCCACCTTCGACGAACCCGCCACCCGCCACGTGCAGGTGGCCGAAATGGTCATCGAAAAGGCCAAACGCCTGGTGGAGCACAAGCGCGACGTCGTCATCCTGCTCGATTCCATCACCCGCCTGGCGCGCGCCTACAACACCATCGTCCCGCCCTCTGGCAAGGTGCTCTCCGGGGGCGTCGATTCCAACGCCCTCCAGCGTCCCAAGCGCTTCTTCGGCGCCGCGCGCAACATCGAGGAGGGCGGCTCGCTCACCATCATCGCCACCGCGCTCATCGATACCGGCAGCCGCATGGACGACGTCATCTTCGAAGAGTTCAAGGGCACCGGCAACATGGAAATCCACCTGGAACGCAAACTCGTGGACAAGCGCGTCTTCCCCGCCATCGACATCAACAAAAGCGGTACCCGCAAGGAAGAGCTGCTCCTGCCCAAGGACGAGCTCAACCGCGTTTGGATCCTCCGCAAGGTGCTCGCTCCCCTTTCGCCCGTCGAGACCATGGAGTTGCTGTTGGACAAGCTGGGCAAAACCCGCTCCAACGGCGAGTTCCTCGGCGCCATGAGCGGCTAGCCCAGGGGACAGACTAGAGTGCCCCAAGGCGCGCCTTTTGCGCCGCGTGGGGGGTGCCCTTTGGGCCCCTGTCTGTCCCCGGTTTGCTCCCGGTTTGCCCGTCCCGGCTCGCCCCCGCGTTATCATGTACTCCATGCTGACACGAAGAGGTTTTGCCGCCCGCCTCACCCTGGGTGCCGCCGCGATCCGTATGTCGTCCGAGATGGCCTACGCGCAACGCGCGGCCGCTCACAGTGCCGAAGTCGTCTCCAAAGACATGGTTTGGCTGAATTCCAACGAAAACCCGGCCGGTCCGCCGGCCGTGTCGCTGGATGCCATGCGCGAAGTCCTCCCGCTTTCCGGCCGCTACCATTACAACGAATTCAACCAGATCTACAAGGTCATCGCGGGCAGCGAGGAACTCACCGCGGACCAGATCGTCACCGGCGCTGGTTCGAGCGAGGTCCTGCACACCGCGGTGGTTGCGTTCACCTCGGCCACCCGCCCGCTGATCTCCGTCACCCCTGCCTACGAAGGACCCATCGAATTGGCGCGGGCGCTCGGACGTCCCGTGGTGCTCACCAAACTGCGCGACGATTACACCGCCGACGTCAAGCTGCTGGCCGAAGCCGCCCGCCAGGCGAACGGCGGGTTGATCTATCTGTGCAATCCGAATAATCCCACTTCCGCCGCTGTGAAGAGCAGCGATGTCGATTGGCTGGTCGCCAACCTGCCCGCCAATACGATGCTCCTCGTCGATGAAGCTTACATCCACTTTGTGGAGACTCCCGAGGTCGCCTCCGCGCTTGGCTACGTGCGCCAGGGCAAGGACGTGATCGTCGCCCGTACCTTCTCCAAAATCTACGGCATGGCCGGCCTGCGCGTCGGATTTGCCGCCGCCAAACCCGCCATCGTCCGGAAGCTCACGCCGCTCGCCATGAACGTCATCTCGATCGTCGGCGCCCGCGCCGTGGTGGCCGCGCTCGAGGATCGCGGGCGCATCCTGCCCGAGCGCAAAGCGTCGCTGGCCAAGACTCGCCGCGAGCTCTGCGCCTGGCTGCGCGAGCGCGGCGTGAAGTACATCGAGCCGAACGCCAACTTCCTGATGATCGACACCGGCCGCGACGCGCGCGAGTTCATCACCGCCATGCCGCGCCTGGGTGTGGCGCCGGGCCGCCCGTTCCCGCCGCTCGACAACATGCTGCGCGTGACCATCGGCACCGACGCCGAGATGGGTAAGTTTCGCGACGTCTTCTGGAAGGTCTACAAGGGCTGAGCGTGACCTTTTGGGCCTCAGTTGTGCTCGCCATAGTGGCGGCGCTCCTCTACCAGGCGCGCGGCGTGATCGGCGTAATTTTCTGCGATGCCAAAATGCAAGCGGGAGATTACCCCGGCGCGCTGCGCCGGCTGCGCTGGACCAGCTTGGGCATTCCCAACGCCGTGGTTCTTCACAAAGAAGGGCTGATCCTCGCTCTGGCCGGACGCCCCGCTGAGGCCGCAAGCTGTTACCGCAAGGCTCTCGGCATGGTGCCGGGCGGTTCCTCGTATCCGCGCGAACGCCTGTTGGCTTTACTAGGCTACGCGCTGATCGATCTCGCCCGCTACGACGAAGCCGAACAGTGCTTCCAGCAAGCCATCGAAGCTGACGACCGGACGGGGAACCCGCAGGACGGGTTGGCGGAATCGCGGTTGGTGCGGGGCGTAGAAGCCGGCCAGGCGCTGGCGTTTACCTGCCAGGCGATCGAACACGCCAAAGGGCGCGCGGACGGGCGCGTTCCAGGAACCTGCTACGCGCTCCAGGCGTGGGCGCTAGCGCTCCTGGGCCGCTCCGCTGAGGTCGACGCTGCGCTCGCCCAGGCACTGCATGTGCCGGAACCGAACCCACGCGTCAGCGCCAGCCTGCACTGGCGCGCCGGCATGGCGCTCCTCGCGCTGCGGCAAACCGAAGAAGCCCGCCAGCACTTCCAGACGGCGTACGATCTGGACCCGCGCGGCAAGTATGGCTCCCGCAGCCGGCAACACCTCGCCTGAGGCTACCGCTCCGCGGATCCGTATTCGCGCCACTCGTCGCCGAAGACCTTCTGGAACAACTCGCTTCCCAGTTGCCGTTGCGCAAGGCGCAGGAAGATCTCGCGTTCGCTGGCCGCGGGGTACTTCTGGCGAATGCCCGCCTCGCAGAGGTTGCGTACCGAAGCGGTGAACTCGATGGCCCGCCGAAGCTTTTCTTCCGGCGGAATCTTCCGCATCAGGTCCATGAGGACCTTCCATGCTTCCGGCGATGTATCTCTGGGCCGCATTCTACCTGGCCAGTATCTCCAGGTAGCGCGCCACGGTCTCAATCCCGCGATAGAAATTCGGCAAGTAGAACTTCTCGTTGGGCGCGTGCAGGTTGTCGTCGGGGAGTCCGAAGCCCATCATCACGCTGGGAATCCCCAGGTAGCGGTCGAAGACCCCCACAATCGGGATGGACCCACCGCTACGGATGTAGACCGTCTCCTGGCCGAACTTCTCCTGGAGCGCCTCGGCCGCCGCGTGGATGTAAGGATTGTCGGGGTTAGTCAGCGAAGCAGCGCCGGTATGCAGCACCTTCAACTCGGCGGTCACGCCCTTGGGGCACACAGCTCTCACCGCCGCCTGCATCTGCGCGATGGACTCGTCCACCTGCTGGTCGCCGACCAGGCGCGTAGAGATCTTGGCCACGGCGCGCGCCGGAATCACGGTCTTGGCGCCATCGCCGGTGAAGCCGCCGCGAATTCCGTGCACCTCGATCGTCGGCCGCGCCCACACCCTTTCGAAGAGCGGCACGCCCGGCTCGCCCACCAGCACGCTAGCGCCCATTTCCTTTTCGGTGTACTCTTTCTCGTCGAACGGCAGGCGCGCCCAGGCGGCGCGTTCCTTCTCCGTAGGCGCCACCACGCGGTCGTAGAAGCCGGGGACGAGGATGTGGCCGTCGCGGTCCTTGAGCGCCGTCAGAATCTCGGCGATCGCCATGATCGGGTTGGGCGCGGCGCCGCCGTAGATGCCGGAATGCAGATCGTGATCGGCGCCTTGCACGCTGAGCTCGTAGTACACCAGGCCGCGCAGCCCGATGCAGATGCTGGGCAACTCGGGCGCGAACATCTCGGTATCGCACACCACCACGGCGTCGGCCCGCAGGCGGGGCGGCTTGGTCTTGACGTATTCTTCGATGTGCTCGCCGCCGGTCTCTTCTTCGCCCTCGAGCAGGAACTTCACGTTCACCGGCAGCTTGCCGTTGGACTTCATCAGGCCTTCGACGGCCTTGATCTGGATATAGACTTGCCCCTTGTCGTCGCAGGCGCCGCGCGCGTAGATGTTATCGCCGCGGACTTCGGGCTCGAAGGGCGGCGACTTCCACTCGTCCAGAGGATCGGGCGGCTGCACGTCGTAGTGGCCGTAAAAGAGGATGGTGGGCTGGCCGGGCGCGCCCAGCCATTCGGCGTAGACCAGCGGGTTGCCGTCGCCGGACGATTCGATCAGCTCGCCAGAGGTCATGCCGGCGGCGAGCAACTCATTCAAAGCGAAATCGGCGGCGCGCCGGATGTCGGGCTTGTTCTCCGGCAGCGTGCTGATGGAGGGGATGCGGAGGAAGGCCTTCAGGCCCTCCAGGAATTCGGACTGGTGTTCCCGATAGTAGTTCATGAATTCTCCCTTTAAGAAATCGCGCGTTTACATGATGGCGGTGGGCGGCGCCGGCTCGTCGGGATGGCCCGCGTTGGCCAGCGGGAGCTTGATCATGAGCACGGCGAGACCGATCAGCACCAGCACGGCGAGCAGGTCCGTTCCCCACCACGTGAGGTCGGGCAGGATTTTGTGGCCCTGGCTCTTTTCGGCGGCGCGGAAGCCCGCCACTACCAACCCGCACAGGGCTTCGCCGGCGATCAGGCCGGAAGCGGTCAATATGCCGGTATTTTCGATGCGTGCTTTCTGGGCGTCGTTGAAGCCGCCCTTGTCGCGCAGTTTGTCGGTGCCCCAGCGGAAGAGCCCGCCCACGAAGATGGCGAAGGTGGTCTCCAGCGGCAGGTACATCCCCACCGAGAACAGCATGGGGCTCTTCACCTCCACCAGGATCAGGCCGAATCCCATGAAGATGCCGACCACCACCAGCGGCCACGCCATGGCGCCGCCCACGATGCCCGTGGCCAGCGACGCCATCAGGCCCGCCTGCGGCGCCGGGAGTTGCGGGGTGCCGAAGGTATAGGCGCGATGCAGCCACATCAGGGGGAAGAACAGCGCCATGCTGGACACGGCGATGCCGAGCAGGTCGCCGATCTGCATTTTGGCGGGCGTGCCGCCGAGGATATGCCCGGCTTTCAAATCCTGCAGCATCTCGCCGGCGACCGCCGACGAAACGCACACGACCGCCGCCACGCCGAGCACGGCGGCAATGCCGTAATTGCCGTGCAATCCCATCGCCACCATCAGCAAGGCCGCGATCACCACGGTGCACAGCGTCAGACCGGAGATGGGGTTGTTCGACGAGCCGATCATCCCCACCAGGTTGCCGGAGACCGCCGCGAAGAAGAATCCGAGGACGATCATGACGATGGCCGCCACTAGCGCGGGGCCGATGGCGCCCGCAAAGTAGAAGTAGAGGGCGATCATACAAATGAACACCGCGGCCAGCCCGCCGAACACCACCTTGCTGCTCAGGTCGCGCTGCGTGCGGCCGGCGGCTTCGTGGGCCTCCGCCGATTTCTTCAGGTCCGCCACCGCCCGTTTCATGCCGATGCCGAGATTCTTGCGCATGCGGAAGAGGGTGAACGACGCGCCCACCATCATGCCGCCCACCGCGATGGGGCGCACGATGTGAAACCAGATGGCGCCGGCCACCTTGGCCCAGCCCTCTTCGCCCGCGGCATTAGCGGCCAGTTGCGGTCCCAGGAAGAAGGCCAGCAGCGGCACCAGCAATCCCCAGGCGAAAACGCCGCCGGCGAAGTTCAGCGCGCCCAGCCTCGGCCCGATAATATAGCCCACGCCCAGGTAGGCGGGGCTGATGGCCGGGGCGGAAAACGTGGACATGGCGCCGGCCGACACGGCGGGCGAACCCGGCGCGCGCGTCAGCTTGACCAGACTCTTTCCGAGCTCGCCGACGTGCACCAGGAAATCGCGGCTGGCGGCGAACACGTTGATCGCGCCCAGGAAGAAGAGTACCGCGCCCACGCCCATATTGGCGAAAAGGATCTTGGCGGCCCGCGCACCCTGCTGCCCGGCCTTATGAATCTCGGCCGCTGCCACCGATTCCGGGAACGGAAGGTCGGGATCTTCCACCATCACCCGCCTGAGCAGCGTCACGAACAGAATGCCCAGAGTGCCGCCCACCGCCATCAGCGCCACCGATTTCCAATAGCCGTTGGCCACATCGAACGCCGGCCACACGCCGGCCAGCACGAAGGCGGGAATGGTGAACACCGCGCCCGCCGCCACCGATTCGCCGATGGAGCCGATGGTTCGCGCCATGTTCTCTTCGAGGATCGAGCCCTTCATCAGCCGCAGGATCGCCATGCCGATCACCGCCGCCGGGTAGGTGGCGGCGATGGTCATCCCGGCGCGCAGGCCGAGGTACAGGTTCGCGGCTCCCAGGACGATGGTCATCACCAGGCCCAGAAGCACGGCGCGGGTGGTGAACTCGCGCATTTCCGTCTTGTCCGGCACGTAGGACCGGAACTTCTTTCCCGCATCAGGAGGCGTCATTGTAGTCCGGACCTCACTTTATCACTCAGCGCCTTGCCGTCAACCGTCTTTCCGGCCAGTTTCGCCTGCGCGGCTTTCATTACGACACCCATCTGCTTGAGCGCGGTGGCGCCGGTTTCCGCCATGGCACTGGCGACAGCGGCGTCGATTTCCTCGTCGCTCGCGCCCGTGGGCAGGTAGGCCTCCAGTATCGCCTTCTCGGCTTCTTCCTTTTCGGCCGACTCGAGGCGGCCCGCCTTGCGATACATCTCGGCGGCGTCCGTCCGCTGCTTGATGAGAATCTTGAGCACGGCCATCTCGGCGGAAGCGTCGAGCGGCTTGGGCGAATCGACTTTCTGTTTCATGAGCGCGGCCTTGAGCATGCGAAGCGCGCTCAACCGCGCGGCATCCTGGCTCTTCATGGCGGCGACCATTTCCTGTTGCACCTGTTCGATGAGGGGCATGATGTCTGTTATTATACGGCCTCGCATTCGTTGGCTTTATCTTGCGGTCAAGCGCGACATGGAAGGGGAGAACTTGCAGAAGTGCCCGCCAGATTGACGAATCCGAGCGTCGCTTCCGACTACAGGCACCGGGGGGTTGGGACGGGGCCGGTGGGGGGTTGACAGAACGAAGCCAATTCGGAGTGAGGTGGTTAGTGACGGGGCACCGGCGGGTTCGACGACCGGGGCGGGGGTGTGGGCGTCGCGGCGATTGACTTCAATTTGACGGGTGGTAGACATGGGTTGCTCCAGGTTGGCAGGCGGAAGCGCCTGCCTCACCTTAGAGGATAGAGGAGGGATTTCGGCGATTCGGGGGGCAATACCTGTAATTTGTTGAAAAGAAGCGGGGGAGGAGTTTAAATGTTGGTGTCACCGTCAGCTTGTCGCGACTCGGCGCATTACCGTCGCCAAGCCGCCTTGCGTTCCCAAGCCAATTATCGAGACGTCCCGCCGCTGGACAATGCGGATGAGTGCCGGTGAGAGACGCGACCGATCTGTAGCCGGAGCACCATCTTTGGTCCGCAAGTATAATGAGGGTTGGCACTGGAGTTCGAGTGGGATCCGCGCAAGGCTGCGGGAAATCTCGCCAAGCACGGAGTATCGTTCGAAGAGGCGGCGACGGTCTTCGGCGATCCATTAGGTAAAATTGTGGCTGATCCGCGCCATTCAGCCGTAGAGGAGCGGTTGGTGTTGCTGGGCATTTCGGAACGACGTCGTTTGCTTGCGGTTATGTACATTGAGCGCGCAGAGGCGGTTCGCGTCATTAGCGCCCGGCAGGCCACACGTCCGGAGAAGAGAGATTATGAAGAAATCCCCCACTAAAGGCGTACCCGTTGAGCGTGCCGACGCCGACGAGATTCTCCCGGAGTACGACTTCAAGCGCAGTTCGCCCAACAAGTTCGCATCCCGGTACGCTGCGGGAAGCGCCGTCGTGGTGCTGGAACCCGATGTCGCCGCCGCCTTTCCCAGTTCAGGGGAAGCAAATGAGGCCCTGCGCGCACTGGCGGGAATCATACAGAAACACCGTCACCGCCGGCCAGTTTCACGGCGGAGTCTTTAAAACGCCGGCACGATCCGGCGGCCGGCTCCCCGACGGAAAACTCCGCCGCCGACCTGGACGTCTCACGGCGCATCCAGAAAGCGGGCGGCCACAAACCGACTTGAACGAAGTGGCCTACGGCCACGGCTCTTGGGGGCGTGTTATCCTCTGGTCGAGTGGCAGCCCACTGCAGCGCGGAAGTCCCCTCGCGGAGAGCCTTCGACCTTCCTGCAAGCCCTTCATTGCAAAGGGAATCGATAGTAGCTCCATAGCGGATCGAATCGGCTACCTCCTTCAAGTCAACGCACTCGCGCCAGGGCAAAAGTTACGCTTCGCTCCCGCAGGGCTCACGATTGTCTACGGTGACAACGGCTCCGGCAAGTCGGGTTACGCTCGCATTCTGAAGCGCGCCTGCCGAGCGCGTAGCCGAGGCGAGAGGATTCTGAAGCAATGTGTTTGGCCCGCCAACAAAAGAGCCGGCAACGGCGACAATCCATTATCGGGTCGGGAAGAAGGAGTGCCCGCTGACTTGGCGCGACGAAGCGACCTCGCCGGCGCTCTCGGCCGTCAGCTATTTTGATTCAGACTGCGCGACGATTTATGTTGCCAGTGCCAACGATATCGCGTTTACGCCGTTCGGGCTCGATCTTTTCGAGAAACTGGCGGGAGCGTGCAGGGCGCTAAAGGAATCTCTCGATCGCGATCAACAGAACCTCCAAAAACAACAGCCTGCGTGCCTCAAGCAGCCGCCGGTCGGCGCCGGTACTAAGGTCGCTGAAGCGATCAAAACACTGTCAGCCACCTCTGATGTCGATGCCTTCAAGACACTGGCGGCACTTTCGGAGGAGGAAAGGCGCCGACTGGACGAGCTGAAAGCGATCGAAGCGCAGGACCCGGCGAAGCTTCTTTCCGGCGTTCAGGTTTCCAGGACACGGCTGTTGCAGTTGAAGGGGATCGTAGCGAGCCTCGTTGCGCCGCAATCGGCCGATGCCACAAAACGCTCTGCGCAGGGCCCGTGAAAAGGCGGCCACGACCGCCGAAGCGGCCAGGGTCGCCGCGGAAACGCTGTTTCGGGGCGAACCGCTTTCAGGTGTCGGGTCTGCCGTTTGGCGTCAGTTGTGGGAGGCCGCTAAGCGCTACTCCGAGGCCCAAGCGTATACCGGCCGGATTTATCCCGTCACGGCACCGGATACGCGATGTGTGTTGTGTCAACAGCCGCTTTCGGAAGACGCTTCCGCACGAATGAAGCGCTTCGAAGAATTCATCCGGGCTGACACGCAAAAGGCTGCGCAAACGGCGGCCACCGCGTACGAGTTCCTTCTCACGCAGATTAGGACGGCTGCGCCGAGCCCCAGGACAACTGCACCTCTGCTGAAGGAACTAGAGACACACGACCAGGCAGCTTTCGACGAGGTGCGCAGATTCGTGGCAAACGCTTGGATTCGGCGGCGGTCGCTACTCAAGGCCTGCTGCACGGGGGAATTCGACGCTATACAGGAGCCCCGGCCGGTTCCCGAGAGCATCGAACGAACGCTGGCTTCCCTCTCCGCGCGGATCAAGGAACTTGAGGAGTCTTCAAAGGACGAGGGGCGCAAACGCCTAATCGCAGAGATGCAGGAGCTTAAAGACCGTGGCTGGCTGTCCTTGGTGGTTGAGGACATAAAGAAAGAAATCGAACGTCAGAATTCCCTCGCAACGCTCGCAAAATGCCTGCGAGATACCGAGACGACGGCGATTTCGACGAAAGGTGGCGCCCTGGCCGACGCGGTCGTCACAAACGCCCTTCGGGACCGCTTCGCGGGAGAAATTCAGGCCCTTAACCTGAGGTCTGTTCGGGTTGAACTCAATCCCGCTGGAAGTCGCCAGGGAGCTAAGCTATATCAGATCCGATTCGTTGGATCTCCGAAATTGGGGATTGAGAAGGTTGTGAGTGAGGGGGAGCATCGATGCCTCGCGCTAGCCGCTTTTCTCGCCGAACTCGCAACCACATCTGATCGCTCCACCCTCATACTGGATGACCCGGTATCATCTCTCGATCACGTTCACCGTGACGATGTTGCTGGACGCCTCGTGAAGGAGGCCAAGAACCGCCAAGTCATCGTCTTCACGCATGACATCGTTTTTCTGTACGAACTTGCCCGTCAGTCAAAAGGTAGAGGACTTGGTGAACCGTTCTACCAATACGTCAGCCGGAGCGACACTTATGCCGGTTACTGTGGGGCGGATGTACCTCTCCGCTCAAAACCGGTTTCCGAATCCATTGCTCACATCAAGAAGCGAGCGACTCAAATAGCCGAGATGTACGGCTCCGGCCAGACGGCGAAGTACGAAGAGCAGGCCGGCATGCTCTACAGGGACCTCAGAATCATGTGGGAGGCTGGGGTGGCCGAGGTGTTACAGCCCGTAATTGAACGGTTTAAGCGCGACGTCAAGACCAGGAATCTTCTGAAGCTGACAGTGATCACGGCTGACGATTGTCGGCTCGCCAATGTGCAGCGAGCCCGTTGCTCCGAGTTTCAGCACGACGGCGGCGAAGCCAGCAATCAACCGCCACCAGCACCGAAAGACCTTCTGAACGACATAGGAATACTCTCGGAATGGTTTGAGGACCTCAGAACGAGGCAGGACGGGATTAGGTTTTCTGCCGACGAAGTCGTTGAACCGGAACTTGCCGCCGCAATGAAGTAGTCGCAATCACCCTCCGGCAGCAAGAATTTGATCCCCTTTTCTCATTCTGCCAAAGGAGACCCCCGGGCCAGCCAGCATCTCTAGCCTGCATTTCTCACACCCGGAGCGCTGGCTCGGTTGAACTGCGGTCGGGAGCAGTTTTTGACCCGCTTTAGCGTCCCCGGAGGGACACGTCGCACATCGGGCAGGTCAATCGTCGCTGACCCCGGCGCCAACTGATTCCAGGCCCATCTCCTCGACGTCCAAGGCTATCGACACCTCCATTGCGCCGGCCGGCAGTTCCTCGATATTCTTTAGCTTCCGCTGGATGACCCTAGTGCGGGTCAGACCGGTCTCGACGGTGTTGTTGGCTTCCTGCAACTTCTTCTGGACTTTCACCAGGATGTCGGCATATCTGCCGAACTCAGTCTTCACGGCACCGAGCACTTCCCATACCTCGCTGGAGCGCTTCTGGAT
>Ga0182030_10015338_pt1 | contig 15025 bp, 23 predicted proteins | sample 812S3MmetaG_FD_121299 | JGI IMG/M metagenome (GOLD analysis project Ga0182030, IMG submission 121299) | Permafrost microbial communities from Stordalen Mire, Sweden - 812S3M metaG (Illumina Assembly) | ecosystem: Environmental > Terrestrial > Soil > Wetlands > Permafrost | place: Sweden... | reverse complement strand
TTTCATTTTTCTTTTGGCGGGGTGGACAAAGATAACCCACGGTGTGAGTTAACGATAGAATCTATCCCCTGAGTGACGAGGTTGTGCCTAGAATCAATTAAACCGGCAAAGACGATAAAACATACAGCCATAGACCCGGCTAGACAACAGGGGCGAAAGAAAGCCCCGGCGAACCGGGGCATTGCGATTAGGGCTCAATTGGAGGGGAAATGAACCGGTTTCTCAATAAAGTGATTTGCGGGAAAATGGGCAGCTACGGAGAGCCGGAACAACCCGACGAATGGGAATTGAAACGGATTGAAGGGGAATGTCAGGCGCAAGAGTGGAACTCGTGCTTTTTGAGGGTGAAGATTAAAAATATGGAGATGGAGATCGAACGGCTCAAGAACGTGATTGATGCAGTGGAAAGCCAGCGAGACACCTTCAGCCGAAAGTGTAAGGAACTGGAAGACGTGATTACTGAACTACAAAAGAAGTGCGACGCGCAAGCCTTGGTGATCGTTAATGCGAATTCTGTTCAGGTTGTAGAGTTGAACGCTCTCAGGGCCGAGCTTGCCGACCTGAAGGCGGCAAACACCGAACTCCGCGAGTTAGCAGAAAAATGGCAGAAGAAATACGACGAAGTGGCCGGGGATGTCTGGATCCTTCGGTACAGAGAAATTCAGAATAAAACCAGCAATATCAGCTAGATACTATCTCTTTAGGGGGTGTCTTGACCTTATTAGTAAGCAGTTTTCCGCGTGCTAATGCCGATTGTAGCGTTAAAAACAGGGGTTGTCAAATTGCTTTTCGGCCCACAACTCACGTAAGATTACAAAGCGGCCTAAATATATTTTTAATCTAACTTGATTTTTTTATTGCAATTGTGTTTTGTATGTGAAATAGAGTTAGCCAATCCTAACAATTTTCCGTATCCTTAAAAAAGTGAGGCTCCGAGAGCTGCCTGCTGATTTAATTGTGCTTTGTCGCCATTGCCATCAGGTAATCCATGGGCTGATTGCTCCATCCGAATTAGAGGTTCGAATGCAAAATACGGCATGAGATTCAATCCGACCCGCGCACCTCGCATCGGCGCCCGAACAGCGAAGCTCAGTAGGGACTAAAAGCAGTAGACAGGGATTGAAGAATGCCGAAAAAAGGCCACTCGCGCAAGGATCGGAAAAGCCAAGCCATAAAGCGCATGGCCCGTGCCGGCATCATCCCGGAATCTGCTCCCATAATGATCCGCTCTGCCGAAACAATCCATGCGCGCGCTAACCGTCTCGATGGCCCCACAATGTTTGCTGTGGTTGACCGTTTCGCCTATGACAATAAGCCAGGGCAGATGAGCCCGGAATATTCGAGCATGGCCCATGAAGCTGCCTGCGCGTTGCGTGAGAAAGCCGATATTCCTCAGTTCGGGAAAAGGCAATCTTCTCAGTGGGACCGAGCACGCGATTTGTGGTGGATAGCGTAGATGTCCCGCCCCAGGCCGATCAACATAAGGGCGAATGAAGAGCGGATAATAGCCATGATCGATGCAAAACGCGCCGGTCAGTCATTGATCGAGGATGGACGCAGCCGCACCAGGCCGCACGTGTCGGGGTTTAGAATGTTTGAAATCGCTTCTTTTCGAATCATGAGAAATCTGGCACTCATGGAACTTTTCGACAACTGGCCGGATAGTGAGGGAATGAAAGGGAAATATCGTATGGACAGGGTTAAACTTGAAGCTGAACTCCGGGAAGATGAGGGATACAGAACCCATCCATACAAGGACACTCTCGGTATCTGGACAGGGGGAATAGGAAGAAACCTCGAGGCCCACGGCGCAAGCTGGCAAGATATAACCGCTTGGCTCAAGGTCGGCATTACAGACCAGGTAATAACCGGCTGGTACAATAATGACGTCAATGCGGCGGTGACCTGCTGCCGGGAAATCTTTCCGTCTTACGATTCCCTGCCCGACAACGTTCAGCGCACCCTCGTAAACATGGCTTTTGATCTCATGTACGAACTGAAGGATTGGCATCACCTCCAGTCTGCAATCGCGGCGAAGGATTGGCAAGCGGCGGCACTTTCAATCATGGGTAGCAAATTCGCCCATCAAGCGCCACTCAGGGGCGGTAGGCTGGCTGCAAGGATGATTAAGGGATGACACACGCCAGCCTAGACAGCGCAGGATGGTATATCGTAGCGTGCATCATGGTCGCTTTGATTGGCGCGGTATGCCACAAATGGTTGGGTGGAAGCGATTGCAGTACATGTGGGATGAGTGATCTGAAAAGCGAGATAATATCCCTAAAGCTACAGTTAGAAAATGAATTTAATCAGCATCGGCAAGACGTTAGAAGGCTGTGTATTTTGGTCCGAGCCCTGGCGGAGCGTTCTGGCATGACGGTTAGAGAACAGGCCGAATTAGAAAGATTGGAATTCCCAAAATGAGAGGAAAGATCATGAGAAGAAACGCAGGTTTTATGTGTTTGATCGTTGCTGCAATGATGCTGTTTGGGTGTGCTGGCTTTGGGGTGTGGTCCTCGACGGCCCAGACAGATATTCAAAACTTCCAGACCTACGCAGCTAAGTTTGTTGCAGGCGTCCAGGCTGATGCACCGGCGATCCTGGCAATAGCGGCGACCATTCCGGCAGCGGCAAAGTACGTTCCGGCTGCGAGCGCAGCTATTACAGCCCTGACAGCGGCGACCAATGCGGCAGCAAGCGTTGGCGCGGCATCGACCAGCCAGAGCGCAGCAGCAGTTGTGACAGCTCAACAGGCGGTTAACGCGGCTATTGGCGCCGTGAAGGACACGATTGCGGCAGTAAGCAAGTAAACCTTTCGGGAGGGGTATGATGGGCATATTCACCGATAAAGCAACAGCACTTGAAGTGGAAGCCAAGGCGCACATTGCGAAAGCAAAAGCGGCCCTTGACGAACTTGAAAAGGCCCTGACCGGCGAAGCGGACAAGGTACTTGCAGACGTTATCCCCAACCCTGGCGGTAACGACGGAACTGTTTGAGATGAGCGACCGCCAAGCCGAAATCGAACGCCTCAAGGACCGGATACGCCAGCTTGCCAATGAGCGCGACACTTGGAAGGTCGAAGCGGAGAGAAGGACTCTTGAATGCAACGGTCTCAAGGTCATTCTGACTGTGATTCGAGAGCAAGCGCAAAGGGGAATCGATGAATAGACTTGCCGTTGTTCTGTGCGTTCTGGCCCTGTTTCTGTCCGGTTGCACCTCCAACCTCATGCTCACCAAAGCCACCATCAACATGGGCGGAAAGGACATAACCTATGTCGCGGCCCGATCTGGCAATTCGCTCCTGGATCACGCTATGATTATTGATCGATATGGTCCTGATGGTACGCTTCTGGCTCATGACTCGATGAGCAACAACGGCATCCTCGAGCAGTTGGGCGGGCAGGCGCTTCAGACTTTAGTCCCGGCTTACACGGCCTTTGAGGCGGTGAAATAATGGCAATCTCATACATCAAACTTTTGCAGGCAATACCGGGCGCCAAGTCCGCTCTTAATGCACTGATTGGTGCAGGCGCCGGGTCGTCAAAGACAATCTGGTACAACGTAATCAAGGCAATCCTGGCTGTAGTAGCCGCCTGTGGGATCGGCTTTACTCTGTCCGCCGAAGAGGTTGACACTGTATCGGCGGGGCTTGCCATTGCGGTGCCGGTTATCGCAACACTCGCGGATACGGTTGCCAGTATATGGCTCAGGATACGCACGACTCAATCGCTGGCCTCGAAGCAAGATAGAGTCGTCTAAAATGCCACACCTTCCCGAAGATGGCGCCGGGCGACCGACAAAGTATCAAAAATCTTTTGCTGCTCAAGCGTATAAACTGTGCCTGCTCGGTGCTACTCAGCAAGAATTAGCGGATTTCTTTGAGGTACACAAAGACACGATCCAGGAATGGATGAAGATTCATCCTGAATTTAAGAAGGCGATCAAGCAGGCCGGAGCGGTAGCCGATTCTGAAGTTTCACGCAGTCTGTTCAAGCGAGCGTGTGGATTCCAGCATAAAAGAGGAAAGTATTCTTTCTATTTCCCCCCGGACCCAGGAGCGGCGATATTTTGGCTCAAGAATCGTCAACGCGGGAAATGGACAAATAATCCCGTCCCTGATGTAGAGGACCGGGATATTCTGAGCGATCCCGATCCCGATGTATGAAAGTTCAACTTCCCAAGCTCCACGATGAACAGCACAGAATAGCTGAGTCATTTGCCGAGAACAAACGAATTGTCATGCGGTGCGGTCGTCGCTTTGGCAAGACTACTCTTCTCGAACGCACGGCGGCAAAACGAGCATTTAAAGGTCAAAAGGTCGGCTGGTTCGGACCAAATTACAAACTCAATTCCCCGACTTATGCTCGACTGTGCCGAATGCTCGCGCCGGTAATTGAACACAAATCTAAGATCGATCAGCTTATAGAACTTAAAAAAGGTGGTCTGATCGAGTTCTGGACCCTGAACGATGAGGACGCGGGGCGATCCAGGTTCTATGATCTTGTTATTCTGGATGAGGGTTCGCTTGTAACGCGCCTCAAAGATATTTGGGAGCAGGCAATAGCGCCGACTCTTCTTGACCGAAGGGGCGACGCAATAATGGCGGGCACTCCGAAAGGAGTTGACCCGGATAATTACTTTTATGCTGCCTGCACGGACAAAGCCCTCGGCTGGTTGGAATTTCATACACCCACAGCATCTAATCCGATGCTGGACGCCGAGGCCGTAGCAAAGCTGATAGATGAGTATCCTCCGCTTGTCTATCAGCAGGAATATCTCGCCGAGTTTGTAGACTGGCGCGGCGTTGCATTCTTTGGTCTTGATTCGCTACTGGTTGAAGGCCAGCCGGTAGATGTAACCTGGCGCGGGGACCAGGTGTTTGCAGTAGTAGATACCGCTTCCAAGACTGACGCGCAACATGATTCAACTGGTGTGGTTTATTGCCTCAAAAGCCGATTCAGCGGCATTCCATTGGTGATTCTCGATTGGGACATAACCAAGATTGAGGCTTCGCTTCTCACGAATTGGATTCCTGGGGTCAATGCACGATTGGAAGAGCTGGCAACGGAACTGAAAGCCAGAAACGGTAACATCGGAATGTTCATCGAGGACAAAGACAGTGGAATAATGCTCAATCAGGCTATTCCTCGTATCGGCATTGCATCGCACGCCATTGACTCAAAACTGACCAGTGTGGGCAAGGAAGGCCGAGCTATCGTGGCAAGCCCTCATGTGTTTCAGGGCAAGGTAAAGCTGTCACGGCTGGCGTTCGATAAGACGAAGCGGCACAACGAGCAGACGAAGAACCACTTCATTGACCAAGTGTGCGGCTTCCGCATGGGTCAGGAAAAGAAAGAATACAAGGGCAGGCGCGACCTCCTGGATGCGTTCACCTATTCGGTGGCGATTGCCCTTGGAGACTCGACCGGGTTTTAGCGGCTAACCCTCACGCTATGCCGACTGACATATTTGAGATACCGGGAATAAATAATAAGTCCGAGACTCACCAAATACAGAACGGGTTGCGTGGAATTGTGCATAAACTCCCAGCCGAAAAGAATTATTCCGGCCCAAAGAACCAAAGTAGCAATACCGCCTAACGCGAATGATCCAAACATTTAAGTCTCCTTTTGGGTTTGGGCTTTTGCCAGTGCTTTGCTTACGAGGTCTTCCAGGACATCGACCATTCGCTTTTCGAGCAATGCGGCTAAAAGCCTGAGTTTGCGGTGAGTTTCTTTTCTAATTTTAATTGTTTCAAGCATAATTTCCCCTTCAAGGGTAATTGTAGTCATTATCCTACCTGAAAACAAGAGGCATAATGCCCTTTAATCCAAATACAGACGATACCGGCCCCGGCTCAATCGTAATTGGCGGCGCTACAATTCCCTCTGCTCTGATGGAGTTGTTGCTCGTCGATGAGATAGTGCCGGGAAGCCCTCCAAGTTACGATATATGCAAGAAAATATATGCTTCGCACCCACTGGGCGGCAAAATGACTGACGGTCCCGTGGCAATGGCACAGAGCCAAGATCGTGAAATAACGGTTCCAACCGGTCCCGAAGAGGAATTGATTGAGGCATTTCAAAAGGAGTGGGAACAAACCGGCAGTGTAGGCGCTGATTCGATCATTCACCAAGCGGCGAGTCTGTCCAGGGTTTATGGCATTTCCACGCTTGTTTTGATAAGCGACAAGATACCGCAGGAAAAACAGATTCCCTATGAAAAACTCCATGAGCTTGAACTTTTTTATAATGTGCTCGATCCACTGAATACGGCCGGAAGTCTGATTCTCAATCAAGACCCCATGAAGACCGACTTTATGAAGCCGAGACAGGTTTCCTTCGGCGGTCATCCCGTTCATATGTCCCGCGTAGTCGTGACAATGAACGAGCAGCCGATATGGATTGAGTGGACAAACTCGGCATTCGGTTTCGTGGGCCGGTCGGTATATCAGAGGGCGCTCTATCCCCTTAAATCCTATATCCAGTCTATGCTGACCGACCACATGGTGATGGAAAAGGCCGGAGTGCTGGTTCATAAGGCTCAGGGGCCGGGGAGCATTATCGACCGGATCACTACAGCATTCTTCAATCTCAAGCGTAGCCTGATTGGCGGCACGAAAACCGGCAATGTCATTACGATAGGCCACGATGAGGATTTGACCTCGATCGACTTGACAAACCTTCAGCAAGCGGCTGAGTATGCCCGGAATAACATTGTCACAAACATCGCCACTTCCGCCGATATGCCCGCCATGCTCTTGCGTGAGGAAACATACACTCAGGGCTTTGGCGAAGGCACAGAGGACGCAAAGCGCGTCTCTCAATACATCGGGCGTATCCGGATTAAATATAATCCTCTGTACCGGTTCTTTGATGAAATAGTAATGCGGCGGGCATGGTCCCCCGCTTTTTATGAGACGATTCAGCGCAAATATCCTAACGATTATGGCAAGATTCCTTTCGATACGGCCTTCATTGAGTGGCACAATTCATTTAAGGCGACTTGGCCGAACCTGCTTCAAGAGCCTGATTCAGAGAAAGCCAAAGTTGACGATGTAATCCTGAAGGCTGCTATTGGAGCTTTTGAGGTACTTTCTCCTGCGCTCGATCCCGAGAACAAGGCGACTACGGCAATGTGGCTGGCCGATATTCTGAACGAACGGAAGTTGATGTTTAGCTCCCCGCTCTTGCTCGACGAGGAAGCCATAGCCAGCTATGAACCGCCCGTGATGCCAAAAGAGCCGTTTAACGAGCCTGAGACTTACCGGGATTCGGCGGTTACGAAATATCTGCAAAGGCGAACCCGGACTGATGCCAACCTTCTGGAAGCCCAGGCTAGTGATTCAACAGGGACAGCACTTCGCAAGGCCATTGCGGCCGAAATAGACGCAATCAACTTATATGATAAGATGGCCGAACAGACCGACGACGAAGGTGTCCGCAAGGCCCTCCTGGACATTGCCAAAGAAGAGAAAACGCACATCGGGGAGTTTGAGGCGCTTCTATTAAAGATCGATCCTGAGCAGAAGCGTGAACTGAAGGCCGGGGCCTCCGAAGTTGCCGATTAAGACCTTCCAGCAAATCCTGACTGAAGCCGTGGCTGATGTTATTGAGCACGGCTATGATAATCCCGAACGGATAGATGAATGGGTTAAGCAACTCAGAGAGGCGGCTTCATCGTCGCTCGGAACGCCGGAAGAGATTGAAGATAAAATCAGGTTGTCGCTCCGGGCCATTTACGACCGGAACGTCAAATACGGTGCGATCCTAAAGAAGCGCAATCCTAAGATACCGAGATTTACGCTCCAGAACATCGAGCCGATGCTCAGGAATGAACTGGACAAACGTATCCAAGCCAGCGCCAACCTTATAAAGCTAAACCGGGAAAAGGCCATTGAGCAGGTTTTACAGCGGTATTCCGGGTGGGCAACGTCCATCCCTGCCGGTGGGTCAGAGGCAGTCGATAGGCGCGAGGTTAAAAAGGGAATAGCCAAGTCGCTCAAGCAAATGAGCTTTGAGGAGAGAAGAGTTGCGGTTGACCAGAGTTTTAAGTTGGTTTCGAGTATTTCCGCCGTTGTAGCCATTCAAACAAATGCTATTGCGCTAGAATGGCACAGCCATTGGCGGCAAGCCGGGTACAATTACCGGCCCGATCATAAGGATAGAGACCTTAAAATTTATGCGATTAGAGATTCATGGGCAATCCAAAAAGGATTAATGAATCGTGGGGCTGGGTTCTCTGATGAAATAACCCAGCCCGGAGAAGAAATTTTCTGTAGATGTTTCGCTTCATATTTCACTAACCTGGTGGATTTGCCGGAAAGCATGTTGACGCAAAAGGGACGGGACTATTTAAATGATTAACCATGCCATGTCAAACCTTGCCAGTCCCCGCCTTGCCAGTCCCCGCCTCACCAGGCCCCAACTAGCCCCAACTTGGCGAGATAGGTCATTATTGAACTTTAAATTCGATCACTTGAAACCGCCCGTAAGTGGGCCTAAAGTCGGCTATTCCGATCAGTCGGCCAGCATTGACAATGAGTTCATTAAGCAGGTCCGGACTGATGTATTCAGGCAGATTGACCTGAAAATCAAAGGATGCTTCCCATCCGGTTTTTATTGCGGGCCGGACCCGAGTAATGCCGTTGCGCTGAATAGTGACCCTGCATTTATGCTCGTAATCCCAATCTTTGACTCCGATGGAAGCCAGAGGGGTTACGGAGACAACGGCGGCCTTGCAGAGATCCATTGCGCTCTTCCGGGGAGATCGAGGGTCTTGCCTGAACTTGGCCGCTCCAAGTATTGCCCCCCTCAGATATTCACCGGGGATACAGAGTTCGCCTTTGTCATTCCTGTAAACGTAGGATTCGAGATTATCAGTCTTTTTGCTCTTGGAGCCTTTAGCGGCTCCAGCCTTCTCTTCAATACTTTCGCAATTCCAGGCATGGAAGAGAAGATCAGCAACACCTTTTATCTTAACGGTAGCAATGTAGGGGATCGTGAAATTAATGCCGTTCGCAGCACCGTTCGAAACTGGACCGACTGCCGTTTTCTTTGTAGCCATGACTTTGGTTCCTTTCGTGTGCGTAGTTGGTTGCCAGACCTTATCTTGCCTCACCTCATCTTGCCAAGCCGTACCCTGCCAGGGCTTCCCGTGCCGGGGCTTGCCATACCTGAACTTTTTGTGTGGCAATATAAAAAGCGCCGTGGGGATACCGGTCTACACGACCTGGAGGTGTTACCACTCTCCATACCCACTGGCGCTCAAGTGTGAACAAAAAGAAAACGCCGTAACGCTGGCGGGCGGTGTAGTTGGTAAAAAAACTATAGTTCAGTCTGTGCTGTTATGTCAAGGAAAATAAATTAAAAATGGAAAACGAGCTCGACATAGCCCGAGCAATCCAAGCGGGCGAACTTCCCAGCCCCCAACAGTTTGAAAACATCTGGCTTTTCGATGTCCGAGTGACGGGGACCGGCACGGCATACCGGAGCGGTTTGGGGGAATTTGTTTACCGGCCCCCGGAGAATTTCTTAACGCAGGAATTCCTTGACCGGTGTAACGGTTTACCGCTCATTTTTGAGCATCCCGAAAAGGACTTACTGAACACAGAAGAATACCGGAGCCGGGCAATCGGAACCGTTATTTTGCCATACATTAAGGGCGATGAGGTGTGGGGCATTGCCAAGGTTTACGACGAAGACGCCGCGCAACTCATGCAGACCACGCATATCAGCACAAGCCCGGCGGTCAAAGTCAGTAGCGGCGATTCCGAATCATTTGGTTTAGAAGACGGCAAGACGTTTTTAATCGAGGGCTCGCCCTCCTATCTCGACCATCTCGCTATTTGCGAGCAGGGTGTATGGGATAAGGGCGGCGATCCCACAGGAGTCAACACAGGAGAAATTAAGATGGATGAAGAACTCAAGAAAATGTTGGATGCGTTAAGCACCGGCATTGGGTCTGTAGGAACCAAAGTTGACTCCTTTGGCCTCCGGCTCGATGCGGTAGAAAAGGCTCGGGAGGATTCCGAGGAAGAAGAAAAGAAAAAACACGAAGAGGATGAGGAAAAAGAGCGGAGGGACGCGGAGGAAAAAGAACTTCCCCGCAACGACGGTGAAGAGGACGAAGAGTATAAAGAGCGTCTCGACAAACACCGCAAAGATTGCATGGCCGCTGACGAAAAGAAACGCAAGGACGCCGAAGAAGCCGAGAAGAAGCGTGCTGATTCCGCAACCGCTCTTGCTACGCGCCTCGTAAGCCTTGAGGATCGTCTTAACCGAAGCAGCCGCGAGTTGACCACGACCGAGCGCGACGAGCTGGCAACCGCTCAGTCAAGGGCCGATTCGATTGCTCAGTGCTTCGGTGAACGCGCATCCTTCCCGCTGGCAGGGGAAACTCCCATTTCATACCGGAAGCGCTTGGCCGCTAAGTTCCAGAAGCATTCGGAAGCACTCAAGGACATAAAACTTGATTCCCTGGACACCGTTTCTTTTGGCGTGATCGAGGACAAGATTTACGACGATGCACAGAAAGCGTCCACAAGTCCTTCCGTTCTGGTTCCCGGAAGACTCGTTCCGCATATCCGAACGGATCAGGCTGGCCGTCAGATTACCAGTTTCACAGGAGACATCAACGCATGGATGGGCCATTTCAAACAGGGAGGCCCCAATTACATTAGAGTCAACAAACCTGGACAAGGAGTAGCGAGCAATGCCTAACATCTCTTTCAATCCGTCACTTACCACGAGTCCGTCTGGAAGATTCCAGATTTCGATCCGGGGAGCTGTTCAGGGCATGTTTGCCGACGATCCCACTTCCCGGCCGTGGCTGATGCAGGGTCAGGTTTACGACAGTGTTTCTATGCCTCTTTATGGCGGTATGGCTATCGAAGAACTTGTACCTGTCCCCGGATCCGCCAACGGTAACGGCCTGGGACCAATCCTGAATCTATCGAGCAATGCGGCCACCATCACGGGCTTTACGGTTTTCAACCAGGGCCACAACATGCTGATGGCCCCCGGAAACCTTGTGCCTCAATCGGCCGGTGGAATGTCCATCATGTTTTTCAGAATGGGCACTAACGCCCGGATATGGGTGGGAATCGACGCTGCTGGTATAGCAGCAGTTGAAGGCAACCCTATCAATACCACCGTATATTGGGATCACACAAATCATATCCTGTCCGGCACAGGGACCAATGATGCCATAGTGTGCAAAGTCCTGGCGATCAACACTAACTGCAAAACCATCGTAGTGGCGAATGGGCTGGCCAACTGGTCAACCGGCAACTGCGCCCTCATCCAGATCTAAGGAGATTTGAGCAATGCCTAATATATTTCCGCAACTCGTAAAGGTCAGCCCCTCTTTCACAGAGCCGGAATTGATCTTGACTTACGCTCAGGCGACCGGCGCGTTTGAAGCTCTCCCTGGCGGTAAGCCCCTCGTAAAACTCGGAACGGGCGACTTGGCTGTTTATATTCACAGCCTGGACCTTAGGAGCGAGTCGGTAGCCGGACAGGCCGCAGGAAACCTTCTGCCTTCCGCTTCGCTCATTACCGAGTATTTCTCGACCCTTACTTATCTGATTCGCGTCCGTGCTACATGGGACCATCACGATATGCAGGCAGCCGGTAATTACGGTGTGGCTCTGCCCGCTGCTCAGGATTTGGCATGTAGACAGGGCATCTTTCAGCAGATGAGAAACGCTCTTCTTTACGGCTTCAATCCCGCTAATAATGAAGGGCTTCTGAACGCTCAGGGAGCCACAAAGGTCAATCTCCCCCCCGATAGTCTCAGCAATACAACGCTCACGACCTACGATAACGCCGAGATGGCCCTTTTCTGGCTGCACCAGATCGTGCTTCTCAAGACGGGAACGTTGCAGTCCGGTCGAAATATCAGCAACCGGATCGTCATTGTTACCCCGCAGCGTGTGTTTTTGCAGATGGCCTACGCAAACATCGTAGAACTGACCTCCTACCAGCGTCCAGGCGCAGGAACTTCGACCACTGGCGAGATCATCAAGAAGATAGTGGAGGAAGGCGGCGATACCTTGGAATGGTATTTTGACGATACGCTCATCGGACAGGGGACTTCCGGAGCAGGAGAACTTCAGGGCGCCGATTTATGCCTTATGACGATTCCCGAGGTCGAAATGCAGACTGCCCCCGGCATAGATACCAATGTTTTCGCCGGTCTTCAGCCGAGTAAAAAAGCGGTCAACCTCATGTATGCCGATATGGCGGCGCCGATGAAAATACCGACTCCGATCCCTGACGGAGGTATCACTGAGGTCCAGGAGCTTCGCATTACAAGCGGCTGGAACATTAGACCTGAAGGTCTGTATATCGTCAGCATCCCATATGTGTAGAGAGTGAGGTTGCATGATCTATATTGCCAACGCAACGCGGCAACATTATAAGTTTTTTTACCGAGTCCTTGAACATAAGAAAACCTTTTTCACCGACATCCCTTCGGGGCACCAAACGCAACTCGGTAAGGATTGGACCGTTGAGCAACAGAAAAACGTCGTTTCTCAGCTTGAGGCCATTGGAGCCAAACAGGTTCCGGAAATAAACAAAAAGATGGATGGATTTGCGGGACTTGTCTTCTCGATCGGGAAACCGGTCTCGGAAGACAAAATCCAACAGGCAAATGAGATTGTGATTGCCTACGCCGAAAAGCGATCAATCGACACTGCCCAAAAGGCGGCTCGAACCTTTGATCTAACCACGCGCGAAAAGCAGGGGAACGGTCGAAGGCTGGCGCGTGAAACGGCGGTTGAGGTAATCGAAGAGCCTGAGCCTGGCGCAAAAGCATCCAAGGATCGGACCCATTTCAAGCAAGTGGTGGGGGAATAAATGCCTTGGGCTAATCCTACACAGCCGAACCTCACTGATTTCACGGAATTTGTGGGGGAGCAGTTTACTTCCGTTCAGCTCCCCCCCAATTCCCCATGGCTCGGCTATGCTCTTAATTATGCTTTGGCGCGGGTATCGACTGCCCCCTGCATTCCGGGGCCGCAGTACACTCTTGCGGTGTATAGCTTGGGTATGCACTGGCTTATCAAGTGGGCTCCAGATCAGGGGGGGCAAACGGCTTTCGCCACAGCACGAACGAATTACAAGCTGCTCGATTTCGTGGCGGGTGTAATTTCCGGTACTTCCGACAACGGAACCTCATCTAACCTGGCGGTTCCTGAATCTTTTAAGAATCTACCTCTTTCCGCTCTAGACTGTCTCAAGACACCCTGGGGCCGTAGTTACCTTGAGTATCAACAATCCTTCGGTCCTAATGTTTTCGGTGTCTCCTGATGGCGACCATGCATCTCGGCGTGCTCGATGTAGCGTATTCGGACCCTGACAACAAAAGTCTGTCAACAACGGGCGAAGTTGCCGACTTCTTGGAAAAGCAGTTTGATGTCATGGGCACGTTTTATGAGGTCTATGGCGACAAAATAACTGACCTACTCGGCAAATATACAGCCGACAGGATAACCGCTATTTGCAAAGGGATGTCCGAAGGTGCTTCGCCGGTTGACCGAGCAATGGAAACAATAAGAATCTGGTTCGTAAACTTTCTCGAAACAAGAGAATGGGAAAGAGTGACAGGCATTACGATCGGCGCGGCCGAAGAGGGCGTTTCTCATCGTTTTAAGGACGTTCAGAACTTAGAAGGAAAGCGAAGCGCCCGACCGGCCTTTGTCGATACGGGTCTCTATCAGGCTGCTTTCCGGGCATGGATGGAGCATTGGGCACCGTCTGACCCTGCGGCGGTAGAGGTTTACGAGAAGTTCAAGGCGCAAGGCATAGCAGACAGAGCGAGTTGGTAGAATGGCCCTGATTAACGAAGCAAATGCAAGTCCCATGCAGGCCGTTCTTGATGCCGGTCTTGACGTTATCGACCGCGACGAAACCGTTGTCTTCACGCAGTACGCGAAATCCACAATTCCAACTGACGGCTATGTGTTTTGGGTGGCAACCGGAATCACTATCACGGTCAACGGCTCGCTCCATCACGGAGTCGAACGCATTCAGGAAGAGGATCAGACCATTGGACTAAACGATGTGATCTTTTCGAGTGAAGAAGAGGTTGCGGAGTTTAATGCCATTTCGCCCGGAACAATGTGGGTGGGAACGTGGCCCGTTGCAGATGGTACGATCAATTTGCAGGTGGCTTTTTCAAAGCGGGGTAATTTCTACGCGGCTGCTAAGGTCTGGCATTATTCGGGGTTTACGGTCTATCCGGCACTATCAGCGCAACTCATAGCCAATATAGACGATCTTCCGGTTGGTCCCATAGTCAGCAACAGTCTCCCGATTTGGCTCGCGCAAAACAGCATAGCACCCGTTTATCCCTCGTTTCTTGTGCCGGACAATGTTGTTCCACCCTATGTTACTGCCCACGTTGAACCGGGCAGAACAGAAGCAGTGGGTCAATTCCCTATTTACCGATGGCCGGGGAAACCATCCCCGCTAACGGCCTTGCAGGAGATGAACTGTCACCAGCTCATGCGGGATTACGTTCACCTGACCCTATACGGTTTCACGAATCAGATGGCGATTCAATTTCTGGTTTTGCTCATCGAGCTTTCATTCACTGAGGTTTTTGGTTTTGCCAATAGTCCGGCAATTCAGGATGAAAAGAGAATTCAGCCGGAAATAGCGGCAATCGCTCAAAAGAAAACAATCGAAATAGCTGCTAACTATTATCAGTCAGCGGTGGATGTCATAGCGCGGCGTTTGATTTTAGAAGCGGCCGTTAAGATCCACAAAGGACGTAAACCATGCCTGTAACCAAACTCACTGCATCAAGAATCATGGGTTCAATCCCCCAAACCAACACAATCAATGCGATGGTATTTACAGGCGCAGGGGTAAAGACTCAAAACGTGCCTTCAGGTGCACAACTCGTATTGATTCAGCCGGCATCGGGGCAGGATGTTTTCGTAAGTATCGGAACTTCGCCTACGGCCGCAGTTCCTGCGGGCGACATAACAAATGGGTCAGCCTCGATGCAAGA
>Ga0182030_10015337_pt1 | contig 15025 bp, 11 predicted proteins | sample 812S3MmetaG_FD_121299 | JGI IMG/M metagenome (GOLD analysis project Ga0182030, IMG submission 121299) | Permafrost microbial communities from Stordalen Mire, Sweden - 812S3M metaG (Illumina Assembly) | ecosystem: Environmental > Terrestrial > Soil > Wetlands > Permafrost | place: Sweden... | reverse complement strand
ATGCGCATGCCGTTGATTTTATCGACCATGGCCTGACCGCGGGTCGTGAAGTTGGCGTTGACCGCGTGGTCGAGGATGGAGGCGAGCACGACCGGCTCCGGGCGCCAGTGTTTCGGATCCTCGAGATGGCGGTAGACCAGTTCGTAGATCAATTCGCGTCCGGCCGAATCGGTCCAGTCCTGCCCGTACGTTTTTAAATAATCGAGGGAGAGAGGCGTGAAGACCAGCCCGCCGTAGATGTAGTAGTGGGGCAGCACGTCGTACCGGTTGCCCTGCGCGGCATCGTCATTGTAAACCTTGACCGGCAGCTTCACGTCGATCATCTGGCCGTCGCGCCAGATTTTCAGCGGGATCGTGTCGCCGTTCTGGGCGAGGTCCACCGCGGCGGAAACCCCCACGGTGTTGCCGTCATAGGTGATCGTGCCGTCGTCATCCACCGGATAATCCCCCACCTGCATGATGACATCGTTGGGTTTGATCGTCGCCTGGGTGGCGGGGATGTCCAAAATCTGGTCAACCCTCACGCCTTGTTTGTTGTCGTCCGGAAGCTTCAACATGCGGCGAAAGGCCGGATTTTGGACGGCCGACAACCGCAGGCCCGCTTCCGGCACGCCGTCGTAGACGCCGTCTTTGATGTCGTCGAGAAAGTGATGAATGATGACGGTGGGAATGAAGTAACCCGTGCTTTGGAGTCCCGCTATTCCCTCAAAAGCCACGCCGACCACCTTGTCGTCCTGGATGACGGGGCCGCCGCTGTTGCCGGGATTGATCGCGGCGTCCGTCTGCACGGCGAGGAAAGCGCGGTTGCCGATATGCACATAACCTTGCACCTCGATGCGGGAAACCACGCCACGCGTATAGGAAATTTGCTGGCCACCGGCGGGAAATCCATACGTCACCACGGCGGAGCGGACCTTGGGCAGCGGGCCGAAATCGAGCGGCTTCATGCCCTTGTAGAAATCAGGGTCCTCGACCTTGATCACGGCGAGATCGATGTCGTGCGCGACGAATTCCACCTTGGCGAAATAGGGCTTCGGATCGTGGTAGCGCCGGACGATGAGTTGAGTGGTCCACGCGACGACATGCGCGTTGGTCATGATGCGGTCGCCGTCGATGAGAAAGCCGGTGCCCGACGCGCGGCGGGGAATGTCAAAAATCCAGGGCGCCGACCAGTTCGGCTCCTGGAACGAGGTGAAGATTTGGACGACCGATTTTTCCGGTTCGGAGCCTTCCGGCAGCGGCGTGCCCAGCGGAGGCGCCGAGGTGACCGGCTGGGGTGCGGCGGGTTGGGCCGGGGCGATCGTCGCGGGGAGCGTGCCGCCGGGAGCCGGGGGACTGCCGGGGATTGCCGGGCCGGGTGCGACGGGCGGCGCCGTCGCTGTTCCACCCGCGTTTCCCGCGCCTGCGGGCGGGTTGATGACGGTGGTCGTGGCCGCCTGAAGCGACAACGGCGATAAGGCAACCGCGAGACCGATCAGGCAAATGCCCAAGCAACGAAGAGACACAGCTTAAAGAAAACCCCCAGTCGGGCTGCTTGTAAAGAAGGTGTTGTCTTAAAGTTGTGTAAGCCTCCGAGGTATAGGACTTATGGGACGTAGAGGCCCCCTAGGTCGTATCAGTCCTATAAGTCCCATGTCTTATATGATAAAGCCGAAATCCGGTCCATCATCTCCTGCGCCACGGGCCCGTACGATTCCTTTTCTTTGCGTCCTTCCAGGATCGCGGGCCGGTAAGGCTTGCCGATGACGACGCGGATCGGATGAAAACGGAGACGCTTCACGTGCCGGGAAAGGCTTTCATACGTGCCGAACACGCGCACCGGCAGGATCGGCACGCCGGCCTTGAGCGCGACCAGCCCCGCGCCCGGTTCGGCGGGCTGGATCGTGCCGTCCACGGAACGGGTCCCTTCCGGAAAGAGCAAAACGCCGTGGCCTTCCTTCAGCATCTTGATGATCCGGCGCAGGCCCGCGATGTCGTGGCCCTCCCGCTCGATCGGCAGCACGTTGACCATGGGCAGGAACCGACTCCAGAACGGCGGCTTGAAGAGGCTCTTGCGCCCCAGGAAATAGATTTCGCGCGCGACCGCCCAGCCGACCGTGGTCGGGTCCATGAAACTGACATGGTTCGAGACGATCAGGCAGCCGCCGGACGGCACGTTCTCGCGCCCCTCGACCCGGATGCGGTGGAAGAACAATTCGATGCCGACGATGTTGTAGGCGAAACGATAAAAGGGGCGCATCGTGGAGAAGTTGGACATGAAACTATGCTTGGTCTGAAAATTCCTGCCAGCGCTTGAGTACGCCGAGCGCCCCGCCCGAGTCGAGCGCTTCCGCGCCTTGACCGAGCCCTTCTTCCAGCGACGACGCCGTGCCCTGAGTCCAGCTCGCGACCGCCGCGTTCATCAGCAGCGTTTCGCGATCGAGGCCCTGCTCTTCGCCGGAGAAAATGGCCTCGAGGCGCGAGGCGCTCTCGTCGGGGTTTCGGACCAGGAGCGAGTCGAGCTTTTCATGGATCGGCGGCTCGGGCGTCCGCGTCAGCCTGGTCAGGGGCGCGCCGTCGGGCAGGCGCAGCGTGCCGCCGAAAAGAGTCGTGCCGTGCGCGCTCACTTCGCCGATCATTTTCCGGCTCTCCTCATCCTCGCCGCAGACGACGGTGAAGCGGGGACACTTCATGAGTTCGAGCGCGCTGCCATAAAGCGCGACGTGCCCGGGCTTGAAAACGCCGACGAGGCGCGCATCGGGCCGCGCCGGGTTGAGCAACGGCCCGAGCAGATTGAAAACAGTCCGCCGTCCCTCCGCCGCCAGCGCGCGCCGCACCGGGGCGATGACCGCGAAGGTCGTGTGGTAGGCCGGCGCGAAAAGAAACGCGCAGCCGACTTCTTCGAGGCACCGGGGGACTTCCTCCGGCGCGAGGTCGATCCTGATGCCCATGGCCTCGAGGACGTCGGCGCTGCCCGTTCGCTTCGTGATCCCGCGATTGCCATGCTTCACCACCGGGATGCCCATCGCGGCGAGGATGAACATCAGCCCGGTCGAAATATTGAGCAGGTTCAGCCCGCCGCCGCCCGTGCCGCAACAGTCGAGCAGCGCGCGGCCCTTCCACGATCCGCGCAGGCCGGGATCGAGCGCCTGGGGAAGAAAAGCCTCCGCGCACGCGGCCAATTCCGCCGCCGTCTCGCCGCGCTGCGCCCAGGCGCGGAGAAACCCGGCCTTGAGGTCATCGGCCACGGAGGCGTCCAGCAATTCACGCGCCGCCGCGCCAATTTCCCCGGGCGTCAGGGGACGGTTGGGAATGATGGGGGTGAAATCGCGCAGCATGGAAGATGTAGTATTCATTGTGTGCTTTCGGTTTGCTGGGGCAAGGACAACGCGTTCAAAGCCTGTTCCAGGTCGCTATAAAGTTTTGGCGCCCAAGCGGGAATATCCGGTCCTGCCAAGGCCTTTTTGGTCTGGCGAAAATCGAATGGGCAAAAGAGGAGTCGCACGTTGGGTAGGCCAGTTTTTGCAGTCAAGACAAACAGGTCTTCCGCTGCGGGATCGCCCATGGCAACGCATCCAACGGAAAGGTAGCTGCCATGAATCATAATGTCGCCGCCTAGTTGAGTACGGCCATCTGCCTGTGCCTCTGCGCGATCGAAGTCGTTGGGATAATTGACGTGAAGCGCCAGATGATAGCGGCTGTTGGGATTCAATGATTCCACCGAGTAGATTCCTTCCGGCACCTGCCAATCGCCTTCCCGGAGCTTGGGCCCGAGATGGCCGCTTGCTGCTAAAATAGGATAGGAGCGAATGAAGCGATAAGAATTCTCATCTTGTTTAGGACCTTTTGCGTAAAGCTCCAGCAGCCGTTCTTCCTTTAATATGACCAGCGTTATTTTAGCCGGCGGATAATTGACTCCGGCCTTGGCGAAATCAGGTTTGAGTCGTGCCGTGACAATATCTCCATATTGCGCCACTCGCTCGGAGATAGTTTTTGGGCCATTGATCGTTTGGTCAAGTGTGCTGACCATGTATGGCCACTTGAAATAAATTCCGGTGAGAAGGGCCAAAATAAACGTCCCTCCTAAAAGAAATTTCATGCAGGCCATCATGCCCGCGTTTGCGCAGCCTGCGAGAAATCATTCCAGCCTTTAGCTCGTTTTTCGCGGCAGGCTGATGAGGAAGGAGGTCCCTTGATCGGGCGCGGTTTCGAAAATGATGGTCCCGCCGTGGGCCGTGACGATATTGCGCACGATGGCCATGCCCAGTCCGGTGCCTGCTTTTTTGCCATGCGTGACAAAAGGCTCGAAAATCTGGCCCTGGATCGCGGCCGGAATCCCGGGGCCATTGTCCTTCACGGCCAGATAAAAAACGGAGTCCTTCACCCAGGCCCTGATTTCAATGCGGGGCTTCGGCGTGGCGTGGAGGGCCTCGACCGCGTTCGTCACCAGATTTTGCAGGACGCGCTGCAGGCGCATGGAATCGACCTCAATGTCGGCCGGCTCGGCGTCAAAACGAATCTCGATTCCGGCCGGGGCGAGGCATCCCTCGTTGAGGGTTTGGAACTGCTCCAGAAACGCCGTGGTGCTGGTCCGTCCGGGAGCGAGCTTCGATTCCCCCTTGGAGAATTCCATGAGCTCCGCCGCCATCCCCACGAGCCGGTCGCATTGAAGCCGGATGCCGTCGCACCATTGCGGGATTTTTCCCTCGCGGGAGGTTGAGTTGATCAGGTCGGCGCGCAGGCGGATGCTCGATACGGGATTGCGCAAATCGTGCATGAGCGAACCGGCCATTTCGCCCACGAGGGAGAGCTTCTCCTTGTGCACGACCTCGCGCACGACCAGATCGTTCGCCTTGCGCAGGTGGGCGAGCACGTGCTGAAGAAGCCCCAGCGTCAGGGCGCCCGGCCCGGCGGCAAGGACCTCAAGCAGGGCGGTCCGCGGAATCTTGGCGACGGAGATCGCGCCCCGCGCGCGCGCCGCGGTGCTGCGCCCGAAACCATCCAGCACGGCGACCTCGCCGAAGTAATCGCCGGGCGGAATCGAATCGAGAATTTTCTCATGCGTTCCGGCGGCCCGGACGATCTCGACCCGGCCTTCGAGGACCAGATAGACACCGTCCGCCGCATCGCCCTCGTGAAAAAGGTAAGCGCCGTCCGGGTGCTCCTCGCGGATCATGCACGCGACCAGACGCTCGCGCGCGTCCGGCGTGAAACCGTCCAGAAATCGATGGGCTGACGCATCCATGGTGGGAAACTGATCTACTGTGGCAGCAGGAGTCATGCACGGCAACGTTGCATTGGTAGCCGTCGCCCGGAGGTTGATGGCTACCAGGTTCAGCCTTCGGTTTCCTGTTTGGGATGAAGCGCGTAATGCCGCAGCTTCTCCCGCATCGTGGGCAGGGAAATCCCGAGCCAGCGCGCCGCCTTGGCTTGATTTCCCTCGGCCAGCTCGATGGCGTGGCGCAACGCCTCCTCCTCCATCTTGCCCTGGAGAATTTTCATGGCGTCTTCGATTTCCCCCCGGCTGGCCGCATCGACCGTGTCGGTCACGAATTTCTGCCAGGAGACCGATGGGGAACTCGCCGCGCCGACCGGCGCGCGCAGGTTTTTCTCCAGGTCGCCGATCCCGATGGGGTAACCGCGCGCGCTCAGGAGCGCTTTGCGCAAAACGTTTTCGAGTTCCCGCACGTTTCCCGGCCACGGCTGTTTTTCCAGGTGCGCCAGCGCCTCGGGCTGAAGGGCCGGTTGCGGAATTTGCAGCGCCTCGCCATGCCGGCGCAGGAAGTAGCGGACCAGCGCCGGGATGTCCTCCCGCCGATCGCGCAGGGGCGGCAGCGTGAGGGTCACCACGTTGAGGCGATAGAACAAATCCTCGCGAAAGCGCCCGGAGGCAATCGCCGCTTCGAGGTCCACATGCGTCGCGGCGATGACCCGCACGTCGACCTCGATAGCTTCCCTTCCGCCCACGCGCGAGATGGTTTTCTCCTGCAAAACGCGCAGGAGCTTGGCCTGCGTGCCCATGGAAAGCTCACCGATTTCATCCAGGAAAAGCGTACCCTTGTCGGCCTGCTCGAAGCGTCCGATCCGCCGCGCGTCGGCCCCGGTGAAGGCGCCCTTTTCGTGGCCGAAGAGCTCGCTTTCGAGCAGCGTTTCGGGGATCGCCGCGCAATTGACGGTGACGAAGGGTTTCTGGAGCCGGTCGCTGAAGCGCATCAGGGCGCGGGCGACCAGTTCCTTGCCGGTGCCGGTTTCTCCGCGGATGAGTACCGTCACCGGTTTCGCCGCGACGCGTCCGATTTCCTTGTAGACCTCCTGCATGCCGGGCGAGCGTCCGATGATCGAATCGCCCTCCGCGACTTCGCGCTCGATTTCCACGGGGCGCGCGGCCAGGCGGCTGCACTCCACGGCCCGCTCGATGAGTGTCAGCATCGTCGCCAGCGGAAAGGGCTTCATCAGGTAATCCCAGGCGCCCCGGCGCGTGGCCTGGATGGCCACGTCGGTCGAGTGATGGGCCGTCATGAGGATCACCGGAAGATGGGGTTTTTCCTCGTGAAGCTTGCGCACGATCTCCAATCCGTCCTGGCCGGGCATTTGAAAATCGGTGAGCAGCGCGTCGTAGGGATTTTTGCGGGCCAGGGAAAATCCCGCGTTGCCGTCCTTGGCCAGGGTGACCTGGTAACCGCCCGCCTCGAGCGAGTCCCGGATCACGGCGGCAAGATCGGAATCATCCTCGATCAGGAGTATTTGCGGGGGGCGTTGCATCCCAACCCCATGGTGTAGCGGATGAGAAGCAGTAAGTCCAACTCGGAGCCTAACCAAGTCCAGCCTGGGGCTCAGGCTGATCCGTCGTCCCAATAAACGTCGTCGTTCAATCCATCGGCCCCGGGAGCGATGGCGGGCATGTCGAGGAGTTCCCGATCCAGGGGAAAGGGAAGCGATGCGGTCTCGATAGGATTCGGCGGCGGCACGCTCAACGTGGCGGCGCAAAATAAACCGAGCGGAAAAAAGAAGGTGGTGGGGCGATTTGTTGACATGGGAGTTCTCAAAATTTCAAGGTTTCAAATTAGTCTTGGGCGAGGTGAACGATGGCGGGCGCCGAGGTGTTCTGCGTCACGGCCGGGTTGACGGAACTGGGAATGATTTCCACCGGCGTGCCCGATTCGACGCGCTGGTACAGGTCGCGGGCCATGCCGAACGGCAGCCTCACGCATCCGTGGGAAGCCCGGTAACCGGGCAACTGGCCCGCGTGCAGCCCGACGCCGCCGTCGGTCAGGCGCATGAAAAAGGGCATGGGCGCGTTGTCATAAAGATTGGAGTGATGATCGACATCCTTTTCCGACACGGTAAAGGCGCCCGTCGGCGTTTCATGACCGGGGCGGCCGCTGGAGACGTTGCTCCAGGCGACGAGCTGTTGATCGTGGTAGGCATAGAGGCGTTGGTCGGCCAGGGAAACGACGATGTGATTCACGGTGGCGTCCGGCTGATTGTCATCGGACGTGAGCCACTGGAACTTGGCGTAGTCTTCGGACGCGCTGCTGTTTGAGCGCAGGTGAGTCGCACCGTGCTTGGTATCGGCGCTGGAGAAGCCATCGGCGCGGGCGGAGGCGCCGAGAATCGCGGCGAAACAGAGTGTGGCTAAGAGAGTCAAAGCGTTTGAAGTTTTCATGGTCGTATTCCAAATCGAGACGAGGTGTTCTTTTCTTTCTGATTGGTTGAGGATTCGCATTGCGACTTCTCTACTGCTTTGCCCATGCCAGGCTCAGAAATATTCGCAAGTCGTTTGCCGCAAGTTAATTGTAAAATATAGACTCGAAACGGGCAGGGCCGAAAACGAAAGAAAGTTTTCATGCAGGCAGAAACTAATTTTCTGGTTAGAGCGCCCGGAGGCGGTTCCTGGGCAAAAAAAATCAGGCAGCCAGATTTTCATCTGACTGCCTGACGGAATGTCCTTTTCTAGTTTGGTTGAGGGTTGATTACAGGTCGATGTGGATCACGAAACCGGGATCGGCAACACAATCGTCATCATAGTCGTACCATTGACCCTGATAAAAATAATGGTGATGGTAGAAGTGATGGTAGTGGTGATGCCAGGGGTGCGCTTGCGCTCCGGTGGCGGTTAATCCGAACAATCCGAGGAGAACCAACAAGGCGAGGAATTTATTTTTCATACCGCTACTCCTGCTTGGCGCATGCCAACTCCCGTCTGGCGTCACAAGCGCCTGGGGCGAAAGCTCTTGACGCAAAACGAAGAAATTCCCGGCTTCGAGGCGCAAGAAATTTTCTTTTCGCTGAACGGATGGTTTCTTTCTGAATCACCCCTCAAGGGGGATGGGGTGTCGGGACGGATGAAGCAAAAAGCAGCGGGATGTGATCACGAGTTGTCACCAAGCAATCAAGCTTGGTCCAATACCATCCGCATGGTCTTGAGCAAGGCTCCCGCCGTGTAGGGTTTCGTCAGGAAGTGTTTGACGCCGACCACGGACGCTTTGACCAGACCGCCAGTCGAAGTAAGACCGCTTGCTGCGATGATCTTGATCCCCGGATTGATTCGCCTCAGGGCGTGAATCGTGGCCGAACCGTCCATGACCGGCATCGCCATATCGGTCAGGACGACCGCGATTTCATTCTTGTGTTCGGAGTAAACGGCCACGGCCGCAGCTCCATCCGTGGCCGTCAAAACCCGGTAACCAAACGCCTGCAAAGTCTGGCTGGTGATGGTGAGGATGGAGGCTTCGTCATCGACCACCAAAATCGTCTCGCCGTTTCCTCGCGGCAAGCTGACCTGTTCCGCCTGTTCCTTGCGCGCTTCGGAAGACATTTCCATCGCCGGCAGGTAGACTTTGAAAGTCGTGCCCTTGCCCGGCTCGCTGTAGACGTTGATGATCCCGTCATGACTCTTCACGATGGCCATGACCGTCGACAGGCCCAGGCCGGTGCCTTTGTGAAGTTCCTTGGTCGTGAAGAAGGGCTCGAAAATTTTATCGAGAATCTCCGGCGGCATGCCCGTTCCCGAATCGGTCACACTGATATTAATGTAACGCCCGGGTTTGGCCTGGGGATTCATCGCGGAGGACTGTTCATCAACCACGAAATTTTCGACACTGACGGTTAAACTGCCGCCGTTCGGCATGGCGTCCCGGGCATTCAGGCAAAGGTTCAGGAGGATCTGGTGCACTTGCGTGGGATCGCCCAAAATGGTCCACGTATCCTGCGGAATGGAAAACTGCAACTGAATGTCTTTCGGGAAGGTGTCCTTGATGATGTTTTTCAGGTCGTTGAACATGTGTCTGGGCTGGACTTCGATTCGCTCACCTTTCAGGCCGCGCGCGAACGAGAGCACCTGCCCCACGATGTCCGCGCCCCGTTTGGCGCTCACTTCAATCGTTTCCAGGATTTTCATTGTCTCCGGACTGTCGGATGTGGTCTTGAGAATGTCGATGGACATCATGATCGGCGCCAGGATGTTGTTGAGGTCATGCGCAATGCCGCCCGCCAGGGTGCCGATGCTCTCCATGCGCTGCGCCCGCATGAACTGGGCTTCGATCTTCTTCCTCTCCGTGATGTCGGTATTGATCGAGAGGATCGATTTCGGATGCCCTCCATGGTCGCAAACGAGCGTGCAGCGCGCCTCGGCGGTGATCTCGCGCCAGTCCTTGCTGAGGTGCCGGAGTTCGCCGTTCCATTCGCCCTGGCTGATCGTCAGCCCGTTGATTTCCTCAACCTTTTGCGGAGTCGTGTGGACAATTTCGACGACATTCCGGCCAACGGCTTCCTCGCTCGTCCAGCCGTAGATGCGCTCGGCGCCCTTGTTCCAAAATAGAATTTTTCCTCCAAAGTCGCGAACAATGATCGCGTCCCGCGCCTTGTCCAGCAACTCCGCCTGTTCCGCGATTTGCTCCTCAGCCCGTTTCCGCTCGGTGATGTCGCGCTGGATGCCCAGGAAATGCGTGATGGTCCCGCTCGAATTGCGGATGGGGGCAACCTGCCATTCCAGATCGAATTCCGTTCCGTCCTTGCGGCAGTTGATGGTTTCGCCCGTGAATGTTTCCCCCCGGCCAAGCGTCTCGCGCAGGCGACGCAACGCGGCGCGGTCGGAGTGCGGCCCCTGCAGGATTCGCGGCGTTTTCCCGAGAACTTCGGCGGCGGCGTAGCCGGTCATCCTGGTGAAAGCGGGATTGACGAAGAGAATCCTCGGCCCCGGCAAATCGAGTTCCGCGTCCGTGATCACGATGGATTCGTTGGCCTGTTCCACGGCGGATCCCAGCAGCCGCAGCGACTGTTTGCGCTCGGTGATGTTGCGGATGATGACGACGATCTGTTTGGCCGACAGCGGCACCAGCCGGGCCTCATAAAAGGATTCCTGCCCATGCAGCACCGCTGAATACTCGATGCTGACCGCGGAGTTTTCCGCGATCACCCGCTGGATCGCTTCCGAAAACCGGTGGGCGACGTTCTTGAGCGGGGTATCCTGGATCCGTTTCCCAATCAAATCCTGGCGCTTGATCATCAGGTCGCTGGTGGCGCCCGCCTTGACGTCGAGAATGGCGCCTTGATGGTTGAGGCGAAACACCAGGTCGGGGATGGCCTCGAAGACGGCCCGCATTTCCGAATTCGCGTCGAGCATTTCCTGCGAACTCAATTCGAGCGAGTGTTCCAGCATCGCGCGATCGGCGTCGAACTCCCGATAAGCATCGTTGACGTTGTTGATGAAGGCCCGCCATTCCGCGGGGATGCCGGACTCGTCTCCAAAGTGCCGCTTGAGCTGGCGCTTCAGCAAACTGTGCATCGATTCCATTCTTTTATTGCTCCGAAAATGCGGTGATGGTCATGGTCTGGTTGTGCAAGTCGCATTTGGCCCCGGGGGTGAACGGAGAAATTTCGCCATAGGAATAAAACCCGGTCAACACCGCGCTCCCGCCCAGAATGTCACGCACCGCCTCCACTTCTTCCTCGATGCGTTGTTTGAGCACGAGTTTCCGGCCCACGCAACTGATGAGAATCGCCAGGTCGGGGGCGGCGGAGCCGATGGCCTGGTAACTCGTCTGCGCCGCCCCGGCGGCGCCGTCAATGAGCCGGTCAAAGTTCGCTTTCATCAGGCGGGCGTAGGCGCCTTCGGGGACGTCTCCCGCGAAGGTCAGGCTTTGTGCTGTTTCATCAACGGATAAAAACGAGCGAACCACCGGGGTTTCGCCGGGCTTGGCGCGGACGCTCAAGGGGAAAAAAAGTCCGGTGGCCGGAAGCCCCGTCGCCTGTTCGCCCAGATACCGCTTGTAGAGGGCGAGCGCGGACTGTCCGTCCATTTCATACAAGACATTCGCCTTGGATTTGGTGATGAGCCGTTCCGGGCCAAAGGAATCCCAGCCGCCGAGGGAGCCAAAGCCCACCTTTAACCGGCTGCCGTATAAACCCAGCGCGGCAATGGTGTCCGTTTGAGGAACATTGTCCCGGAACACCAGCGTCTCGCCAAAGCGCGTGCCGTCACCGGCCAGCCCGCCGGTCATGGTGATGCCTTCGGGCAGATGTTTCATCACGCCGGACACCAAATCGCTGCCGTTGACTTTCAGGCCGTCGGAAAGCACCAGGACGTGCGCCAGTTTTTCCTCCACGCCGCTGGCCGTGTCGCGAACCGAGCGCGGCAGTTTTTGCGCGATTAATTCGCCCGCCAGAAAACTGTCCGGGGTTTGACTCAAGTTGACTTGGGCGACGCGGAATTGGGTGTGCTCAAAATGCACCGCCGTGACGACCAGTGAATCATCGGACACCTCGGCGCCGCAGATTTCCCCGGCGGTGGTGCAGCCAAAAATGTGCGCCGCCGGGTAGTCTTTTCGGATCGCGGCAACGAGGTCTGGTTTCCGCAAGACGGCGGCGGCGCCAAATACCAGGACCAGTTGGGAGGATTTTGCGATGTTCCCGGGAGAGGCGGGTGTCCACCCCGGAACTTCGGTCCATTTTCTTTGCTCGATTTTCATAAGCAAATAATGTCCTAACTACCCGTTGATGGGGCCGGAGGGCGGGCTGAATGCAGTACCCTCGCGGGTTTAATATAAACCTCGATCAGGGCGTGCCGCCAAGCGGCGGTACCGGGCGCAGTGGCCTTGGATTCCATGGTAAAAAAAAGTTACCACAGAAAATAGCCGGGCGCTCGCCAGAAGTTTCAGTGATGTTGATTTTGACGTCCCCTTTTGAAAACGCGCCCTAACTTTATAGCGCCGGGAGCTGCAACACCGTCACCGAGTAGGGCGGAAAGGTGTAGCTGAACGACGCCCCGACGTCCGGGACGTCCGACTCGACGGGGACGAGGTGTTTCGGATCGGTGATCGAGTTGGTCTCCTCCGGCTTGCCGGAGAGGGTGATTGCCTTGCCGATCGGAGCGAGGCCCAAGGCGCCGTCGATCATGATCGTCGTCGTCCGCGGGACGTCGGTGACATTCACCATCTTGATCGTGAGCGCGCCGGTCTTGCTGTCCTTCGTTACCGAGCAGTCGAGCGGGGCGGCCTTGTCGTCCTGAGAGAGGCCGGAGAGCTTGGCTTGGACGACCTCGTCGCCATGGTTCTGGCTGAACATCTGGAAGGCATAATAGGTCGGGCAGCCGAAGGCGGTAAGCGCGTCGAAACCGATCATGTCCGGCCGCCATTGCCGCCCGCCCGGATTGACGTTCACCAGCATCGGCGCGTAGCACTGCATGACGACGACGTCCGAGTTCCGCTCCATCGCCGCCATCCAGGCGGCGTCGCCGAGGGCGGTCTTCATGCTTGGCGTCGGGGGCAGGCCGTTGGAGCCCTTGTCCCACGGCACGATATCCTCGTATGCGGCCCATTCGCCCTCGAAGATCTTCGGCCCGTTCCGGTCCCACTTTTCGAAGTGGGTGGGGGCTTCCTTCTCATAGGCGGCGGCGCTCCAGTAGTCGTGCTCATCGACGGCGTCGGGCGTGCGGCCGTGGACATGATTGCGGTGGTCGGGCATGACCGTCGAGATGAGCTTGAGGTCGGGATACTTCGCCCTGATCGCGTCGAAGAACTGGGTGAAGCGGTCGTTGTAGGTATTCGACTTGTCGAAGAAATCCTCGTTGCCGATCTCGACCCAATGGAGCGGGAACGGCGCGGGATGGCCGTCGGCGATGCGGCGGGCGCCCCATTTCGTACTCGCGTCGCCGGTGACGTACTCGATTTCGTCAAGCGCATCGTCGACGTAGGGCTGGAGGTCGGGGCCGGGTTTGACGAACTCGCCCTGGAGGCTGTACCCGGCATAGACGGCAAGGACCGGCTCGGCCTTCATATCTTCGGCCCATTCGAGGAATTCGAGGAGGCCCATGCCGTCGGAGGAGCGGTAGCTCCAGCAGCCGGGATGGCCGGGCCGGGTCGCGAGGTCGCCGAGCGACTGCTTCCACGGGAAACGCGTCGCGATCTTGTCGCCTTCCAGATAATTGCCGCCGGGACAGCGGAGGAAGCCGGGCTTCATGTCGGCCATGGACTGCATCAGGTCGATCCGGTTGCCGTTGGGCCGGTCCTTGTAGGTCGGCGGGAAGAGGGAGACGAGGTTGAACCAGATCTTGCCCTGGCTCTCGGTCGAGATGACGAAGCGGTTCGCGGATGAAACGGGGGCAGTGGCTTCGGTCTTGAGGGTGGCGGTGTACTGTTTCCACTCGCCGGTGATTCCCGAAACCTGGGCCTTCGCAAACGTTGTCGTCCCGTCGTTGCTTTCGATGGAAACCGTGAGCGGGCCGAGAAAAGAGCCGTCCCCCTTCGCGTAGAACGAGACGCGGTAGGTCGTATCGGGCTTCACCGGGATGCCCCACCAGCCGTCGTTGGCGATGCCGACGCGATTGCCCAACGCGGCCCGGCTGGCGTCGAGCTTCAGGCTCGTCTTCAGCGCGTCGTTCAGCGGCTGGCCGGGATCGAGGGCCATCGAAGCGTTTGACCCGCTCTGGATCAGTGTCCAATGAACCGGGTCCTTGCCGTTATCCTGAAACGTGCGGTTCTGGATCAGCTCGGCATAGAGGCCGCCGTCGTAGGAGTGGTTGATCTCCTCGGTCATCAGTCCGTAGAGCGTCGGGCTGACTTGGGCGGTCACCTGTGAGGCGTCGATCCGGAGCGTCGGATCGGCCTGGAGCGCGGAGATGGAGGCAAGACAAAGCAAGAGCGAGGCGATGCTCGCGATGGGGTTGGTGGATCGTTCCATAAAATCAGGGGCTTGCTGCGGGCACGGGATCGACCGCGCTCCCCTTCCCGTTGACGATCGGCTCGCCGGGGGAACCGGGCGGGAAGGTCGGCGCGAGCGGATCGACCGGCTTGATCCGTCCGTCCTCGGTGAATTCCATCCGGTTCAGGCAAACCTCGCGCGTGTAGCCGTTCCCGTTCGGGATCGCGTGGCGGTGATAGATGATGTACCACCGGTCGGTGCCGGGGACGTTGACGACAGCGTGGTGGCCGGTCCCCTTCGCGAGGCCGTGCTTGCGGAGGATGACGTTGTCCGGCGGGATTTCGATCGGCCCGAGCGGCGAATGCGCGATCCCGTAGGCGACGCGGTAGTTATCGCTCCGCGCGTCGTCCACCGACCACATGAAATAATAGAGCCCCTTCCGCTTGATGACATAGACGCCCTCGCGGAACGGATCGGCGGCGTCCTTTGGCGTGACCTCGACCGGCGCGCCATCGAGGGAAATCATGTCGGAATTCAGCTTCACGGCGGCGAGGTGGTTGTTGCCGTAATAGAGCCAGGCCTGCCCGTCGTCGTCGATGAAGACGTCGGGATCGATCGGGTAGGTCGGAAACGGCGTATCGTGCGGCCCGATGAGCGGGTGGCCGAGGGCGTCGGTGAACGGCCCCGTCGGCGTATCGGCGGTGGCGACGCCGATCCGGTCGTTCGCCACGAAATAGAAATAATATTTCCCGTTCCGCGTCTCAGCCGTCGGCGCCCACGCCTTGATGTTCGCCCACGAAAGGTTGTGCGCGACGTCGAGAATGATCCCCTCGTTCTTCCAATGGATCAGGTCCTTCGACGACCAGCACGAAAAGTCGGTCGTGTTCCAGTTCGGCTTGTCCGAGGT
>Ga0182030_10015336_pt1 | contig 15026 bp, 14 predicted proteins | sample 812S3MmetaG_FD_121299 | JGI IMG/M metagenome (GOLD analysis project Ga0182030, IMG submission 121299) | Permafrost microbial communities from Stordalen Mire, Sweden - 812S3M metaG (Illumina Assembly) | ecosystem: Environmental > Terrestrial > Soil > Wetlands > Permafrost | place: Sweden... | reverse complement strand
CCCGGGAACGGACTGGGGCTCGCGTTCTGCAAGAAGGGCATCGAGGGGCTGGGCGGCCGCATGTGGGTGGAGTCGGCGCCGGGAGAGGGATCGACCTTTTACTTCAGTGTGGCGCCGGATGAGTGACCTTCCCCCGTTGCCGTAATCCTGTCCCGCAAAGGGAGCCGAGAAGCAGGGTTCTGTTACGATGTGGAGGATATGTTCGGCGAAGGGGCAGAACAAGACCGCGAGTTAGTGCGTCAATGGGTGGACACCTGGCGGCGGGCTGGGGCGGTGCTCGACCGGATCCGGCGGCGGGCGCGGGATCGACCTTTTATCTCGGTCTGGCGGCCTCAATAGCGGACAATCTCAGGTAACCCGCGGCGGCGCGCAGGCGCACGGACTCCTTGTCATCGTGCAACAGCGGTTCCAGTTCCTTCTTCAAGGCAGGGTCGTTCCGCAGACTGATGGAATGCACGGCGGCGGCCCGAACGGACGAATCCTTGTCGGAGAGCGCATCCCTGAGCGCGTCGATGGTAGCGGGATCCCGGTCGGCACCGAGCAGTAAAGCGGCCGATGCGCGTCCCGGGACTCCAGAGTTGGCGAGGATCCCCTGCATGGAAGCAACACCTTCGCTCATTCCCGGCAGCGGAACGAGTCCAACACCCTGTTGCACGGCAAACAGGAACGTAGTGCGCGGCGTGTGCATCATGCGCAGGCCCTAGCGTTTCTGTTTGGAGAAGAAACTGGATGAGCTCTTGCTTTCCTTGGCCAGAATTGCCAGCAGCGCGGTCCGGCCAACGGGGTCATGGCGGGCCCACAGCGCTTTGGCCGCGGCGAAACTCACTTCAGGCACGGCGTCCTCCAGGGCTGTGCGTAGCGCCTCGGTGCCCCTGTCACTCTTTACGTCCGCCGGGCTGGCGACGACGGCTTGCCGCACACGGACGTCGTTGTCCCGCAACATCCGCTCAAGCTGGTCGAACAACGGCCCGCGCCCGGACGCCAGGCTCAAGGCGACTACCGCCTGTTGCCTCGTCTCCGGATTCCGGGCGTGCAGCGCCCGTTGCAATATTTCACTGCATTGCGCGTCGGTTGCCGCCAGACCGCGAGCCGCCAAAGCCGCTGCCATCGAGACAATTAAGACCCATCGCATTGGGGTTCCTTCCAATCGACCGGTTATAGGCGACTTTCGGGACGAGGCAGTTCCTCTTAGGGACTGCCCCTGAGTCCTTTCTCTTCGCCTTAGTGGATAATCCCAAGCATCCAGACCAAGAGCAGAACGAACAGTATGGTACCGAGCCCGATGCCGGCACCCCCGCCATACCCCCAGCGGCTATGGCCGTAATATCCGCCGCCGCCGCCTAAGACCAACAGCAAGACAATTAGTAGTATCAGCATCATAAGTCTTCCTTTCTCGTGAACGTTGAATTCGTGCCTTGGACGATCTACTTCTCTAATACCTTTTCAACCTGGCCCATTTTCTTCTGGACCTTGCCGCCAAGGTTCTCGACCGCGCCTTCGGTTTCCAGGTTGGGATTGTTAGTGGCCTGGCCGACAGTCTCCTTGATCTTGCCCTTCACTTCATGAAACTTACCTTTGACTTGATCGTTTGTGCCCGGGTTCATCGGTTTTTCTCCTTGTTAGTTGTGGTCGAATGTCGAACGGGACTGCCGCTCACCCGCCAACGCGGGCCGGCATTACTCCGTGGAACTGGCCTTTTGTTTCTTCACCTGCAATTCGTTCACTACCTGCTGAACGTTTGGAACGGACGCCGCGACGTTCTCGGCATCCTGGCGCTTGGATTGGGAATCGACCTCGCCGGTCAGGGTGACGACGTGGTTCTTGACGGCGTACTTTACGCCATCATGCAGTTTGCTTTGAATGAGCGCCGCATCCAGGTTTTGCTCGATGCCCCTATCCAGGTCCGAATTCATCGCCCTGGCGTCGCTTTCGGCGCCCAACGGGACGACCGCGATCTGGTCCGATACCACTTGTCCGCCGGCGAGGGACTTGGCAATGGCTTCGGCTTGTACCTTGTCGCCATCAGCCTGGACGTGTCCACCCAGAGTTACAACGCCTTTGTCGCGATCCTGATTGATGGAGACCTTTTGCAGGCCGGCCTGATCAAGCGATCTGCGAATGTTGTCGGAAACGTCGGGTGATTTCATCGTCTGCGAGCAGCCTGCAAGGATTCCGGCTGCCAGCATCGCCAGCACCGACGGCCAATTTGGGATTCTATTCATATTCTGCGTCCTCTCTCGATCCAGCCGTTAGTGGAGCAGATTTGGGGCCATAACATAATGGATGAAGCCGGCGATACGAAGCAATCGCCGCCCGGCAGCGTCAGGGATTTTTGCAGGCGATTGCAGGTTGCGGGACGGCACCTTTCGCGTTTTCGAGTGCAGATATTGCATTTCGACTCGGGTGACGTTCGGCTAACCGACGCTGCCTCAGCGGTTTCGACAGATGGACCATGCCGTGCTAATGACCATACGCGGTCCGCAGGGACGAAAGGGATTGGCATGAAGACAGCACATGAGGAGATGGGAGGGTTCCAGGAGATCCTGGAACGAAAAGAGGCCGAACTGAGCCGGGTCTTGCGAAATCGGGATGACATCGCAATCGAAAAGAGTGCGGATCAAATGGATGAGGTCCAGTATGCGTCGGAGCGGGATCTGGCGATTCGCAGCGTGGACCGCGACTCCACCCTGCTCGGTGCGGTAAAAGCCGCATTGCGGCGGATTCACGACGGCAGCTTTGGGACTTGCATCGATTGCGAAACGCCAATCAGCCCAAGACGCCTCACGGCCGTTCCGTGGGCGCCGCGCTGTATCCGGTGCCAGGAAGCGGCCGATGAGGAAGGGCGGGGCGGAGTGCATATAAGGGAGGCTCTGGTCAATGCCGCGTAATCCCGCCGCGAAAACAGAGTCAAGAACTGGAGCCATCGCCTTTCCCGGCGATTACTTGCCGTAAATAGGGGATCAAATCACAGAGGAGAAAAAGACAAATGGCCGCAAGCATGACATCGCCGGCGCTATATTCCAGGAGAGAAGACGCACTAGCGTATCTACCGGTCTCCCGCACCAAGGAGTACGGCAAGGGCGAGACGATCTACGGTCCGGACAATTCCTCGGATAGCATGTATCTGGTTGTCGCGGGCAAAGTGGGGATCTTCCAGATGGTCGAAGACGGCAGTGAGGTACTGCTGGAGATCGTCGGGCCCGAGGAGTTGTTCGGCGAGTCGGCCTTCGTCGACGTGGCTCGCCGCTCCGAACGGGCCGCCGCCATCGAAAAGACCAAGTTGATGACCTGGGCTATTTCGGACATGGAAGACCTCGTGACGAAACGGCCGCGCCTGGCGGTGGCGCTATTGCAGATCCTGGCGCAGCGCAACGCCGAGTTCACCTGGCGAATCGAGAGCTTTGCGACCGACACCATCGAACGGCGGCTGGCGCGTTCGCTGCTTCGCTTCTCGGAGAGGCTGGGCAGCCTGGAGGACGACGGAAGCGTGCGGATGATGCCGTTTACCCACAAGATGCTGTCAGGGTACGTCGGCACGACGCGGGAAGTTGTCACCTTACATATGAACCGGTTCCGGAAGCAAGGCTACGTGAGCTATTCACGGTTCGGAATCAGCCTGTATCGCGAGTCCTTAAGGACGGTGCTCGCCGCCACGGGCGGGTAAGGGCGCCGACCGCGTGATTTCTTGATGTTTCGGGCAACCCGTCCCGACCCAGGGGGTACCCCGGTCGGGGCTCCGATCGGGCCTGTTCCGGCAGGAACACACAGCAAACCCTGCACTCCCCGCAACAAAACGTGCATCTGGTGTAGCCGCTTTACCTCCTCCGATCCTCCGTCCCGGTCCGTTCCCCCCACAACCCCTTAGCCTGCACCGTTGTGACGCCGTCCCGAGCCGGACGGGTGCGGACGGTGTTCGCCGTGCACTAGCCGATGGGTCGCGTCAAAGTGCCGCGATAGGGAGAGGTAAAGAAAATGAAAATGAAATTCGTAATCGTGGCTGGATTGGCCTTGACCACATCGTTGCTGGCGAGCGACAAAGCGCCGGCCAAGCGATTGGGCGAGGCTGCGTCGGTCTTCTCGGAGATCATGGCAACACCCGACAAGGGGATTCCGCAGGATCTGCTGGAGAAAGCGCACTGCATCGTCATTGTGCCGAGCCTTAAGACGGCGGCTTTCTTTTTCGGCGCGAAGTTCGGCAAGGGCTACCTGTCGTGCCGAAACAGCGGCGCAGAAGGCTGGTCGGCGCCCGCGACGGTGCGCATCGAAGGCGGCAGCGTGGGCTTTCAGATCGGGGGATCGGAGACCGACTTGATCATGCTGGTGATGAATCAGGGCGGAAGGGATAAACTGCTGCAGAGCAAGTTCACACTGGGCGCCGAGGGATCGGTAGCAGCGGGCCCCGTGGGACGCACGGCCACGGCTCAAACCGATGCCCAAATGCACGCGGAGATACTTTCGTGGTCGCGGTCTCAGGGCCTGTTTGCCGGTCTTGCTCTGGAAGGGGCGACCCTGCGGGAAGATCTGGACGACAACGCCGCACTCTACGGCAAGAGGCTGGAGAACCGGGACATCGTAACCGGTGGGAGGCGCGCGCCCAGAGCGGCCGCGGCTCTGATGGCTCTCCTGAACAAGTACTCCCGGCGAGAGGGTTCCCGATCGGGAACCGAACAACAGTAAAGGACAAAATGAAGATTATCGGCACGTTCCTGACAGTATGCGGACTTGTGGCGGCGCAGTCGTCGCAAGCTCCAAACCCGGTTCAGCAGTCAACCGAAAATGCGGCCAGAATGACCGCTGGCGCAATGCCTATCTATCGCGTCACGGTGGTGGCCCGGACCACGAAAGCGATCAATTACAATCACCGCAGCGGATCCACAAAGATCGATTTTCGGGGAACGGCGCTATTACCCGAGGCCCGCGGCGAGGCGGCGGTAGAGAGTAAGCAGGGCGTGATCAAGATCGACGCGCGCATGGAGAAATTGCAGCCGGCCACGCAGTTTGGTCCGGAATACCTGACTTATGTAATGTGGGCGATCACGCCCGAGGGCCGTGCCACCAACGTTGGCGAGGTTCTCCTGAATGGGGGCAAGAGCAAGCTGGATGCCACCACGGAGCTACAGTCGTTCGGCTTAATCGTAACCGCGGAACCGTATTTCGCCGTGACACAACCGAGCGATGTGGTGGTCATGGAGAATTTCGTCAGGAAGGATACGGCCGGAACGATTGAACAGGTCGATGCGAAGTACGAGCTTCTGCAGCGGGGCCAGTACACTTTGAACGTGAACCGGGCCGAGATCAAGGCTCCGCGGCTGGAGTCGAAGGTGCCGCTGGAGCTCTACGAAGCGCGCAATGCCGTCCAGATTGCACGCTGGACCGGCGCCGAGAAATACGCCCCCGAAACATTCGAAAAGGCCGTGGTGGGCCTGCGGAATGCCGAGGGCTATCTGCAGGGCAAATCGGGAAGCAAGCCCATTGGCACGGTGGCGCGTGAGGCTGTCCAAATGGCGGAAGATGCCCGCATCATCACCGTAAAAAAGATCGCTGAGGAGACGCTGGCCAACGAGCGCCAGGCGGGCGAAGAGCGTGAGGCACGCGCCGAAAGCGCGCGTGTAGCGGCACAAGCCGACTCCGCGCGAATTGCACAGGACGCGGAGGCGGCGCGGGTTGCCGCGCAGTCTGAAGCGGACCGCGTGAGGCGAGACAACGCCGCGAAGACGGAGGCTGCTCAGAACGAAGCGGATCTTCTCAAGCGCGAGAACGCCGCGCAGGCGGCAGCCACCCAGAATGAAGCGGATCGCCTGAAGAACCAGAACGACGCGGCGACGGCCGCGGCACAAAACGAAGCGGATCGTCTGAAGCGCGAGAACGACGCGCAGCGGGCGGCTTCGCAGGCGGCACTCGACACCGCCGCGGCGCAGAAAGCGCAGTTGGAAGCCGAGAAGGTGGAACTGCGAGCTCAGTTGCTGGCGCAATTCAACGCCATCCTGCAGACTCGCGACACGGCGCGCGGTTTGATCGTGAACATGTCGGACGTTCTTTTCGACACGGCCAAGTTCTCGCTGCGGCCTCTGGCGCGGGAGAAACTGGCCAAGGTGGCCGGAATCGTCTCCGGACACCCGGGTCTGAGATTGGCGGTGGAAGGTCACACGGACAGCGTCGGTGGCGATGAGTACAACCAGCGCCTGTCCGAACAACGCGGCGACGCGGTACGCGATTACCTGACGCAGGCGGGAATGCCGACAAGTTCCGTCACGGCGGTGGGCCTCGGTAAGAGCGATCCGGTGGCTTCCAACAACACCGCGAGCGGAAGGCAGCAGAATCGGCGCGTGGAGATCGTGATCTCCGGCGAGGTGATTGGCACACGTATTGGCGGTACGCCAATCGCGGCCAGGTAACGGCGAGAGAGGCGCAACGCGGGGGCTGGAGCCGTTGGCGGCAAGCCCCCGAGCGCCAAGACACCGCTCCCAGGCCGAGGAGACGCGCCACTTGCGCCGCGGAGCAACCCCTCCCGGCCCGGCGGGCACCCCGTCGGGGCTCTGATCGGAGTCCGGAGCGTTAGCGACGCGCTTGCGCGTTGAAACCGAATCTCGCGGTCACGGAACTAGTCCAAGTAGTTCAACAGAGGCTACAATGAACGATTGCTCCTCCGATGCCCCTCGCCAGCAAATTAGCTTTCCAATTTGAAAGACGCCTCCAGTTCAAGGGGATCAATCTTTATCACGCCCGCGCCGTGCGGATTACCGACGCCAACCAGGCGCATCTGTACGGCGAAGTGAAAGGCAGCAGCCTCTACGCCATCCGCATGACCCACGAAGACGGCCGCCTGCTGGTGTACTGCGGGTGCGCTTACTTCGCCGATTTCGGGCGATGCAAGCACCTTTGGGCGGCCGTACTGGAAGCCGACCGGCGGGGCGTATTGGGGGAAGCCGCCAATGGCGGCGCGCTGCGTATGAGCCGCGATGCGGACCCGGACGACGAGCGCGAACCGGCGGACTGGCAGTTTGATGCGTCCGTGCCCCCGCCGCCGCAAACTCCTGCGTGGCAGGAGTACCTGAGCGATATCGGGCACAGCCTGGACGCCAAGAAATCGAAGGCGCAATCCTGGCCCCGCGATCTGGAGATCCTGTACGTGGTGGACCCCAGCGCGTCGAAGGTCGCCGGCGCGATCGTGCTCGAACTGCATTCGCGGTCGCGCAAGAAGAACGGGGACTGGACAGTCAACAAAGAGTTCCGCATCGCGCCCGCGCAGGTGAGTTCGCTGCCCGACCCGGTGGACGCCGAGGCCATTGCCTCCATTCTGGGCGGGCAGGAATATTACATGTACACCTATGCCGCGACGAGCGGAGCGACGGCGCGCAAAGCGGTGCCGCACGCCTTGGCGCAGCGGCTGATTCCCCTGGTGGGCGCCACCGGCCGGCTCTTCACGCGCAAGATTTCCTCGACGGAATTGCAGCCGCTGGCCTGGGACAAGGGCGAGCCCTGGAAATTGTGGCTGGACGTGCGGCAGGACGATCGCGACCAATGGAAAATCACCGGCTCGCTGCGCCGGGGCGAGGAGCGCATGGAGTTGAGCGAACCGGCGCCGATCGTGGAAGGCGGATTCCTGGTGGCGCGCGGCAAAATCGCGCGTCTGGACGATGGCGGCGCGTTCCCCTGGATCACCCGGCTCACCACCCTGGGGCAGATTCCGTTTCCGGACCGGGAGCGCGACAGCGTCATGTCCAAACTGCTGGACCTGAACGTGGTGCCGGCGCTGGATGTCGACGAGGCGCTGAAGTTCGAGGAACGCCGCGTGCAGCCGCGCTTCGGACTGCGCGTCACGCAGCAGCGCGAAGCCTGGGGCGACGATTACTTTCAGGCGCTGCTGCTGGTGGACTACGGGCGCGGCTGGACGGAATCCGGCGCCGGCGGCCGCGGGCTCTGGTTCGCCGAGGAGCGCGTCTACCTGGTCCGCGATGCCGAAGCCGAGGGCGCGGCGAGAGAGAAGCTCAAGGAACTCGGCCTGCGCCCGGCGGGCAACCCGGCCACGGCATGGCGCCTGAGCCTGAAATCGATGCCCAGGGTGGTGCGCGAACTGATCCATGCCGGATGGCATGTGGAGGCCGAAGGCAAGGCTTTCCGCCGGCCCGGGACCACCCGCGTGGACGTGCGCAGCGGCATCGATTGGTTCGAACTCCACGGCGAGGTGGATTACGACGGGCAGACGGCCAGCCTGCCGCAATTGCTGGCGGCGGTGCGGCGCGGCGACACCATGGTGAAGCTGGGCGACGGCACCTACGGCCTGTTGCCGGAAGAGTGGCTGGAGCGCTTCGCGCCGCTGGCGGGCCTGGGCACCAAGGAAGAGAACCACCTGCGCTTCCGGCGCAATCAGGCGAGCCTGCTGGATGCGCTGCTGGCGGCGCAACCGGAGGTGCGCGTCGATGAGATGTTCCAGCGGGTGCGCGAACGCATGCTGTCCTTCACCGGCGTGAAGACGGCGGCGCAACCGGCGGGCTTCGTCGGCACGCTCCGCGATTACCAGTGCGAAGGCCTGGGCTGGATGGAGTTTCTGCGCGAGTTCGGCTTCGGCGGCTGCCTGGCGGACGATATGGGCGTGGGCAAGACGGCGCAGGTGCTGGCCACGCTGGAAACGCGGCGCAGCGAGGGCCGCGGCCCCTCGCTGGTGGTGGCGCCCAAATCGCTGATGTTCAACTGGCGCGCCGAAGCGCAGCGCTTCACCCCGCAACTGCGCGTGCTGGAGCACACCGGCCTGGCGCGCGACATCTCCCTGATCGCGCAGCACGATCTGGTGCTGACCACCTATGGCACGATGCTGCGCGACGCGGTGCAACTTGCGGAGATGGAATTCGATTACGTAGTGCTGGACGAGGCGCAGGCGGTCAAGAATTCCGCCACGGCTTCGGCCAAAGCGGTGCGCCTGCTGCGCGGCAAGCACCGCCTGGCCCTGAGCGGCACCCCGGTGGAGAACCACCTGGGCGAATTGTGGAGCCTGTTCGAGTTCCTCAATCCGGGCATGCTGGGCGAGGCCAAGGTGCTCAATATGGCCGGCGGGCTGGCGCGCAATCCGGGGGAGGATGCGCGGCGCATCCTGGCGCAGGCGCTGCGCCCCTTCATCCTGCGGCGCACCAAACAGCAGGTGGCGCGCGAACTGCCGGAGAAGACCGAACAGACCATCTACTGCGAACTGGAAGGCCCGCAACGCAAGCAGTACGACGAGCTGCGCAAGCACTTCCGGCAGACGCTGCTCGAGCGGGTGCAAGCGCAGGGCATGGGCAAATCGAAGATGCACGTGCTGGAAGCGCTGTTGCGGCTGCGCCAGGCGGCCTGCCATCCCGGGCTGCTCGACGTGAAGCGCTCCGGAGAGCCCAGCGCCAAACTGGGCGTGCTGATGGACCAGTTGGACGAGTTGCGGCAGGAGGGACACAAGGCGCTGGTGTTCTCGCAGTTCACCAGCCTGCTGGCCATCGTGCGCGCCCGGCTGGACGGCGCGGGAGTGCGGTACGAATACCTGGATGGCGCCACGCGCAATCGCGAGGCGCACGTGGAGGCGTTTCAGAACGATGCGGAGTGCGGCCTGTTCCTGATCAGCCTCAAGGCGGGCGGTCTGGGCCTGAACCTGACGGCGGCGGAGTACGTATTCCTGCTCGATCCGTGGTGGAATCCGGCGGTGGAAGCGCAGGCGGTGGACCGGGCGCACCGCATCGGGCAGACGCGCCCGGTATTCGCGTACCGGCTGATTGCGCGCGACACGGTGGAGGAGAAGGTGCTGGAGCTACAGAAGACCAAGCGGGACCTGGCCGACGCGATCCTGGGCGAAGACAACAGTCTGATACGGGACCTGAAGCGCGAAGACCTGGAATTGCTGCTGTCGTGAGCGGGAGAGATACGCAGGCAGGGGTGGGGCGTTAAAGGTTTGGCGTTTTTGGCCGATATCAGGATCAGCCGAATGTCCGTCGAACCACAATCGTGCTTCCTGGGCGTGGAAGCGATCATCGTCAGCCCGGAGATGCGGCGCACCATGGAACTGGTGGAGCGCGTGGCGCGCACCTCTGCGAGCGTGCTGATCTGTGGGGAGACGGGCTGCGGCAAGGAAATCGTCGCCCGGGCGATTCACCACTACTCGGTGCGCTGCGCCAAGCCCTGGGTGGATATCAATTGCGGCGCGCTGCCCGAGCAGCTCATGGAAAGCGAGCTCTTCGGCCACGAAAAAGGCGCCTTCAGCGGCGCCGATACGGCCCGGCCCGGGCTCTTCGAGATGGCGCACACCGGTACGCTTTTCCTGGACGAGGTGGGCGAACTGGAACCGCGCATGCAGGTGAAATTGCTGCGCGTGCTGGATGGGGTGCCGTACTACCGGGTGGGGGGAACGAAAAAGGTGTCCGTCAACACGCGCATTCTGGCCGCCACGAATCAGGACCTGGAACAAGCTGTGCGCGCGGGCCGGTTCCGCGGCGACCTCTACCATCGCCTCAACCAGTACCAGATCCGGGTGCCGCCGCTGCGCGAACGGCGCGAAGACATCGTGCCGATCGCCCAGTACTTTTTGGGGCAGCACAGCCCACAGGCGTCGTTTTCCCAAGCGGCGGTGGAGTTACTGCGCGCGTGGCCCTGGCCGGGCAATGTGCGCGAGTTGCGCAACGTAGTGATCAGCGCGTTGATCCACGCCAGGGATTACGCGATCAGTGCCAGCGACCTGGGACTTGCCGGCCGCGTTAGGGACCAAGGTGCGCGCGGGTCGGGCGATTTGAGCCTGGACGGATTGGAGCGCGATGCGATTATCGAAGCTCTGCGCAAGACCGGCGGACGCTGCCAGCGGGCGGCCGATCTTCTGGGCATCTCGCGGCGGACGCTGAGCCGCAAGCTGAAACAATACGGACCCTCGGTTAGAGAGGAGAGCCTCACCTATGAAGAAGTCAGCGGGTGACCGCCGCAACGAGCCCCGTCAAACGGTCGAGGGAGAGGTCCGCCTGCGGCCGAGCGGGGCGACCGGCACCCCATTCCCGGGGCGCCTGGTGGACGTGTCGCCGCATGGCTTTCGCACGCGGCACTCCTGCCTGACTCTGGCATCGGGAGATCGGGTGGATTTCGAGTTTGAGGGCCGCCAGGGCGCGGCGCGGGCGATGTGGACCAGGATCGTGGACAGCGAAGCGGAAACGGGCTTCTACATTCTACGCGAGGCGAGCTGAACCGAGCGCGATCGTGGGATTCGCGCCGGGCGCCACGGCTTCGGCCAGGTTTCCCAGACTTCGCGCCGCGGCCGCTTCCGCGCAGTGCCGGCGCTTCATCTCGTACATGCGCGCATCCGCCTTGGACAGCAGCTCTTCGGCGTCGCAGCCGTCTTCGGGAAAGAACGCGGCGCCCGCGCTCAAGCGCAGGAAGTCCGCGCCACAGACCCGCAGGCCGGTTTCCTGCACCAGACGATCCAGATCGCCGATGCGCTCGCCGACGGCATGCGGTTCGGCGTCCACCAGCAGCAAAACAAACTCGTCGCCACCCATGCGCGCCACGCAATCGCCCTGGCGGCACGCCTGTTCCAGAACCTTTGCCGCCTCCCGCAGGACGAGGTTACCGGTGGCATGGCCGAATTGGTCGTTGACTTCCTTAAAGGAGTCGATATCGGTCACCAGGATGGCCAGGCGGCCGCCACGTTGGGCGGCATCGCGCAACCCCGCGTCGAGCCGCTGGAACATGGTCCGGGTGTTGGGCAACCCGGTAAGGCCGTCGGTGGCCGCGGTTTTTTCCGCCTGTCCGAAACGCAAGGCGTTCTCTATGGTCAGCCCCGCTTTGGAACTGACCGCCATGAGCACGCGCAGGTGGTCCCTGGTGAAGGCTGCTCCACCACGGTGGTACAGCGTTAGCGCGCCGACCACGCCCCCGATACCGGGCAGCGGAACGGAGAGCGCGGAACGGAGAGCGCTGAACCGGGTGGGATCGTTGAGATAGCCTGGTTCGACCGAGGGATTTCCGTTGACGATGGGCTTGTTATGCCGCACCACCCATCCGGAGATGCCTTCCCCCAGCGGAATGGAGAGCGAGGCAAACAGGGCGGCTTCCTCGCCGGACGCGTAGCGGGCAACCAGGCGGGAGCCTTCGGTCGTATAGATGGCGATCGAGTGGTGCGGGATGAGATCCTTGAGGCGGGATGCCAGCAAGGCCATGGTTTCATCGACGCGCAGCGAACTGCCCAGTTCGTGGGTGAGTTCGAGCAGGGCCTGAAACTCCTGGCGCGCCGCCGCGATGGAATCGATGAAGCCGGGCTGGTCGGCCGGCTGCGGGACCGACGACGGCTCGAAGCCGGCCGCCGGTCCGGCGCCCTTTTCGATCTTCAAATCGGTGGAAAGCTTAAGCGTTCCCGGCCCCTGTTTGCGGGCCAGTTGCTCCAATTCCCGGTAGCGCCGCTGGAGCAGATCGACCACCTTCGGATCGAAGCTCGTGCCCCTCTCGTTGGCTACCTTGCGCATGGCTTCGTCCAGCGGCAGGGCGCGGCGGTACTGGCGGTCGCTGGCCAGCGCGTCCAGGCAATCGACCGCCGCCACGATGCGCGCGCCGATGGGGATCTCCTCGCCCTTCAGCCCGTAGGGGTATCCCGTGCCATCCCACTTTTCGTGATGGGCGCGCACGATGGGCACCACGGGGTAGGGAAACCGTACGCTCTCCAGAATCTCCGCGCCGACCACCGGGTGTACCTTCATCTTTTCGAATTCTTCCGGCGTCAGCCGGCCCGGTTTGGAGATGATGTGCTCGGGTACGGCCAGCTTTCCGATATCGTGCAGCAGGGCGGCGGCGTCGAGGGCGCGCCGCTCCTCCTCGGGCAGCCCGAGTTCGCGCGCCAATTCAAGGGCGTAGACCTGAACGCGGCGCAAGTGTCCGTAGGTGGTGCCGTCGCGGGCATCGATGGCCAGCGCCAGCGTCTGAATGGTGCGGAGGTGCAGGTCGGCCACTTCGGCTACATGGCGTTTCTCCTCTTCCAGGCGGCCGAGATAGAGCCGGTAGGAGAAATAGACCAGGTAAACGATGGGAAAAACCAGGGCCGCGGTCTCCCATCCGGCGTACCGGCTCAAGTAATGAAGCAGCCCCGCCAATGCGCCGCCTGCCACATAGTGGGGCGCGGTCCAGAAGAAATTGTCGCGCCACAGGGCGGTGAATTCCTTTCCCTCCGAGAGGCAGATGATGGCGGCCACGGAAACGGTGTTGGACAGGAAATACACCGCCGAGGCGCCCAGCAACCGGAAGGGCAGCGCCTCCGGCACCCAGGCGGCGTGATAGATGCAATATGCCGCCGCCGGGCAAAGGGTCTGACTGCCGAAGGCGAAGAGGACCTGCACGGGCCGGGGCCGCTTGCGCGCGCGCAGCACGAGCTGCGCTACCCCGCTGGTGCAGCCGATGGCGACGGTCTGGGCCAGGGACAGGTCGGTGATCGCGCCCAGAATGAACAGGTAGTTGACGGAGAGCGTGCCGGTGATGCCGGGCAGGCCCACCTTGAGATTGGAACAGAGGATGCCGCAGACCAGATACAGGAGAAACTGGCCCATGTCGGCGGTGCGCCACACGGCGGCACTGTAGCCGCTTACCGCCAGAGCAGCCACGATGACCGCCAGGATGTAGATTCTAGCGGTTAAAGGCAAGTGTCCAATATTCTTCTTTTCAGCGCCCATTGCCAAAGGCCGGCGGAATCGCATCATAGCCAGGTGAGTGTAAAGGGAAAGGCCCGCGCATACGATCCAATTACTTATCGGCGCGCGGGCCCAGGAGTATGAATGTGGTTAGTTCCCAGCGGGAAGCGAGGTCCCCTCACCCCCGTCGGCGAAGGCGTCGGCCCAGACGACGCTGAAGTCGCGGGCTGCGCCCGATTCCCGTACCAGAGCGTCTCCCCAGACGACCGAGCCCGAAGCCATCGCAATGGTGCGCATGGATGTATCGGAGATCGCGGAGGGAGAAACGGTCTGTCGGGCCGCGCCGTGGGCGAATTGCGCGATGACGGCCGTGGCGCATGGCAGCGCCGCCAGGAGAGCCAGCCACAGGGTTGCCGTTTTCATGGTGGTTATTTCTCCCCATTGATGGCGATGGTGGAGACCTCGCCCGCCGGTGTGGAGTCGCCCCAGACGATGTTGTCGCCCCAGACGATGTTGAAGCCGGCCAGCGCGGAATCGCCCCACACGATGTTGTCGCCCCACACAATGTTTTTGGCCAAGAGCACCTGGGTGCCCCACACGGTGCTGAGAGCCAGGCCGGAATCGCCCCAGACGATGTTGCTGCCGGTGGTCAACACCACCTCTTTCAGCGAACTGTTGTAGACCACGGCCGGGGAAAGCGCGTATTTGGTGGTGGAAATGGTGTCGCTATTGTTGAGCGCCGCCCAGACATCCAGGTAACCGGCGCCTACCGTAAACAGGTCGTAATAGACGGTGTAAACCGTCCCCGTGACCGGGTCGGTGGCCACGCTGGAGACCGGAAAGTTCTTGGTGGCGGTTTTCATCAGTTTGGCCTTGACCTGGTCCGGAGTGAGGCTGGGCTGCTTCTGCAAGAGCAGGGCCGCGGCGCCGGCCACCATGGGCGTTGCCATGCTGGTGCCGCTCAGTTCGAAATAGTAGTCGGAACCCTGCGGGTTTCCGTTGACGATGTAGTAGGGGTCGGGCACTTTGTTGGCGGGATACGAGTTGGTCAGCGCCAGGCCCGTGGGAATCGAGGAGATGATCTTGTTGCCCGGGGCCACGATGTCCGGCTTGGCGATCTGATCGAACAGGGTCGGGCCCTTGGAACTGTAGCTGGCCATCTGATCGTCGAGGCGCGACAGGGTTTTCATGTCTTTCATGGCGCCGACGGTGATCACGTAGGGATCGTTGCCCGGGGAGGTGATGGTGCCGTAGCCCAAGGTCCCCGCCGTATTGTTACGGCCTTCGTTGCCGGCGGCCACGACCACCACAATGCCGGCCTTCCATGCCTGCTCCACCGCCTGGCAGAGCGGATCGAGCGTGTAACTCTCCATCACCGGACGGCCCAGCGAGAGATTGATGATCCTGATGTTG
>Ga0182030_10015335_pt1 | contig 15026 bp, 13 predicted proteins | sample 812S3MmetaG_FD_121299 | JGI IMG/M metagenome (GOLD analysis project Ga0182030, IMG submission 121299) | Permafrost microbial communities from Stordalen Mire, Sweden - 812S3M metaG (Illumina Assembly) | ecosystem: Environmental > Terrestrial > Soil > Wetlands > Permafrost | place: Sweden... | reverse complement strand
GTTGGTTCGCGTCGCCCTCACGTAACAACGCGAGTCGGTCGTGCAGTCGTTGCCGACGAAAAGTACCCCGCCGCGAATTCGCGACTGCATTCGCGGCCGTTCGATACAGCCACGCGAGAGGGCCTCGTTCGTCGAGCGTTTCGATGGTGTCGAAGTGACGCCACGCAGTAAAGAACACCTCGGCGACAATGTCGTCAACGTCCGCCTCCGGCATTCGTCGTCGAACAAATGAAGCAATCGGAGCAAAAGTGTCCTCAAAGAGAGCTCCAAAGCGTTGCTCTCGCGCTCGGTCTTGGTTTGTATTGGCCATCACTGTGTATAGGTGCGGCACCGATTCAAGACTTACATGTATTGCTGCGAAGTCTCGTCCGTACTCGGGTGGTTGGAACGTCCGCCGGGCACTCCATGGGCACTACAACCAGCGTTTCGGGCACCTAGTAGGGGACAATGGCGTTATTCACGGCTACAAACGAGCAGGAAAATTCCCTGTCAAGAGCTGAGAATTAATCCAAAAGCCTTGGAGCGGGCGACGAGAATCGAACTCGCGTTCTCAGCTTGGGAAGCTGATGTTCTGCCGCTGAACTACGCCCGCGGAAAACTCAATCTTAACTCTGCGCCGTTGATCGACTTTGTGGCGTCGCGGAGGTTCGTCGCGCTACTTCGTGGTTCATTGACGAGGAATGACAGGACGCAGCGAGGCTTCACGAGATTCTTACCTTCGAGTCCTGAACAGAATCGACCGACTCTGGGTATTCATCGTCAAAGCACAGACTGCCGCTGCGCAGTCACGACAAAGCGAGGATCGCAAATGAGCGGTATTTCTACAGAGCGAGGAAGGTCGAAGGGCCGTGGTCAAAAGGGGGCGATTGCAGCGCTTGTTGGAGGTGGCTTGGGACTTCTGTCGTTGAGCTTCCTGTCGATCACGGGCTCGGCGTCTCCGGCTCCCACCACCATCACGGTCTCACAGAACGCGGCGTGGGGACCGACGTTGACGTTGAGCAACGGCGACGCTCTGTATCGCTTGAGCGCGGACTCGAAGGATCACAGTCGCTGCACGGGCCAGTGTGCAACCTTTTGGCCGCCGGTTCTCTTGGCCCCCGGACAGAAGGTCCCGGTGGGGAAAGGCGTGCGCGGACTTGGCTCATTCACTCGGGCGAACGGCACACACCAGGTGACTCTCGACGGTATCCCCCTCTATCGTTTCGCTGGAGATAAGAAACCCGGTCAGGTGACGGGCAATATGAAGAACGCGTTTGGTCGTTGGTGGTCAATCAATCCCCAGCATCCGACCATTGCGCCTACAAAAGTAAAGACGGGCGGGACAGGTGGGTCCAGCGGAACGACCACGACGTCGCCCCCGACGACAACGACCACGACAACCACGCCGCCCCCCACCACGACAACCACATCGGGTGGCGGGATCGCGTACTAGGAACGAAGAATCGCGGCGACGCTCTAGAGGGTCGGGGTGCCCGGGGGCAAGCCTGCATTGGCAGGGTCTTGGCCCGTTGCACTCGGTGAGTCACTCGGAGACGGCGACTCACCGGGCGCGAGTGGGCCAGCCGGCGCGGGCGGTGTTGCGCTACTCGTGGGTGGCGTCGTCTCGGCGGCGGGCGGGGCCCACGGCGCGGGCGACGGCACTGGCGTCGCGCCTTGTTTCAGATGCCCGATTCCCGCACCGAGCATGATCGAGTTGGGAATACGCAAGACACCGTCATCAGTCATGACTGTCACGTAGGTCAGGCCGATGCCGAGGACCTTGACGTCTAAGACGCCCGTGACGCCAGAGCGGATCCGAATGGTGTCACCGACCACGAAGGGACGGGCAAACAGCATCACGATTGCCGCGAAGATGTTGCCCAGACTCTGTTGAGCCGCAACGCCGAGAATGATGCCCGCGACGCCGGCCCCTATTAATAGGTGATCGAGCGAGACCCCAAGTACGGCGAGCAGGGCGATGATTAAGAAGACGTATCCGAGACCGTTAGTGACCAGGCGAATGGTCGCTCCGGCCCCCGGGTTTGACTGTCGTGTGATGAGGCGGCCGACCGCTCGAGAGAGGTGGATGATGGCATACGCCCCGGCAATCACGAGAACGACCGCCGCCGCCCAGCCGTAGAGCTTTTGATGCAGTGACGACTGCTCAACCTTCCCGTACGCCAGGCCGAGTCCAAACGCCGCGAGAGCGATGAGCGCGGCAGTGGTCCCCATGAACCACTCGGTCTTGAGGGTATGTTTCGCCGCGCTGTGAAGGCCTGAAGTCATTAGAGACAACTGTATAGAGAGGTCGTCGCTTCCTTCAGCACTCACGTGATTAACCGCGTAATTGGCTCTTTAGCGATCGACGTTTCATCCGCTGGTGCAAGAGGCGTCCCTAGTGAGTGCCCTCTAGTGTTGGTCAGAGCGCGACCACGGGAAAGATCGATGACCACCCAGCACGACGACGAAGTCATTCGCACAGAAAATCTGACGAAGCTGTATCCCGGTATGGACGTCGCGGCCGTCGATGGGCTGAATCTTAAGGTCCACCAGGGAGAGATTTTTGGACTCCTCGGACCCAATGGAGCCGGCAAGACAACGGTGGCGGGAATTCTCACCACCCGCGTTGTCCCCACGTCCGGTACCGCCTACGTGGCCGGAATCGACGTGCGAAAGCATCCCGCGCTGGTGAAGCAAGTATCGGGGATCGTGTCGCAGCAGAACACCCTCGACCGGCAACTCACCGTGTGGGAGAACCTGTACTTCCACGGGCGTCTCTTTGGCATCAACGCCAAAGAGTCGCGTCGTCGCGCCGATGAGTTGCTCGAGCGCTTCTCGTTGTCGAAGTGGTCAAAAGCCTCGGTCTACGCTCTCTCGGGCGGCATGGCCCAGCGTCTCATGGTGGCGCGCGCCATCTTCCATCGACCGGCTGTTCTCTTCTTAGATGAGCCCACGGCCGGACTTGACCCCCAGAGCCGACTCGCGCTGTGGGAGATGCTGGGCGAACTAAACGCCACCGGACAGACGGTTGTCTTAACGACCCACTACATGGAAGAGGCCGACGAGTTGTGCGCACGCGTGGCGATCATGGATCACGGCAAGATCCTCGCTCTCGACACGCCCGCGAACCTCAAGAAGAGCACTGGTGCCGACACGATCGTGACGGTCAAAGTCTCGGGCGACGGTGAGTTACTCGCGAAGGCCCTGGAGCGAGAGATCATTGGCGTCGTCGGGACCCGCGTCGTTGACAACACCGTGACCATGCAGGTCGAAGGGGCGGATCGGCTGGTGCCAAAGGTCGTGAACGTGGCCGAAGCGGCGCAGGTCGAGATCCTCGACCTAGCCGTCGCCGAACCTAGCCTCGAGACCGTCTTTATCAACTTGACCGGCAAGGAGTTGCGCGAAGTATGACAACGACCATGGACACCGCACCGACGCGATCGGTGATGGACGCGAGTCGCAGTGCGCTGGGAGGGCTGCTGTTGCGCGACCTGTTGGTGTTGCGCAAGACCTTTCGCGAGTTCGTGCTGCGCACACTGATTCAGCCCTTCCTGCTGTGCTTCGTCTTCCTCTTCGTCTTTCCCAAAATCGGCCAAGCGGTCGGCGGTGGTGGTCCGGGCGCGTCGACCGCCTTTGCGACGATTTTGGTGCCCGGCGTGGTGGGGATCTCGATCATGTTCCAAGGCGTGCAGTCGATCGCGCTCACCATGGCTCAAGAGTTCGGCTTCACCAGAGAGATCGAAGACCGAGTACAAGCTCCCTGCCCTATCTGGTTGGTGGCCATCTCGAAAGTGCTCTCGGGGGCCGTCCAGGGACTGATCGCCGCGGCCATTGTCTTTCCGATCGCCTCCGTGGTGCACGCCGCGGGCGTGAAGGCCGACGTCTCGCTGCACTGGCTGATCATCCTTACTCTGGTGCCGCTTGCGTGCGTCACGATGGCGGGGTTAGGACTGATCCTTGGGACGTCCTTTGAACCACGCAATATCGGTTTGATGTTCGGCTTCATCATCCTGCCCATCACGTTCTTGGGCGGTACGTATTACCCCTGGACCCATCTCGCGCCAGTCAAGATTGGCGGCTTTCACTGGTTGCAGACGCTCGTGTTAATCAATCCGCTCGTCTACGTGAATGAGGGGATGCGGGCCGCCTTCACCAACGCCCCCCACATGCACCTCTACGTGATCTACCCCGTGATGACTGGATTTTGCACGGCTTTCCTTTGGCTGGGACTGCGCAACTTCCGCCGCCGCGTCCTCTCCTAGTTACCGCCGTCTTCCAAGTGTTGAGGCCCAAACGAGTATCGTGACCTCTTAATGGTGCTCTCGGATCGGTCCATCAAAGAGGCGCTGGAGCAGGGCCGACTCATCATTGAGCCCACCGGCGACGACTGCATTCAGCCCTCGTCGGTGGATGTCCATGTCGATCAGTACTTTCGCGTCTTTCGCAACCACTCTCAGCGTGTCATCGACGTTCGCGAGGCTCAAGAAGACTTGACCGAGTTGATCGACGTCGGCACGGACACGCCAATGATCCTTCATCCGGGCGAGTTCATGCTGGGATCTACCACCGAGCGGGTGGCGCTGCCCGACGACCTGGTGGGGCGACTCGACGGCAAGAGTTCCCTCGGTCGGCTCGGTCTGGTGATTCACTCGACGGCCGGTTTCATCGACGCGGGCTGGGATGGACACATCACCCTGGAACTCTCCAACGTCGCCAACCTCCCCATCACCTTGTACCCGGGCATGAAGATTGGACAGATTAGTTTCTTCGAGATGACGACCCCGGCCGATCGACCGTACGGATCGTCAGGACTGGGTTCTAAGTACCGGGGTCAGCGCGGACCCACCCCGAGCCGCTACTCGGAGAACTTCAAGAAGCCGTCGTGATCGGACACCGAGTCTCGTGCTAGCTCGCATCATCATTGGTCTCGGCGTCTCTGTCATCCTCTTCGCCATTGCCGCTCGGCGTTTCTATTGGGTGTCTCGTCTCATTCGTTCGGGTCAACCCGCGCCACGCCGCTGGAACGGACTGCGCAAGGTCACCGACGCTGAAGTCGTCGAGGTAGCGGGTCAGCGCAAACTCCTGAAGTGGACGGTGCCGGGCCTCGCGCACTTCTTCACGATGTGGGGCTTCACGGTATTGCTGACCACGATCATCGAGGCCTACGGCTCACTGTTTGACCGCAACTTCCATATTCCCTGGATCGGCACGGACAACTGGTTAGCCTTCACCGAAGACTTCTTCGCCACGGCCGTACTGGCGGCGCTCTGCGTGTTCTCGATCATTCGTCTGAAGAATGCTCCGGCGAAGAAGGAACGAGCTAGCCGTTTCTATGGGAGTCACACCGGTGCCGCGTGGGCGGTGCTCGCCATGATCGCGGCGGTCATCGTGACGCTCCTTCTCTATCGCGGGGCCCAGATCAACACGGGGCATTTCCCCTTTACTCATATCAAATCCGGGTGGTACGCCATCGCTGGGCCCAACGGCAAAGTCGCATTCTTCGCGAGTCACGCGTCCCCGTGGGCTTTCGCCTCGAAGGTCGTCGCCGGTTGGCTGGCGCCGCTGGGATATGGCGTCAACAGTGTCCTTGAGGCAGTGTTTCTGCTCCTCAACGTCGGGGTCATCGCCAGCTTTATGGTCTTCGTGGCGTACTCCAAGCACCTGCACATCTTCTTGGCTCCGATCAACGTCGGTACCTCGCGTCGCCCGCGCGCTCTCGGAGGACTTGACAAGACCCCCAACATGGACATGGAGCAAGTGAGCGAAGACACGGTCTTCGGTGCGGGAAAGATTGAAGACTTCACTTGGAAGCAGATGCTCGACCTCGCGACCTGCACAGAGTGCGGACGCTGTCAGAACGAGTGTCCCGCGTGGAATACCGGGAAGCCCCTTAGCCCGAAGCTCCTCATTATGGGGCTGCGCGACAACATGTTCGCCTCGGCCGATCGACTGCTGTCGGGAGAAACCGCAGGGGACGTGGCGACGCTGGTACCCACCACCATTGATCCCGACGTGTTGTGGTCGTGCACGACGTGTGGTGCCTGCGTCGAGCAGTGCCCGGTCGACATCGAGCACATCGACGCCATCATCGATATGCGTCGCTTCGAAGTGTTGATGGAATCGCGCTTTCCGAGCGAGGCCGGACTGCTGTTGCGCAACATGGAGAACCAAGGCGACCCCTGGGGGCTCGGCGCGAGCAAGCGCACGGAGTGGCTGGCCGCCCTCGACTTCGAGGTGCCCGTCTTCGAGGGCGTTATCCCCGACGACGTGGAATACCTCTACTGGGTGGGCTGTGCCGGCTCTCTCGATGAGCGCGGGCGCAAGCAGGTCGTCTCGACCGCGCGCATGCTGCACCGCGCCGGCGTCAACTTCGGCATCCTCGGACCGCGGGAGTCCTGCACCGGCGACCCCGCTAGACGAATGGGGAACGAGTACCTCTTTCAAGAGATGGCCAAGGCCAATATCGCGACGCTGGACGGCGCCGGCGCCAAGAAGATCGTCGCGAGCTGCCCCCACTGCTTCAACACGATGAAGAACGAGTATCCCGCTCTTGGCGGAAACTATGAGGTCATTCACCACTCTGAACTGTTGAGTCACCTGGTGGCGGAGGGTCGATTGGTCCCAGGTGTCGCGTACACCGGGACCGTCACCTACCACGACCCTTGCTACCTCGGTCGCCACAACCGAATCTTCGACCAACCACGCGACGTACTCGACGCGATTCCCGGGGTTACCAAAGTGGAGATGGGCCGACACCGTGAGCGGGGATTCTGCTGTGGCGCCGGCGGTGCGCGTATGTGGATGGAAGAGACCATCGGCAAGCGGGTCAACATGGACCGGACCGAAGAAGCCCTCGGCACCGGTGCCGACACCATTTCGACGGCCTGTCCCTTCTGCATGATCATGCTCGATGACGCCGTGAAGGCCAGCGGCCGCGACGATGTTGCGGTCATGGACATTTCCCAGGTCGTGGAGCGCTCTCTTAGTACCTGAGAGGATCCTCATCACGGCGCTAGTTAATACCGCCGAAACACACCGCTAACTTTTGCGTAATCCACGGTTGAAACACTGAACCCAACAACTTGAGGTCAACGCCGCCCTCTCCTACGTACAAAGGAGTGGATGTGCTTTCAGCAGTTACCAACATCCCGTACCCCGGCTGGCTGAATCCGGCAGACAATACGTGGCAGCTCGTCGCTGCCACGCTCGTCGGCCTTATGAGCCTTCCCGGCCTCGCCGTTCTCTACGGCGGGCTGGTGCGAAAGAAGTGGATCGTCAACACGATGTTGATGACCTTCTCCGCCTTCTCAATAACGCTCATCGTCTGGATGCTCTGGGGTTACAACATGGCCTTTGGCCCGTTGTCGCACTTCGGGTCGACCGGATCGTTCTGGAGCGGGTTCGTCGGCCACTTCGAGCCCCTCGCCACGGCCGGGTCGGAGCAGGGTCAAGCCGTCTCGGGTGCCAACACGTTGGTGCCCTTCCACTTCCCGACCGCAACTCTGGCGTACTTCCAGTTCGTGTTCGCCGCGATCACACCAATCCTGTTCTTGGGCGCGCTGGTCGGGCGTCTCAAGTTCAAGGCGTGGCTGCTCATCGTGCCGCTGTGGATCACCATGGTCTATTGCATCAACGCCGCGCTGCTGTGGGGCGGTGGCTTCTTCGCCCAGAAGGGCGCAGTTGACTACTCCGGTGGATACGTCATCCACCTGTCGGCCGGTGTAGCGGCCTTTGTGGGCGCCTGGATGGTTGGACCTCGTCGCTGGCAGGATCGAGAGAACGCCTTTCCGAGCAACTTAATGATGGTGGCGGTGGGAGCGGGAATTCTCTGGCTCGGCTGGAACGGCTTTAACGGAGGTGACCCGTTCTACGCGGGTGCTGACGCGGCAGCGGCCGTGCTCAACACCAACGTGGCGACCGCGGCCGGTCTGCTCACCTGGTTGTTCTGGGACATGTTTCTCTCCAAGCAGAAGAAGCCGACGTTCTTAGGAGCCATCAACGGCATGATCTGTGGACTAGTCGCCATTACTCCCAGCGCAGGTTGGGTGAACGGTACCGGGGCCATCATTGTCGGTGTGGTCGCCTCGTCCATTGTCTGGATCGCCTGGACCTATGTCTCGAAGCTTCGTCCCTTCTCCAAGATCGACGACGCGCTCGGGGTGGTCTACACCCACGGCTTCGCCGGTTTGACCGGTGGTCTGTTGGTTGGGATCTTGGCCGACCCCAACATGGTGGAGTACGGCATCAAGGGTCCCAACTACAAGGGTCCGGGCAACTTCCACGTGGCCGGCTGGTTCTACGGCCACTCGTTCCACCAGCTGTGGGAACAGTTCCTCGCCGCCGTCTGGATCATCTGCTGGACGGCCTTTGGCACGTTCGTCGTGTTCACCGTGGTTAAGTGGATATGCGGTGGACTGCGCGAGTCCGATGACGTCCTTCGCGAAGGCGACATCGCGATCCACGAAGAAGAAGCCTTCCCTGAGCCCACCTTCGGTGAGCCCCTGGAATCGCCCAGCCACGTCCACGCCGACAACGTCTAAGGAGAGTAAAGAGAATGAAGTTAGTCACCGCAGTCGTCAAGCCCTTCAAACTTGACGAGGTCAAGGTAGCTGTCAAAGAAGTTGGCGTGACGGGACTCACCGTCAGTCAGGTGAAAGGTTTCGGCCACACGGGAGGGCACGTTGAGGTCTTTCGTGGGAAGGAGTACGTCTTCGACTTCGTCGACAAGATTCAGATCGAAGTGATCTGCACCGATGAGGTCGTCGAACAGCTCATCGAAGCGATTGTCGCGGCTGCCCGCACCGACACCGTCGGCGACGGGATGGCGTGGGTCACCGACGTGGAGCACGTCGTGCGCATTCGCACCAATGAACGAGGGCCCGACGCCCTCTAACTAGCCGGCCTGGCGCGCGACGGCTTCGGCTGCCTTCGTGGCGGTCTCGGGGTCACCGAGGTACGTCGCCGCCAGGACGTTGAGTTCGTGATCGAGGGTCAGTCGATACGGGATGCCCGTGGGAATCTCGATGTCGGCGATCTCGTTCTCCCCGATGTTCTCGAGCACCATGCGCAACGCGCGAATCGAGTTTCCGTGCGCGACCACCAACACCGCGCCGCCTTTGACCCCTTCACTGCGCAAGTCCTCGCTGATCACGTCGCGCAGATAGGGCGTTGCGCGAGTGACGACGTCCTTTAGACACTCGCTGCGCGGAATGAGGTCGGCCAACACGTCGCGGTAACGAGGGTCGAAGCGGCTGTTGCGCGGGTCATCGAGCGGCAATAACGGCGGCGGAACATCAAAGGACCGGCGCCAGAGCTTTACTTGCTCGAGGCCGAACTCCTCGGCGGTCTGTTTCTTGTCCTTGCCGGTGAGATCCCCATAGTGGCGCTCGTTGAGGCGCCAGCTGCGCCGTACCGGGAGCCAGGAACGGCCCGCGGTCGCCAGGGCGATATTGGCGGTGCGGATCGCCCGGGTGAGCACCGAGGTGTGGACGATCCGTAGGTCCAAATCGGGCTGGGCGGCCAGCAGCTCACCGGCCACCTTGGCCTCAGCCACCCCCGGAGTTGACAGATCCACGTCTTGCCAGCCGGTAAAGAGATTGAGGTCGTTCCATTCGGAGCGTCCGTGGCGGAGGAGGATGAGGTCGGGCACGCCCAAATGGTAGTCCTGCCAAGGATTTTGATACTGGGCGGGCAGTGAGCCACAAAAAATGCGATTTAATTCTTACTTGCTACTCATCTTATAATTGTTCTTGACAAGACAAGGCTCAACTCTGTACAATTGGTGGTATGAAATCTGGCGGACCGGACGTTCCGGCGGACCAGAGACCGAAATAAGGAGTGTTTCATGGCAAAGGCAGTCGGTATCGACCTCGGTACGACCAACTCAGTAGTGAGTGTGCTGGAGGCGGGCGAGCCCGTCGTGATCCCCAACGCCGAAGGCGGCCGTACCACCCCCTCGGTGGTGGGCTTCTCCAAGACCGGCGAGGTGCTGGTCGGTGAGGTAGCGAAGCGTCAGGCGATCACCAACCCCGATCGGACCATCCGGTCCGTCAAGCGCCACATGGGCGAAAACTGGAGCGTCGACATCGACGGCACCAAGTACACGGCCCAGGAGATCTCGGCGCGCATCCTGCAAAAACTGAAGCGCGACGCGGAGGCCTACCTCGGCGACACCGTCAACCAGGCCGTCATTACGGTGCCCGCCTACTTCAACGACGCGCAGCGCACCGCGACCAAAGAAGCCGGGCAGATCGCCGGGCTCGAGGTCTTGCGTATCGTCAACGAGCCGACTGCGGCCGCCTTGGCCTATGGACTCGACAAGGGTCCGGCCGAGCAGACCGTGTTGGTCTTTGACCTCGGTGGGGGGACATTCGACGTCTCCGTGCTCGAGATCGCCGACGGCGTCTTCGAAGTGAAGTCGACCGCCGGTAACACGCACCTCGGTGGTGACGACTGGGACGACGCCGTCATGAACTGGCTCGTGAAGACGTTCAAGGACACCGAAGGCGTTGACCTCTCACAGGACAAAATGGCCGTGCAGCGTCTGAAGGAGGCGGCGGAGAAGGCGAAGATCGAACTGTCGGCCGTTCAGGAAACGACCGTCAATCTGCCCTTCATCACCGCGACGGCCGACGGCCCCAAGCACCTCGACATCAAGTTGACGCGCGCCAAGTTCAACGAACTGACCGCCGACCTCGTCGACAAGTGCCGTGGCCCCTTCGACCAGGCGATCAAGGACGCGGGTCTCACCCTCGACAAGATCGACCACGTCATCATGGTCGGTGGCTCGACACGTATCCCCGCCGTCCAAGAACTCGTCACCAAGGTGACGGGCAAAGAGCCCAACAAGAGTGTGAACCCCGACGAAGTCGTGGCGATCGGCGCCGCCGTACAGGCCGGCGTGTTGAAGGGCGACGTGAAGGACATCTTGTTGCTTGACGTGACCCCCTTGTCCCTCGGTATCGAGACCAAGGGCGGCGTTATGACCAAGATCATCGAGCGCAACACCACTATCCCGACGAAGAAGTCGCAGTCGTTCACCACGGCCGACGACAACCAGCCCTCGGTGGAAGTCCACGTACTCCAAGGCGAGCGCGAGATGGCGTCCTACAACCAGACCCTGGGCAAGTTCCAGCTGGTGGGGATCCCACCCGCGCCGCGCGGCGTGCCCCAGATCGAAGTCACCTTCGACATCGACGCGAACGGTATCGTCCACGTCTCGGCGAAGGACCAGGCGACCGGGGCCACTCAGTCGATGACCATTACCGGAGGATCGTCGCTCTCGAAGGACGAGATCGACCGCATGGTTCGTGACGCGGAGGCTCACGCCGAAGACGACCGCAAGCGTCGTGACGAGGCGGAAGTTCGCAACAACGCGGACAGTCTGGCCTACTCCACCGAGAAGTTGCTGAAGGATCAGGCCGAGTCGTTCCAAGGCAGCGAGCGTGAGGACGTCGAAGGCGCCCTCACGACGTTGAAGGAGTCCCTCGCGGGCACCGACCTCGACGCCATTAAGGCCGCAACGGAGAAGTTGCTGACGGCCAGTCAGGGCTTCAGTCAGCGCCTCTACGAAGAGGCCGCGAAGTCGAACGCCAACGAGCCCGCCGCTCCGGCCGGCGACGATGACGACATTGTCGACGCGGAGATCGTGGACGAATGAGCGACGACGTTGTTGATAACGAGTCGGTGGCGTCGTCGAGTGATGACGCCACCGAAGCGTTTGACGATCGCAGCGACGCTGAACGCCAGCGCGACGAGTACCTTGACGCGCTCCAACGACTTCAGGCGGAGTTCGAGAACTACCGCAAGCGCATGACGCGCGCGGCCGACGACGCGGCCACCCGCGCGGCGGGCGACATCGTGGTGAAGTTACTTCCGGCGCTTGATGCGTTCGACTACGCCCAGACTCATTTCGCGGACGCCGAGAGTGATGAGGCGAAGGCACTCGCCCAAACGCGAGGGCTCCTCCTCGCCGCCCTCGCCAAAGAGGGTCTCGAGCGCATTGACGCGGCGGACGTTCCCTTCGATCCCCAAGTGCACGACGCGGTCGCCCACGATGAGACCGACAACGTCCAAGGGCCGATCGTCGAAGAGGTGCTTCGCGCCGGCTATCGCTGGAAGGGTGTCGTCCTTCGTCCCGCAATGGTGAAGGTCCTGGGGTAGTAGGTCGTCATGGCCGAACGCGAGTGGTTCGACAAGGACTACTACAAAGTGCTGGGCTTAACGTCGAGCGCGACCGATAAAGAGATCACGCGGGCGTATCGCAAACTGGCCAAGCAGTTCCACCCCGACTCGAACCCTGGCTCTGAGGAAAAGTTCAAGGAGATCTCGGTCGCCTACGACGTCCTCGGCGATGACGTGAAGCGCAAAGAGTACGACGAGGTGCGACGTCTCGGACCGGCGGCCAGCGGACTCGGCGGAGCGGGAACTGGTGGATTCAACTTTCAAACGGGCGACTTCTCCGACTTGGGTGACCTCTTTGGCGGACTGTTCGGCTCTTCGCGTCGCCAACGCGCGCAGGCCCAACGCGGCGCTGATTTAGAGACGGCGCTGCACTTAAGTTTTCGTGACGCCGTGAAGGGCGTCACCACGACCGTGAATCTGCCGACCAACGAGGCCTGTCACACCTGCAAAGGCACCGGCGGCGCTCCGGGCAGTCAGTTCGTCACCTGCGAACGCTGTCAGGGTCGCGGTGTCGTTAACGACGACCAAGGACCCTTTGCCATGTCGAGTGTCTGCCCCGTCTGTCAAGGTCGAGGCGGACACTTCGCCCAAGCCTGTCCTACCTGTCACGGGACGGGTCGCGAACCGTCGTCACGGCGGGTGAACGTACGCATTCCTCCAGGGGTCGTGGACGGTCAACGCATTCGTCTCAAGAGCAAAGGCAGCCCCGGCGTCAACGGTGGGCCGGCCGGAGATCTTTTCGTCGATGTCCACGTGATGACCGATGAGCGTTTCGATCGTCGGGGGCGAAACGTCACGACGACGGCGAAGGTTCCTTTCACTCAGGTCATGCTCGGTACGACGGTCGAGGTCCCCACCCTCGACGAGCCAGTCACCTTGAAGATTCCCGCGGGAACCCAGCCGGGCACGACCATGCGCGTCAAGGGACGCGGCGTGCCGGCGCACGGCAAAAATGTCGCCGGCGACCTGTTGGTGACGATCTCGGTCGCGGTGCCCAAGAAGTTGACCAAACAACAGCGCAGCCTGGTCGAGCAGTTAGCGAGCGCGCTGAACGAAGTCGACGAGGTGGAGGTCGCCAGTGACTGATCGTCCCCTGCACGCTGTCTATGTCATCTCTGTCTTCGCGGAACTCGCGGGCGTCCATCCCCAGACGCTGCGCAACTACGAACGAAGCGGACTCCTTCATCCTCAACGAACGAGCGGCGGATCGAGGCGCTTCAGTGAAGAAGACCTCGCCGCGCTGCGTCGTATCCAAGAGCTCACCACGGAGGGCGTGAACTTAGAGGGTGTCAAGCGCATCATGGCGCTCGAAGCGCAGGTAGATGACCTCCTCGGTGAGATCGCGGTCGTCTCCGATGAAGCGCGACGCACGCTCGAACAGACCCACCGTCTCTACCGTCGCGACCTGGTACCCGTGCAGAACGCCCTCGCGGTGGTGGCTGAATCAAAGAAAAGGAAGGCTCGCTAATGGCTCTCGACCCCCAACGCTGGACCGTCAAAACCCGCGAGGCCTTCCAGGCGGCCACGACCCAGGCGGGCGCGGCCGGCAACCCCTACGTCACGCCCGCACACCTCTTACTGGCGCTTCTCAACCAGCCCGAGGGTATTGCCCGGCCGTTGTTGATCGCTGCCAACCTCGATCCCATCGACGTCGCCGCGCAGTTGAACGAGCGTGTCGCCCGAGAACCTCGAAGCGTCGGGGGATCACAGCCCGGCCTCTCACCCGAGACTCGCCAAGGACTTGAGGCGGCCGATGAACTGAGAGCCGACATGGGCGATGAGTATCTCTCGGTCGATCACGTGTTGGTCGCGTTCGCCAGTGAACTGGGCACGACCCGTGAAGCCTTGCTCGCGGCCCTGCGGAACATTCGCGGGTCGGCGCGCATTACCTCGGAGAATCCTGAAGAGACGTTCCAGTCGCTGGAGAAGTACGGTCGCGACCTGACCGCGCTCGCCAGAGCGGGAAAACTCGACCCGGTGATCGGCCGTGACGACGAGATTCGCCGCGTCATCCAGGTGCTCTCGCGACGTACCAAAAACAATCCCGTCCTGATCGGGGAGCCGGGCGTCGGTAAGACCGCCATCGTCGAGGGACTGGCCCAGCGCATCGTCGAAGGCGACGTACCCGAGTCCCTGCGTGATCGGCGCCTCATCGCGCTCGACCTCGCCTCCATGGTGGCGGGCGCCAAGTATCGCGGCGAGTTCGAAGAACGCCTGAAGGCGGTGTTGAAGGAGATCGAGGACGCTCACGGCGAAGTGATCAGCTTCATCGACGAACTGCACACCATTGTCGGTGCGGGGGCCAGCGAGGGCGCGATGGACGCGGGCAACATGATCAAGCCACTGCTGGCCCGCGGTGAGTTGCGACTCATCGGCGCGACGACTCTCGATGAGTATCGCAAGTACATCGAGAAAGACGCAGCGCTCGAGCGCAGGTTCCAACAGGTGTTCGTGGGCGAACCCTCCGTCCCCGACACCGTCGCCATCTTGCGCGGGCTGAAAGAGCGCTACGAGGTTCACCACGGCGTGCGCATCCAAGACGCCGCGTTGGTGGCGGCCGCGACTCTGTCGTCGCGCTACGTGCCCAACCGGTTCCTCCCCGACAAGGCGATCGACCTCATGGACGAGGCCGCCTCGAAGTTGCGCATCGAGATCGACTCGATGCCGACCGAACTCGATGTCGTGATCCGACGACTTCGCCAACTGGACATCGAACGCATGGCCCTTGAAAACGAGACAGACGTCGCCTCGAAGGAGCGCCTGGCCGCCCTCGAAGAGGAGTACGCCGAACTCAAAGAAGAGTCGGATCAGTTGGCCGCGCGCTGGCAGGCCGAGAAGCAGGCCATCACCAAGATCCAGAACGC
>Ga0182030_10015334_pt1 | contig 15027 bp, 16 predicted proteins | sample 812S3MmetaG_FD_121299 | JGI IMG/M metagenome (GOLD analysis project Ga0182030, IMG submission 121299) | Permafrost microbial communities from Stordalen Mire, Sweden - 812S3M metaG (Illumina Assembly) | ecosystem: Environmental > Terrestrial > Soil > Wetlands > Permafrost | place: Sweden... | reverse complement strand
CAGAGTTATTTCCTGTTCGGCACCACGCGCGAGCAGCTCGACATACTCCGTTTTCCGCTCGGCGACCGCACCAAGGCCGAGACGCGCGAACTCGCCCGCGAATTCGGTCTCGCCATTGCCGACAAGCATGACAGCCAGGACATCTGCTTCGTGCCGACCGGCCATTACGCCGACATCATCGAGCGGCTCAAGCCGGGCGCTTCGGAGCCGGGATCAATCGTCGACCTCGACGGCAAGGTGCTGGGCGCGCATTCCGGCATCATCCATTTCACCGTCGGCCAGCGCAAAGGCCTGGGCGTTTCCTCGAGCGCGCCGCTTTACGTGGTGCGGCTCGAAGCCGAGAGCCGCCGCGTCGTCGTCGGCTCGCGCGACGCGCTGCGCACCAGCCGCATCGTTCTGCGCGACGTCAACTGGATCGGCGATGCCGCTATCGCCGAGACTCTCGCCGACGACCGGCGTGAAATTTTCGTCAAGGTGCGCTCGACCAGGCCGCCGGCCGCGGCGTGGCTGCGCCACGGTCTTGACGGTTACGAGGTCGAACTGGTTGACGGCGAACATGGCGTTTCGCCCGGCCAGGCTTGCGTCTTTTATGACGCGGGCGACGGCCAGGCGCGCGTCTTGGGCGGCGGCTTCATCAAGAGCGCGGTCAAGGCGGCGCAAGCCGTGCCGGCGCATGCTGAACGTCTGGCCGCGGGCTAAACAGCGCATGATCCCGAAAAGTGGGAACCGGTTTTCGGCCAAGATCATGCGCGGAAAATAAGTATGGCCGACATCGACCACAAAAGCGTCGCGCGCGCTTATGCATTCTGGGCGCCGATGTATGATTTCGTGTTCGGCGCGGTATTTGCGCGCGGCCGGCGTGCTTCGATTGCCGCGGCCGAAAAGGCCTGTGGCCCTCAGGGCGGGCGCATTCTCGAAGTCGGCGTCGGCACCGGCATTTCGCTGCCCGATTATGCGTGCCACAACACAATCGTCGGTGTCGATCTGTCCGAGCCGATGTTGCGCAAGGCGCATGAAAAAGTCGTCGAGCACAAGCTTTCCAATGTCGAGGCGCTGTGCGTGATGGACGCCGAGCGCATGGCGCTGCCGGATAAATCCTTCGACGTTGTGGTGGCGCAATTCGTCATTACCGCGGTGCCCAATCCGGAATCGACGCTCGACGAATTCGCCCGTGTCATCAAACCGGGCGGCGAGATCGTCCTGATCAATCACATCGGCGCCGAGCGCGGGCCGCGCCGGATTTTCGAAATATGTTTCGCGCCATTGGCGCGCCGACTCGGCTGGCGGCCGGAATTCCGCTTTCACCGCCTGAGCGACTGGGCGGCCCGCCATGGCGGCGTGCGCATGGTCGAGCACCGGCCGATGCCGCCCATGGGGCATTTCTCGCTGGTGCGGTTTGAAAGGATCTAGCAGCGGAACTCTTGCCGTCCCCTAGCCGTTATCCCTCAGCAGAGACGCGCCAGGGAGCATGGCCATGAACGTTGTCAGGTTGGCGGTGCTGGCAGCAGCGGTGTCGCTACCGGCGCTGGCCGCGGCCCAGGCGCCGCCGGAAACCAAAGCGCCGATTGTACCCAAGACCGTGCCCAAGACCGAACAGCTCGATCCCAACGCCTGCGCGAATAATACTGCTACGGTCGGGCAGGGCGGCGATGTCGATATGCAGAAGCCGGCCGGGCGCTCCTTGAGCGATCATTTGGCGCGCTCCGATGGCGTCATCTGCCCGCCCGAGCATGTCGATCCCGAAATCAAGGCGCCGACCCCGCCGGGCGGCGCCATGAAAGTGATCCCGCCGCCGGGTACACCGGGCGGCGATCCCAACGTGCAGCCGAAATAAATTTCTCCAAAGCATGTCTGGAAACTAAGTCATGCCGGGGCGGCGCAACTTGCGCCACTTTATGCCCGGCCGCGTCACGCACGCGGTGCTGTTTGGTGCCTCACCGGCCCGGCGATTTGTGGCCGAAATGGGCCAAATCACGCCGGATTTGACGGCTTTGCTTGACAGTGTTTGCCGCGGCTTCCTATATCGCGCCAATTCCGGCCACGGCCGGCACGGTGGCGGGGTAGCTCAGTTGGTTAGAGCAGCGGAATCATAATCCGGAGGTCGGCGGTTCAACTCCGTCCCCCGCTACCAATACCTTTAATATCAATGACTTGCAGGTCATTTTTCTGGAGTTTTTTCGATAATCCGAAAAGCACGTTGGAGTCAGCCTGGGGTCAGTTTCACCACCAGTTCGCCGGCCTCAAAATGGCCTCCGCCGGCATCCGGCGCCGAGGGGACGAGCCCGCAGGACCCCCACCGGCTGGCCGGATAATGCAGCAAACACAGGCCTTCCCCACGTCCCCTCAAGACGACCCCTGAATCGTGAGTGGATAAAGGGTAAATTTGAGGGCCAGAGATCCGCCGCCGGTGCCAGGGTGGTTTTAATCGGGGCCGGCTATGCCGGCGTCATGTTCGATTTTTTCACCGACAACCGTCTGGCAGGTGCCTTCTTCAAAATAGGCGCGCTCAGCCTCGTTTTCGGTTTTAAGGAAGCCGCCTGCCTGACTTTGGGCTATTGCCTGATTTACTGGGCGATCGGCGGTCAGAGTGACTGGAAATGAGCGCCAGCGCGTTCCTGATGGCTCTCGAGCCGGCGGTCGCCATCCAGCTCGGGCTCGTCGGGGCCGCCGTGCTTTGGGCGATGTGGATCGCGCATTTTCTCCTATTCCGCGGCAATGGCCTGGCGGAATGGGTCGGCCTTGTCCTCGTCGTGCAAAATATTGTCGGCTCGCTGTTTATTCGCATTTTTTCGATTTCGGGCAGGGCTGCGTCTATGTCCTTGGTGTTGGTGTTGGTGTTGGCGTTGCCGGGGGCTTGGTGTTCAGACATCGGGTGTCGGAGATGGCCGGCGATCTATCGGCATAATCGTCCTGAATCGGCTTGATCTTTTCGCTCGGTCGCGCATTTTGGCGGTGGCGCTGCGTCGCCTATACGACCCGAAAGCTGCGACGCGTGACTCGACCAACTGCCGGCAGCGCCACGATTGCCATCGTAGATCAGGCATTAGATTCTGTTAGCGGCCACTTTTAGTTGTGTCAGGTTTTTCTGGTGACGCAGCTTTGGGCGCTGGCGGTTTTGGCAGCGGCGCATATGTCTGCTCGTTACAACGATCCAACATGATTGCTCGTCTGCTGTCTACAATCTCATTTTGATCGATCAGAAAGACAAAATAGTTGGTGCCTTTCCCTGTGTTATTGCGAAGGCATATTGCCCATTCGGCAATCGCTCCCAAAGCGTCGTTTCTATGCAGCGGCGAGATTTCGCTGACGCCAGAAATCTTGAGACCTGGTAGGCTGGCGTTGATTTTATCAATGATAGTCTTCATCGCATGTTCATTGGGGACAGTTGGCGGAATTGCCGCGGGGATTGAGCCGCAACTAGACACGGCCAATCCGACAATGACGGCAAAGATTGTCCGCATAATTATGGTGCCGACCTAATACAGCGCAGAAGGTTGCGCGGGCTGGGCGAGCTGTGGTGCGGGCTGTCCCGATTTACCTTCTAGTTTTTTGACGTATTCATCGTACCCAGGCGTCCCAGGCCGAGGCGGCGCGCCCGGCGGCAGCCCACCGGCCCACTCGGGCGTATAATCGGACAGCGCCGATGCAAGGCTTGTATTGATTGAACTGCAGCCGCCAGTGGCGAGTGCCATGACGACGATTACAAATATGCGCGCGGTAGCGGCCAGCATCATAGAATTATACAAGCTAAACGATGCAGCGAAAATAGGGCCAATCGATGCCAATCCACGACAGGATCCATATGAATTGTCGGATAACTGCGGCTGAGGTCGTTTTTTCTGCGACGCGTAATCAGAAGATAAAAGGCGCCATTTTCATCGACAGGGGCGGTCAAAATGCCAAAGGAGCGTGCCGACAATGGCGCTTCCCGCGGCCACCGCGATAACGTGAACTGTTGACGAAGCACTCAGTATGGTTACAGCTGCGAGCCCCACAAGCATAATATTGATCCCAAAAACGCCGCCGACGATCCGATAGACATTGTGGCCGCCGTCCATGGCGCGCTGATAGAAATGGCTGCGGTGCGCCCGCATAATCGGCTCGCCTCTAACAAGCCGACGCAACAATGTGATGGTCGCATCCGCCAAATAATAAAGCGGCAATAGCAGTGCCGCCGCGAGATGCCCGCCGCCAGCGAGCAAAATAAGCAGCCAAGCCAGCAGCAACCCAATTGGCAAGCTGCCGACGTCGCCAAGAAACAGCCGTGCGACTGGCCGGTTGAACGGCGCAAAGCCGATCATTGCGCCGCCTAGAGCAATGGCTACAACGATTGCGTCTCGCGGCAGCGCACCCATCAATCCGAAAAGCGTAAGCCCCCCCGCAACCGGCACCACTTCGGCCACAGTCATCCAATCGATCCCGTCCATGAAATTGACGAGGTTCACAAACCAGAGCGCGCCGACCAGAATGCAAGCGCGTTCGATCCACCAGGGCACGGTGGGAACGATCCGAAGCTCGGATGGCAGTGCGGCGACGACTATGGCAACCGCCGCGGCTTGCAGGAGCAGTCGAGGCAATGCCTCCATCGGATGAATGTCATCGGTGACGCCAACAACGGCTAGGCCAACGACAGACGCAAAAACGAAGGCTAGCTGGCGCGAGTCATCCACTAGATCAGGAATAAAAAAGAATGCGCAAACGGCGGCGGCAGTGGTAGCGCCAATTACGGCAATGCCGCCGCCTTGCGGCGTGGGCTTACGATGCGAGGACCGAGTGTTCGGTCGTGCCAATGCATAGCGGACAAGAAACGGGCGCAATTCCACAATAAGCGCGCTACTGACAACGGCTGCGGTGACCGCTAGCAGCCCTAGTTTTTCGAGAATAGACGATAAGTTGATGATGCCAATCATTGAGTTTGTTCTTAGTGAATGGCACTCGACGAATTATCACTACCATCACCTTTGGCCTTGGCGTTTTGTAAGCATTTTTTTTCCATCTGTGCCTCGGCCGCCAATTTTTGATCGGCCTGGGTTTGAATATATTCGCCCCGGTAAGCAATCAGGCCAACGAATTCGCCGCCCGGGCTTTGGGCGGCTTTGTCCATTAATTTCTGCAATTGGAGCGCACGCGCCTTCTGTGCTTTGAGAGCGTCGCTGAGTTGTTCGCAGGTGTAGACATAAGTTTTATATTTTCCCGGGTCCAGCATTGTAGACCCGATAATACTCTCCGAAGAAGTGCAACCGGTCGGGCCCGCAATTATCAATAAGCCAATAATATATTTTTTGATCGTCGTCATTGCGGTTCGCCTATATGAACGTGAAGCCGTTCCTGTTCGCTTGCCGCATGCTGTCTCATTGCGTCTTTGGGCCCTTTTATGGCTAGCCGCAATGATATCCTCCATTCTTATTGGGAATACAAATATCAATTGCGCCACACGTGGGCATCGATAAGTGACCGATACAATTGAACGGTTTGTTGGCCAATCGCGTCGGCTGAGAAGCGTTCAACCGCTAAGCGTCGTGCCGCGGCGCCATAGGACTGACGAAGGGTACGGGAATTGATAAGTTTCGTTATGGCATCGGCTAATGCCGCGAGATCATCGAGCGGAACCAGCAGCCCGGTTTCTCCGGAGAGAACCACTTCGCGACAGCCCGGGACATCGGTCGCAATCATCGGTCGCCCGCAGGCCGCTGCCTCAAGCAATGCCTTTGGCAGACCTTCCCGGCGAGAGGGCAGCACAGCGATATGAGCTTGCGCCCACACGGTCGCGATGTCTTTCACATGACCGATCCAACGGATACTTGGCTCGCGCGTCCAGTCTGCTAGTTCAGAAGCGCTAATCGAGCTTGGATTGGCGGAGTCCAAATCGCCAGCGATCAACAGGTTCACGGCATCGCCGCGGCTGTGCAGCAACTGGATTGCGGCTACAAGGCTACGTATTCCTTTGTCCTCGAGAAGTCGCCCAACAAAGGCGACAGTCGCCGTCCCGGCCGGCTCATCCATAGGGCGCAATTGCTCTACATCCACGCCCGAGCCTGGAATGAGCGCGATATGATCGGCGGCGATACCAACAGATAACAAGGCCTCACGATCATCGGGGTTCTGTACCAGAGCGACGTTTTTGTTTCGCATGCAAAGAAACCGCAGCAGGAAAACGACGAACGGTCGCAGCAGTCGTGCTTTCATACTGTTCGAAATAAAAGTAAAGCCGAACCCGGTGAGCGCATTCACAAGCGGGGTGGGTCGTCCGAGCGTGGCTAATGATCCAAGCACCGCTGCTTGCAGTGCGACGTGGTGCGCTATGGCTGGAACAATCTCACGATGGATACGCCGCAAAGAAAGCACCGTTCTCAGCGCTGAAAATATTGCCAAGCGGCCGCGGGTGAACGGAATGGGATGTAGGGCGAAGCCTTCTGCCTTGATTGTAGCGCCACCATCGACAACCCGAGCGGCAACGTGGACCTCAAATCCTGCATCGCGCGCCGCGCGTGCCATCGGCAGTCTGTGGGAGAGGAAATACCAATCCTCGGAAACCACATACATGAGGCGCGGAGAAGAGGCGGGATGTCGCGATTTCATCACCGAGGAGGTGGGCTCCGTCACCCGGCTCATGCTTAGGCCCAACGCTTATACCACGCCTGGAACATTAAAATAGTCCAGAGCGGATACTGCCTGTCCCTACGTCCGCTTATATGTTCAGCAAACATGCGCCGAATAGGACCACTATCGAACAGTCCGTGCGCTGCGAGCGACGGTACGGACAACAAATCGGCGGCCCAATCGGAGAGCGGCCCACGGATCCATTCGCCGATCGGAATTGCAAATCCGGCCTTCGGTCGCTCCACCAGTGCAGGCGGCACATAACGAGACAGCACGCGGCGCAGAAGAATTTTTCCCTTTGATCCCTGGATCAACGTCGAACGGGGAAGCCGCCACGAATATTCGACGACACGATGATCAAGCAGAGGCACGCGCGCCTCGAGCGAGACCGCCATGCTGGCGCGGTCGACTTTGGTAAGGATGTCGTCAGGCAGATAGTGCATCATATCGAAATACCTTACCCGCGCGCTTGGATCGGGGATGTCACGGTCGATGCTTGCATCGTCCCAGACCGCCGGCGGCTCACTCACATCGGGCATGACCTGTGACGGTTCTGGCCATTGCGCGACCATGCGGCGATAGACCTGTTCTGTGCTGCCCACGGCAACAAGTGCTGCCGCCTTGTGAATCTTGTCGCCGAGAAAGGTTGGGCGCAGCCGCGCCGGCAACGGACTAAAGATTGTGTCCCAAGCGGCAGGCGACATCATTTGCAAGCCGGTGCCCAGCGCTTGCGAGAGTGGAGCGGGCACGAGCCGGTTCCACTTCGCGAGCCGATTGATCCAGTGATGGCGCACGTAGCCGCCAAAACATTCATCGCCACCGTCGCCCGATAGGCTGACGGTAACAGAGCGGCGCGCCAGTTCGGAGACGAGGAAAGTCGGGATCTGTGAGGAATCGGCGAAGGGCTCATCATAAATATCGGGAAGTCGAACGATCGTGTCGCGCGCGACTGTGGGCTCGACAACAAGCTCGGTATGATCGGTTCCGAGATGGGTCGCGACTTGCCGCGCCTGATCGGCTTCGTTGTATCGCTTGTCGTTGAATCCGATCGTAAAGGTGCGAACCGGCTGCGAGGATTGCTCCTGCATCAGCGCGACGACCAGCGAAGAATCGATACCGCCGGATAGGAACGCACCAAGAGGCACGTCCGAAACCATTTGGCGCGATACGGCATCCTTGAGCAGGCGATCGAGATCGCTTTCAAGTTCTTGCTCGCTTCGCTTTTCGATATGGCGCTGCCCATCGGCTGCGATCGCGCGCAGATCCCAATAGCAGGAGATGACGGGCTCCTTGCCGACCGCTGCACACATGATGTGGCCTGGGGGAAGTTTGTAGGTATTGCGATAGATTGTGCCTGGTGCCGGAATGCAGGCCGAACGCAAATAGGCCGCCACGGATTGCGGATTGATCTGCGTTTCGAAGGATGGATGGCTGCGCAGGGCACGTAACTCAGAGCCAAACAGCAAAGCGCCATTTGGCAGCCGAGCCCAGTAGAGTGGTTTAATACCGAGGCGATCGCGTACCAACCACAAACACCGCTCGCGGCGATCCCAGAATGCAATTGCGAACAGCCCGTTGCAGCGTTCGATCGTTGCAGCAACACCCCATAACGCAACGGCCTCAAGCATGACCTCAGTATCAGAATGGCCGCGCCAATGGACTGCCGGATGGGCGCGCTCGACTTCGGCTCGCAATTCGGCGGTGTTATATAATTCGCCATTGTAAACGGTGATCCACCGGCCATCCGCGGAGGCCATTGGCTGTGAGCCAGCTGCCGACAGGTCGACGATTGAAAGACGGCGATGTCCGAGCGCCGCCCCGGTTTCTGGATCAGTCCAGAGCCCGCTCGCGTCGGGGCCTCGATGGGCGAGTGTCCCGGTCATTGCCGCTATGCGTTCCGTCATACGATTGTTAGGGAGTCCGGCTTGGTCCAGAAATCCCGCAATTCCGCACATCCGTATCGATGCTCCTTGAGCACGCGCGCCGAGGCCAAGCCGCGGGGCGTTTCAAACAACCCGTACAATTTCTTTTGACGTTTTCATAGAAGGTAAAGCCAAGCCAAATCGAGGTGTCCGCCGCATTTGACCGTGTCGGCGATGGGATTCCGTCAGGCTACGGCTGAACGGCTATCATTGGCTTAATCTTGGGGAAGGCGGACCATACGAGTTCGGTGGCGCCGCTTATACCGGCTTTGCCGTGAGCAACTAGTAATACGGTCATAGCGAAAACACGAGCAAAGCCGATAGAGCCCGCTAGCATAATAGCAATGATTGGATTGTGGCTCCAAAAAAGCAATACCGAAGCAGCAAGAAGGACCGAAATAACGTTTAGGCTAGCCAACCCCTTTTGGCGACCAGCAAGCGTTGCAATATCAATCAGAGGACTCGTTGCGGCTATACCGGCTTGAAATAGGGCGACCACAGGCAAAATGGTTAGAGCCATGTGCCAGCTCGGCGTGATGTCGAGGTCATTAAGCGAAAGTCCGCCGAGAGAAATCGATCCAAAGACGGCCGCAGCAACAGTTGCTGGAAGTAGGAACGTCTTCGACGACATCCACTGTGTCCCATCGCGATTGCGTTCGGCGACTTCCTTCATGAGAATTGGGCCAATCGAGGCGGTCGTAACGGATGTCGGGACATCGAGCACACGGAACAGCAGCGCGAGAGTGCCGGCTAAAATGCCGTTTTGCAGCGTCGGCAGGAAAAACAGAGGCGCGGTCGCAAATAGGAAGGCGGAAGCCGCCGCAGTTAGATTAAGTGTTGGCAGACCGTAATTTAGCATCGCAAGCTTGCCGGCTTGTCGAAATCTAATTTTTTGGCAAAAGAAAATTAGAAATGCGCGCCATTCGCTGATGCAAACGCAGATAGCGGCGACCAAGTGTCCTACAAAATCGGATAGAATGAATGCCAACAGAGGATTGTACCCACTATAAGTGAGTAGGACGAGTGTGACGGGCTGAACGATTGTATGTGGCAGCAATGCCTTTACCGCGCGATCGTATCGACCATATCGCGTTGCAAAGATAAGGCCTAAGCGCAACCAAGCACGCGCGAAAAGCGCGCCAGCGAAAAATAGAGTGATATGGGTGATAAATAATTCATGCACGGATATGGCGGCAGCGAAGATAGCAAACATTACGCAGATGCCTGTGATAAGACAGAGATGGACGGCATCGGCGCATTTTTGTTCGTCCTCCGCAGCTACGATTAGCAATTCATACCGACCGAACACTGCTAAGGCAGCTAGACTTACCGAAGCGAGGTATATCCCCAGATTTGCAAACACGTGAATCGGGCAGAGCCATAATGTGAGGACGAAACCGGCTGCGGAAAAAATACGAATTAGAATAAGAAAAAGTGCGACCCGAGAGATTTTACGCAAAAGACCGAGGTTCGGAAGTCGGAGTGCAAATGTTGATTGCAACTCGCAAGGCGATTGCTGCGAGCCGGCGTGTGCAACGTGAGCACTGAATTCCATAATCGGTCCGCCGTGCCCCCGTTCGAATCGCCGGGGTTTGTCAGGCAAACCAATCAACGTAAAATATGGTTAATAATTGGTTAACGCTCAAAAGGTGATCCAGCGGTCGTCGGCTGACGCCATAGTCCTGCCCGCCGACCACGGTCAAATCGACCATAGTAAGCTGACGATATGGCTGAAGGAGGTCGGGATCAAATTGGCTCAATTCAACTTGAGCTTATTGGTATATTATATCACGCAGGCCTAATTCGATATCAGTCTGTTTGTTCACTCCGAGCCGGGATCTCACTTTCGTCATGTCGGCAATAAGCACCGGTGGTTCATTTTCCGGTGGTTCGATTGCACCAAATCGAAGCAGGTCCTTGCGCTGGCTGTGCTCTGCCAGGAATTCAATGACAGAACGGATCTTTGTCCCGCGCCCAGTGCCCACATTGAAGACGCCTTCCTCCGCGCTCAGCAAGAGCCGAACATAGAGATCCGCCGCATCTGGGGCGAATATGAAATCCCGCAGCTGGTTGCCATGCGTGGTTTCCACTGGCTTTCCAGCTTTGAGCGTTGCGAGCACGGTTGGCACGAGCCGCTGCGGCGGGTCGCCATACCCGTATGGCAAAAACAAACGGCCCCACGCTGCTGAAAATTTATGATGCTGGGCGGCCGCCTGTAAACCGAGCCAACAAGCGGCTTTGCATTTGCCGTAAACCGTAGCGGGGCGTATCGGCGTTTCATCCTCGATGCATGGCGTGTCGTTTGGCCCATATTCTGCCGAACTGCCAACGCCGACGAAACGAGCACCGCCATGTTCGCCGAACGCCCAAGCAAGAGCCACACTTGCCAAAAGCCAATCAGCATTTTCCGGTGAATAGCTGTAGACGCGTGGTGTTGCAACCCAGGCAGCGTGAAGCAAATGGGTCGGACGAATTATGGCAATGAGCGCTTTTGCTTGCGCCGAGTCACGCAGATCGGCCGCGTGCCATTTAACTTGATCGCCACCTTCGCCTTGACCGGCGCGATTGACCGCATGGATCTCGCAGTTTTCTTTTTGCAGCCGGCGAAGACAATGTGTTCCCACAAAGCCAGAAGCCCCAGTGATCAACACGCGCATCATGAGCGGAAGCTCGGGTAGTTTGCATCGCGCTGAGACACGACGATCGGATCAAATGGCCATTTGATCGCAAATGCTGGGTCATTCCAGCGCACTCCGCTCGCTAAATCGGGTACGTAGACTTCGCCCATCATATAGAGGACCTCGCAATCGTCCTCCAACGTCAAAAACCCGTGCGCGCATCCGGGCGGAACGTAGAGGGCGTTACGGCGATCGTGCGATAGCTCGACCCCGGTCCAGCGGCAGAAGGTGTGTGATGTCGGGCGTAAGTCAACCGCAACATCGAAGATTCTGCCGCGCGTGCAACGCACCAGCTTGGGTTCTGGTCTTGGCATCTTCTGAAAATGCATTCCGCGCAAAGTCCCGCGTTTAGCGTTCCACGACGTATTGCATTGCGGCCATGTGGTCGGCATTTCCGCACGCGCGAAGGCGTCGGCATCAAAGGTTCTGGCAAAAAGCCCACGCTCGTCGGCAATTGCGTCGACTTCGACCCTCAGTACACCGTTTACCGTGGTTGGCTGAATCTGCAAAACCTGTCCAATTTCACTGCAATACTTCCAGGGTGGGAATCGCGACGACAAAGCGGCCGCCCCAGTTCTTTATCCCTGCCATCTGCTGTGTTACTTCGTCTTTCAAATTCCATGGCAAGATCAAAACGTAATCTGGCTTGGTTTCGAAGATATGATCGGGCGCATGAATGGGAATCTGCACGCCGGGTAAAAAACGTCCTTGTTTATGTGGACTAAGATCAACCGTGTAGCGCAGCAGCTCTGGTCCAACGCCGCAATAATTGAGAAGCGTGTTTCCCTTCGCGGGAGCACCGTAGCCTACGACAACTTTGTTTGCACGGCGCGCTTCGATCAAGAACTCAAGAAGGCGACATTTTAGATCGACCACAGTTCTAGCAAAGTGATCGTAAGTTTCGATCTGGTCGAGACCTGCCGCCCGCTCTGCTGTAATAATTTCATCGCAATTACGCGACCGAGAACGATCCAGGTCTGCGTGACACGCAAAGACGCGCAGCGAGCCGCCGTGAGTAGTAAGTTGCTCGACGTCAAAGACTTTAAGGCCGTGCCGGTCGAAAATCTTTTCGACGACCAGAAGTGACAGATACGAAAAATGTTCATGGTAAATCGTGTCAAATTGACGCTCGGCAATCATGCGCAGAAGATGCGGAAACTCGAAAGTCGCAGTTCCCTCTGGCTTGAGCAGAATCTTAAAGCCTGCGACGAAGTCATTCACGTCAGGAACATGGGCGAGCACATTATTGGCGGCCATGAGATCGGCGCGCTTGCCGGCGGCGGCCAGCCGCTTTGCGGTTTTAATACCAAAAAATGCAACGTCGGTAGAAATGCCCTTTGCCTCCGCTACCTTTGCAACATTGGCAGCCGGCTCCACTCCCAAGACGCCAACGCCACGCTCTTTGAAGTATTGCAGCAGATATCCATCATTACTGGCAATTTCCACGACGAGCGACGAAGCCTTTAGGCGATACCGCTCAGTCATGTCGCGAGCGTAGTCGCTACAATGACGCAACCACATTTCGGAGAAAGACGAAAAATAGAGATAATCGCTGAAAATGTTTTCAGCGCTCTCAAACTCCTCTAGCTGAACCAGCAAACACACGTCACAAACATAGACGTGAAGTGGGTAGAAGGCTTCCGCCCTCGTTATGGCCGTCTCACTCAGAAAAGAATTGGCCAGCGGCGATCTGCCGAGATCGACGAATGTGTGATTGAGCGCAGCTCCACAAAAACGGCAATGTCCGATATTCATTTGGTGCCAACGCTCAGCTTACAAAATCGACTAATTTGCTCTTCCACAAGAGCGCGTGCCGACTCGCCTCTTATGAACCTACGATACCAATCCACTGTCCATTCCAAGCCGTTTTGAAGACGCAGGCGTTGCGACCATTGCAGTCGGGCGCGCGCCTTTGACGCGTCTACTTTCAGAAATGTCGCCTCATGTAGTGCGGATTCGCTGATTGCAGATTGCCAATGAGCGCCATCTCCCCAAGCTTTGACCACATTCTCTGCAACCCACGCAACGGGTTTTGCGTCTTCTTCGACCGGCCCAAAATTCCAACCTTCGCCAAACGTCACCGGATCTTCCCATAGGCGTTGGGCGAGAATTAGATATCCGCAAAGTGGATCAAGAACATGCTGCCAAGGACGGGTTGCCTGCGGATTACGAATATCGATTGTCTTTCCGGCGATTAGCGAGCGCATGCAGTCTGGTACCAATCGATCGTCGCCCCAATCGCCGCCACCAATGACATTGCCGGCGCGTGCCGAGCCGATACCAAGTTGCCTTTTGACAGAAGGCCCGCAATATGAGCTGCGCCATGCGGCCGTTACCAGTTCGGCGCAACCCTTGCTGCTGCTGTATGGGTCATGGCCGCCCATTGGCTCGTCTTCACGGTATGCCCAAAGCCACTCGCGGTTCTCGTAGCATTTGTCGCTCGTGACAACGACGACGCTGCGCACGGACTCGACGGCTTGGGCTGCGGCAAGCACGTGTACGGTGCCCATAACGTTGGTGGCGTAGGTACCGACCGGATCTATGTAAGAGGGGCGCACCAACGCCTGTGCTGCAAGGTGAAGAACGATCTGCGGCTCGATCTTCCGCATGATCCGCATGACGGATTCGCTGTCGCGGATGTCGGCAAAACTGCTTTTGACGATTGTATCGAGATTTGCGTCAATGAACAAATTAGGTCCGGCAGGTGGCGGCAGCGAAAGGCCGAATACATCCGCGCCCATGCCGCGAAGCCATAGGCTCAACCATGCACCTTTAAAGCCAGTATGGCCGAGAACTAGAACGCGCTTGCCAGACCAGAAATCAATGGACGGCATCACCAGGTTCGCCACGGCGCACTCCCGGTCGTCCACAGCTGCTCAAGTTGGCGTTTGTCACGCAATGTGTCCATCGCATGCCAAAAACCATGATGGCGGTAAGCAGCAAGTTTTCCGTCGGCGCTAAGCCGTTGCAAAGGCTCTTGCTCAAAAACAGTATCGTCGCCTTCGATATAGTCGATTATTTTCGGTGAGAGGACGAGAAAGCCGCCATTTATCCAATTGCCATCGCCTTCAGGCTTTTCTCGGAAGCGTAGAATCTTGTTGTTAGAATCAATGTCGACTGCGCCGAACCTTCCGGGTGGTTGGATGGTGGTCATCGTTGCCGGCAAGCCATGCTTTTCGTGAAAGTCCAACAGGGCAGGAATGTCGATGTCCGCCACCCCGTCACCATAGGTAAGGCAAAAATCTTGGTCGCCGATATAGTCGCGCACGCGACGAATGCGGCCTCCGGTCATCGTCGTGTCGCCCGTATCGACCAGCGTAACTCGCCATGGCTCTATGCGGCGCTGATGAATGGTGGTTGAATTTCCCGATATATCAAAAGTGACATCCGACATATGTAAATTGTAGTTCGCGAAAAATTCCTTGATTAGGTAGCCCTTGTAACCAAGACAAATCACAAAATCGTTCAAGCCAAATTTCGAGTAGATCTTCATAATATGCCAAAGGATCGGACGGCCGCCGATCTCGACCATTGGCTTGGGCCTCACTTCAGTTTCTTCTGCAAGCCGGCTCCCAAGGCCCCCGGCAAGAATAACGACTTTTTTGACCGGCATTACTCTATCTCCTTGGTGCTCAAAAAGCCGGCCCTATAACATGACATCGCCGTATTGACCACAATCCAACCAAAACCCAGGAAGCGGCTGGCGAACCTCCTTACTACCATTTACAACGACTGCTTGACGAATCGTACCATCTTTCCTGAGGCCGACATTAAACAATGGGGACGGCGGAAAAAACCATTCGATAGCAGGTTGGCTCGCCGGTAAT
>Ga0182030_10015333_pt1 | contig 15027 bp, 27 predicted proteins | sample 812S3MmetaG_FD_121299 | JGI IMG/M metagenome (GOLD analysis project Ga0182030, IMG submission 121299) | Permafrost microbial communities from Stordalen Mire, Sweden - 812S3M metaG (Illumina Assembly) | ecosystem: Environmental > Terrestrial > Soil > Wetlands > Permafrost | place: Sweden... | reverse complement strand
GTAAATTTTGTCCGCCGCAACCTTCTGACTAATCTTGCCATCCTCGCGGAGCAACGTAATCATGTCGCACACAGGGCAGATGCCGCTATCGCCTTGAAAGCGGTCGATGACGGTGAAGCCTTGCGGCTCTTCCGTGCCGGTCTTATCATTCTTGATCGTCAGGCAGAAGGGCGACTTGGACCCGAGGCCGAGCGCCCCGATGAACTTGTCGCTGTCGGATTTGTTGGTGCCGAAGTAGGTGCAGAAAAGATCAACGATGTCGCGGTGACTCATGCCCGTGCCGTAGTCCTTCACTTCAAAGTACGGCTGGAAATCGGTAGGTAGGTGAATCTCGAAGGGAACCTCAGGTTTGTCGGCGGCGATGTGTGCGTCCCATGCGTTGCATGAAAGTTCACGTAACACGGCTCGAATCTTGTCGGAGTAGAGGCGGCTGCTCATGGTTTCGAACGCCGCTTTGGACTGGGCTATGCGATATCTGCCGAGGGAAGCTCCCCCGCTCGTAGTGGCTTTCTCTTCACCGCGATGGCTGAGTTTCATGTTCTCTCCTGATTCATTATACCAGAGAGAAACGTATTTCGGGTAGTTTGGCGCAAATATATTTGCGCCGTGTCACTTTTTTCTGGAAAATGGTACTAAATCCAGCATAATCTAAGCTATAGGGCTTATTTCGTCATCGGGCGCTTTTCCGTGCTTTCGAACCGCGTCCATCGCCCTCGCGACATCGTTCGCGGCCTTCTTCAAAACATCGAACTGCTTGACGATATCGGCGTCCCCGTGGACCATGCGGCGGACATCCATGAGTAGGATGAAGGCAATGAGGGTATCGGTAGCCCGCCAGAGCTTGTAGCTTTCGGTGTGGCAATAATGGGTGCAGTCCGACTCGATACACAGGGCGCACTCGGCGTCCGTCTCCGCGTAAAAACATTCCCGAGAGAGGGTTGAATCTGTTTGTTGTTCGTAAGTAATTTCGCCCATTATCGGATTATAGCAGGGGAATTGCAGTCGGGGTAGGAATGTCTTCCAAGACCATTTCCATCCACCGTTCTTGCGTACCTCGATAACCAGCGGCCTTAGCCTTGATAAACGACGGCTCGATCATACCTCGACAGACCATCTTGTGCGGCAGGCGTAGCATTTGTCCCCCCACCATACGCAGACGCGGCAGCTTTGGATTCTTGGGGTCGGCGTTCGCCGCGATGATCTTATCGAAGACCACACGAGTTTCGTTGATGAGTTTACAAATTTCCACGATGCTGCCGAGATTCGGCTCATAGTTCGGGGGAAGCTCGGGTGGGGTGATGGGGGCTCCGCAGTTCTCACAATCCCAGTTCTCATCGGGAATCAAATGTAGACAATCTTTGTCCATGGAAATCCCCCCTATTAAGGGTGCCCGAAAGTCCCTAAACAGCAGCATTTGCCTTCGCCTTTTCTTTGTGGGCTTGGGTCTGCGACACGATGAATTCGCTGATCTCGCCCATGCAAACTTCCTCGAATCGAGTACCTGCGGCGGGTGAGAAATCGTACTTACGCCACGCCCCGTACCAGCGGACTTCGCCGAGCTTAAACTCGATCCAGTCATCTTTTAAGGTCCAGACCTCAAAGACGTGGGTCTTCATACCTTTTGGGATGCCCTGATCGACGAAAACGATGTATGACCCACGGGCGACTTCGAGCCCGTTCGGTATCTGCTTCTCGCCGGGGAAGTGGGCGGCAGAATATGCGATCTCGATCTTGTTGGGGTAGGTGGTGTTCAACATACGGGAACATCCTCAATGGAAAGTATCGGGCTGGTGATGACTACGCGGCCATCGGCTTTTTCATGGAACGGAGGACAGAGCATTGAGAGCCGCGCTCCCACTACCAACGGACTGATGTCGATGAATTGACCGCCATCGGAACGCAGGTCGCCCGAGTCTTTCCCTGTCGCGTAACGTTCCCACGTCTGGTTGTCGTAGTCGATGAGGTATCGGCTGCCCGTCTCGGTGTGGACGATCTTCTTCACCTGACTATGATACCATATTTCGTCGCATCCGTCTATCGCGGCTCGTCTGGGTCCAGAGATGGGTCCTCGGGGTCGATGTAACCATCGATATGAGGATTGTCCCACTCAACCTTACGATTGGGGTCAGTAATGTTCTCGGGGCGATTGCCAAGTAGGTCGCCGCCCTGCTTGAGATCGAACTCCCCTTCATGGGTCGTCTGCTTAGGCTTGTCGAAGAACCCCGTCTCCTGAACATCCTGCATGAACTTGGTGTAGCCCTCTTCGCTCAGCGGGAAATCAGGTGCCGTGAAGATCGGAGCCAAGATGTCGATGACCTTCTTGGGGACGATGCAGGGTACGCAGTTCGGGTCCTTGCAAAGCCCGTCGTCTCCCACGTTATCCAGACCTTCAGCGGAGAGAGAACTCGCCGCCAGAATGCCCGTAGCGTAGCCCTCTTTGTGCATGGCACGTTTCTCAGCCTCAGCATAGATCAGGAAGAGCCCCTGCTTGAGCGGGTTCTTGATGATCGCTTCGACCAAGTTCGCGTGCTCGTCTTGCGGAATTTCGACGCCGGGATCGGTGTAACGATTGATGCACTCCGCTTTGCCCGTCTTGAGGTCCGCAACGACGTTCTTGGATTCCTGTGACGCACGGGCGATCTGTTCCGCCAAACGCTCGTTGTAGGGCGTCCTGAGAGCCATAGCGACGTAGTTGCTGAGGTTGGCTACCAGCAGCGGCTTGTCGTCAGGCCACTTCGATTGATAGATCATGCGGAGCAGCGTATCCATCTCGCCGTCCGTGAGCAGGGGTTCGTGGCTGGGGTACTTTTCAGCCATCTTGTCCAGATAGCCAGCGAAGCCGATCTGCTTCAGAATCTTTGCAGCCGTCGCCCGCAACGTTGCACGATAGGTTAGAGCCTTTTCCAGCAAGTCTACTTCCATGAACACTTGCGGCGGTACGTCAAGAAGGTCTGGGTTGTTGGTTTGTTCAATGATGTCGCCTGTGTCCAACAGCGTCCACTCATCCACCAACGGAGTCTCCGCATAGTCGTCGATCATGCCAATGAGATCGGATTTCATGAGATCAAACAGGCGGGTAGCGATGTAGTTCGGCTTGCCCTCACGAGTGAAGTAGTTGGGACATTCCTGCTTGACCAACGCCCAGACTTCTTCCTTCGACCAGTCCTTGACGCTCTTGGGATTCTCTTTCGCATTGCCGTCGCAGATGCACAGAAGGTCGGCGGTCGGCTTAGCCTGCGTTGGCGTGTGGATGCGTTCCAGCCACTTGCGGACGGGACACTTGACGTTCGGGTGTACCAACACGTTGTGGAAATGGCGTCCCTCGCCGAGGATTTCGGCATACTGCTCAAGGTCGGCAACGGTGGAACTGAACGTGCCATCCGAGGAAATGTATTGCTTACCCACACGGGCATCGCCGCCGAATATGCTCTTGCGGTTGATGATGAACGTGTTCTCGATCTTGATGAAGCGGGGGTCGTGGATCATGTTCCACGTCGGTCCCAGTGTTTCGACGAAGCCCCTCGGCCCGAAGACCAGTTGGTCGATGATCTGACAGTATTCGAACTCCTCGCGATCTACTTCACCCTCTTCGATTTTATAAATCCTTTTGCCCTCGTCGAGCATTCCCAGAATGTTGCGGATTCGGTCTTCCATTATGCTTTCCTCTTTTCCTCTTCTTCCGTTGTCCAAGCTTCCTCGGGGTCAATCTTTTCGATCTTGTCTCCTCGGTCAATCTTTTCGTGGATGGCATCTAGCATGAATTTGATGCGTGCTTGGCTCATTCGTTTGCCGAGAAGACAACCAACCTCTATCATGTCGTAGGATTCAGCGGGCCAACCCGTGTAAAAACTCGCGGTGGGCATCACTGCCCCGAACAGGGTTTGAGCCAATTCGAGAGTGTATCTCCCCATCGGCCAGTGCACTTCCTCTTCAACTCTCGAACCACCGCGTGTGTTGCCGCAGTCATCCATGAGTTCGTCCAGTGAGGTTGCTGATTCGGGGTGTTTGGTCGCAGGAATTCCACCTAAGCTTTCCAAAACGAAACTAAGATCGCGGAGCAACCAGTTCCCCTGTTGAGTACCGAACATTTTAGGATTGTCGTATTCCATAGCACGAGCGGCACGTATCGCTCCGATTAAAAAACATTTTGCACGATGTACATTAAGCATGGATTACCCCTCTACTTTAATACTGGCTTCCCATGTTCTTTTCGCAAGACCATCGAGATAATCAACCAGTTCGACCCGCTTCCGCCAGTCCTCGGCTATCTCGGGATTACCCACCCGAGCCCCCATGATGGTGCCCGCTATGGCGGTGGTAGTATCGCAATCCCCCGTGTTGTTCACGCAGTTCAGGACCACATCGCGGTAGGTGCCCTACCGTGCGTTGAAGAACACGGCTGCGGCAACCGCTGGGATAACGGCGAAGTCGTCCCCATTCCACTTATTAAAGGCACCGATATTGACCCTTTTCCCAATTCCAAAGCAAAAAGCGGCTGCAATATGGCCGATGGCGTACCACGGACTTTGGTCGGCTTCCCCGGGTCCGAGGCGTATTTGCTGGGGATAGTGGGGCACCACGGTCAAGTCGTCAAACTCGGAGGCGAGCTTTAGAGCGCACCCCATGGCGGTACTAAATTCGATCCCCTTTATCGAGGCCGCGACCAGATAGCTGACAATGCCAGCCCCTAGTATGGGCTCCAGATTGTAGTGGGTGTTTACGGCGGTCAGGCAGCCGATTCTGAAGGCGTAGTCGGGTTGCTGCCAATAGTAGGCCCCCACGACGCCAGAACGCATCGCTGTGCCGTCTCCCTTGGCGTTTAAACCTCCCGATTCGAGCCAAGGGACGCCAGCCCCCAATTTACGGACCCCCGCCATGCAGGAGCCTCCGGGTGCCCTGTGGGAGCCCCCGAGGGGGTTATCCCGCCAGACCACGAAGTTACGGCTGACGGCCTCCATGAACTGATTTTCATCGATATGCGGAGGATTCGAGAGGAGAGCTTCACCGATACAGCAGAACATCTGGGTGTCGTCGGTGAACGTATTGTTGGGGAGCAGGTCCTCGATCACCAGAGGCGACCAGACCTTAACCCCGAGGTCATTAAGCACCAATTTGGAGTTGGCGAACTCACGCGGGTGCCCCAACGCATCGCCTATTGCTTCTCCGAAGATTGCGCCGTATACTTTGTCTTGTTGGGTCAAATTTCACCGCTACCGAGATCACTTAATAGAGCAACACGAGGGGGTAAGCCCCCATACAACTTAATACTCCCCAAGGAGGACTTTGCCCATGAACTTCAGGTTCTTTGGATCAACTGCTGTACCAACCTCAGGAGGTTGCCAGCCAACAAAAGTCCAGCCATAAAGGGGAGGTGATTCGAATCTACGAAAGACTCGGCTGCAATGCCGAGTCTTTTTGTTTGCGGAGTTAGCTGATCTGAAGTGTGGAGGGGACTTCTTCTACCTTCGATACCGCACGGTCGCTCAGTTTCGATTTCTTGGTGAATTTCTTCAGGGCGGACTTTGCGTCTGCCGCAAAGATTACCGCGTGTTTTGGGTTGTACTGACCCGGGGCGTCGTATGATACTTGCCAAGCTCTCATTGTTGTCTCCTACAGGTTTCCTATCCGTTCCACTTCCAGATAGATCATACGTGCACAGTCAGCGGTATGTTCACCGCCTTCGTAGCATTTCGGCCCACAGGCTGGGAGGGTGGTAACGAATTCTTCGGGGGCGGTGGTGCAGCCGTCGTCAAAAACGATGGAATCAATGGGGCTCCCATTTTGCCCCACTATTTGGTTAGCGGCGTCCAATTCGGTTGGAACGTAAACCACACCAAGCTCATCTTCGCGTTCTTCAAGCTCGGCTTCTCGGGCGTCCAGTTCGGCGGTCTCTTTCTTAAGACCCTGTTCCCAGAGTATGAGAGCCCGCTCGTAGCGTTGTAGTTCGTCTTGCGTCATTGTACGTTTCATGTCTTTAGACCTCATGCGTCTCGGTCTAAGGACTAATACTGAGTTTTCTATTCTTTCAGTCTCACAATAGCTCGGCCACCACGACAAAACGTGGCGATCCTCATGAACCCACCATTGGAATCAGGAAGCATTCGCTGCGGGCCGTAACAATAGACGGCGTGACCGTCGTCCGCCATGTACCACTTGCCGCCCTTATGATTTTTTTGAATGGTAGTGACCAATTCTTTTTGTGGCAGAGGTGGGCGTGTGGTTGGGATGCTGGCGAACAGCATTGTCGGGACGAGAAGGAAGATGAATAGTTTAGACATCTGCGGTCTCGGCAAGACCTTTAAGGATGGTCTTGATATCCGTAACGATCTGCTCAGGGGTCTTGTCGAGATCGACCTCATCCAAGTAGAACGATTCAGCCCTCCAGCCACCCTTACCGAGGTCTGGAACCCAGATGGCGACAAGCAAGCGAGGCGCTACGGGTGCATCAGGGTTCTCGGCTGACTTGTTGGCTTGAAACGTGATGTTGTTGTGTGCCCCACCAACCGTGGGAAATTCTTGATTGAGAAGTTCGAGTAGCCGTTTTGCGTTTCTCATTTCAGGTCCACCTTGAGTGCCTCTACGATTCGCCGCAGGTATTTATCCGTGGCTTTGCTCTGACGAGGGCGTGAGAGTTTGTTGAACAGGTATTCGGGACCTGCGGCCTGAACAAACTCTCGTATCGTTTTATCGCCCATTGATCCCCAGTAGGCTGCCCATGCTTCGCCGTAGCACTCCAAAACCATCCGCCCCTTCCCCAGTTCGAAGTCCTGAAAGAAAATCGTGATCTCGTCTAGACTCTGGGCGGTTGGAACTATGTGAACTGATACTGTTCCTGTTATCATTAGATTCCCTCACCGAGAAAAGTTTTCTGCTCAATCTCCTTGAGTAGTCCGCGTAGCTTTCTATCCGCTTCCCTTGCCTTAATTAGAGCCTCGGCTCTTTCAGTGATGAGGGCGGCAACTTCCCGAGGTTGGTCAAATGGCATGACGTAAGTGCCACAGTTTTCACAGGGGTCGTAGCTTGGGGTACATACACAACGCGGGCAACTCATTTTATCATCACCGTTTTCTCGAAGTGTGCTGCAACGCCGCCGCCGACAATCTGGAGTGTCCAGCCATCCGCAGCCGTCTTGACGTACCCTCGCTTGGAAGCAAACATAGGCTCAATGGCGAGGCGCAACCCCGGCGTGAGGATCACGGGCTCATCTACGGGAGTTACACCGTCAGCTTTATATACCATTTCATTTGAAATGTGCGGTTGATCGTGTAAAATAGTTGAAATCCCATGCCCCCCATAGCCATGGATGACAGCGAATCCATCTCGCTTGGCAATGGCTTCAATTGCCATGGTGATATCGTGGTTCGTATTGCCGACCTTTGCCTGCTTGATACCAGCTTCGAGAGCTTCCTTGGTGCTCTTGACCAGCTTGCGTGCGATGGCTGAGCAGTCGCCAACCAGCACCGTCAGCGCCCCGTCGTCATACTGACCATCGGGCATCTTGATGCCGCAATCCAGTTTCACTACGTCTCCGTCTTCTAGCTTGCGATCTGACGGGATACCGTGGATCACTTCGCCGTTGACGCTGACACAGAGGACATTCGGATAGCCGCCCAGACTGGCATTGCCCGTGGGTGTGTAGCCGAGGAATGCGGGTTCGCACTTGTGCAGGGTGATAAGGGCAGCCGCCATGTCGTCGAGGGTTTTGGTTGACACGCCTGCAACGGTCGCAGAGGCAACGGTGTCGAGAATGACTTCGAGAATGCTCTTTTTGCTCATAGTCTCCTTAGAAACGCACCCACATATTGCATCGGGTGCATCGGGTGTTGGCCGTCTCGCTGCTGTCGTAATGATATTCTCGGTCGTACTCCACGAAGTTGTGCCCGCCAAACATCCAGCAGAAGTACGTCTTGAGTCCTCCCGCAATGAGGCGGTCAATCGGCCCACACGGCCACGATCCGCCGTGGCTTGCTTGACGGGGGTTCTCGTTTGGAAGCAGGGTTAGAGTGTACGGACCACATGGTCCCTTTTCGCTGACGTAGAAAAACGGGTTAATTGCTGTTGGCGTTGCTGTCGTTGAACTCATTTCTTTTTCCTGTCCAAAAAGCCTTGTACCATGTCATTGAACTTCGCTGCACCTTTACTAACTTCATCGCCGCCGAACAAGTCCCCGAGTCCATCGAACACGCTCGGTTTAACGCCCAGCCCCTTGAGTTTGTCGGCGGTTTCTCGAAGCTCAATATAAGTCCGATCCATCGTCAGTTGAAGCTCGGCATCGGGCAGGCGGACAGTCACGACTTTCCCGATGATGAGCATCTCGATCTGTTCTTCCGAGAATTTGATCTTGGCAACTTTCATACGCTCTTGTGGGTACACACCTTCTCGTGCTCATCGCGGCATTCGGTTTTATTGCAGACGTACACAGTGGTTTGCGTGTCGATGCGACAATCGGAGCAAGCCCAATACGTAACCTTGCCGCAGATAACACATGGACCCGTGTTGTGCCATTTGTGCCACGTTCCATCGGGGTACTTGATGCCCCAAGAGCCGTCATCTCTGTGCGTCTTGACAAACGCCAAAGCCTCTTCCAATGTGGGAAAAGCCTCGTCGGGGTGCTCGGAGCCTCCCTGACCTTGCGTTCCATACACTTCGTAGCTCATAGCTTGTCCGCCGCCTCGTGCGCTTCTCGCTCGCCCCTGTTTAGCTCTCGCTCTTTGAACATGATGGCTCCCTCACGCAGGGTTTTGTAGATGATATCACGACCCGATGTCCCGACCATCACCTTACCAAGATAGGTTTCGGCAAGACGATCCGCCCGATCCTTAAGATCGAAGTCTAGTTCGAAATCCACGTTGACAGTGGCTTCGGCGAGTTCTCTATTCCATGCACTGCTCATATTACGTCCACGCTTCCGCCGACCGAGACTGGGCGCGAGCCGCGTGCTCGGATGTCGGCAAATATCTGCCTGATGTTCCTCTCGCGGACATACCCCAAGAAGTATTGCATTATCCCGAGAAGGACTATAGTCAGCGTTCCGCCCACGATCTGGACAAGTCGTCCATTGTGGGTTCTCGGAACCAGACCGACATACGGACCACAGATCAGGGTGAATGGGATGATGCTTTGCATCGGGATGAGAATGGCGTACTTTAGCTTGAGATTCACGCGGATACCTCGAAAGAAGTCACTCGCTTCTTCACACATGTCGGACATTCTGGGTGAGTGTGGAATTGATGGAAGCCTTCCACGTCGTACATCGGGTACTCGAACGCTCCATGGATAGTGCAACTGGCTTTGAGTTTGGCTTTTCTCATTTCCCGCTGCTCACGAGCAACCATTCTTGCTTCCTTTGGCGGCAGAGGTTTCAGGCGGGACGCCAGCACGGGCTCACGCCGCAAAACCTCGAACGAATAGTTCTCACCCTTCACTGTAGCGGGGACATCCACCCAATAGCGGAACGGGAACTTCTTCGTGCCGTCGCCAGTTACATCATGGACGAACACGCGACTAAATGTCTTTTCACCCCTTAGCAATTGGATGCTGTGCTTCTTAAATTGCGGCTTCATTCGGCTCCGTCCTGATCTCGTCACCTGTGCCGTCCTGATACAATTGCGTTGCGAGGGTCGCGTATCGTTCCAAAGCGACCTCAAGCTCTGGGAGACCTATTGTGGGATTGGGGTACTCTCCGAGGTATTGCTTCTGATTGTCGCGGAGCCAAACGAGAACGTCCAAGGCGGGGAATTTATCGGGCACACGGCAGAAGATGGCTTTGACGCCGAAGGTTGCAGCGTAGCTCAATCCGGGCATCCATGGGCCGCTGGTCGGTCGGCGATCAGCTAGTATGGATCGATAGAAGTCCCGCAACCGATCTTCACGGAGAGTGAAGTAATAGCACGTGTTGTTTTCCGAGTTGAGAACTCGAACCTCAACGACATTTGGATTACGCTCGGACATACCTTATAATACCACAGGAAAAAGAAAAGCCCCCGAAAACTCGGGGGCTCTTTTATTCGTCTCAGGAATTACCTGTGTCCACCGTGACCACCACCGTGTGATCCGCCGCCATGACCACCGCGTGACCCGCCATAACCACCACCATGACCACCGCGATCACCACGCCCGCGTCCGTCACCACGATATCGTCCACCATGACCATTGCCACGATAGAATCCACCACGAGCGCCTTCAAAGCGATGACCGCCCCAACCATGGCCGTAGCCCCAGCCCCACCATGGGCCGACGCCGAGGAAAATGCCGTTGTAGAAATAGCCCGAGCCATAGAAACCGTATGGCGCACAGGCGTAGGGTTCGTAATCGTAATAGCCGTACTCGCACACGGGCGGTACACCAACTTCGACACCGATGCCGATACGAGGACCAACAACAATCTGAGCCGAGGCAGGAACGGTCGCCACGCCCACAAACATCGCGAATACTACGAGGAGAGAAGCAAGAAATTTACGCATTTGATTTGTTACCTCACTTTGAATTAACCCGAGTCATCGGGGAAAGTTCTGACTATAAGATGCGTAGTCAAGAAATTTTGATGCTTTGTTTACACTACTTTACAAATTTTGTTGCGCCTGCTTAATGTCTCGCCGAACCTGCCGCACCGATTGAGCGTGATCCGCGAGAAAGGTCTTCTTTTCTATACCCAAATGGACGAGGATGATTTCTTTCCCCTTAATGTAATCCTCGGGGAAACAGACTGCCTGCCAATCCGTCTGGTTATACTGATAGGGACTGATCTGGAATTTGTTCAAGGCAGCCAGCGTCTTTTTATCACGACGACTTGACGTGCACCAGAGCGCCCGTCCGTTGCAGCACAGGATGTAATCAAACATGTCCACATTGCCCATGTAGTCTTCGGTTCCGCCGCCTCGGTTCACTTCCGTCCACTTGTAGGGGGCGGTGAATTCTTTGCATTCTTTCAGGTGCTTCTTGGCGGGATAAAACTCGCTGTCCGTCTGCATCATGCCACAGTTGGAGCACACCAGTTCGACATACTCGAATTTGGAGCCGTCAGTCCGTTTGCCCGCGACGGGCTTCTTGATGAGGCGGGGGCGATAGGATTTCATACCTATATGATACCACGAAAAAATAAATTTTGATTTCCTATCCAAAAAGTCAACTTCCATGGTATTATGTAGAAGTAAGAGGAAAACATGACTTTGAAAAACGCCAATTCGAAGACCGCCGCACATAAAATGGTGAAGCGCCCGGTCAGATACCAGCGGAATAATCGCTGGTTCGGCGCAGGTCTGTTTTCTCAGGGTTGGGATGAGTAGCTAGAAACCCACCGAACGAGATCAACAGACCCACCGAAAAACGGTGGGTTTTTGCGTTTTTATTGGAAAATATAGGGGCGTAAGATAACGGCTAGTCGGTCGGTCTCCAAAACCGTACAGTGTGGGTTCGAATCCCTCCGCCCCTGCCAAAATTTAAGTCGCATCGTGAAGCAAACCGATGTGCAGATTGTGGTCGTCGGTAGTGCTGGTATGTACCCGCAGCCTGTGAAGCTGTCGTATCGTGGGTTCAATTCCCACCGACCACCCCAGTTTAGGGCGAGTTGGCCGTGAGTAAGACCAACTTTTAACACGTCAGAGGACGATGTGCCCCGTTTTTAGATGTGGTGACTGTCGTTTAGGGGCTAAGACCTCTGACTGTGAATCAGATGATCGTCGGTTCGAATCCGACCAGTCACCCCAAGTTTCGGCGGGGCGTTTCGGGTAGTAAAGCTGTAACCGACTCGTAAAGTCTGGCCCACTGCGAGGTCAGGCCCCAAAGTTTAGGCATGAAGGAGTCAAGATTGAACAGCGGGGATGGAAACTCGCCCAGCGTGCAGCGGAGAACAGGGTCAGTCGCCCCCTCGGGGCTCGATTGGTCCGATGTGCACATCGAGTTTCCATCCTCAAATGGTAGAACTTTAGCGACGGTTGTTGGCAGTCCGCTAGACCACGACTGCCCAGTGTGTGAAATGCCGAAAGGCATGGCTTGCAAGTCAGCAACAACGCATTACAACCGCGTGAGGCTGATTAGAGTTTTAGTCCCGTAACTCAGCGGAATAGAGTACTCGCCTCCGAAGCGAAAAGTCGTGGGTTCGAATCCCACCGGGACTACCAAGTAGAGGGCTGGTGCGCTCCCTCCATAACATGCGTACCAAATTTTAGATGTGCCTCTGTCGTTCAACGGACAGGATGCGAAGCTACGAACTTCACGATAGTGGTTCGATTCCACTCGGGGGCACCAAGGTTAGAAACGTCGAGGTCGGCTGTAGCTCAGCGGTAGAGCAGCCCGCAGGGGAAGGTCGGTGGTTCGAATCCACCCAGCCATACGCCGAGACGTTTTTAGGGCAGAGGATAGACAGCGACGGCTGGAACGACGTGAAATCCCTCAAGCCCTCCGGATATTTTGGTCCCATCGTACAATGGAACAGGACACGTGGCTTCGAACCACGAAATGTAGGTTCAAGTCCTACTGGGACCACCAAAGTTTTGCAGGTGTGTCGGCAACGGACGCCACGGGCGCTACGAACGCCTAGCCCTTCGGGGAATGCAGGTTCGAGTCCTGTCACTTGCTCCAGTTGGGGGTCGTATGTATAAAGCGTCAAAGATGGTGTTACTTACGGGTCGCGATGGGACTGTGCAGTACGGCCAGCCGCGCCACATACCGATGACTGGCTTTGGTGACTACGACATCGTTCCGACCGAAGAGGTTGAGCAGGACGAGGACCCGGCGGTAGTCGCGGCACGGCACGAGAGGACGATGGCGAAGATCGCCGAGCAGCTTAAGTTCGAAGAGGAATATCGGCTTGAGCGAGGAAGTAAGGCGGGTACCACGGTCCACGAATCGGGTTGCCCCTGTGGGTTCTGCAAGGCGGGTTTTACGACAGCATAAATTTTGAATTTAGGGCGTTAGTTCAGTTGGTAGAACGTCGGCCTCTGAAGCCGAATGTCGGTGGTTCAAACCCATCACGCCCTGCCAAGTTTGATGTTCCAGTGTAGGACAATTGGTAGTCTGCTCGGCTGTTACCCGATGTATGATGGGGGTTCGAGTCCCTCCGCTGGAGCCAGTATTAAGTAGTATGGGTGCTAACGATAAGAAAAAGCAACAGTTGGGAATGGCAATTGGCACGGCGAGTGCTCGATTGCGAAAGATGATCCTCTTTGGTTTGGTGCGGCGTTGTGGACTCGATACCTGTTTCCGCTGCGGGAAACAAATCGGTACTGTGGAAGAATTTTCCATCGAGCATAAGAAAGCTTGGCTCGATGTTTCGATAGACCTGTTCTGGGATTTGGATAACATTGCGTTTTCACACCTAGTATGTAATGTGGCTACCGCAAGAAAACCACATAAAAAGTATTTCACTGCCGCAGCGTTACGAGAAGCGACGAATAAACGAATCGCTGGTTATGGGCGTAAGGCGTACACGAAAGAACGACGACGGCAGAAATACTTAAGAACAGGTCATTAAGTTTTAATGTTCACTCGTAGCTCAGCGTTAGAGCGTTCGCCTGTTAAGCGAAGGGTCGCAGGTTAGAATCCTGCCGAGTGAGCCAAGTTTGGATCAGGAGGTCGGCGGTCTCGTACGCAGTGGCAGGTCAGCCAATTAAGTCTCGACGTGGGGTTTGTCAGGGTCACCCATAAAGCGGTGCTCCTCATGAAGCGGGCAGGAATATCGTGATCGAGCAGGGTTTCGACGGCGACATGGTACGTGCAGCCGCATTCGAGGACGGTGTAGAAGCATTCCTCGTCGCCCTCGCGGGCCGTGTAGGCTCCAGCTTGCTTCGTACTAATGAATACTGAAGTTGAGCGGGTAATTCAACTGGACTAGAAGCCCAGCCTCTTAAGCTGGAGAATGTGGGTTCAAATCCCACCCTGCTCACCAAATTTTGTGGTATTATGAGCTATGGATAGAAAGGCGCAAGGTGTAAAGTCGGTCGGCATCATTATGAGTCGGCTGATTGGGATGGGCAAAACCGTCCTGTTGCCAATTGGTGATTGTGAACGTTACGATTTGGTGGTCGATGAAGGCACTAAGTTCGTGCGTATTCAGTGCAAGACTGGACGATTAGTCAAGGGCACCCTTCGCTTCAAAGCAGCGAGCACTAACCTTGAGCATGGGAAGTGGACGCAGAAGGATTATAGAGGACAGGCGGACGTGTTCGGTGTTTACTGTCGGGAGCTTGACAAAGTTTATCTTGTTCCTGTCTCTGAAGTTGGAAGGCGGGAAGGGTCCTTGAGGATCGAGCCCACTCGGACAACCAACAATGTTCGTTGGGCGAAAGATTTTGAAATGCGGGCGTAGCTCAGTTGGTAGAGCACTCGCCTCTTAAGCGAAGGGTCGGCGGTTCGATCCCGTCCGCCCGCACCAAGTTTAGACGTACCGCAGGGCGTTTCACGTAGGTTCGAATCCTACCGCGCCGACCAAATTTTGAGTTTTGTGGTATTGTAAATAGATGGACGCTTTAGACCATCTGTTGGATACTGGCGAATTGCATTGGACAGCCCAAGACATGGCGCTCGACGATTTTGTCGATAGCGACAATTGGTTCTTGAATCGGGACGATGTACCCGAACCGACTTTGAATGAGTTGAAGTTCCCGCTGACGGTGTATCGGGCGGTGAAGCTCACGAACGGCATGGTAGACCTAAAGACCGAGGGGGTGGGGATTTACTGGACGTATAGCCCTCGGGTCGCGGAACATTGGATGTTCCCCACGAGGCCGGTGTGGATACTTCGAGCAACAGCGGAGTACGATCAGGTAGATTGGGGGAAGACCCGAGACCTGAACACAAAGTTTGAAGTAGAACGAGAGATTAGGCTTCTGGCAGGAGCTAGGCTGCGGATCAATGCGTACAAGCGCAGACACAGCACAAGCTTCCTGACGTTCTCGGAAGATTGGGAACATGACGGACTGGAAGCAATAGCGTAAGTTTGGATCGGTAGCTCAATTGGCAGAGCAACAGACTCTTAATCTGAAGGTTGTGGGTTCAATTCCCACCCGGTTCACCAATTTCTATGCGTAG
>Ga0182030_10015332_pt1 | contig 15028 bp, 11 predicted proteins | sample 812S3MmetaG_FD_121299 | JGI IMG/M metagenome (GOLD analysis project Ga0182030, IMG submission 121299) | Permafrost microbial communities from Stordalen Mire, Sweden - 812S3M metaG (Illumina Assembly) | ecosystem: Environmental > Terrestrial > Soil > Wetlands > Permafrost | place: Sweden... | reverse complement strand
GCTGGGCCGCGTGGCCAGGATCATGAGCTTCGCCGGGGCGCCCTTTCTGGGCGAGGCCGACCCGGGGGGCAGCGCGGAAGAAGCGGCGCCCGGGTGGGAGCGGCTGCGCCAGTCGCCGGAAGCTTGCTGGATCGGCCTGGCGATGCCGCGGTTCCTGCTGCGGCTGCCGTATGGGAAGAAAACGGACCCGGTGGAGAGCTTCGAGTTTGAGGAGATGCCGGGTGCGCCGAACCATCAGGAGTATCTGTGGGGCAATCCGGCGTTGGCCTGCGTGCAACTGCTGGCGGAAGCGTTTGCCAACGACGGATGGGAGATGCGGCCCGGCAAGTATGCGGAGGTCGACGGATTGCCGGTGCACATTTATGGCGCAGAGGGCGAGAAGCAGGCCAAACCCTGCGCCGAAGTGCAGTTGACGGAGCGCGACATCGAATGGATACTGGAGCAGGGTTACATGGCGTTGGCCTCGATCCGGGGCCGGGACGCGGTGCGGCTGGTGCGCTTCCAATCCATCGCGAAGCCGGCGGCGCGATTGTCGGGCCACTGGGAGTAAGGAAGACGGTGCGGCATTTATGAGTTGATCCTGAGAAGAGGGATCTGCCACTTCACCAACTCTCAATAGTGGCCCTCGCCGTCGAGTTTCACCTTGCCGGAGAAACTGCGATAGGTATAGACAAAGTATCCGCAAACGAGGAGCATGCCGGGGATGAACCACACCAGCCCGACTTGGAGACCGTAAAGAGGCGCCGCCGAGTTGTGAACGGTCAGCCCCAACGAGGGATCGGCGTTTGAGGGCAGCACGTAGGGGTAGGTTCCGAAGGCGGCGCTGGTTAGCATCCCCACGATAAACAGGCAGGAGCAGAGAAAGGCTCCGAGTCCTGCACGCAGGCCGCCGGGAACTCGAATGCCGATCAGGCCGGCGACGGCCAGGAGTGGGAAGATGTAACCCCATGGGTGGGCGGCAAAGCTTTCTTTCAAGTGCGGCTGAATGCGGAAACTGGCGAAGGTTATGAGGACGACCCAGGGCAGGAGCACCCACCAGAGGCCTTTGGCGAAGCGGCGGGCACGATCCTCGACCGCTCCTTCTGTTTTCAACGCGACCCAGAGCGATCCATGCACCGCGAGCGTCAGCAGCGCGGCAACGGCAATCAGGATGGTGTACCAATCCAGAATTCCGGTGTCCTTGCCGGCGGTGAAATCGGTCCACAGCGGCAGGAAGAATTCGCCGGACCGGTCGAGCGGTACCCCCCGAACTACGTTGCCGAGGGCAGCGCCGAAGAAAATCGCCAGCAGTGCGCTGGCGCCTGCGAAGACCACGTCCCAAAGCGGTTGCCAAACCAGACTCTGCACGTGGTTGCGGAACTCGATGGAGATGCCCCGCAAAATCAAAAGCCAGAGCACGATCATCAATGGCAGATAGAACCCGCTGAAGCTCGACGCGTAGAGCGCGGGGAAGGCGAAGTAGAGGGTTCCACCACCGGCAAGGAGCCACACTTCGTTGCCGTCCCAGACGGGAGAGATCGAGCCGAGAACCGCACGGCGTTCCCCTTCGGTGTGAGCCACGAACAGGTGGACGATGCCGGCGCCGATGTCAAAGCCGTCCAGGACCACATAGACGGCGATCATGACAGCGACTAAACAGTACCAGATGGTTTCCATGATAGAGATAGAGCCTCAAAGGGTTGTGGCGGGTGCCTCGATCGAATGCTCGGGACCCTCTTCAATCTCGCGACGGACCAGGAACAGGAAGAGGATCCCCAGGACGGTGTAGATCCCCATAAAGCCGATCAAGGTGAACAGCGCGTTGCCCGCCGAGATGTGGGGGGATACGCCATCGGTGGTGCGCATGATGCCATAGATGAGCCACGGCTGGCGGCCCACTTCGGCGGTGATCCAGCCCGCGGTAGTGGCGATATACGGAAAGGGCAGCATCAGCATCAACAGCCAGAGCAGGCTGGGCGCGCGGTAGAGCGTGCCGCGCCACAGGCTGAGCGATGCCAGCGCCATGACGCCGATCAAAATCGTACCCAGCCCGATCATGATGTGATAGCTGTAATAGAGCAGTGGAATATTGTCCGGCAAACGCTGCGGAGGAAACTCGTTGAGGCCCTTCACTTCCGCGCCCCAGCGCTGATACGTGAGGAAGCTCAGAGCGCGAGGGATGGTGATGGGATTGTCGAGGCGGCGCATTTCGAGATCGGGCTGACCAATAATAGCGAGCGGGGCTCCGTGCTCGGTTTCAAACAGGCCCTCCATGGCGGCCAGCGTGGGGGGCTGATGCCAGGCGATGTTCCTGGCCTGTCCGTCGCCGGTGGGGAATGCCATCAGCAAGGTGGAAATCATCCCGGCGATCACGCCGAGACGGACAAACGTGCGGCCATACTCTTGGCAGCGTTTGGCGAGCAGGTAAAATGCTCCCACCGCGGCCATGACGAAACTGGCCGTGACCACCGACCCGATCATGTTGTGGAGGTACTGCCAGAACAACCACGGATTGAGAAGCAACCCGGCAAGGCTGGTAAGCAGTATCTCGCCGTTCTTACCCAATTGGTACGCGGTGGGGTGCTGCATCCACGCGTCGGTCGCGATAATGAAGAAACCGGAAAGCCATGAGCCGGCAAAGACCAGGAAAGCCGCGAACCAGTGTGCTTTCGGCCCAAGCCGCTTTTCTCCGAAGAGGAAGACGCCCAGGAAGCTGGATTCGAGAAAGAAAGAAAACACGCCTTCCATGGCCAGTGTCTGCCCGATGACTCCACCGGCGGCCTTGGAAAAGCGAGCCCAGTTGGTCCCGAACTGAAATTCCATCGGGATGCCCGTGACGACTCCCAGGGCGAAGTTGATGGCGAAGATTTTGGCCCAGAATCGAGCCGCGCGGTGGTAGTGCTCGTCGCCCGTCCGCAACGCCATGGTCTTGAGGATCAGGATCAGCAGCGCCAGTCCCATGGTCAGTTGCGGAAAGATGTAGTGAAAAGTCACCGTGAATGCAAAGTGCAGACGGTGAACCGTTAGAGCGTCCATAGTCGGGGAATACCCCTCTCCTATCCTCGCTCATCGCGCGGACGTCGAAATCCTCTCCAGCGCGAGCGAGCGTCCGGCGTTAGGCGGGTGGGACGCCGAGCATGCGCAGAATGGCGATCATCGGGCACCACTTGGTGAATGCCGATTGAAACAGGTTCAGCCCCACAAAGGCAGTGAACAAAAACCAGTTGGGATTCACCCAGTAGCCCAGAGCCACGCTGGCCATGATGAAGAAGCCGGCGATCAAGCGGAGATAATGTTCGATGGTCATACAGCTTGCCTCCTGCGATTCACGATGAAGTAAACGATGGGGACGGTCATGCGCGAAAGCGCGAGCGAGGCGACTTCGCCGGCCATCAGGGCGATGGCGAGGCCCTGGAATATGGGGTCGAAGAGAATGATGGCGGCGCCCACCACGACCGCCGCGGCGGTCAGCAGCATGGGACGGAAGCGCACCGCGCCGGCATCGATGACGGCGGCGTCGAGCGCCATGCCCTCGTGCAAACGCAGCTCCACGAAATCCACGAGGATGATGGAGTTTCGCACCACAATGCCGGCGCCGGCGATGAAACCGATCATCGAGGTGGCGGTGAAGAATGCGCCCATCAGGCCGTGCGCGGGCAGAATTCCCACCAGCGAGAAGGGTATCGCCGCCATGATGATGAGCGGCGTGATGAACGATTGGAACCATCCCACCACCAGCGCATAGATGAGGATGAGCACCGCGGCGAAGGCGATTCCCAGATCGCGAAAGACCTCGTAGGTGATGTGCCATTCGCCATCCCATTTCATCGAGTAGCGATCGGAATCGGTGGGCAGCGCCGCCATGTGCTGCTCGATGGCATAGCCTTCGGGCGCGCGGAATTTGTCCATTTCCGGTCCCAGTTTGAGGATGGCGTAGACGGGGCTCTCCATGGCTCCGGCCACATCGCCGGTCACGTAGGTCACCGGCATGAGGTTCTTATGGTAGATGCTCTTCTCTTCGACGGTCTCGGTGACCCTTACCAACTCGCGGAGCGCCACCAGGCGGCCCGCGCGGCCCATGATATTCAGGTTCTGGAGCCGTTCCATGTCCGAACGGCTGGCGCGGTCCAGGCGGACCATCAGGGGCACGTCTTCCTTGGCGGAATCGACGTGTAGCAATCCGGCCTGGTATCCCGCCGACGCCACCTGCACGGTGCGCGCGATGTCGTCTGCGGAGATGCCGTTGAGCGCGGCCTTTTCTTTGTCCACCAGGAGGCGGTATTTGGGTTGGTCGTCCTCCACATACCAATCCACATCCACTACGCCATCGGTGCGCTTCCACAGATCGCGAATCCGCCGGGCGATGGCGATGCGGCCTTCTTGCGCCGGCCCGTAGACCTCGGCGACCAGAGTCTGAAGGACGGGCGGTCCCGGCGGCACCTCGGCGACTTTGATACGTGCCCCAAAGCGATTGGCGATGGGCAGCAGGCGAAGGCGCACTTGTTTCGCGATCTCGTGGCTTTGCAGTTTGCGCTCTCCCTTACCGCGCAGGTTCACCTGGAGATCGGCGACGTTGGACCCGCTGCGGAGATAGTAATGCCGGACGAGGCCGTTAAAGTTGAACGGGGACGCGGTACCCACGTAAGTCTGGAGATTCACCACCTCGGGTTGATCTAGCGCGGCGGTGGCGAGCGCTCCGGCTACGCGCGCGGTTTCTTCGAGCGTGGTGCCGTTGGGCATGTCCACGATGACCTGGAATTCGCTCTTGTTGTCGAAGGGCAGCATCTTGACCTTGACGAACTCGAAGTAGAAGAGCGAGCAGGAGCCGAGCAGCAGAAACACGACGCCCGCGAGGAATCCCCAACGCAGCGGCGCGTGGTGCAGGATGGCACCCATGACGCGACGGTAAACTCTGGTGACGAAATCTTCCCGCTCCCCGTGCCCGGCTTCGTGGGAAGGCTTCAGAATGCGCACGGCGGCCCACGGCGTCACGATCAACGCCACCAGCAGCGAGAAGACCATGGCGGCGCTGGCGCCGATGGGGATGGGCCGCATGTACGGCCCCATCAGCCCGCCGACGAAGGCCATCGGCAGGATGGCGGCGACCACGGTAAGCGTGGCCAGGATGGTGGGGTTACCCACCTCGTCGACCGCCTCGATGGCGACTTCGTACGGCGGGCGGGCGCGGTTGGCCGGCATACGCCAGTGGCGGACAATGTTCTCCACGATCACAATGGCGTCGTCCACCAGGATGCCAATCGAAAAGATCAAGGCGAAGAGCGTGATCCGGTTCAGCGTGTAGCCGTACAGGTAGAACACTGCCAACGTGAGCGCGAGCGTGACGGGGATGGCCAGGAAGACGATGAGCGACTCGCGCAGGCCCAAGGTGATGGCGATCAGGAGGCTCACCGAGATGACGGCGATGAGCATATGGAGCAGCAACTCGTTCGATTTTTCGGCGGCGGTTTCGCCGTATTGGCGGGTGATGTCCAGGGCGACATCGGCGGGGATCACCGCGCCTTTTAGCGACTCGATGCGGCGGAGCACGTTGCCGGCGACTTCCACCGCATTCGTGCCCTTGCGCTTGGCGATGGAGAGCGTCACGGCGGGGAGCGATTCCTTCGACGCGGCGTTCACCATGCGAACGTACTCGGTGGGTTCGGCGCCGCCATCGACGACCTCCGCCACGTTGCGCAGGAACACCGGCTTATCGCCGGCGACTCCGACCACGACGTTGCGAACGTCCTCGGAAGTGCGCAGGAACTCGCCGGTTTCCAAGAGGTATTCGCGATTTCCCGAGTCGAACTTGCCCGATGGCAGGCGTCGGTTGGAAAGCCCGAGCGCCCCGGCGACCTGCAAGGGGGAAATTTGATAGCCCGCCAGTTTGGCCGGGTCCAGCACGATGCGCACTTCGCGCCGCTGCCCACCGATCAGGGTGACCGCGGAGACATCGGGCACCTGTTTGATGGTGTCATCGAGTTGCGCGGCGATGCGGCGCAAATCGAAATCGTTGTAGCGGCGGCTGGAGAGCGTGAGCGCGAGAATCGGCACATCGTCGATGGAGCGCGGCTTGACCAAAGGCTGCGAAGCGCCCGGCGGGATGAGGTCGAAATTTGCGTACAGCTTCTGGTTCAGGCGGACGATGCTCTTCTCTTCGTCCTGGCCCACGTAGAAACGCACGATCGCCATCGACATGCCCGGGCTGGAGGTGGAGTAGATGTACTCCACGCCCGGGATTTCCCAGAGGAGCTTTTCCATCGGCCTGGTGACGCGCTCTTCCACCTCATGCGCCGAAGCGCCGGGCATTTGCACGAAGACGTCGATCATGGGCACGATGATCTGCGGCTCTTCCTCGCGCGGCAGTTTCCAGACGGCGAAGGCGCCGATGAGCAGCGCGGCGCAGATCAGAAGGGGCGTCAGTTTGGAAGAGATCCACGCATGGGCGAAACGCCCCGCGGGACCCAGGTGGCGGGGCGCGCTCATTGACGAACCTCTACCCGGGCGCCATCCTGCAACCCCGCGGGCACGGGGCGTATGATGGTTTCTCCCGCGTTGAGGCCGGAGAGAACTTCCACCGCGAGGCCGGTGCGCCGTCCCGTGGTGACCAGGCGGGTGTGCGCCAGGCCGTTTTCGACCACGAATACCGATTGCAACTGGCCGCGTTCCATCAGGGCGGCGAGCGGAATGGCCACGACCTTTTGCGTGCCGAGCGGGAAGATGGCGCGCCCAAACATTCCGGTGCGCAACTGCGGCGCGGGGGGGAGATCCAGCTTCACGATATAGGTGCGGGAGGCGGAATCCACCGCGGGAACGATTTCGGAGACGCGCGCATTCAATTTGCGGTCGGACGCGTCGATCACAGCCTCCACCGCTTGGCCCACGCGCACGGAGGCCAGTTTCGATTCGTCCACCGACGCTTCCAGGCGATAGAGTCCATCCTGTTCGATGGTGAGCAGTGGCGTGCCCGGCGTAGCCAGATTGCCCGGCTCTACCGTCCTGGTAATCACCACCCCGGAGAAGGGCGCGGCCAGCTTGGCATAATCGCGCATGATTCCAGCGGCGCGAATTTCCTGTTCGACGGTCGCCGCTTTGGAATTGATTTGGGCGCGCCTGGAACGCACCATATCGTAGTTTGCCTGGGCCGCCTTGAGCCGCGCCGAGGCTTCGTCGAATTCCTGGTTGGATATCGATTTCTTAGCGGCCAGTTCTTGCATGCGCTGGAATGTGGTTTGGGCCAAATCGAGATTGGCTTTGGCTGCGGCGGTGGCATTCTCCAGTTCGGGGATGGCGCTCTCCACCTCGGCGCGGCCACTCTCGGCGCGGCGCAGGTTCGCATCCAGGTCTCGCGCGTCCAGGGTTATCAGCGCCTGGCCTTCGCGAACATGGTCGCCCGCTTGCGCGCTCACCTGCTGCACGTAGCCCATCACCTTACTGGAAATGGTGGCCGTGGTGCGCGCACGTACCGTGCCGGTGGCTTCGTAGCTCGTCGGCCAGTCTTGCGTATTAACCGCCGCTACTTGGACCGCGACCGGTGGCGCTTGCGGCTGTGCGGCGCGACGCATCGGTTCACTTCCGCAGGATGTCAGCAGAAGAACGGGGATGGGCAGAAACAGGAAATAGGGCTTCATTAGTTCAGAACCTCCGAATCCGCATTGAGACGTCCCGCGGCAAGTTCGAGCATGGTAGCGGCAATCCGCTGATCGTGGATGGCTGCCAGGTATCGTGTGCGGCTTTCCAGCACGGCGGTTTCGGTGCGCAAGAGGTCGGTGACGTTGTTCATCCCGGCTTCGTAGCGGTTCTGCGTGATGCGCAGGCTCTCTTCGGCTTGGGCGACGGCCGCCCGGGCGACCTCGATGCGCTGTTGGGCTGCCTTGAGGCCTGAGTAGGAGCGCCGCACTTGAAGACGGATGGCCGAATCGGTGCGCTGCTCATCGGATTCGGCGCGTTCCACCAGATGCCCGGTTTCGGCAATGCGAGCTTTGTCCGCCGATCCGTTGAACAGGTTCCAGCGAAGCGAAATCGCGGCTAGCCAGTTGGCGCCGCCGCGGTCGATAAATCGTTGACGGTCCGCCTCGAATGCGCCCCGGAAGCCGACTTGCGGCAGCATCGCGCTGCGTGCACCGTCCGCCTGGGTCTGTGCCAGGCTGGTGGCCAGGTGCGTCTGGCGCGCTTCGGGGCGTCCGGTGGAAGCGGCACTCTCCAGGCCGTCCAGCGCCAGATCGGGAAGGACGAGCGCCTCTAGCGGTGTCGTCAGCGTGTGAGGTGTATCGAGCGGCAGCCCGAGCGCATCGTTGAGAGCCGCCTTGGCGACGTCCACATCGGCGGCGCGATCGATGCGCTGTTCCGTCATGGCGGCCAGGTGAACGCGGATGGACAGCACATCGACGTCAGTGGACATGCCAGCGGTGCGGACCGTTTCGGCGCGTTTCAGGTCGGCTTCGGCGGAGCGCACGGACTGCTCGGCGGCTTTCAGGTTCTCCGCCGCCAGGACGGCGCCATAATAGGCGCGCGCCGCTTGGGAGATGACATTCATCTGTACCAGTCGCTGTTCTTCGCCGGTCATCTTCTGTGCCAGTTCGGCGGACTTCACGGCGTTCCGGGTTTGTCCGGCATCGTATATAGGCTGATCCACCGTAACCTGAGATTGAAAGTTGTTGAGGAAATCCGGCCGGTTCAAGGGGCCGATGGCGAAGTTCTCAACACCGAATTGGTGTTGTGTAAGTAGCGAACTAAAAACAAAGACCGGATTGTCGCTGCGCGCGAAGGACTCGGAGTAGTTGATTTTTGGGAGCATCCCTCCGCGGGCCTGTGCGATCCGTGCTTCGGAAGCGCGCGCGCCCGCGATGGCGCCGGTAATCGCCCTATTCTCGCGGATGGCGAGTTGGACGGCTTGGCGGAGCGACAGGGAATCCTGCGCCCACAAGGGAACGGCGAGTAGTAATACGAGAGTGGTTCGCATAGGGAAGAAATGCGGCTGAATTGCGCTTCTGTCGAGAAAGATGCCGATCTCGGCGGAGGGTGACACCCGGGTGACACCCAGACCGCGGAGTCGGCGCACGTGTCACCTTTGGGGGCGAGTTGCATCTTTGAGGTTGGAAGCTCTTATGGAAGTCACCATTCAGCACCTCGGAGATGTGAAGTTCGAAGCCCGCGCGCGCGGGCACCGCGTGATCTGCGACCAACCGCCTGACAATGGCGGATCGGACGCCGGCATGACGCCGCCGGAATTTCTGCTGGTTTCGCTGGGGACATGCGCCGGGTTCTACGCCGCGCAATATCTAAAGGTCAGGTCATTGGCGCACGAGGGCCTGGAAGTGAAAGTCAGCGCGGAAAAGGCCACGGTGCCGGCGCGGTTGGGACAGTTTCGGATCGAGGTCATCGTTCCCGGACTGGACGAGCAACATCAGGCCGGCGTGCTGCGGGCGGTAAAGGCGTGTCTGATCCACAACACACTGATCCACGCGCCGGCGATCGAAACCGTGGTGACCACACCGGTCAAGGTATGCGCCGCCTGAGAGTTTCGCCTCCGGGCCGGCCTTCGAGCCCCGCATGAGAGCGAAGGCGATTGCGGGCCGAGTCCCGGGGGAGGCCGTTTGTGCACCCGCCGCCGTCAGGCGTCCGGGACTTCGACCAACGTGATCCAGAACACCCCGGCCGGCGAGCGGCACGCCACCCGTTCAACCATGGCATTGCCGCCGCAGACGCGCAGGCTGTAGTCGCCGCCTTCCACCACCGAAGGCATGGACAGCACGACCCCGCGCGGAAGCACCGATTTCAAGTTGCCGCCGATCATATTGGCCAACTCGCCCATGGTGTCCCGCACGTCGTCGTCGACTTCGTCCGGCAGAGGAACCGCCATCAGGCGGTTGGTGAAATGGTAGGCTTGGCGGCGACCGCACTCCAACAGCACCGCTCCTCTCCAGGCCCCGGCAAGATACACCGCCCCGGTCAGCCGGTCTCTGGCGGGCTGCCACTCCTGTCCGGCCGCCTCGACTTCGACGCCGAGCATGGTCTCGAAGATATCGTGCGCGATCCGCTCCAGGTCTTCTCTGTAAGTGTCGATAGGAAATGCTTCCGGCATGGGACGCTCCACAAGTTCAGGGACAACGGTACAGAACGGTTTTGCCTACCGGCACACGCTGATAGACCTCATCCAAACCCAGGGTGGTTTCGCTGCCGCCCAACAGCAGGTAGCCGCCGCCAAAAAGGGTGCCGCGGATATCGGCCATAATCCTCTTCTTTGTTGCCGCGTCGAAGTAGATCAGAACGTTGCGGCAGAAGACCACGTCGAATGGGCCCAGGGAGCGCATGCTCTGGCGCAGGTCGAACCGCTCAAAGCGGACCATCCGGCGCACCTCTTCCTTCAATTGCCACTCCAGGCCCACCCGGGTGAAGTACTTCACCAAAAGGGACGCCGGCAGGCCGCGATTGACCTCGATCTGATGAAACCGGCCGGCGCGAGCGCGATCGAGCACCTTGGTGCTGAGGTCGGTGCCAAGAATCTGGATGTTCCAGTTCGACAGGCCCATCTCGACGAGCATCATGGCCAGGCTGTAGGCTTCCTGGCCGGTGGACGAAGCGGCCGACCAGAAACTCATGCGCCGCTGGCTCTGCCGCTGGTCCACCAGGCGCGGGATGACCTCTGTCCGCAGGGCGTCGTAATGGGGCATTTCGCGGAAGAACTGGGTTTCGTTGGTGGTCATCGAATCGACCACCTGTTGTTTCACCGCCGCGCCGCTGATTCCCCGCAGCAGCGCGCACAAATCGTTCAACGACCCCAGGCGTTCCTGGTTCACGATAGGCATCAGGCGGGCTTCGATCAGGTAGTGCTTGTCCTGATCGAGCACAATGCCCGACTCCCGGTAAACGTACTCTTGCAAGAACCGGTAATTGCCCGGGTCCAGCGCGGACGTGCCGGCCGCCGTCGGAGGAGTGTGTGTCGTGCTCATACCCATGAGACCTCAATTCCCGCCGATCTGGCGGAGGACCTCCGGCGCTACGCCATCGAGCGGAGTCACGCAGTCGGCCAGCCCAGCGCCTACCACCGCCCCAGGCATCCCCCAGACCACGCTGCTGGCCTGGTCTTGCGCAATGACATACGCTCCCAGCGCCTTCAAAGACTGGACGCCGCGCAGGCCGTCGTTTCCCATGCCGGTGAGGACGACGGCCAAGGCGGATCCTCCGAAGGTCTCCGCTACGGACCGGAACAGAACATCCACCGCGGGGCGGCAGGAGTTCTCCGGCGGCGCCTGGTCCAGACAGGCACGCACCGCCCCGCCTTCTTTTTTGATGCGCAGATGGTAGTCCCCGGCGGCGATCAGGACCTTCCCGGGTTCCACCCGGGCGCCCTGGACCGCCTCCTCAATCTTGAGCTTGGAACCGGCTTGCAGGCGCTCGGCCAGCAGCCGGGTGAACATCGGCGGCATGTGTTGGACGATCAGGATCGGCAGGGGAAAGCCGGCGCCGAAACGGGGCATGAGCTGCCCGAGCGCCGCCGGTCCGCCGGTGGACACGCCGATCGCCAGCACCTTTGGGCGCGCCGCGCGCGCCGCGGGGAGGGATCGAGCGGCCTCCGGCCGTACGACCATCGGCGGCTTGGCATCCGCCGCCAACTGGAAAAACTGCTTGATCTTGGGGATCAGATCGTCGCGCAGACGCGCGATCGAACGGTCCAGGGACCCCACGTTGGCGGCCTTGGTGACGTAGTCGTCGGCACCCAGTGCCAGCGCCTCGAATGTGGATGCGGCGCCACGCTCGGTCAAAGTGCTGAACATGATCACCCGGAGGTCCGGATACTGGCGGCGCATGCGCCGTAGCGCCTCCAGCCCGTCCATCTCCGGCATCTCCACGTCCAGCGTGACCGCGTCCGGATTTACCTGCGGGATACGCTCCAGTGCCAGAGCGCCGTTGGATGCGGTGCCCACCACCTCAATCAGCGGGTCCTCCTCCAGGGCATGGGTCACCAGCCGCCGAATCACCACCGAATCGTCGACCACCAGTACCCGGATACGGCAACCCGGCGCCAGTTGTTTTCGGGCCCTGGCTGTCATGCCGCGTGCTCCAGCAGCCCGACGAGACGGAGTTTGTCCGCAACGATCTCCTTGGTGAAGGGCTTCATGATGTACTCGTTGGCCCCCGCCTCCAGAGCCGTTACCATTTGCTCGATCTCGGTTTCGGTGGTGACCATGACCAGGACAACGGATGACATAGCCGGGTCGCAGCGCACCTGCCGGATGAAATCGAGGCCGCTGATACCTGGCATGTTCCAGTCCACCAGGATGAGCGATAGTTGATCGCCGTGAGCGGGCAGTAAGGTGAGCGCCTCGTTGCCGCTGGCCGCTTGCGAGACCTCGAAGCCGAGATCGCTCAAGATTCTGGTCAGAATCCGTCGGATCGCCCGCGAGTCGTCCACTACCATGACCTTCATAAATGCAGATTCCTTTCGTGAGTGCGCGGCGGCGCGCCAGGCCCGGACGGTCCGGCGCGCCGCAATCCGCTTCAGACTGTGAATTCGGCAACCAGGGTTTGCAGTTGCGCCGCCATTTGGCTGAGAGCCCTGGCAGCTTTCTCCGTGTCGACGGTTCCAGCCGTGGTGCTCTTGGCCGCTTCGGCCACGCCGGTGTTGTTCTTGGCGATCTCGTTGGTGCCCCTGGCCGCTTCGGCGACGTTGCGGCCGATCTCATTGGTGGTGACGGTTTGTTCCTCCACCGCCGAGGCGATGGTGTTGGAGATGTCGTTGATCTGGTTGATGACGGCGCTGATTTCGGCGATGGCCTGCACGGCGCCCTTGGTGTCGCCCTGAATGGCTTCGATCTTCTGGCCGATATCCTCGGTCGCCTTGGCGGTTTCCTTGGCCAGTTCCTTGACCTCGTTGGCCACCACGGCGAAACCCTTGCCCGCTTCGCCGGCGCGCGCCGCCTCGATGGTGGCGTTCAGCGCCAGCAGGTTGGTCTGTTGCGCAATGGAAGTGATCACCTTGATCACCTGGCCGATCTCGGTGCTGGAGTCGCCCAGCTTGGTGATGGTGTGGTTGGTGTGGTCCGCCACGCCGACGGCATTCTTAGCCACCCGGGCCGCCTCGTTGGCGCTCTTGGCGATCTCCCGGATGGAAGCCTGCATCTGCTCGCTGCCCGAGGCCACCACGGAGACATTCTTGGAGACCTGCTCACTGGCGGCCGAGACCACGTTGGCCTGGGTCGCGGTCTCCTCCGCATTGCCCGCCAACTGCTGACTGATCGCGGAGAGCTCTTCGGACGAAGCAGCTAAAGACGACGCATTTTGGGCAATCTGCTGGATGCTCTTCTGCAGGTCTTCGGCCATCCGGTTGATGTTGTTCTTGAAGGTGGCGTGCTCCCCCTTGTACTGACCGGCGACTCTCGCTGTGAGATCCTTGCGCGCAATCTTCTCGATCACCTGAGCGGACTCGTTGACCGGCTCCAGGACAGCGCTCAGCGCCTGGTTGAAGCCATCGATCACCTTACGGAAGTCGCCTTCGTGCCTGGCTGCGTCGCTGCGCACCGCCAGCTTGCCTTCCAGCATCGCCTGCGTCAGTCCCACGCCATCGCTCACCAACCGGCTGATGGAATCGATGCAGACGTTCAGGTTGTTCTTGATCTCGTTGAAATCGCCGTTATACTTGTCGGTGATCCGGGGTGGAATATCGCCCTTGGAGATCCGGTCCATGTACTCGGCGGCCACGTTCAGCGGGCCAATGACGGCGTCCAGCGTCTGGTTGACGCCTTCGACGATCTTGCGGAACTCGCCCTGATGCTTGGCGGCGTCGGCGCGGGTGGCAAGTTTGCCCTCTACCGCCGCCTTCACCAGCAGGTTGGTGTCGGTCGCCATGTTTTGCAGCGCCGTGGCGACGTTGTTCACGGCCTGCTTCATCTTCTCGTGGTCGCCCTTGTAGGTTTGCGCGATCAACTCATCGATCTTGCCCATGCTGACTTGCGCCAGGACGCGGTTGCCTTCGCCGATGGGCAGCAGTATGGCGTCCAGCATGTCATTGACGCCTTTCACGATGCCCGCGTAGGCGCCCTGGAACTGGTCGGGTTTGCCGCGTTCGGAAAGTTGGCCCTCATGCGACGCCTCGGTCAGCCGCCCAAGTTCCTTCTGCAACCCTTGCAGCACGACCGCGACCTTGTTCACGGCCTGCTTCATCTTCTCGTGGTCGCCGTTGTAGGTTTGCGCGATCAACTCGTCGATCTTGCCCGTGCTGACTTGCGCCAGGATGCGGTTGCCTTCGCCGATGGGCAGCAGGATGGCGTCCAGCATGTCGTTGATGCCCTTCACAATTCCCGCATATGCGCCCTGGAATTGATCCGGCTTGCCACGCTCGGACAACTGTCCCTGGTAGGACGCATCGGTCAGCCGCGCAAATTCCTTCTGCAACCCTTGCAGGACCGTGGCCACGTTGTTAACCGCCAGCTTCATCTTTTCGTGGTCGCCGCTATACGTCTGCGTGATCAATTCGTCGATCTTGCCCGTCGAGATCTGTGCCAGTACCCGGTTACCCTCCCCGATGGGCAGCAGAATCGCGTCAAGAGTTTTGTTGACGCCTTCGACGATCTTGCGGAAGTCGCCCTGGTGTCTGGTGCCGTCGGCACGAGTGGCGAGTTTGCCCTCCACCGCCGTACTCACCAACAGATTGGTGTCGCTCACCAATAGGCTGATGGAATCGATGCAGACGTTGAGGTTGTTCTTGATCTCGTTGAAATCGCCGTTATACTTGTCAGTGATCTTGGGTGGGATGTCACCCTTGGAGATCCGGTCCACGTACTCGGCGGCCACGTTCAGCGGGCCAATCACGGCGTCCAGCGTCTGGTTGACGCCTTCGACGATCTTGCGGAACTCGCCGCCGTGCTTGGTGGCGTCGGCGCGGGTGGCGAGTTTACCCTCCACTGCGGCCTTCACCAGCATGTCGGCGTCGCTCACCAGCCGGCTGACGGAATCGATGCAGACGTTGAGGTTGTTCTTGATCTCGTTGAAATCGCCGTTATACTTGTCAGTGATCTTGGGTGGGATGTCACCCTTGGAGATCCGGTCCACG
>Ga0182030_10015331_pt1 | contig 15029 bp, 16 predicted proteins | sample 812S3MmetaG_FD_121299 | JGI IMG/M metagenome (GOLD analysis project Ga0182030, IMG submission 121299) | Permafrost microbial communities from Stordalen Mire, Sweden - 812S3M metaG (Illumina Assembly) | ecosystem: Environmental > Terrestrial > Soil > Wetlands > Permafrost | place: Sweden... | reverse complement strand
CGGATGCACCGGATGATCCGGCCCCGCGCCGGTCGTTGCCAGGATGCGCGCCGGGCGGCGGGCGCGATGCAAACCCCAGGCGATCTGCGCGGCCCAGGCCTCCAGCGGCGCGTGGTGGCTGCATGACGCAACGAACAGAAAGCCAGCCGGCGCCACCAATGGGGCCGCCAGACGCGCCATCCGCCCATAAGCACGCAGCCCGGCATCCGCGTCCTTGCGCGAGCGAGCGAACGCCGGCGGATCGCACACGACGATGTCGAACTGCGCGCCGGTCCTGGCGAGCGTCTCCATCGTCTCGAACGCGTCGCCGCGGGTCGTGGTGATGCGCTCGCTCAGGCCGTTATGCGCGGCCGCCCGCTCGGGATGCTCCAGCGCGGGGGCACTTGAATCGACGAGCGTGACCTTGCTGGCACCGGCGGCGGCACAGCGCAGGCCGAAGGCACCGACATGGCAGAACACGTCCAGCACCCGGGCGCCCGAGGCCAGCCCGGCAACGCGGTCACGGTTTGGGCGCTGGTCGAAGAACCACCCGGTCTTCTGGCCGGACAGCGGGTCGATCGGGAATTGGACGCCCCCCTCACGTACCGCGGTGGTCGGATCGCTGCCGTGCAGAAGGGCGATCTTTTCCTCCATTCCCTCCTGGCGTCGTGCCCCGGAATCATTGCGGGCGATGATCGCGCGCGGCTCCAGCAGCGTGAGCAGCCCCGCAACGATCTCCCCGGTCAGCCGGTCCATCCCGGCGGAATTGGCCTGCAAGACCACGACGTCGTCGTAGCGGTCGATGATCAATCCGGGCAGGAAATCGGCCTCGGCATGCACCAGCCGATGATACGGCGTGTCGCAGATCCGCGCGCGCAGCGCGACCGCCGCCGCCAGCCGCGCCTGCACCCACGCGGCATCGATCGTCGCGTCCGCGTCACGATCGAGCAGCCGCGCGGCAATCAAACTGTGCGGATTGAACATGAACGTGCCGAGCCGCACCCTGTCGTCGCCCTCCAGCCGCACCAAACCACCCGGCGGAAATTGCCGGTAGTCAGGCTTCATCGCGATCTCGTTGCTGAACACCCAGGGCGCGCCGGCGCGCAGCCGCTTGCCACCGCCGGGATTGAGCCTGATCGTCGGGCGGTCGCCCGCCATGGCCAACGTCACGGCCAGCGAACCTCGGGCGGCAGACTCATCAGGATGGCGTCGACATTGCCGCCGGTCTTCAGCCCGAACAGCGTGCCACGGTCGTGGATCAGGTTGAATTCGACGTAGCGGCCGCGCCGAACCAGCTGGTGTTCGCGCTCCTCCGCCGTCCAGGACTCCGTCCTGCGGCGGCGGATGATGCGGGGATACGCATCCAGGAACGCCAGCCCGACATCGCGGGTGAAGGCAAAGTCTGCGTCGACGTCGCCAGAGACATGATGATCGAAGAAGATACCGCCGGCACCACGCGGTTCATTTCGGTGCGGCAGGAAGAAGTAGCGGTCGCACCACGCCTTGAAGTCCGGATAGTAGCGCGGGTCGTGGCGATCGCAGGCAGCCTTGAACGCTGCATGGAAGTCCGCCGCGTCCTCGATCGCCTCGGGCGCATCCAGCCGCATCGGCGTCAGGTCGCCGCCACCGCCGAACCAGCCCTTCGTCGTCACCAGCATCCGCGTATTGAAATGTGCCGCCGGCACACGTGGGCTGCGCATATGCGCGACCAGGCTGATGCCGGAGGCCCAGAAGCGCGGGTCCTGCTCGGCCCCCGGGATCTGCGCGCGGAACTCCGGGCTGAACTCACCCCAGACGGTAGAGACGTTCACGCCGACCTTCTCGAACACGCGGCCGCGCATGACGCTCGTCACTCCGCCGCCGCCTTCGGTGCCGTCGGGAGTTGGCCGAGACCACGCCGTGCGGGTGAAGCGGCCAGGCTCGGGGAGCCCGCCATCCGTAGCCCCCGCCGCCGCATCAACCTCAATGGATTCGAATGCGGCGCAGAGCCGGTCGCGCAGGCTCTCGAACCAGGCGCGGGCGGCGTCCTTCAGTTTGCTGTGCGGTGGCGCAGTAACATCGGTCATCTGCTGTTGCTTTATCCCGTCTTCGGGGCTTGTTCCATGGCGTCGGACAGGGTAGCCCGTCAGGGCGACGTGTTGCGGGGGCGAAGGGCCGCTCCTAGTATCCGCCGCGCTACAGGTTAGGTCGGCACGGGTCGCGGGGTCCATGCCGTGCTTGGGCGCGTCCGCCGCCCAGGTGTTGGTGTTCGCACGGCTTTCCGCCGCACGGGAAGCCGGACAGGGAGACTTGAGGGAAGATGGCTGATCCGTCCGCCGCAACCGCCGGCCACCATGGTCCGGCCGAGGGCGTTACCAAGCGCGATTTCCTCCAGCTCATAGCCGTTTCAGGTGCCGCGATCGGCAGCGCCGCCATCGGCTGGGCGCTGGTCGACAGTATGAATCCGTCCAAGGACGTGCTCGCGGTCTCCGCCACCGAGGTCGATCTGGCCCCGATCACCGAGGGCATGGGCATCACCGTGATGTGGCAGGGCAAGCCGATCTTCGTGCGCCACCGCACGCCGGCGGAAATCAAGTCCGCCGAGGACGTGCAGCAGTCCCAACTGATCGAGCCGGCCACCGACGCCTCCCGCGTCAAGCCCGGGCATGACCAGTGGATCGTGCTGATCGGCATCTGCACCCATCTCGGCTGCATCCCGCTCGGCAACAAGCCAACCGACCCACGCGGCGACTGGGGCGGCTGGTTCTGCCCCTGCCACGGCAGCCAGTACGACACCTCGGGCCGGGTGCGGCACGGGCCGGCACCGCTGAACCTCTATTTGCCGCCCTACGCGTTCGAAACCGACACCAAGATCAAGATCGGCTGAGGGAGCACGCACCATGGCCGGCCTGAACAAGAGTGAATTCAAGAATCCGGTGGTCAACTGGATAGATACCCGTCTGCCCGTCTTCACGATGATGCAGAAGGAATACGGCACGTTCCCGACGCCGAGGAACTTCAACTACCTGTGGAATTTCGGCGCGCTCGCCATGGTCATCATGATGATCATGATCGCCACCGGCATCTTCCTGGCGATGAACTACCAGCCGAATACCGCGCTCGCGTTCAACAGCGTGCAGCGCATCATGCGCGACGTGAACTACGGGTGGCTGATCCGCTACGTGCACCAGAACGGTGCGTCGATGTTCTTCATCGTCACCTATATTCATATCTTCCGCGGCATGTACTACGGCTCCTACAAATATCCGCGGGAGCTACTGTGGATGCTCGGCGTGGTGATCATGCTGATCATGATGGCAACCGCGTTCATGGGCTACGTGCTGCCGTGGGGCCAGATGTCCTACTGGGGCGCCACCGTCATCACCAACCTGTTCTCCGCCTTCCCGCTGGTCGGCCAGCCGATCGTCACCTGGCTGTGGGGCGGCTTCAGCGTGGACCTGCCGACCCTCAACCGCTTCTACGCGCTGCACTACCTGCTGCCGTTCGTGCTGGTGGGCGTGGTGTTCCTGCATGTCGCCGCGCTGCACATCACCGGGTCGAACAATCCACTCGGCATCGACGTGAAGACGCCACAGGACACCGTGCCGTTCCATCCGTACTACACGGTAAAGGACAGCGTCGGCGTGTGCGTGTTCCTGCTGATCTTCGCGCTGGTAGTGTTTTTTGCACCGAACTTCCTGGGTGACCCGAACAACTTCATACCGGCTAATCCGTTGCAGACCCCGTCGGATATCGTGCCGGAATGGTACTTCCTGCCGTACTACGCCATCCTGCGCTCGGTGCCCAACAAGCTCGGCGGCGTCTGCATGATGTTCGGCTCCATCCTGGTGCTGTTCGTGCTGCCCTGGCTGGACACCTCTCCGGTGCGCAGCGCGCGCTTCCGGCCGCTGTATCGCAAGCTCATCTTCGTCTGGGCGTTGGCGTTCGTGGTGCTTGGCTACTGCGGCATGAACAAGCCCGAAGGGATTTTTGTGATCCTCAGCCGGATCTGCACGCTGTACTATTTCTTCCACTTCCTGGTGCTGCTGCCGATCCTCGGGAAATTGGAACGACCGCTGCCGCTGCCAGAAAGCATCAGCCGCCCGGTGATCGGTGGGGGAGGCGGCCCAATGCCCTCGGGTGCTGTCGCCAAGCCGATGGAGAAGGCGTGATGCGCGCATTCCGCAACCTGCTCGCCGCCGCGCTGCTGAGCGTCGCGGCCCCTGCCCTGCCGGCGTTCGCGCAGGACGAGGCGCCGACCCCGCCGCCGCAGAACTGGAGCTTCGCCGGTGTGTTCGGCGGCCTCGATCTGGCCGCCGCGCAACGCGGTTTCCAGGTCTATTCCGAGGTGTGCGCGACCTGCCACTCGCTGAACCTGCTGCACTATCGCGACCTGGAAGGGCTCGGCCTGACCGACGACCAGATCAAGGCCGTCGCGGCCGCGGTCACCGTGCCGCTCGGTGTCGATGACCAGGGCAATCCGAAAACCGGCCCCGGCACGCCGGCCAGTCCGTTCCGCGCGCCGTTCGCCAACGAGCAGGCCGCCCGCGCCGCGATGAACGGTGCGCTGCCGCCCGACCTGTCGCTGATCGTCAATGCGCGCGAGGGCCACGCGAACTACGTATATGCGATTCTGACCGGCTTCCAGGACGCGCCGGCCGGTTTCAAGATGATGGGCGGGATGAACTACAACCAGTATTTCGCCGGCCATCAGATCGCCATGCCGCAGCCGCTGCATGACGGGCAGGTGACCTACGCCGACGGTTCACCGAACCGGATCGAGAACGAAGCCCACGACGTGGTGACGTTCCTGTACTGGGCCGCCAACCCCGAAGAGATCCAGCGCAAGCAGATTGGCGTTCGCGTGGTGCTGTTCCTGATCTTCATGAGCGGCATCACCTATGCCGTGAAGCGCAAGGTCTGGGCCGATATCCATTAGGATCGCACCGATCGTAGGGCGGAGGAGCGAAGCGTCATCCGCCGGCGCGGTGGCGGATGACGCTTCGCTCTTCCGCCCTACGATCCTCACCTCATGACCCAATCCCCCGTCATCGGCATCATCGGCGGCTCCGGCCTCTATGATATCGAGGGACTGGAGGACAAGGCTTGGCAACAGGTCGAGACCCCCTGGGGCATGCCGTCCGACGCGCTGCTGTTCGGGCGCCTGGGCGATGTACGCTGCGTGTTCTTGCCACGCCATGGCCGCGGCCATCCGACCTCGCCGACGCACCTGAACTACCGCGCCAACATCGCCGCGTTGAAACAGTCCGGCGTGACGGATGTGATCTCGCTGTCCGCCGTCGGCAGCCTGAAACCCGAGCTGCCACCTGGGCATTTCGTCATCGTCGACCAGTTCATCGATCGTAGTTTCGCGCGCGAGAAGAGCTTCTTCGGCGACGGCGTGGTGGCGCATGTGTCGATGGCGCATCCGGTGTGTTCGCGCCTCGGCGATGCGCTGGAGGCGGGCGCGCGTCGGCTCGGCCTGCCGGTGACGCGCGGCGGGACCTACCTCGTGATGGAAGGGCCGCAATTCTCCACCAAGGCCGAGAGCGAGCTGTATCGCAGCTGGGGCTGTTCCGTCATCGGCATGACCAACATGCCCGAGGCCAAGCTCGCCCGCGAGGCGGAGCTTTGTTACGCGACGGTGGCGATGGTCACCGACTTCGACTGCTGGCACCCCGACCACGACCACGTCACGGTGGAGATCGTGGTGCGCGTGCTGCTGAGCAACGCGGACCATGCGCGAGGGTTGGTGCAGACGGTCGTGCCGGGGCTGGGCGCGCCGCGTGGGCCGTGTCCGGCGGGATGCGACCATGCGTTGGACAACGCCATCATCACGGCCGAGCACATGCGCGATCCGGCGCTGGTGGCGAAGCTGGACTCGGTGGCGGGACGGGTGCTGCGGCGGTAGGCCGGAGGCCCGCCCGGGCGCGATTGGTATTGTAAAACGCGATACCACCGACCATCTTGTGCGGACGATGCCGCACGCAGGAGACGCGCCATGGCTGTTTCTTCCCAGCGAAAAGACCATCCGCTGTCGATGCGTCTGCCCCCTGGTGATCTGGCGGTCATCGATCGGGCCGCCGATCTGCGCGGACGCTCGCGCACCGATTTCGTGCGCGAGGTTGCAGTGCGCGCGGCGGAAGAGGTGCTGCTGGAGAACACCGTGACCCGCATGGGTCCCGAAGCGTTCGCGGCCTTCACGGCGGCCATTGCCGGCACTGGCACGCCCGTGCCGCAAATGGTGGAGCTGTTCGGTCGCAAGGCGCCCTGGGAGTAGTCGCTCCCGATGGCGCTTTCCGCGCCTGAACGTCTCGAGGCCACCCACGACCTGGATCCGTTCGTCTGCGGCAAGCCGATGCTCGATCACTGGCTGAAGACGCGCGCGCTGGCGAACCAGGCGCGCGGCTTTACCGTCGTGATCGTCGTGCACGAGGCAGACCGCGTGGTGGGTTGTTACGACCTGGCACCAACCGCGGTCGTGCCCACTGCTCTGCCGCGCGCCATCCGCACGGGACAGCCACCCAACCCGGTACCCTGCGTGCTGCTCGGCCAGCTTGCCACCGATATCGGATGGGCCGGCCGCGGGATCGGCACCGCATTGCTGCGGCACGCGCTGACACGCTGCCTGGCGGGCGCACAGCTGATTGGCGGCCGCGCTCTGGTGGTGCGGGCTATCGATGAGGACGCGGTCGCGTTCTGGGGCCGGCGAGGCTTCGTTCAATCCAAGGACGATCGGTTCACTCTGTTTCGGGCGATCGCGGATATCGAGGCGTCGCTGCGTGCGGCGGGGGGCGTGCCGGGCGACCCGTGAGTGCTGCGGCACGTCGATGATGACTGCCTGGGGTGGGGAGTGGACATGGTGGGTCGGCTTCTTCCACGGCCCTATTCCAAATCGTCTGCTTCATTCGGGACCGGTCCGCCAATCTGGGAAAGCTTTACGCCCTTCCATTTCCAATAATCCATTCCGCTTACGGCAGACCAGTCGTAGCCCATTTCGCGCACAATCTTTAACGCAGCGGCGGATGGGCTCAACTCTTCTCCGCGGAATAGCACCTTCCGCGGCTGAGCAACTGTGCAGGTAATCGTTGCATCTTTAGCGAAGGTACGCGTCTCTCCGATCGGAATATTCATGCTGGTAAAGGTTCGAACCTCGCGCTTCTTGCGAAGCTTCTCGATTTCTTGCCGCTCGCCTGCATCGATGGATTGCTCAGCATCGGTCAATTCTATCCGAGTGCCGGCAACCAGTTCGATGATGGCCTTGGCAAGGTCTGGGTCGATGGTAAAAAATTCCAGCTTCCCGCGCGCACGTTTCTCGCCGAAAACGAAGTGCAAGGTACGCTCCAGTTTCTCGCAATCCGGAACCTGCGCCGCAAAATAGCATTCGAAGGGCGTCGGGACAGACGTATTGTCGAGCTGGCGGACGCGTTCTCCAACGTCATTTTGACGCGTGAGGCCGATTTTTACGTAGCCAGGCATAGCCTCGTTTGTCAGCAGGTAAACTATTCCAGCGCTCACAGATCCGCGCCCCTTCGTTGTTCACTCAGTCCCCACGTGCACCAAGTCTACTCGCACTGTTGATTTGCGGAGCTGGAATGATCATTCCCGCGAAGATCGGCAGATACAAGGGCGGGGAGTCTCCCATGGGTCGAAAGTCGGGCAACAGCCGCACTCCTCTACAGGTCCGTATCGCAGAAACTGCGTCGTATCGCAATAATTGCACGTCGGACTCCTACCATCCCACCCACCGTGCGCCGGAAACGGCGCTCCGCCCTGCACCGAGACGCAAACCATCGGCCGCCGCCACACCTAGTACAGCGTTTCCATGGAACGACTCCTATCGCGAGGTATCCAAACTCGGCTCACTGACTCACGAACTGACCCCGATGATAGGTGCAGTTTCATGGAATCGATGTACTAGTGCGCCACCGCTTCACCAGCCTTCGGCAGCGCCAACCATTCCGCATACAACTTCCCCTGCTCGGCCTCGAAACGTTCATCCAGCGCCGACGCCCACTCAATCCGATCGACCCGGAAATGGCGGAAATCGTTACGCAGCTCGCACCACGCAGCAATCAGCGTCACATCGACATAATACGCCATCGCCACCGGCCAGATCGTCCGCTGCGTCCGCCGCCCCTCCCCATCCAGATACGCAATCCGCAGTTTCCGCGCGGCATGGATGGCACTGCGCACCTCCGCCAGATCCACCCCCTCCGACGCCGCCGCACTGCCGCTGGACACAAAGACCGGCGCATCGACCAGGTGCCCGCGCAGCGCCTCCGGCAACACCGTGGTGATCTTGGCCAGCACGCTGTCCGCGGCCGACTGAAGTTTCGGATCGCGCAACCGTCGCACCAGGCGGGCGCCGGTGATGATCGCATCGACCTCCTCGGTGGTGAACATCAGCGGCGGCAGGTCGAAGCCACGGCGCAGCACATAGCCGATGCCGGCAGCGCCCTCGATCGGCACGCGCCGCGCCTGCAATGCCGCGATGTCGCGATAGACCGTCCGAACCGTCACCTCGAGCTGTTCCGCGATCGTAGCCGCGGTCATCGGCTGCCTCGCGGTGCGCAACCGCTGGATGATGTCGAACAGGCGGTCGGCCCGGCGCATCGATTGCCCTCCGGCGGACGAATGCTCCTGACATTACGCTGTCAGGAGAGGAAGACTAGCCTCCCGGCATGTCAGCCACTCAAATCGCCATGCCGGCCACAATCGCGCGCACCGAGCGCGGCGACGCGTTGGTCCTCGCCTCCGCCCTGGCCTTCAGCTCGGCGGGGTTCTTCACCCACCTGATCCCGCAGGACGTCTGGACCGTGCTGTTCTGGCGCGGGATTTTCGGCGGGCTATTCATCGCCGGCTACATTGTCTGGCGTGAGCGCGGCGCCGCGCTCGATGCCGTTCGCTCGATTGGCGGCGTTGGCCTGTTCGCGGCCGCCTGCTCCACCATCGCGACCATCTGCTTCGTCAACGCCCTGCGGCTGACCACCGTCGCCGACGTCAACATCATCTACGCCACCTCCCCCTTCATCGCGGCCGCGCTTGCCTGGCTGTGGACCGGTGCACGGGAACGCGTGCAGACGTTGTTCGCCAGCCTGCTGGCCCTGGTCGGCGTCGCGATCATGGTCCACACGGCGCGGCTACAGGGCCACATCGCCGGTGATCTGCTCGCCCTCGCGATGACCGCGCTGATGGCCACGATGATGGTGGTCATCCGCCAGCATCAGCAGGTGTCGATGCTGCCCGCGTCGTGCCTCTCAGCATTCCTCAGCGCGCTCGCCGCATTGCCGATGGCGCACCCGGCGACCGCGTTTGGCCCTCACTTCATCTGGTTCGTGCTGTTCGGCACCACCCAGTTCGGCCTCGGCCTGCTGCTGCTGACAGTCGGCACACGGCTGATCTCCGCCACGCGCGCATCGTTGATCTACACGCTGGAGGTGCCGTTAGCGTGCATCTGGGTCTGGCTGGCCTTCGCCGAGGTGCCGTCGGGCGCGGCGTTCATCGGCGGCGCGATCGTGATGGTAGCGGTCGTGGGTGATCTGATCCTCGGACGGGCGGCAGTTAACGGCCCGGCGTAGCGCCCGAGGCCCCGTCGCGTGGGCGGTACGCCCCGGGGGCGATCGCTTAATTTCTTTCGGCCATGACCGAAGACCCACTGTCCCGTGAGATCGTGATGCAAACGTGGTTCCGCCGGGTTACGCCGTGACCCTCAGCAGGGACACCCGCGCGTGGATTTCCATGAAGTGCCTCTCAAGCAAGTTGTTGGCCACGCCAACCATCCGGCGCACGCGCCGTGAAGAGCGGACGCTTACGACAAATTGGTCAGTTGCGCTGTCCACGTCCTCCAGCGCGATCGAGCCCCATCCATCGTCCGTGCAGGCTCGCCAGAGATCCTCACCGAAATTCCGCACTTTGTGGATGAGCGCCGGCGCGTTCTGCCCACAGTCGAAGTAGACTACGATCTTCCAGGTCATTCGGTTGCCAAGTTTGCTGTAGGACAGCGCCTAACGGTTGCGGCTGCCGCTTGCGGTGCGGTATGGCGGCGGTGCCGACGACGGAGAACCGACAATGGACATTGTGGCAACGGTTGCAAGGCCGCACCGCTTCACGGTGGCGGAGTACCACCGGATGGCGGAGGTCGGAATACTCGACGAGGACTCCCGCGTCGAACTCATCAGGGGGCAAATCGTCGACATGGCACCCATCGGCGCGCCGCACCTGGGCATGGTGAACCGCCTCAACCGTCTTCTGGCCGGCGTTCTCGCCGGGCGCGGCATCCTGTCCGTGCAGAACCCCGTCCGGCTCGATGACGGCTCGGAGCCCGAACCGGACGTCGTTGTCCTAAGGCCGCGCGCCGACGATTACGCGACGGCCACGCCGTGCCCGCCGGACGTCCTGCTTCTGATCGAGGTGGCGGACACGAGCCTGGACGACGACCGCGCGATCAAGGTACCGCTTTACGCCGAGAACGGGATCACGGAGTGCTGGATCGTTAACCTGCTGGACCAGGTCATTGAGGTCTACCGCCAGCCGCGGAACGGCCGCTACGCAAATATCCGTCCAATCGGCCGGGGAGAAACCCTCGACATCGCGCTGCTGCCCGGCGTGGCGTTGCCGGTCGCTGACCTGTTCCCGCCGACCGCCTGAGTGCAGCAAGGCCGGGGCGGCCCAGCTTGCTCGGTTCAATCCATCGCGGCGTGTGATTCGCCGGGCGCGGCCGGCGCGATCTGTCGTGGCCGGCGCATCAACAACAGCAGCAACAACGCCGGCGCGGTGGTGAAGATCATCATCCGATAATCGTCCATATAGGCAATGATCTGCGCTTGCTGGTTGATGAGTTGGTCCAGCATGGCCGCGCCGTGCGGATGGGTGGCGTCCAGCATATGCTGAGCGGCACCGTGTTGCAGGGCGCGGTTGAACGGGTTGGCATAGGCGCCGATCTCGGAGTGCAACGCCTGCGTGTTGCGCGCCAGCAGCGTCGAGGTGATCGACACACCGACGGCGGCACCGATGTTGCGGAACAGGCTGAACAACGACGCCCCATCGGTGCGCAGGGCCACCGGCAAGGTGGCGAAGGCCAGCACCTGCAACGGAATGAACACCAGGCCGAGGCCGGCGCCCTGCACGACAATGACCATCGCCACCTCGCGCTCGGTGATGTCCGGCGTCCAACCGGTCATCACCCACAGCGACCAGCACAACATCAGCAGGCCCGCGCCCATCAGCAGGCGCGCATCGATCCGGTTGGAGAACCGTCCGGCGAACACCATCGCCGCCATCGTGCCGATGCCGCGCGGCGCCATGACCAGGCCCGCGGTCGCCACCGGATAGTTGGCAAGGTTCTGCAACCAGGGCGCCATCAGTGCCGAGCTCGACACCAGGATCGTGCCGACCGCGAACATCATCGCCAACCCGGTGGAGAAATTCCGGTCACGGAATATGTTGGGTCGGATGAACGGCCGCTGCGCCGTCATCAGATGCACGATGAACAGATAGGCGCCGAGGCAACCCAGCACGCACTCGACGACGATCTCGCGCGAGGTGAACCAGTCCTGGTCCTGGCCCCGGTCGAGCACCAGTTGCAGCCCGCCGATTCCCATCGACAGCACCGTGAATCCAAGCCAGCCGAACCGCATGCTGCTCTGCCCGCGCGTGCGCGGCATGAAGAACATCAAGCCAAGGACGGCCAGGATTCCGAACGGCAGGTTGATGTAGAAGACGTAACGCCAGTTGTACAACTCGGTCAGATAGCCACCCAGCGTCGGACCGAGGATCGGGCCGATCATCACGCCGATGCCCCAGATCGCCATTGCCGAGCCGCGCTTTTCCGGCGGGTAGATATCCAGCATGGTGGCCTGCGACAGCGGCACCAGTGCGGCGCCGAAACAGCCTTGCAGGACGCGGAACAGCACCATCTGCGGCAGCGACTGCGCAGCCCCGCACATCATCGACGTGATGGTGAAGCCGATCAGGCACGTGATGAAAAACCGCTTGCGGCCGAACCGTCCGGCGAACCAACCCACCGGCGCCGTCATGATCGCCGCCGCGGTGATATACGAGGTCAGCACCCAGGTGATCTCGTCGGATGATGCCGACAGGCTGCCCTGCATATAGGGCAGCGCCACGTTGGCGATCGTCTGGTCGAGCGCCTGCATCAGCGTCGCACCCATGGTGCACACGGTGATAAGCGCCCGGTGTGGGACCGGTTCGTAGCCGTCGTTCGCGGCCATGCTGGCCCCTACCCTTGGACTCAGAACAGCTCGGACAAGGTTCGGCGGTGTCCGGTGTCGATCTCGGCCTCGACGCTCATGCCAGCGCGTAGCGGCGGATCGCCATCCTTGTGCTCGACTGTGATGCGCACCGGGATGCGCTGCACCACCTTCACCCAGTTGCCCGAGGTGTTCTGCGCCGGCAGGATGGAGAACTCGGAGCCGCTGTTAGGCGCGATGCTGCCAACCGTGCCTTCCCAGACACGACCCGGATAGGTGTCAACCGTGACCGAAACCTTGTCGCCCGGCTTCACCCAGGTGAGCTCGGTTTCCTTCGGGTTGGCCTCAACCCAGACGTCCTCGGTCGAGATGATGCCGAACGCCGCAGTGGCAGCGGCCAGGTACATGCCCGGCTGCACACTATCCACCTGCGTCACGATGCCGGTGAATGGCGCATAGACCACGGTGTGATCGAGCTCCCGCTGCGCTTCCTCAACCTTGGCCTTGAGCTGCAGGTAGTCGGACATCGTATGGACATCGACGTCGGGATCACCCCCGAGGACGGCAAGCTGCCGCGCGGCTTGAACCCGCAGCGCCGCCAGGGCCTGTTGATTGGCGGCGAGCTGGAAGCGGGCGTTGTCGTAGTCGGCGCGCGTCACGCCGCCCGCTTTCACGAGGTTGGCCATGCGATCGTAATTCGCCTGGTCAGCGGCGACTTGCTGCTGCTTGGCGTCGGCGTCGCGCAGCATCCGCTGGTAGTCGAGCTTCTCGGCGTTCAGCGTCGAGACCATGCCGCGCATCGCCGCGGAGGCACCTTCAAGCGCGATCTGGAACTGGCGCGGATCCAGCCGCAGCAGCACCTGGCCCTTCTTGATGAGCTGGCCTTCCTTGACCGCCACTTGCGCCACGATCCCCGACACATCGGTGGAAATGGTCTCCTTCGCGGCGCGCACATAGGCGTCATCGATCGAGACGTAGCGCCCACCCATCATCCAGAACGTGCCGGACCCGATCGCCACGGCGACGATGCCGAGGATCATCAGGATGGGCCCCAGCGCACGACGGCTGATCCGATTGCGGACCTTTGGTGGTGCGATCGTTTCGCCGACGCGTTGGGTGCCGGCGGTCGCCGTGGCCTGGGACATCAGGCGACCTCCCGCGTATCAACCATGTTCGGGGCGTCAATCAGGGTGGGCATCGGCGGGATGGCGCCGCGCGGGTCGTGTGTGAGCGTGGTCTTCATCGTGATGAGCACTTCGGTTAGGGCCTCAAGCGTGGCGGCATCGATGCCGTCGGTCAGACGGCGCGCCATGGCGGCGCGCTGGCGATGGATCTCCCGCAGTTCCTGGATCGCGGGCGGGCACAGATGCAGGCGCCAGATGCGGCGATCCTTCGGGTCGGGGCGGCGCTCCACCATGCGGCGGACTTCCAGCCGGTCGACCAGCCGTGCGACGGAGATCGGCTCGACCTCGAGCAGTTCGGAGAGCTCTTTCTGCGACAGGCCGGGCTGGCGCTCCAGCCAGAGCAGGATGCCCCATTGCGCGCGGGTCATGCCATGCCCGCGGGCCCGCTTGTCGGCATCGACGCGCAGCAACCGGCCAAGGTCGTGCAACAGAAATAGCAGATCGCGTTGGAAATCGGTCAATCCGTACGCTCCCCCAGATCGCGACTTTGGTCGCGCTTCGCCCGACCGCGCCAATCCGGCGCGCTGGTCATGCACGACACTCGTGATCATAAGCGGCGTTATTATCACCTGTGTAGAGCTCTCCCCAAGCGGCATCGTCATGTGCGAACCGCAGGGCCGATCTGAGTTTGTCGCTGGGCCTGATCCCAAGCCGGTCGTGTGAACCCCAGCTTGCGCGACCCCGCGACGATGTGGGAATGCCGCACAGGGCGAGGGAAGCCGGGGGTCGGTGAACCTGGCGTGGCGGAGGACGATACCGCATGAGTGCGGCGAGCTTTCTCTGGGTGGCGGCGGGCGGCGCGCTGGGGAGCGTGGCGCGCTACTGGCTGGCGGCCGTCGTTGCCGCCTTGACCGGGCCCTATTTTCCGTGGGGTACGTTGCTGATCAATGTTGTGGGGTCATTCGTCATCGGCTGGTTCAGCGCCTGGACCGGCTCGAACGGCCCGGTCGATGTGCCCGCCGATATCCGGGTGTTCGTCATGGTCGGTATCTGCGGCGGGTTCACCACGTTCTCGTCCTTCAGCCTGCAAACTCTCGAACTGCTCTATGCCGGCGAAACATTGCGGGCGAGCGCCTACATTATCGGTTCGGTCCTGTTGTGCCTGCTCGGCGTGTGGGCCGGCGTCGCGCTGGGACGCGCATGACCGAGACTGCCATCCTGGCGCTGCTGACCGAACCCGCTGGGGCGAAGTCCCTGTTGGACGCGGTCGCCGCCGCCGCTCGTGCGTTGAACTCACCTCGGATCGACGCGCTGCACGTGCGGCTCGATCCCGCGAGCACCATCATGCCGAGCGAGGAGATCCTGACGCCGGAGCGGGTGCGCGTGGTCGAGGCTGCGGCGGCGGCGGAAGGGGCACAAATCCATGCGGTGTTTAGGGCATGGTGCGCGGCCGGCAACGTGGGCCATTGGGATGAGATGGTCGGCGAGCCCGCGCACGAGGTGCACCAGCGCGGCCCCGGCGCCGCGCTGATCGCGATGACACTGCCCCCGCCGCATCCACCGTCGGCAGAGCAGGCAGCGCTCGAGACCGCGTTGTTCGGTACACATCGACCGGTACTGGCGGTTCCAGCGGACTGGCAGGGCGGTTTCGGTCGGCATCTGGCCGTGGGATGGCGCGACTCGCCGGCGACGCGGCAAGCGCTCACTGCGCTACGGCCTTGGTTAGCCGCCGCGG
>Ga0182030_10015330_pt1 | contig 15029 bp, 18 predicted proteins | sample 812S3MmetaG_FD_121299 | JGI IMG/M metagenome (GOLD analysis project Ga0182030, IMG submission 121299) | Permafrost microbial communities from Stordalen Mire, Sweden - 812S3M metaG (Illumina Assembly) | ecosystem: Environmental > Terrestrial > Soil > Wetlands > Permafrost | place: Sweden... | reverse complement strand
TTTGACTTTCTTGTGACCCCATCTATTGCACTTAGGGAGCCGATCGAGATCGTGAATGCAAGCGTCAGCGAAGCACCTTACCCCGCTCAACGAGAGTTTGCCCGTGTCGTCCTCGCCAGGATTATTCGCGTGCGTCATTCTTGCGATGGTGCACCGAATTCCGCGCTGTAGACGGAGGTGAAGACCTCTTCCATTCGTCCTTCCTTGTAGAGCTCATCGAGCGAAGCCAGACCGAAGGTTTCGAGAAACTGCGGAGTCGTCCGCCAGATTCTCTCCCGCCGGGTCCCAAGCTTTGCCGATCGCGCGATCAGCTTGCGGTTGCGCAGGGTCTGGATGGTGCCCGCGCTCTCGATGCCGCGGATGGCGTTGATGTCGCCGGTCGACACGGGCTGCTTGAGCGCGACGATGGCCAGGGTCTCGAGCGCCTGCGAGGTAATGGGCTTCGCTTTTCTCTCAGGCAGCAACCGCCCAATCAACTCGGTAAACTGTGGCTTGGTCTCGATGCGCACTCCGTGCGGCCGGCGCTTGAGCTGGATGCCCCGGTCGGCGGCCAGAAGATCCGCCTCGAACTCGCGCAGCGCCTCGTCGGCCTCGTCCTCGGTGACTTCGAGGCACTCTGCCAGGGCCCGGATCGTCACCGCATGATCGGAGGCGACCAGCAGCGCCTCGATCTTCGCCTTGAGCTCCCACGTCTCGTTCACCAACTCCTCCTTTAGAGTCCCAGCTTGCCGGCCGCGGCCTGCCGGTCCTTCTGATCCTCGCGCGCGTAGCGGTGGACCATGGCGATCGACTTGTGACCGGTCTGCTTCATGATCTGGCGATCGGTTGCGCCATTGGCGCTTGCCTCGGTTACGAAACCCGCCCGGAGCGAGTGACCGCCGTAAGACTCCGGGTTGGCAAGCTTCGCGCGCCGGACTGCCCGCTTGACGATCCGCCCGATCGAGTCCTTGTCCAGTCCCGCACCGACGTTGCCGTACTGGCCGACACGGCGGAAGACCTGCCCGGTCTTCACCCCGGAGATTTTGAGCCAGTTCTCGAGCGCCATCACCGGGCAGGTCAGGTCCTGCGATCCCAGCGGGATCTCGACTTCCCTTCCCTCCCCCTCCTGGTCGGTCTTCGAGCGCGGAATCAACAGGGTGACTCCCTTGCGGTGCCAGGTGACTTCGTCGACCTTGAGCGCCGCGAGTTCCGAACGTCTCAGGCTGCCCGCGAAACCAATCAAGAGCAAAGCTTTGTCGCGGGCTGCGGCAATTGGCCCGACCAGCGATCCGATCAGTTTCACGATCCGGTCCCGGGTGAGCGGTTTTTTCCTCGTCTGGGCTACGCCGATATTCCGGCGGATGCCGTGCAGGGTGTCGGCGACCAGGCGGTGGTTCATGGTGGCCGGCGAGTCGAGCCCCTCTTCCTTGTGCGCGGCGTTGATCGAGGTCAGCCGGCGGGTGATGGTTGCCGCCTTGCGCGGTTTTTCCCCTTCTCCGGGTTTTGCCAGCGAAGTCAAATAGAGGGCGACGGTCGAGGGAGTCGCCGGCAAGGAAGATAAACCGTTCCGATCGCACCATTGGGCGAAATGGCGCCAGTCGCTGGAATAGGCCCGGCGGGTGGCCTTGGCCTTGGCCTCGTCCATGTATCGATGGGCGGCCTGGGCGGTTTCGTAGAGCGGATCGTCCGGAGGGAGCTCCGGAAGGCGGTGGGCCAGCCCTTCCCCGGCCGCAGTCAGGGACAGAGCCAGCCGAGCCGGGTCCGGGGGCAGGATCTCGGGTTCTTTTTTTTCTGGAGGCGTGTCTGGCATTGGTGGTACCATTCTCCTGGTTGAAGTTCAAAAACCTCGGCTCGTGCGCGTGGCCGAGGACCGGTCGCGGCAGAAAACCGCCCCGGCGGGCTCGCCGGCCGCCTTCCTCAGGCGGCAATGAACGCCAAAAGTCCTACGACAGACAATTCCCGAAAAAAACACCTGTTTAGCCATGATACAGCCATAACGCCTGAGAAGCATCTATTATCAGGCGTTAGAAATCTGGTTCATTGTGCGCGACCGCGCATTCACATGTAGACACCTGTTAGTATTTTTATATGCCTCACAGGCCCCGCTGGCATGCCGATCTCACCAAAATCCGGGCCGCGGTCGCTTCCCTGCCCACTCCCTTTATTGATCGCCCGGCCGTGGAACGGCTCTTCGGCCTGCGCCGCCGCCAGGCAAACTACCTGATGGCACGTCTGGCCGGCTACCGCATCGGCCCCGCCGCGGTCGTCTCCCGCGAGGCGCTGATTACTAAGCTGGACGAGCTGGGCGCAGAACATGGGACGCGCGGCCTGGCCCAGCGCAAGACGCGCGTCGTCGAGGCGCTCGACGAGCTGCGCAGCCAGGCCCGCCCCCGCAAGATCTCCTCTCCTCCGGCGCGCCGGCCGGGATCGGCCCTTCCCGAGGGGGCGCGGATCACCGTCCCTGGAGAGCTGACCCTCCTGTTCTCAACACCGGAAGATCTGCTGGGACGACTAATGGGCCTGGCCCAGTCCGCGGCTGGGGATTTCGCAGCCTTCGCCGCGGCGCTTGAGCCGGAAATCCAGCCGGGTTTGGCTCAGCAAGCGGCCGAGGAGACAAACGAGAAACAAAATGGCCGAGGAGAATAATACCCAGCTCGCCATCTCGGTTGCCCGCTACGACGGGCCCTTCGACCTGCTCGTGGCCCTGATCCGGCGCAACGAATACCCGATCGACGCACTCCCTGTTCCGGTGATTACCGGCCAGTTCCTGGCCTATGTCCGTTCGGCCACCGATCTGGACGCGGATCTGGGCGGCGAATTCGTCGAAGTGGCCTCCTGGCTGGTCCTGCTCAAATCCCGCAGCATGCTTCCCCACGGGGCCGACGACGGCCCGGCACCCCACGAGGAGCTTCGCCGGGCGGTCCTCGACCATCAGGCTCTGCGGGCTGCGAGAGAGTTTTTGGAAGGACGGACGGGACGATCACGCCCGGGGGCCGCCGGAGCCCGGCCGGGCCGCGAGGACACCGAGGTCAGTATGGAGGAGGCGCCGACGGTCCTCGACATGATCGAGGCCGCGCGTGCGGCCCTGGAGGCCGCTCGCGCTTCGAGGTCGCTTGAAGGCGCGGGGGCGGACGTCGCCACGGTCGACGAGATGATCGAGTGGATACGGTTAAGATTGGCACTGGCGCCGGCGGGCCGGGGGGTCTCGACCCGGGAATGGTTCGAGCTGCGGCCAGGTGCCGGCGCCGCGTTGCTGCTAACCCTGCTCGAGATGGCCGCCAAGGGCTCGCTCTTTCTTCATCAGGAGCGGGAGTTCGGAGCGATTCGGGCCAAGGCTCCCTCCGAAGATCCATCTCGGTCCCGCGCATCGGAAGCCGTTGGCGCCGTCTCGGCTTGAGATGGGCGGACGGTTGAGGTGGGGAGATTTCCGTCAGTTCCCTTCCCTCGATGCTGCTCGCAGAACGGATTGCCTGCCTACGGAGTTCCCGAGACCAGAAATTCTTCTCAGTTCATGGTGGCAATACTGTGCCGTTGGGCTATCGCCTCATCGCCGGAGGGGAGAGGAGCAGGGTTTTGAATGCAGGATGGCGGCAGCACTCTAGCAGCGCGCGTAGGGCCGAGTCGAATCGTTCGATTTTGACCTCAGCCTCCCGCTTGCCTATCCAATTTCAAAGACCTCTGCCCAGGCACCAGCGTCGCAACCGCCTTGCTTTCGCCCTGTAAAGAGGCGAAAAGATGGCTATGCTGGTCAGCTAAAGTGTTTATTAATAGGTAGATATGTATAGTTATAATGTGAAACAGTTGCAGCGTGTCAATGTGATAGGCTGCAACATTATCACGTTGTTAACGTGTCACAGTTTCGCAGTATACGCGTGTTACCGTGTCACGTCATACACGTCTCACGGTTGTACGTCTTCACCGCATCAACGTATCGCGCTTTTAACTTGGTAACGTTGTACTGTTTCATGGCTTCACGTTCTAACGTCGACAGCGTCTCAACGTTACACCTTGTAACCGTCTTCCTGCACCACCGTTTAACGTTGTGTAGTTTTAACCTCGTCACCGTATCACGCTTTCCGCGTTATAACGTCCTAGTGCATCACGTTTTTACGTCTTCACTGCATCAACGCCTCAACTCGTAAGCGTTTTACTCTTTTGAGTCGTCACGTTTTTACTTTGATGCCGTGGTACGTTTTTACTTTGATGGGTATGTATATTGAAGCTGGGCGGGGATCTCCGCCAGGAGCAATCATGAACATCTGCATAATCGCCCGCAAGGGAGGAGTAGGGAAGAGCACTGCCTCCCTATTGATTGCCGAAGCGCTTCGTCAAACCGGGAAACGAGTGGCCATTCATGATTGGGACGACCAAGGAACCAGCTCGCGCAGTTCAAAGATTGCGGGTAGGGAACTCGCAGAAACGAACAAGCAATACGACTTCATCCTCTATGACACCCCACCAAATCTCGACCATTTGAGCACCGCTACCGCAGTCCGACACGCTAACGTCATACTCATAATGACAACCCCAAACGCGGCCGATCTATGGGAAGCCAAAGACGCAGCCGACTTTGCCATACAAGCCAATTCAAAGGCCATTATTCGCGTCCTCGTCAACAAGGTGAAAAAGGGAACTCTCGTAGCCCGATCACTTCAGGATGCATTCAAAGTTCTTCAGATCCCGATACCAGCACTAACTAACCAGATCCAGGACCGCCAAGTCTTCGCCCATTTTCTTACCGGCGGGTGGTCCTGCCTCGACGTGCCGGCACAACTCCAAGTAGCTAACCTCGTGTCGGAGATCCTCACCCTCGGCTACCAGCCGACCACCAGCCCCCGTAAACAGAATCCGGAATTCGCAGAGGTATAACATGGCCACCGTGCGCAAATTCGACCCGCTCCAAGGACTCAAAGACCAGGTTGCAGCCGGCACCCAACCGTCGACTCCAGCGAGTATTGAACCAGCCACACCCAAATCCCAAGCCTCTGACCAACCCTCACCAACGGTTTCCTTTATACCCTCAACGCTCACAGAAACCAACACTGGTGCAACGCAGCCTCCTCCAACTCCCCAGAGAATTACAGCCCCACCTGCTCCGGCACGGCCCTCCAAGACAGCCGTAAGAGCGCGGAAGATCAACGTGTACATCGATCCTGCTGAACAAGAAAAACTCAGCGAACTCGACATCTTCCTCCGCACTCAACACGCTATCCGACCCAGCGAGAGTCACATCATGCGCGCCGCTTTGGTTCTCCTCAAGTCAAATTCCGACTTTGTGGATGTTATCAGGACCCTCCGCGCGCAAGATCCAAGACGAAACCGCTGACACGGGAAGGAAACAAAGGGGATATCAATTCTCTATCGGCCAGACTCTCGCTGATAATTCTCCGGTCCAGGATTAGGTACGCACAAACTGCCGCCTCGCCTGAGCGAAGAATGAAGGGAGGTATTTGTAACGATTTAACCCCCACTTTTACACACCTTATATACCACATTGTAGTAGTTCGATAAAAAGTACAGAACCTGCGTTGTACCGCGTATGTTTCTGATTCCACGATCCCTTTACCACGTCGTACAACTGAAGTTCGATGTGGAGCCATCACTCAATCTTCGTATATCGAACCTGCGTTGTACGTTCAATGATATTGCACTGATTCTACAGCACTTAACAAGATGCGTACAACTGGAGTTCGATGTTTTTGCCCACCGCAAGCTGCACATATCGAACCTGCGTTGTACGCAAAACCACACACTGCTGATTCTATTAATCTTAGTCAGGGTCTTAAAACTGAAGTTCGATATCAAGGACTCCTCTTCTGACGGCCTCGAACCTCCGTTGTACGTAACGCTCTATAGCTCTGATTCCATGGCACATCTCACCACCAATTATCGATTTCCACATATCATTTCTTACACTTCAATCCTCCACCTTCGACGGCAACAGAACTTTTGCCGCACTGATTCTACGAAACTCCCGAAAATGCTCCGAGGCAGACTCACTAAGAACCCCCTACAAAGCCCCGGATTCACCTCCGGAAAAACGAATCGTCGGTATATGTTGCCCCCAAACATTGGATATGTGGAAGCACCCATCATGCGTATGGCCAGACCTTCTGCCCTCGGGCTCAACATCCATCGATTATGGAAGCTCGCCGCACTCCACCGTGTGCACCTCTCAGATTTCTCTGCAAATACCATTGCCCATTTATTATCTGATAGATACGCAAGCCAATATTCAATGAGATGTACCAATTCGCCTTAAACTGACCTCGAACCTCAGTTGTACCAACCTCGAACTCGGGCTGTACCATACCTCGAACTCCGGTTGTAGAAAGCCTAGAATTCCCGTTGTACGGACTGCGAACTCTGGTTGAAAGCACCTCGAACCTCAGTTACGCTGACCTCGAACCCTTGTTGTAAAAACCTCGAACTTGAATTGTACAAAACAGAGCCTATCACTTTTATTTACATGCGGTTGCAAGACTCTATATGCTTTTACTTTGTTTTACCCTTGTCTCTATCTGTTCCTTCCTTCATCATCATCAACAGGCACAACATGTCCACGACACCACCACTTCTAACCTCCCAATCCGATATTCTCCCGTTTGCTGATGTTGATTCGATTCGTTTCGAACGGAACCTTTTGCAGATCGGCTTTTTCGCGGCTGACGAGAAGCGTAAAGGAACTCCCGCTACTAAGCGCCGCATCGAAACCACAATAAACCGCGACGGCAAACGCATCGTGGCAGCCATTGAGTTTGAAGGAACTCGAGGATTGCCTTCCACTGCTGACCGAGATAAGTTCATGGCCTTTCTGAAAATAGCCGATGAACAGCGTGCCCGTCACGGTTACATTAGCAATCCGATTCGATTTACGGCATATCGCCTGCTCAAGGAACTTGGAATTGCAACCGCGGGCTCCAATTACGAGGACATCAAAGATTGGGGCGAGCGCATGGCGGTCACCACGATCACCTCCAGGCAAGTAATCTTCTTTGCTCGTACGAAACGCTACGCAGACAAAGTTATCCATGTTTTCGACGCATTCCAGCGCGTTGGCAAGCAATCGGGTACAGGCCGTTCAGACGAATATGAAGTAACCCTCGCGAGTTGGTTGCTCGACAATCTAAATGCGACCTACGTCTACGTCGAGGACTTTGCACCTTACAAAAAACTGAGACGACCCATTGCTAAGGCAATATTTGGACTATTGCACTGGTGGTTTCAATCGAGCAATGGCCACGCCGTCGAAAAGGACTATCAGCAGCTTTGTATCCTCCTCGGAATTCAGTCCTACAGGCAGCCCTCTAGGATAAAACTCTCGATCGGTAGGGCTCTTGATGAGCTCATTTCAGTTCGCTATTTATCTCGGTGGGATGTCCAGCTAATGTCCTCCAAGATTGGCTATAAGGTCATGCTTTGGCCGGGAGAGGACATCCTCCGTAGCCTCTCCCTCGCGACGCCGAGGCTGCCGTCTACCACGCAGGAAGTGCAAGCGCTCACCAGCACTTCTACGCCAACAGCCGATGCATCCGAGGCCGACTCAGACACCAGCCTCACGATGGAGGCTCAACAGGCCCTGGACGAACTGCTGACATTCGGCATTGCTCGATCGAAGGCAGAACAACTCGTCAAGCAACACGATCCCGGCAATATTCTTGACGTGGTCGAGTATGTGTCCACTCAGGCGACGGCCGACAAGAACGGCCGCATCCAGAATCCCGCTGGATTGCTCATTTACTACCTTCGAGACGACGTTCCGATTCCAGCAAATTTCGTGACTTCCAGAAAGAGGCGTATTAGTGAGGCAGCAGTACGCAGGGACGTCGAGCAGCGACAGCACCTTGTCGATCTTGAACTCGAGTTCGATACATGGCGTGCGCAAGCAGTGGACGACGAATTAGCGGTACGTTATCCAAGTCCCGAGCTAGAGCGGAAAGTCGCCGAAGTTGTCGAGCAAAGGTCCAAGAGCGACAAGTACTTTATGCGGATTAATGCCGCGCAACGATTGGTGCTGGCGAGGCAGGTCTTGGCCAAAGAGGTTCGCGAACAAATGGCACTCCCATCCTTTGAGGACTGGTGCAAGACACACGCGCAACGCAACCTATTCGGAAAGTAGATTGCCAATTATGCAGCGGGGTTGGCTTCGTGAGGACAACGCTGCCCAATGGGGCCAGCGCCTCGAGGCCCTGCCAATGCCAACTCGAGCAGCGGGTCTCATTGGCACTGCGCCGCGCTGCAATACCGGCACGATATGAGCACTGCACACTCGACAATTTCGACTCCAGCTTTCCTGGGGCAGACCCATCACTGGCAGCCGCGCACATCCTTGCCCGCGGCTTCGCTACCAACTACCCTCTTGAATCTCTCGGCCTTTTGTTGGTGGGCTCGATCGGGCAGGGAAGACTCACCTGGCAGTTGGCGCCCTCAAGGCGGTCATAGCCGATCGCGGGGCGCAAGGCCTGTTCTGTGACTACCGCGAGTTGCTGCGCTTGATCCAGAACTCGTACAACCCGCAAGTCTCCACGACTGAGCTAGAGATCCTCAACCCAGTTGTCAACGCGGAGGTTCTTGTTCTAGACGATCTTGGCGCCATTAGACCAACCGAGTGGGTTTGGGACACAGTATCCGTCATCCTGAACTCCCGCTACAACGACAAACGCACCACAATCATCACCACAAATTACCCCGCACTTGCCCCTGGCGTCGGAGGCCTCCGCGAAGAGACCCTTGGTGATCGCGTTGGCGAACGAATGCGATCCCGCCTCATGGAGATGTGCAACCAGGTTGAAATGACCGGCAAAGACTTCCGCCAGACTGCGCTTCGAGCGCGATTGGTATCGGAGCCAATGCAGGAGGCACAAAAAGCACAACCAAGGCCCCAGCTCGCAAAGGTATCCGGGCGAAAAGTCTGAGGGAAGGGAAGTGCCTCGGCAGACGCGGCTGAGCGGCGATAGATATTCGCTCGAACGATAGCTGTGCTTCTCAACATGCGCGTATGTATCGCAGCGCTTCGGTCAAGAAGACCTTGCAGTCGAAGCGCGTGAAGGTGGGATAGATCTGGAAGAACAGCATGGACGAGAAGAGCCAGATACAAGCGCTGGACCGCAGCGCGCCGTTACTACCCATGCGTCCCGGACAGATCGAGCGCCGCACCCACGATTATGTCCGCCACGGCACCACAAGCTTATTTGCGGCACTGGATGCCAAGTCCGGCGATCTGATCGGCCAGACGCAGCGCCGGCATCGCTCGGTGGAGTTCCGCAACTTCCTCGATACGATTGAGAAAAACGTGCCGCCGGAGTTGGAAATTCACCTGATCCTGGACAACTACGGTACCCACAAGACGCAACTCATCCACGACTGGTTGGCGAAGAGGCCTCGCTTTCATCTGCACTTCACGCCTACTTCGGCCAGTTGGCTCAACCTGGTCGAACGCTGGTTCGCTCTGCTCACTGAAAAGCAGCTCCGGCGCGGCGTCCATCGCTCAACAAGGGAACTGGAATCTGCCATCCGCCACTTCATCCAGGCCCACAACCAGAATCCAAAACCCTTCATCTGGCACAAAACTGCAGACCAAATCCTCGATTCCGTCGCTCGATTTTGTACTCGAACTTTAGGGACAGGTCACTAGCGTCCCAGTCGAGTTTCGAGAAGTTTGGTCGCAAGGGCAAGCGGGAGCTGTTTCTGGACCGGATGGATCAGGTTGTTCCGTGGTCTGAATTGTTTGCGTTGGTGGAGCCTCACTATCCCAAGGCAGGCAACGGTCGACAACCGGTGGGCCTGGCGATCATGCTGCGAACTTATTTTCTTCAACAATGGTTCAACCTGTCGGATCCGGGTATGGAAGAAGCATTTTATGACTCGCCGGCGCTGCGCCGTTTTGCCGGAGTCGATTTGGGCGTGGCTGCAGCTCCGGACGAGACCACGATCCTGCGCTTCCGTCATCTGCTGGAGAAGCACGAGCTATGCGGCCAGATGCTGGTTACAGTAAATCTGTATCTGGAAAGCAAGGGCATTCGCATTAGCACAGGAACCATCGTTGATGCGACGATTCCGTCCTCGGCAAGATCCATCTTGAGCCGAAGAAGCGAATTGGCCGGGTAGTCGGTGATGCGCTCCACCTTGCCGCCTGTGCCTGCGAGGAGAACGCGCAGTTTGTCGCCCGTACCACGCGTCTGGTTCACGTGGGCGGGGGGAGAAGTCCACAGAGGTAGGCCTGCATAAATGCGTCCGGCCAGATCGATCGCCACGAAACCGCGGCCCCCTTCCGCGATACGGATGGGCGGCCCATAGGTTACATATCCCGGTTTGTCGAGAACCGGATACTGGGCGTGGAGTTCGTTGTATGTCATCGCTCCGTACGGACGAAGGTCGACCGTCGCCACTTTCGTCTGGGAAAAACCGCCCGTGCAGGCCATCGCCGCCGCGAGCGAGACGTTCAAGATCAGCGTGCATTGCCGCATTCCGGAATCCCCTTTCTATCCCTGGCGGTCAAAGTTTTTCGATGGTAAGGCCGGCCCGCTCCGCGATCATGCGGGCGACCCTTTTCGGGCGGAAGAAGGTGTAAGACGTGAAAAGCGCTTCGCTTCCGTCTCTGCCTTCGACCCAGAACTGCTGCACATTGCCGGCGCGGCGCCGCTTGACGGCTGAAATCTGATCCCAGGGAAGGAATAAGTGCGCCGGCCTATCTTTGGTTCCCAGATTGAAGTCCGCGCCTTTGCCGTCGAGAACCACCCGGTAGCCGGTCATCGTGCGGCCAAGGCGCCAGAGAGTGGGAACCGAGGCGGCCGCCGCGAGCGTGAAAATCAGGCTCCGTCCGGCGTCCATCAACCGGGCGCTGTTGTGTCGGCTTAACGGAATCATCTCGCCCAGGAACACGATCGCCATGGCCGCTGCGATCGCTGCGGCGAAGATGCTGAAGGACATCATGGTCCAGCACAGAATCTGGCTATTGCGGAGCACGATCCGCGTGGCGCGCCTGAGTCCCATTTCAGAATCAACGCCCGCTCCCTGCCCCGGGATTGGAAACTCGGTGGTGCTCATGGAGTCGTCCTCCTCCTGGATTCTCCGAAACGATGCGGAACTGATCCAACCGGATTTCGTTTGCTGTCCGGCTTGCCGGGCGCACGGGCGGTCTCCGGGGCTGCTTTGCGTTCAGGGGACTGGCGCATCCTACGCCACATGTCAGGGCCGGAAATCAGTCCCCGCCCAGTAATTGGGAACATCCACGTAGGAAAAATGGTTAGGATTCGACTTGACCAGTGCTTCGGCGGTATTGTTCCAGAACGTGCCGTGGCCGACGTTGCCATAGCCGTCGGTGACCTCAACCACCGACTGGTCGAGCAGGTAGTTGCTGACGCCCTGCGTGTTCCGGGCATGGTCGACCTGACCGGCTTCCCAGTCGGCCTGCTGCAGGTCATTGGCAGCCCCGACGGCGTTCATCCTGGCGGTGGCGTCGGCGCCAATCCGCTGAATGTTGCCTACGATGCGCGCGGTGTTGGCCTCGACCGCCGCCCGTTGAGAGGCGTCCACTTGAATCAGTTGTGCGATGTGGGGAGCAGCCTCTGCACTCGCCCGTCGCTCGACGAGCGCCTCGTCAACCTGAAAACTACCCACGATCGCTTCCCCGATGGCGTAAACCTGACTCGGAGAACCATCGGGGAAGGCGACAAAAGAGTCCAGGAAGTGGTATCCGCCATATTGGTCAGGTGCGAACGCACATAGCACCCTGTACACCGTCTTCCTGCCTTCTGCGGAGGAGGTCTCTAACAAAGCCCGAACGCAACGCTCGCCCTGGAAGTATGCGCCGTTGGGTGGGTAAACCATCTCCGCGTGATCGATCTTCACTTCGGCTGGACCGCTGCCCTGCGTTTGGCGAAATATCTTGACGAGTTCCGGAAGCGCCTTCACCAGGTCGACATTGGCTGGATAGATAACCTGGCCCTTAAGAGGCCTTCCGCCATAGCGCATCGTGTTGCGGTAGCCTGACCCGGACGGATCCAGCGCCATGAAATAGTTGTCCAGGGCAGCGGTTTCCCCGCGAGAGCCGTGGATGAGCATGCCACCGCCATAGCTCTGCGGATCCACCACCCAACCCGCGGGAATGCCGACACTGGCGGTGCTGTCTGACAATGTAACCTTGTGCAGTGCGATCGGCGCGCCCGATGCCGGGGCCAATGCGCTTCGACGTGTCGATGCGCTGGAAGCCGACGCGGTGCCGGGATGCCAGACGCTGGCCAATTGCTGAAGCATCGGGTTGACGGTGGTGCCGAATTCCGACGCCTTGTTATAGACCATGGCAGCTTCCGCCTGGTTCGGCCCCGCTACCGCGCCAATCACCAATCCCGCCAATGGCAAGTCTCCCTCAGGATGATCCGTCACCGTAAAGAAGACCCCCACGGAGTTGGTTCCACGAAACTGGAAGACCCGCCCGATTTGCGGCTTTTCGCCGCAACTGGCTTGCACCATATTCAGAAGCCTGCTCATGGCCACCGGCTGCGTTGCCGCTCCAACCGGGCCGTATACGATCTTACCGCCCTGGGGCTTGCCGCCCTGCTCGAAACGGATAACGGTCAGCCCGTTCGCCGATGGGGTCTGCGCTTTGCAGACGCAAAAAGCAAGGATGGAAAACGAGAGGATCACGGAGAATTGCCGCAGTGTACGCATGACGATCCAACCTCTTCTGAGATTGCTGTTCACAGAAGATTGCGGAAACCCAGGCCAAAATGCATCACACCATCCGCTTTTGTTAATTCGGCGTAGCGCTTTGTTGCTGACCAAAACGCTTGAAACTGACTGGTGGGGTATTTCCGCTTTACCGAGGCAAGGCCCTCTTCGAAATCCCCCCAGCGATCGATGGCCTCAGCAGCCAGTTTGTCCTTCTCTGACATAGATGTTTTCTCTGTCTTTCTCTCAATCGCCATTCCGACCAGAGCAGTGTAACAACTCGTTTTGTCGGTTCGGAGCATTCTGAGGATTTGCCGTTGCGGATAACTCCAGACCCGAAAAATGAAGCATAATTTCTGATCCCTGGTTTTGAACCGAGTGAATATCAACAGTCAGATTGCAAACCCCTGATGCTTGGATTAAGTGGCTATTTTTGAATGAGTTGAATGCCTCATCGGAGCATTAGTAACGATAAACGCCCATGTAGCCGGGAGGTACGCCTGCCCGTTGCGCAAACGAACGTGTCTGGTCAAATGGGATACGCCTTATTCATTGCGGAGAGCTTCGGCGGGTGGGACGGCGATGGCGTGGCGAGCGGGCAACACGCAGGCGAGAAGCGCGCCAAGAGCGAGGAGCGCGGCGGCTGCGAACAAACTGCCTGCGGCAAAGGCGTTTTGCATCCAGTGGGCGAGAACAGCGCCGAGAAAGCTATCCAATGTAAGACCGATGACAACGCCCGCGGCCGCGCTGACGAGCGCGATACGCGCGGCGACCCACAGGACGTGCGTGCGCGGCGCGCCGAGCGCCAGGCGGATGCCAAACTCCGTGGTGCGTTGCGCGACACTCATCCAATGGAATCGGGTGCCCACATCGACCGGAATACGCAGTTTGCTCCAGGTAGACCGATTTGACACATTCCACTAGGCTTTCCTTGGGGTCTTTTTGACCCTCGGAACCGAAGTCCGGGGTGTGGCGCGTTGATTGGCACGATGCATTACGACGCGGAAGTTAGGAAAGACCCGATCTGCGAGAACGTAGGCAGCTAGACAATGCGAAGTTCTGCCTCAGACGATAGCAGTATCATAGGGGCACCTCAAAATGAAGCACGAAAAGATCACACTACGGACCAGGCTCTTGCATGATGTCTCCAAGAAACGCATCCATCTTGGCAGAGTCGAACTTCCCATCCGACAAGAGATCGACCTCTCTCGCGTCCAGAGAAGGGATGCGAGCGAGCATTGAATTGGATTGATCCAGATCCCGCACTTTCATCGGGCTCTGCTTGTGTTGCGCATATTGCGCCAGGATCGACGAGACATAGGTTTTACCAATCCCGCCTTTCGCACCAAGAACGATATGAATGTCCTTGGCATTGATAGCGACCGTCGCGTGCTTTGCCATGCCACTCTCCTAGATCAAGTCCTTGAGGTTAGGGTGCTTGTTGATCCGCGTGTCTTTCGTGGTCGGACGAATAATGACTGCGCCCCCCGGCAATCTTTCGGCAGGGGGAAGGGAACTACAACTCACCTGTGTAGTGGGGCTTCGACGCGCTTCCGATACACCCGAGGTGCCAATCCCCGGTTCCTGCTTTCCTAATGGCCCCGCCTTCCTCGCACGCCAATACAGCCTTTGAAACGTACCGTAGGAAGGGAACTCAATCCCTTGCAAGCGCAGCTGCGTTTGAAGATCTGCAAGGCGATGACCAGCCGCACGCGCGGCTTCCAATTCCGGCAGCAAGACTCTTAGCCGAGCCAATTTCGACTTTGGCTCCATGACCTTGCTTGCGGCGAACACTTTCTTGTTCTTCTCGGTCCAATTCGCCATCATCCGTTTCCTGAACTTCCAACTGCGATAGACAGCTACTACAGTATTATTGCCCATCATACCTCAATTCAGACGCGGTTCAGAACTGATTCAGACACTTTTGCTCGTTTTTGCGCTATTCAGACCTAGTCCAGACCTGTTTCAGACACGATTCAGACATCCGATGACTTGAGAAACGTCAGAAACGCACCAACAACGCCGGATAGAAATATAAAGAAGATGGTGCCTTTTCTGGTTATTGTCTGCCTAACTTGCTGATACTACGTCGCAAGTTTGTCCGACAATAATAGCGTTGTTGGTGCTTTGATGGTGTCCGGACAAAATAACTATGGGATACAGCTACTACTGTACAGTTTTGCGGTATCATAGCGGCAATATGGCTGGAAGACGTCCCACAGGCCGCAAAAAAAAGCTCTCGTTCCGAGCCGATCCAGCGAACGAGGAATACATCACCACGCAAGCGAAGGCGGCAAAACACGGGAGCATCACGAATTATCTGAATTGGCTCATAGCCCAGGATCGAGGCGGAAGAGACGAGGGCCTCCTAGCCCTTGAAG
>Ga0182030_10015328_pt1 | contig 15030 bp, 7 predicted proteins | sample 812S3MmetaG_FD_121299 | JGI IMG/M metagenome (GOLD analysis project Ga0182030, IMG submission 121299) | Permafrost microbial communities from Stordalen Mire, Sweden - 812S3M metaG (Illumina Assembly) | ecosystem: Environmental > Terrestrial > Soil > Wetlands > Permafrost | place: Sweden... | reverse complement strand
CGACATCGGCGAGAAGACCATGGCCATCCGCCACGATTGGGGCCGCACCCTCACCGAACTGGCCGACGAGAATTACCTGAAGCCGCTCACCGAATGGGCCCACCAGCACAGCACGCTTTTCCGTTCGCAGAGCTACGGCACGCCGCCGGTGAATCTTTCGAGCAACGCCCTGGTCGACCTGCCTGAAGGTGAAGGCAGCCAGTGGCGCCGATTCTCCACCACCCGCTGGGCTTCGTCGGCAGGCCATCTCTACGGCCGTCCGGTGATCTCGTCGGAGACGTGGACGTGGCTGCATTCGCCCGTGTTCCGCGCCACGCCGCTCGATATGAAGGCCGAGGCCGACATTCATTTTCTCCAGGGTGTGAACCAACTCGTCGGTCACGGCTGGCCGTACTCGCCGCCATCGGCGGGAGAGCCCGGATGGCGATTCTACGCCGCCGCGGTCTTCAATCGGCACAATCCCTGGTGGCTGGCGATGCCCGACATCGCACTCTACTTGCAGCGTGTCAGCTTCCTATTGCGCCAAGGACAGCCCGTCAACGATGTGGCGGTCTACATCCCCACCGACGACGCGTACGCCGCCTTCACGCCCGGCAACGTCTCCGTAAATAAGACCGTCGACCAGCTTCTCGGCGCCGATCTCGTACCCAAGATTCTCGATGCCGGATACAACTTCGACTTCATCGACGACGGCGCCATCGCGCACGGCGGTGTTTCGTACCCCATCCTGATTCTCCCGGCCATCGAACGCATTCCACTGGCGACTTACCGCAAGCTCGAAGAGTACGTGCGCAAGGGCGGAGTCTTGATCGCTACCAGGCATGCGCCGACGACGGCGCCAGGCCTGATGGAGGAGTCCGACACGCCCAAGATTGCCGAGCTCTCGCGTCAATTGTTCTCCCACGGCGGCGTAGTTATCGACCTCGCGGCGTTGCCGGCGGAACTCCATAAAGCTCTTGCGGCAGACGTGGCTACCGCGCCCGAGATCGGCTTCGTCCATCGCAAGCTGGATGTCGCGGATATTTATTTCCTGGTGAATACCAGCAATCACGCTGTCCATGCGAAGGCCGCATATCGTGCGCAGGGCAACGCGGAAGTTTGGGATCCGCTCCGCGGCACGACAACGGGCGCAAGCGGCGATCTGGACCTCGCACCGTACGAATCCCGTGTGCTGGTCTTCTCGAAGGACGCCGAGCCCGTACGTCCCACGGCGGCCGATCCCGTCCCGGCGCCAATCGCTCTGGACGACAAGTGGACGATCGGTTTCGCGGACGAATCGTCGTTCCCCACCACGCTGCATTCATGGACCGACGATGAGGAGCGCAAGTATTTCTCCGGCCAAGCCACCTACGAAACCACCGTCACCGTGCCGCGCACATTCGCCACAACCAAGCGCCCGGTCTATCTCGATTTCGGACAAGGCACACCCGTCGCCACCGCCGAGCACAATGCCGGATCCGGCATGCGCGCCATGCTGGAGGGCCCGGTGCGGGAAGCGGCCGTCGTCTACATCAACGGCAAGCGCGCCGGCTCGGTGTGGTGCGCGCCGTACCAGGTGGACGTCTCCGGCCTGTTGCAAACCGGCGAGAACCGCATACGCATCGTGGTCGCCAACCTCGCCATCAACCAACTCGCCAAGGGCCCGCTGCCCGATTACAAGGCGCTCAACGCCAAGTACGGCGAGCGTTTCCAACCGCAGGACATGACGCACCTGGAGCCGCAGCCATCGGGCATACTGCGGCCCGTTCGCCTAATCGCCCGCTAGCGAGATCACTCGCAGCGCAACGACACTAAAGGATCGACCTTGGCCGCTCTCCTCGCCGGTATCGCACACGCCAGTACGCCGACTGCCGTCAGGACCACCACAACGGTCCCGAGAGTCCAGGGATCGGTGGCGCGGACACCCCAAAGCTCCGAGGAGATCCAGCGCGCCAAGGCGAGGCTGCCCGCCAATCCCAGCACGACCCCGCAAGCCACCACTCGAATGCCGCTGCGCAGGACCATTCCCGTGATCTCTTGCGGCCGGGCACCCAGCGCGATGCGAATGCCGAACTCGTGAGTCCTCTCGCCGACCGCGTAGGAGAGTACCCCGTAGATTCCGACGCTGCCCAGCAGCAGCGCCAGTCCCGCGAAGGCTCCGATCAGAATGGCGTTGACGCGGCGCGGCGCGTCTGACTCCGACCGCAGGTCTTCAAAACTGGCAACGTCGTACATCGCTTGAGCGGGATCGAGTGCGGCGGCCACGCGGCGTACCGCCGGTACGATACTCATCGGTGGGACGGAAGTCCGCACCACCAGACTGAAGAATTCCACGCCCGCCCGTGAGACCTGCCGTTGCGCCGGCTGCAGATACGGAAGATAGATCATCGGACCCGGTGCGGATTCCGGTTCGGTGCGGACGTCCCCCACCACACCGACCACAGTAAGCCAGTCGGTGTCCTTCTCGGGATTCTGGATGCGCCGGCCGAGATCGCCGCCGGCCGAAAGGAATTTCCGGGCGAAGGTCTGGCTGACTACCACTACGGAGGGGGCGTCTTCCCGGTCCTGGCTGGTGAAGACGCGGCCGCGAAGCAGCGGAATCCCCATGGTGCGGAAGAAGTCGCTGCTTACGATCGCTCCTCTTGCGTCGGGCACATGTTCGCCGCCATCGATCACGAGATCCTGGTATCCCAACGACCCCATTGAAAGCGGCAACGCGCTTCCGCCCGCCGCTGACACCACTCCTGGCACTTTCTGTAGATCCCCCAGAAGGCGTTCAAGATAGCGCGCCCGTTCCATCGGCGTGGGGTAGCGGGCGTTGGTCAAGCTCACGTCGAATGTCAACAGTTGCCGCGGATTCACTCCCAGATCGATTCCGCGGACTTGCAGGAAGCTCCTCAGAAACAGACCCGCTCCGGCCAGAAGCATCATCGCCAGCGCAATCTCCGCGACCGCCAGGGCCCCGCGGAAACTACCCTTCCAGCGGCTCCCCGAAACGCCGCGACCCGCCTCCTTGAGCGATTCCATCAGGTGAACGCGCGATGCCGCCATCGCGGGCGCCAGGCCGAAAGCGATACCCGTCACCACCGCAATCGCCAGCGTGAACGCAAAGACCCGGTAGTCCAGGCCGATGGGCTGAAGCGCGGGCATCTTTGGCGCGATCACCAGCAGCACCAGCCCTTTGGTCCAGTGTGCTGCCGCCAAACCTAGCGCCGCACCACCCAGGCTCAATAGCACGCTCTCGGTCAGGAGTTGTCGCACGATGCGACCGCTGCCCGCTCCCAAAGCTCGCCGGACCGCCATTTCCCGGGACCGCGCGGCAGACCGTCCGAGCAGCAGGTTGGCCACATTCACGCACGCGATGAGGAGCAGAAATCCCACCGCGCCAAGAAACATCACCAACGACCGTCTCAGGCCGGACGCCACCTGTTCCTGCCACGGAACCGCTTCAGTCGATTTCCACCGCACACCCTTGCGTACCGCGTTCTGCATCAGCGCGGTGAGGTCGGCCTGCACGGCGTCCATGCCGACGCCGGGCCGCATCCGGCCTACCACGTGGATAATGGGGTCGCGCGCCTTTCCATTCTCACTGATTGCGAATGGTACCCACACATCGTATGGGAACGAGCCGTAGCGGTCGGGAATGAGAAACGACGGCGGTAGCACTCCCACCACGGTGTACACGCGGTCGCCCAATGTCACGGTTTTGCCGACCACGGAAGGATCGCCGGCAAAATGGCTCTGCCAGAACGCGTGGGTCAGGAGCGCTACCTCCGGCCCGCCCGGCCGGTCTTCTTCGGGACGGAACGTTCTCCCCAGAACGGGATGCACGTCCAGCATGGGAAAGAGTGAAGCAGTGGCGAAGCCGCCGTGCACCCGCTCCGCGCCGTCGCGCCCGGCCAGATTCGCCTCGAAAGACCTATATCCCGCGATGTGGCTGAGTGTCCGATTGTACTTCCGCCATGCCGGATAGTCCTGCGTGAACCCGCTGAAACGTTCGGAACGTCCGAATTTTGCCGAGATAAAGACCAGTCGCCCGGGGTCCGAATATGGCAGAGGCCGCAGCAGCACGCCGTTGACGATCGTGAAGATTGCCGTAGTCGCGCCGATGCCCAGGGCGAGCGTGAACAATACCGTGGCCGTCAGCCCAGGTGTACGCCGCATGGTGCGAAACGCGTAGATAGCATCGCGAATCGTGATCTCCAGCCACGGATGGCCGTGGCGCTCGCGCAGGTTTTCCTTGGTGGCATCGACGCCGCCCATTCGCAGCAGCGCTTCCCTCCGAGCCTCCGCCGGATCCAGCCCGCGGCGGATGCCGTCGTCGATATCCAGTTGGAGGTTGGTCTCCAACTCCTCGGCCATCCGGATTTCCCACGGGCGGCGCGCGAAAACTCCCCACAGTCTGACCCACCACGCGCGAAAGCCTCTCATGAGACCTCCTTCGCCGGCGCCAGGAACCGGCCCATGATGGACGCCGTGCGGTCCCATTCGCGCGCCGCCTGTTGCACGCGCTTGCGCCCGGCCCGCGTCAACCGGTAGAACCGCGCCTTGCGATTGTTCTCGGAAAGACCCCATTCCGAGACGATGTAACCCTCCTGTTCCAGGCGTAGCAGCGCCGGATAAAGGGTGCCGTAGTTGACGATCAGAAGGTCGCCGCTGGTCTGCTCGATTCGCCGGGCTATGCCATACCGTGGAGCGGTCCCAACGTTTCCAGTGTCTTGAGCACCATGAGCGCCAGGGTGCCCTGCCAGACTTCTACAGTTTCGGACATCGGACTCCTATTGCTTCCCCATACTAACGCCGTTCCTATGGGATTGCAATAGGGGCGGGGCTGCTCTGCCGCCGATGCCCGCGCAGGCTCACGTGGCGCAGGCACTCCTGCCTGCCGGCGCCGACACTCTTGCCGGCGCGGGCGAGCGATGCTCGCCTCTGGACTCACTCCGCCCGCAGCGCGCTCATGGGATCGATCTCCGTCGCCCGCCGCGCCGGCAGATAGCAGGCCAGCATCGCGAAACTGACCAGCACCAGGGGAGCAATGAACAGTACCAGTGGATCGTCAGAATGATCGGCAAAACTCTTCACCATGATGGGAGTGTATGCGGCAAATCCCCGCATCGCGAAGTACGTGCCACCCAGACCGAGCACCGCGCCCGCCGCCACCAGTGCCATCCCTTCCTTCAATACCAACCCCTGCACCTGGCTGGCACGTGCGCCAAGCGCCATGCGGATGCCGATCTCTTTTCGCCGCCGCGCCACCGCGTAACCCGTTACACCCCCTAGTCCAATGCAAGCCAGCAGCAGCGCGAACAGGCCCAGCACCTCATAAATGGCGGCATCCCACTCGACAAATGAATTCAACCGGCCGAGGTCGTCGCGCGTCGACCGCACATTGAAAATCGTGAGATCCGGATGATATGCAACCAAATGGCTGCATATCGCCGCCAGCGTCTCCGGGCCCTTCGTGCCGCGCACCAAAACGGTGATCCGTTCCGCCGGATTGGCGCGAAAATGCGCGGCCGTCAAAGGCACGAACAGCGTGGCTACGGGCTTCGTCAAGAGAAATCCGGATTGCACGTCGCGCGTCAGGCCAACCACCGTGTAGTTCTCTTTTCCCTCCCGTATGCGGCGGCCAATGGGTTGATCGCCGCCGAACAACTCCCGCGCGGCCGTCTGATTGACGATAGCGGGAATCGGGTCGTCCTGCTGCAGGTCTCTTCGGCCGAACTCGCGGCCACCCACCAGCGGTACGCCCACCGTCGCGAGATAGTTCGCCCCGATGCGCGCCCGAAAAACGGAGTGCAGTACTTGCACGCTCTGTTCTTCGTTGGCCGGTGCCGATACCTGCGTGTTGGGGTAGTCGGCCGACAGGCTGGCGAAGGGCACATTTCCGCTAAAGGACACGCCGCGCACTCCGTTGACGCGCGATAGCTCGTCCGGCAACCCGGCGAAAAGCGCCGCCGCATCCGCCGGAGAATAGCCGTCGCGCACCGGATCGAGCGCAATCAGGTTGAGGTTGGCCGTCTCAAAACCAGGATCGAGACGCGAATTACTCAGGAAGAGGCGCACGATATACCAGGTGACCAGCAGAAGCATTAGCGATGCCGCCATCTGGCACACCACGAAAACATTGCGCAGTCCGAATCGCCGATAGCCGCGCAGGGGAGCTTGCGCGCCCTCCTTCATCGTGATGCCGATATCGACGCGTGCAGAAGCCAGGGCCGGCGCCAGGCCGAAACCGATACCCGCCGCCAGCGCAATCCCCAGCGTGACTGCCAGCACGCCGAGATCGAGCTGGCAATGGTATTCCATGGGCATGGGCGAAGGCATCGGCAGAGACGCGATGGCGTTGGTAAACACGTAGGCCAGCGCGATGCCGACGAGCCCGCCAGCCAGCGAGAGAAACAGGCTCTCGGTCAAAAACTGGCGGATCAGGCGCGCCCGGCTGGCGCCTACCGAAAGGCGAACCGCGATCTCCCGCCTTCGGGCGCTGCCCCTGGCCAGCAGCAGGTTCGCCAGATTGGCGCACACCAAGGTGAGCACCAGCGCCCACAGAGCGATATTGAAGGTGTCCACGAAAGCGTGCTGTTCCGGCGTCATCCACATGATCGTCCCGCCGGGCATGAGGCGCACCTTGCCCTTGCGGTCGCGGTCGGACTCGAGTCCGTTTTCCCGATCGAGAATGCGGGCTGTGGCCGTCAGGCTGGCTTCCGCCGCGGGGATGGTCACACCGCGCGCCAGCCGCAGAACCGCCCGAAAGATCGCACGATCCGCATGGTGAAGCGGATCGCCGATGAGTTCGGGCGCCAAGGACTCCGCGCAGGTCACGGGCACAAACAGGTCGGCGGGATTGATCGGCCAGAACCCCAGGAAGTCCTTCGGGCCGATTCCCACGATGGTCGCCATTCGGCCATTCACGCGCAGGGTGCTTCCCACCGCGTGCGGGTCCGCGCCCAGATGTGCGCGCCAGAAGCGGTCGCTCACCACCACCACGGGAGGGCCATCGGGCTTCTCCGTTTGCGGATCGAAAAGCCGGCCGGCCGCGGGAGTCACTCCCAACGCGGAGAAGTAATCGGGCGAGACGAGATGGCCCCAGAATCGCTCCGCCTTAGCGCTCTTGTCCGCCGTGAATGCCACCGCGAATGGCACCGGTCCGATATAAGCCGCGGCCGATTCCACCACTTGATGCTGGTCGCGAAAACGCTCGAAATACGGGTAGGAGAGCGAGTCTGGAGTCACCAAAGCCGCGGGATCGCGAATGCCGGGAGGCGGTCCGGCAATCGAGCGGCATTCGCTGAAGACCGCACTGCACATGCCGATCCCAATGCCGACGGAAAGCACCGCCACGGCAGTGAAACCCGGCGACTTCGCCAGCATCCGCAAGGCATATACCACGTCCTGGCGAATCTCGGATAGATACGTCGCGGGCAAGCGGATCGCGATGTCGGCGAGAAGCTTCACGAGTCCCGTCACACCGTATCGCCGCCACACTTCCGGAATGGCGTCTTCGCCCATCCGGTCGAGATCGTCACCGAACCGCATGCGGAATTCATGCGGATACGCGCTCGCCAAGCGGCGATCGAGGGCGAGCCACCGGCTCAGCGAAGGCTCGCCAGGATCCTTGTCCATCATCACTCATATATATATGACTTAATATAGAGAGTGTCAAGGCCCTGCGAGCGGGCAGTCACTTCATCCGGATCATCACCGTCCCATGCGATGGCACCGGCGCCGCAAAGCTGCCTTTGGACGTTCCCAGATCTTTGTGCTGCCACAGATCGCGGACCGCCAGACTCTTGTCGGCGGGCAGTCCCGCGTCAGTCCAGCTCAGCGTGATCGTCTGCTCCGCTTTGCCGCGATTGACCATCGCCACTGCCACACCGCCATCCTGCAGCGGTTTCACGAAAATGTCCTGATCTTTTTCGTGCCGTACGCGTTTCCCTTGCTTGCCCAGCGGATCCTGGTCCACCGCGATCACTTCCTTATTCATGAGGATCTCGCCGATTTCCGGCTTCATGGCGCCCAGATCGTTGCCCGCCATCAGCGGAGCCGCCAGCATCGCCCACAGGCTGAAATGCGAACGATACTCGGTGGTCGTCATGCCGCCGTTGCCCACTTCCAGCATGTCGGGGTCATTCCAATGGCCGGGCCCGGCGAACTCGGCAAGGTCCACATTCATGTCGACGATGGTGATCGCGCCGGCGCCGTATTCCTTCCCTTTGCCTTCCCATTGATCCAGGATGTCGGTGGTGGTGCGCCAAAGATTTCCCACGCTCGCCGCCCATGTCCACGGCTTGGCGGTGCCCCACTCGCACATGCTGAAGACGATCGGCCGGCCGGTTTTCAAAAGCGCGTCGCGCATGGTGGTGTACGCCGCTTCGGCGTTCTCCTTGCCGGTGTTGCACCAGTCGTATTTCAGGTAGTCGACGCCCCACTTGGCGTAGGTGCGCGCATCCTGGAACTCGTAGCCGCGGCTGCCAGGGCGGCCGCCGCACGTCTTCGTCCCGGCATCCGAGTAGATGCCGAACTTCAGTCCGAGCCCGTGCACGTAGTCGGCAACTGCCTTGATACCGCCGGGGAATTTCTGCGGGTCGGCGACGATATTGCCATCGTCATCGCGCGACACCTGCCAGCAATCGTCAATCACGATGTACAGGTAGCCCGCGTCTTTCATGCCGCTTTTCACCATGGCATCAGCGGCCTTCTTCACGGAATCTTCGGCCACGTTGCAGCCGATCTTATTCCAACTATTCCAACCCATCGGCGGGGTTTTTGCCAGTCCGTTGTCCAAAGCCGGCAGGCTGCCGGCTAACAGGGCCATGCCGGCAGCTACGAGAAGAGACTTTCGCACCATTTCACCTCAAATGCATTATCTCTCCCCGCATTGAAGAACGCTTGCCTCTGACTTGTCGTCCGCAATTCCTCCGTCTGTCCGCTATCGCCGGAGGTGCGCCCATGGAGTGCGCCTCCCAGCGTGGCAAGCGCGATGGTGTTGCTCAGGCGTTGTCGGCGCGCGCCGGCCGGCCCACTCTCGGGCGGATAGCCGTAACAAGGGGTCTCAAAGCCTGAGGAACGCTGCCACCGCGCGCGCGACGACCGTCTCTTCGTCGGCCGGCAGTACCAATACGGTCACCGCAGCGCCATCCCGCGAGATCCGGCCTTCCCCGCGGAGCCCCGCATTGCGCCCGGCATCCAGCTCGATGCCGAAACCTGCCAGCCCCGCACACACCGCTGTCCGAATGCCGGCGCTATTCTCGCCGATCCCACCGGAGAATGTCAGCACATCGAGCCCGCCCAGTTCCACCAGGAACGCACCGAGGTAATGCCGCACCGATCGCACGAAAACGTCGAGCGCTAAGCGCGCCCGCGCATCGCCCCGCGCCGCAGCTTCCGACAGATCGCGGACGTCGCCCGACCCTCCCGCGATCCCGGCCAGCCCCGCTTCGCACGCCAGCGTCCGCGCCATCTCGGCGACCGTGAGCCCGTGCTTCTCCATCACGTACAGTGCGGCGAACACGTCGAAGTCGCCCACGCGATTATTCTGCGGAAGGCCCGACTGCGGCGAGATTCCAAAGCTCGTGTCCACCGCCACTCCACCGCGCACCGCCGCCAGGCTGGAACTGCCGCCCAAGTGGCACGAGATGTGCCGCAGATCTCCGCCGCCGCATAGTTGCCGCGCACGCTCGCTGGCCGCGCGATGGCTGGCGCCGTGAAACCCGTATCGCCGCACGCCATCCACTTCCTTCCATCGATAAGGCACCGCGTACGTCACCGTGGCCTCATCCAGCGCGTCAAAGAACGCCGTCTCGAAGAGCGCTACCAGCGGCACTTCCGGCATCCCATGGTGGAAGGCCCGCATCGCCGCGATGTACGGCGGGTTGTGAGCCGGCGCCAGAAACGAAAACTCCTCCATCGCCGCCAGCACCTCATCGTCGATCAACCGCGTCCCGCTCACCGGGCCGGCGTGCACTGCCTTGAACCCGATACCCGCGAGTTCGCTCACGCTCCCCAATGCCTTTCCCGCGCCGGCAATCGACTCCATGCACACGGCCAGCGCCGCCTCATAATTCGGACACGCCCCACCAGCCTGCCCGATGCGTTCGATCCGCCCCTGCGCCAGCACCGTGGGTCCGCTCATATCGAAGAGTCGGTACTTGAAGGAGGTGCTGCCAATGTTGGCGATAAGAATGCGTTGTGAGTCCACCCTGGTATTTTCGCACCGGCGCAGGCTGTTAGCCTTAGCCGGATTGCCGTCCGGGGCTGGCAAGATCACCACAGAGACACAGAGACACAGAGAAAACCTCAAGAGAGAGTTTACCGGGCAAGGGCAAGCTGCGTGTCTTCCCGTAATTTTGAGCTCACAGAGGTTGCAGAGGCCACAGCGAAAAGCTCGCAGGGCGTAGCTCTTCTCGCGAGCGATTGGCGGTCAGCTCGCCCCACAAGGCGGCCAAAGCCAAGCCAAAAGCCAAAAGCCGATCGGCGATCCAGCTGACAGTTCTCCAGAAACTTCAGGCCTCAGTTCTTTTCTCTGTGGGCTCCCCCACCTCTGTGAGCTCAGAATTACAGGAAGACAAGCAGCCCTCTGTTGCCCGGCAAAGTCTCTTTTGGGGTTTTCTCTGTGTCTCCGTGGCTCCTAAGAAACAAAATCTATGGTTATTGGAAACAAAGGACTTGGCCTACCCCAACACCGAAGCAAAGAATCGCCCGGCGCAGCCGAGTTTCTTCCCTCACCAGACTGGGCGCGCCCAGTCAGTTGCTCCGTGGTGAAATATCTTGCCGAAGAGGCTCCGACTTCTTCGACCCGAGTATCGCGCTGCGACCAAGCTGAGAGCTGACAGCCGATAGCCGCGGCGTCGCCGCGTTACCATAACTTCTTGGGCCGCATTCGCATCCTCCCCGACCAGGTCGCCAATAAAATCGCCGCCGGTGAAGTGGTCGAACGCCCCGCTTCCGTCGTCAAGGAACTCCTCGAGAATTCGCTCGACGCCGGCGCCACCACTGTCCGCGTGGAAGTCGAATCGGGCGGCCGCCGCCTCATCCGCATCGTCGACGATGGCTGCGGCATGCTGCGCGACGATGCGCTGCTCGCCTTCGAACGCCACGCCACCAGCAAGCTGCGCGACGTGAAAGATCTGCTCTCCATCTCCACTCTTGGGTTTCGTGGTGAAGCGCTCCCCTCCATCGCCTCCGTCTCGCGACTGCTGCTGGAAACGCGCGCTGCCGAGGAGACCACCGGCACGCGCATCGAAATCGCCGGCGGCAAGATGCTGCGATGCGAAGAGGCGGCGCTCGGCGGAGGCACCGTCATCACCGTTCGCGATCTCTTTTACAACGTCCCCGCGCGCCGTAAATTCCTGCGCACCGAGCCCACCGAACTGGCGCATATCGCTTCGCTCGTCACGCATTACAGTCTGGCGCATCCCGAAAAGACCTTCGTCCTAACCAGCGGGCCCACCGAACTCCTGCACGTCACCCCCGTGGGCAGCATGAAGGAGCGCGTCTACCAGGTCTTCGGCAGCCAGGTGCTAGACGAACTCGTGGAAATCGGCACGCGCGAAAGGGAAATGTTCATTCCTCCGCCCAACGTACCCGCCTCCGAGGCCATCGCCGAGTATCGCCGCGAGTCCACCGCCGACGACGACCCGCCCACGCGCCTCTTCCGGCTCTCCGGCTTTTTCTCCCGCCCGCAGGTGCAAAAGGGCAATCGCAATTCCATCTACATCTTCGTCAACGGCCGCCTCATTCGTGACCGCCTGCTGCTGCACGCCATCTCCTCGGCGTATCACAACCTGATGCCAGCGTCGTCGTACCCGTTCGCGCTCCTCTTCCTGCAGTGCGACGCCGAAGAGGTCGACGTCAACGTGCACCCGTCGAAAACTGAAGTCCGTTTCCGCCACGGCAGCTTCATCCACGACTTCGTCCGCGACACCCTCCGCGAGCGCCTTATGGAATCGCGCCCCGCGCCGGCATTCTCGCCGCGCACGGTGGAGCCCGCGCAACAAGCCGCCCGTCTGCCCTATTCCGAATTCAGCCAGATGCTGGAAGACGCCGCGCCCACGGCGCCGAGTATGATCGAGCCAGCCCCGGCCACCCAGCCCGCCGACCCGGAGTTGCCCGCGTTCACTCTCCGTCCCACTGCCGGACCGGCGCCGCGCCTCGACTTCAGCGCGCCGCCCCTCGAGATCACGCCCGGACCGCCGCCATCCGGCAAACTCTCGCGCCGGCTCGACGCCCACGGCGAATTCCCGCCGGACGCGATCCCCGCGCCGGAAGCATCGCTCTCCTCGCTGTCCGATCTCCGCCCGCTCGGCCAGATCCACGAGAGCTTCATCATCGCCGTCGGCCGCGATGGACTTTGGATTATCGACCAGCACGTCGCGCACGAGCGCATTCTCTTCGAGCAGGTGATGAAACAGCGCGCCGCCGGCCGCGTGGAGATGCAGCGCTTGCTGATGCCGCTGATTTTGCAACTCACGCCGGAACAGCAGATCGATTACGCGCGCATCGCCGATGAGTTGAACGCGTCCGGCTTCGAAACCGAGCCCTTCGGCAATCGCACCATCGCCGTCAAAGCGGCGCCCGCTCATCTAAGCGCGGCCGAACTGGATAAAATTCTCTACGAAATTTTGGAAATTGCGGAGACCGAACTGCGTGGAGCCTCGCTCGACGAGTTGCGCCGCAATATCTGCGCGTCCATCGCCTGTCGCGCCGCCATCAAGATCAACATGCGGCTCGATACCGCCAAAATGGAATGGCTCCTGCGCGCGCTGGCCGCCACCGATTGCCCCATGAGTTGCCCCCACGGCCGCCCCATCGCGATGCACTACTCCACGCGCGATATCTTGAAGGGCTTCCATCGCATCTAGAGTTGTGGGGCAGACTTCAGTCTGCGGAGGGCTTCAGCCCGACTTTCTTTGGCTTTGTGTACCGCCAGTAGGCGAGTGAAGCCCGACCCGAGAAATTCGCCGCGTGTCGAAAACGGCGGCCTGAAAGGCCGCCTGCAGGCAAGATTGCCTGCCACACAAAAAGCCAAAGCCCACTTCGTCGCTACTTCGTGCCGTTTTTCATTTTGCGCGCGATCAGGAAAGAGAGCTCCAGAGTCTGCTCGTAATTCAGCCGTGGGTCTACTTCCGACTCGTACGCCCGCGACAGATCCGCCTCGCTCGGACCGTGCGTCCCGCCCACGCACTCCGTGACATTCTCGCCCGTCACCTCGATGTGCACGCCGCCCAACGAATGGCCCATGGCGGCGTGTATTTCGAACGCCTGCTCCACCTCGCGATGGATGTCCTCGAAGTTGCGTGTCTTCACGCCGCTCGCCGTGGCGTGCGTGTTGCCATGCATGGGGTCGCAGATCCACACCACGTTCCCGCCCTCGGCGCGCACCGATTCCACCAGCTTCGGCAGTGCGTCGGCGATCCGCTTAGCCCCGAAGCGGTGGATCAGTGTCAGCCGCCCCGGCTCGCGCTTGGGATCGAGGATGTCCAGCCAGCGCGCTATATGGTCGCGCCCCGACTCATGCCCCACCTTGATCCCGATGGGGTTCTCGATCCCTCGCAGGAATTCCACGTGCGCGTCGTCCGGATGGTTGGTGCGCAGCCCCACCCACGGGAAATGCGTGGTCAGGTCGAAATATCCCGGACGCCGCGGTACTGGGCGCGTCTGCACCGATTCGTACCCCAGATGCAGCGCTTCGTGGGCGGTGAAAAAATCGATCAGGTCGCTGTCCCCCGCGCGCACTCCCAGCACGTTCTCCATGAAGCGCAGCGCATCCTTAATGGTCCGCGCCATGCGATGATATTCGTCGCCAAGCGGCGAGTGTTGCACCCAATCGAGGTCGAAATATTCGGGATGGTGAAGGTCGGCAAACCCGCCCTTCACCAGGGCGCGAATGAAATTGAGCGTCATCGACGCGCGCTCATAACCGCGCAGCAGGAGTTGCGGATCGGGTGTGCGGGCTTCCAGCGAAAATTCGGGCCGATTGATGTTGTCGCCGCGAAAACTCGGCAACGCTACACCATCGCGCGTCTCTTCGTTGGCGGATCGCGGTTTGGCATACTGGCCCGCGAACCTTCCGATGCGCGTCACCGGCTTCTGCGCGCCCACCACCAGCACCAGGCTTGCCTGCAGCAGCACTTTGAGCATGTTGGTGATGCGATTGGCCGTGCAGTCGGCAAACCGCTCGGCGCAGTCCCCGGCCTGCAATACAAACCGCTTCCCGGCCGCCGCTTCCGCCAGTTGCTGCCGCAGGTTGACGATTTCCCAACTGGTCACCAGCGGCGGAAGCGTTCGCAATTCGGCCAGCACACGATCCAGCGCGGCCGGGTCGGGATATTCGGGTTGCTGCAGGGCACGCCGCTGCCGCCAGGATTCGGGAGTCCAGACGGGGGCATCCGCGCTACTTTGAATCGGCATGAATTCTCACGGTAGCACAGGCCGCCGACCTGCCCACCGCTGCTCCAAAGCGCGTAGAATAAGGCCGATGACTTCCCGACGCGACTTTTTGCAGGCGGCCACGCTTGCGGCCCTTTCCGCCACCGCCCGTGCCGAGCAACTCAAGGCGATTGGCGTGCAACTCTATACTGTCCGCGACATTCTTCCGCAGAAACCGGCCGAGACCTTGAACGCGATTCGTGCACTCGGCTACCAGGAAATCGAAGCTACCTGGGCGGATTACGGCAAGATTCGGCCCATGGTGCAGGCCAACGGCCTCAAAGAGGTCAGCGTCCACATCGACAACACGCTCATGGGCAAGGGCGCCGACGAAATGAGCCGCGTGGCCGACCAGGCTAAGGAGTGGGGTTTCCAATATGCGGTGTATCCCTACGTGCCGGTGCCGGAGCGCGGAGGTGCCGACGTAATGAAAACGTTCGCCGATAAGCTGAACCGCTTTGGCGAGAAATCCCACGCGGCAGGTCTTCAGTTCGCGTATCATAACCACGCTTTCGAGTCGTCGCCGGCGGGAAGCCAGACGCTTTTTCAGATCCTGATCGACAGCACCGACAGGAACCTGGTGGGCTTCGAACTCGACTGTTTCTGGCTCAGTGTTTCGGG
>Ga0182030_10015327_pt1 | contig 15030 bp, 12 predicted proteins | sample 812S3MmetaG_FD_121299 | JGI IMG/M metagenome (GOLD analysis project Ga0182030, IMG submission 121299) | Permafrost microbial communities from Stordalen Mire, Sweden - 812S3M metaG (Illumina Assembly) | ecosystem: Environmental > Terrestrial > Soil > Wetlands > Permafrost | place: Sweden... | reverse complement strand
GCGCCGTGGCCGATATCGTTGATGCCTTCGAGGAGCATCACCCACTTGACGCCCGGTTGGGCCAGCACGTCGCGATCGAAGCGGCCCAGTGCGCTCACTCCGGTGACATCGCGCAGCAAGCGGTTGCCGCCGATGCCCTGGTTCGAGACGCCGATGCCGGCGGTCTTCGGGTTCCCGGCCAGGCGGGCGGCCAGCAACGCGGGCCAGCTATGGTCCGTATTCGGGGCGGATTGCGCGCCATCGGTAATGGAATCGCCGAATGCCACCAGCGTGGCGGAACTTGCGTGCGCCATGACGTCGACGGAAGAGAGCCAGTAGTAGGACGTGGTGGTGAGTAGCAGGTCGGTGATGGCCGGCTGCGCCGTGGTGTCGCCGGACTTTGAGATATAGGTGGTGTGAAGGCCGGTGCTATGGGCATTCGGCGGACCGGTTTCGTTGGGGAAATACAGGCTGACGGTCAGGAAGGCGAGCGGCTCGAAAGTGAGATCGACAGGGTCGCTCAGCAGCGCCACACCGGGACCCAGCGTGCACTTCGGTTTGCCGTTGAATAGCAACGCGCGGTCAGACCCGGCGACGATTTGTGAATCCCTGTCGCGGATGGCAATGTGGGCCGCGCTGATTTCGATGGCCTGCGCGCCGAACGCGTTAGCCAGCTTGACGCGCACACGCTTGCCGCCAATGCTGGTGCGGACGACCATCCGCACCGTTTGGTCGGTAAAGCCATGGGCGTTGAGAGTCTGCTGCGGAGTGGGATTAGGATTCGGATTGGCCGGCGCCGCCGGGGGCAGCGCGACACGCGCCAGGGGCGGCGACGTGGCCCACGTGGCGACCCAATGTTCCTGGTTGGCGGTCTGTGCCGGCAAAGCAACGCCGGCGAACATCGTGAGGATGAAGAGAGAAAACGGCTTGCGGACCATACGGTTACTCCTGAGCATTCGAGAAATCGTCAGAAGGATTATTATAGGATCACGGAAGCCGCGACGGCTTCAAGAGGCGCGCCTTGGCGGCCCCTCGACCGATGGCCCGGTGTTTCGACATCGGCGCCAGAGCGCGGCAGGAAAGGAAACGTCGATGCATCGCTCTCTGAAAGTTCTCGCGATTATGAGCGTCTTGTGCGCATCCCTGGCAGCGCAGCGCGGAGGCGCCGGCGGTCGCGGTGCGGCGAACGAGGGCCGACCGCAACCCGGGCCGCGGCTGAAGATCGACCGCGATGTGGAGTACGCGCGGCCGGGGGGACACGCACTCACCCTGGACGTATATCGCCTGGACCCCTCGGCAACGCCGCTTCCCGTGGTGGTCTGGATTCATGGCTCCGACGCACCGTTCGCGACGAAGACGGCCACGCCGGCCGTGGCTCTGGTGACGCCTGGCGGCTTTGCAGTAGCGAGCATCGAGTACCGGACCGCGCCTGGCGCTACTTTGGCGATGCAGCTTGCGGACGCAAAGGCCGCAGTTCGCTGGTTGCGGGCGAATGCCGCGACGTACAACCTGGATGCGGCGCACATCGGCGCGTTCGGCCACGGCATCGGCGGGCAGATCGCCGCACTGCTCGGCGCCACTGCGGAGGTAAGAGCGCTGGAGGGAGACGCTGGAAATCTGGATCAGTCCAGCCGCGTGCAGGCGGTGGTCGATCTGGCCGGCCCGATCACTACGGGCGCGTTGAATCCGGTTTCATACGTCACTAAGGACACTGCGCCGGTACTGATCCTGCACGGCACGGCCGATGACAAGGTGCCGACGCTTCAGAGCCAGGCATTTGTTTCGGCGCTCAAAGTGGCGGGAGTGAACGCGGCCCTCGACCTGCAGTTTGGCGTGTCGCACGACCTGGGCCAATTGCTGTCGCCGACCGCGGTCGCGACCGTGACCGGTTTCCTGGACCAACAACTGTTGGGCGCTAAGAGCACGGCTGCACTGTCGAACTTCATCTCCACGCCTTCCGATGAGTACATCGATCCCATCGCTCTCGACCTGGGCGGAACTGAATTCAAGCTGTACGCCACGCCGGTCCGGGGCGCTAACACGTACGCTAGCTATCGCCTGTATCTGCCGCCGGATTACCGGTCCAACACCACCCGGCGCTATCCGGTGATTTACTTTCTGCACGGCGCGAGCGTCGACTCGAAGCGCCCGATCACCGCGGGCTACGTCGCGCGGATCGACGCGGCCATCCGGAGCGGCGTGATGCCGCCGGTGATCGTCGTGATACCGCAGGGTCTGAACCAGGGATGGTGGTCGGACTCCAAAGACGGGAAGGAGCCCATGGAATCGATCGTCATCAAGAACCTGATTCCGCACGTGGACGCCACGTATCGCACCATCGCGACGCGCGAGGCGCGCGCCATTGAAGGACATTCGATGGGTGGATTTGGAGCGCTGCGCGTGGGCTTCAACCATCCGGAGCTGTTCGTCGCCGTCACGGGTAACTCGCCGGCGCTCATCGCGAATGCGCCTGCCAGCATCGGAGATCAGGCATATTTCGATTCGCTGAAGCCCGGAACAATCGCGGCAAAGAACGCCGAGCAGGTCCGTAAGCAGAGCATCCGGATTATCGCGGGCGACCAGGATTCCCTGTATCCGGTGGGAAAGGAATTGGACGATGTCCTGACCGGACTCAAGATCCCGCACGAGTTCTTCAAGGTGGTGGGATCGCCACACAACCACGACCAGCTGCTGCAGTACGAGACCTTCGACACCATGGCGTTCTATGGCAAAGTCTTCGGCAAGACCGGCACAAAGAGCGCGTCCCGGTAAGGCGACTTTGCCGCGCGCGCCCATCGGCTTGCGCCGGCGCGCAGAGGCGGCAATACTGGATGGCATGAGGGTTGTCTGTCTGCTTCTGGCAGCGACGGGAATGCTGAGTGCGCAGGTGGTGGAGGGTTCGGTCTCGCACTCCGTCACGCGGCTCGGCGTCAGCGAAGTGACCGTTCGGCTGCATCTGCAGATCGGGATGGATCCCACGAAGGATCTGAAATCGCAGGCGGAGCAGCTCGAGCAGGCTCAGCAGAATCCCCACTACGCAATCACCGATCTGGCCGGCAGGTTTCGCATCGAAGGCGTGAAGGAGGGCAAGTATCGCGTCGAAGTTTTCCGGGAGGGTTTTCAGGCTCTGCCGCTCAGCGCGCCAGTGGAAGTGAAGGAAGGCGATCCCGTGGAACTCGAGTTGAAGATGGCGCCGCTGGGGCGCGTGACCGGGCGCGTACTGAATGGCAAGGGTGATCCGGTATCGGGCGCCAAATTGCAAATGGCCGGCCAGGCAGGCGGAACGCAAGGGCGCATCGCCGATGAAAACGGAGAGTTCGACATGGTGAATGTCTACGGCGGCTCCTACACGCTGCTGGCCTATGCTCCGGATGAGTTGGCCCCCCCCGAACCGGTCGACGGTCAGCAGATGGCCTGGGCGCCCACCTATTATCCCGGCATCATGTATGCCGACAGCGCGGCCAGAGTTCTGGTAGCGCCCGGCGCCGAGGTTGCCGGCATCGAGATCAAACTACTGGCGGCGCCGGCCCGGCAAGTAAGCGGAGTAGTGCTGGGCGCGGATGGGAAACCGGCGGCCGACGCCGCCGTGCAGCTTACTTCAGGATCGGGACGGCCCACCGGTCAACTGAGGACCGCTACGGATGAAGAGGGAAAGTTCGAAATCTCCACGGTCGACGGAACGTATCGCGTGATCAGCGACCTGGCCGGCGAAGCAAATACGCTGCACGGCGAAAGCGAGGTGCTGGTTGCAGGGAAGGATGTGAGGGACGTGAAGCTGCAACTAGTAGCGTCATTCCATATTCACGGGACCGTCTCCTACGATCCGCCGCTGCCGCCAGAAAGCAAGAGCCACGCCCCGATCCTTCTGACCAACGCGAATCCCCGGGGCATGATGTTCACGCAGAGCTTCGCGGTGGAAGGTGATTCATTCAACATTCCCGATCTGTATCCCGGCACCTACACGCTGCTGGCTTCGGAGCCGGATCCGCCTTACTATCTGGCGTCGGTCCGCGTCGGCGGCCAGGACGGAATGGCTGGTCCGGTGAATCTCAGTGCGGCGGATGACCATGCCGAAGTAGTGTTTCGCGCCGACGGCGGCACGGTTTCCGGAACCGTGGAGAACTGCAGGACAGGCGGGCGGGTGACCTTGATACCGGTGGAACAGAATCTCTGGAAGCCATCGCCACGGGTGGGCCTTTGCGATGCGGTTGGGCATTTCACCATCGCTGGAGTGCGGCCCGGCGATTACTATGCCGTTGCGGTGGCGCTGTCCAACTCCGGAGTGCCACCGCTCGAACTGGTCGTGCCGAATCTGAGACCAGCCAGCACCGAGGAGTTGCTCAAGCAAGGCTCCAAAGTGACGGTGAAACCGGGGGAAGCCACGCACGTGGATTTGAAGACAGCCAAGCTGGCAGTGCCCCAGCAATAAGCAGGTGGCGTGGGCGGTTCCGCCCGCGCTGCTGGTCTTTCTACAGGTGATACAGCATCAGATACACCACTACGCCGGTCACGCTGACATACAGCCAGATGGGAAGAGTCCATAGTGCCCCAGCAATAAGCAGGTGGCGTGGGCGGTTCCGCCCGCGCTGCTGGTCTTTCTACAGGTGATACAGCATCAGATACACCACTACGCCGGTCACGCTGACATACAGCCAGATGGGCAGAGTCCATTTGGCGATCTTCCGGTGCTTGTCGTACCGCGCCGCCAGGCCGCGGCGTAGCGTGATGATGGCCAGCACGGGAACCGTGGCGGCCAGCACGGTATGCGTGCCCAGAATCGAAAAGTAGATGGTGCGAATGAGACCGGTGCCGGGGAAATGCACCGAGCCAACTTGCACGTGATAGACGATGTAGCAAACCAAGAACAGGCACGACGTGATGAAGGCCGTGATCATCACGCGGCGGTGCTGCGGAATTTGCCGGCGGCGGATCAGAATGTAGCCCCAGGTCAGCAGCACGGCGGCCGTGGCGTTGAGAAAGGCATTGATGGTGGGCAGAATGGGAGTGGTCATGGGTGTTCCTGTTCCAGTTGCCGGACGTCATGCAGCAGGTCGCGCATGAAGTTGTCTTCGCCGTAGGTATAGAAGCCGCGGATCTGGCGCTTTCGATCCATCAGGACGAAGCGCGTGCTGTGCGTCAGGTTGCCGTCCACGCTGTTGAGCTTGAAAGCGTGAACGCCGAGGTCGTCGAGCTTCGCCATGTCGCCGGTGAGGAAGAACCAGCGCGCAGGATCGTACTTGTAATGGCTGGCGTATTCAGCCAGCACCGGCGGCGTGTCGTGCGCGGGATCGACGGTCATGGAGACCAACAGAACGTCGGGGTATTCGGCGGTGGAGTTCTGCAGTTGGCGCATGCGCGTGGACATCATGGGACACGGGCCTGGGCAGGTTGTAAAGATGAAATCGGCCACCCAAACGTGGCCGTCAAGAGTCTTGCTGTCGAAGGGCTGGCCGGTCTGTGAAGTGAGCTGGAATTCCGGGATTTCACCCATTACCGGCAGCGCGCTGGGCTTAACGCAAGCTGCCAGCGTGAGCAGCGACGCGGCCACCAGAAAGCGTTTCATGCAGCGCTCTTGGCGGACTTCTGCGCGGCAATGAAGCCCGAAAACAGCAGCAGGACCAAGCCGAAACCGGCTGTGACGATACTGCTGATGAACGGATCCGGAGTGGCATTGGGCAGGCCCAGCAGACCGTTCATCAAGGTGATGGAATAAGTCAGCGGGTTGATAAACATGATGGCGCGGATGACGCCATGTGCCGTGGCGACGGGGAACAGCGCGCCCGAAACCATCCACATGGGGACAAGCAGCAGGTTCATGATGGCGTGGAAGCCGGCTGTCGATTCCATCCGCCAGGCGATCACGAAACCCAGGCTGGCGAGCGCGAAGGCGATCAGGAAAATGGCGCAGGCCACCGGAATGAGATCGAGCAGATGGATGGAGACGCCGGCCAGCGGAGCGAAGACCAGGAAGATGAGTCCTTGAATCCAGGCGAGCGTGGCGGAGCCGGCGATCTTGCCGAGCACGATGCTGGTTCGGGAGGCCGGCGAGACCAGCATGGAAAGCAGGAAGCCTTCGCGGCGGTCTTCAATGATGGTGATGGTGGAGAAAATGGCGGAGAACATCACGGTGAGAACCAACGCGCCCGAATAGAAGCGGCCGAGGTCGCTCGAACCGTAACCAATGATCAGCCAAAAGACCAGCGGCGACGCGACGACGCCCATCACGCGGCTCTTCTGGCGCCAGAAGCGAACCAGTTCACGCTGCCAGAGCGTGGCGGCGGGAAGAAAGAAGCTACTCAATGGAAGCTCCTGTCTCATGCACGAAGACGTCTTCGAGCGTGGGCTTGTGCAAGCCTACGGAATCGATCATGCCGGGAAAGGCCTCCACGACTTGCGTGATGAAACGGTGGCCTTCGTTGATCTCCACGCGAACCTGCCCTTCCATCACTTTAGGATGCACCTGGAAACGCTGCTCAATGGAGGCGGCCATGGCTTGCGGGTCGGCGGCTTCGATTACCACCACATCCCCGCCGATGCGCTCGCACAATTCCGCGGGCGAACCGTGCACCACGATGTTGCCCTGATGGAGCAGGATGAGACGGTCGCAGCGCGCGGCTTCTTCCAGAATGTGGGTGGTGAGCAGAATGGTGACGCCATCGTCGGTGCGCAGCCTTTCCACGTGACGGGAAAGATCGCGGCGCGCGGCGGGGTCAAGGCCGGTGGAGGCTTCGTCCATCAGCAGCACTTGCGGCCGGTGCAGCAGGGCTTTGGCGATTTCAACGCGCCGGCGCAATCCGCCCGAAAGCGTCTCGACCAGATCCTTGCGGCGATCGGCCAGGCCGAGGCCTTCCATGGCGCGCTCCATGCGTTCGCGCAGATCGGCGCCGCTCAAGCCGTGCAGATGGCCCTGGGCGCGAAGGTTCTCCTCCACGGTGAGGGCTTTATCCAAACTCTGCGTCTGGAACACCACGCCGATGGAGCGGCGCACCGCGGCAGGGTCGCGTTCCACATCGTGGCCGGCGATGACCGCGCTGCCCGAAGTGGGCACCATCATGGTGGAGAGAATGCGAAAGAGCGTGGACTTGCCGCCACCGTTCGGTCCCAACAGGCCGAAGATTTCGCCCTGTTTCACTTCGAAGCTGACGTTCGAAAGGGCAACGCGATCACCGTACCGATGAGTAAGATTTTTGACTTCGATCACAGACCGGGCCTATCCAGGAGCATGAGCCCATAGATGAGCGGAAGGTATAACACCGAGGTGATCAACACACCGCGCGCCCGCACGAGACTGCGCTCCAGCGCGACGCGTACTCCGGAATATAAGAACCAAAGGCCCAAAAGCAAAGCTCCTACGACGTAAATGCGGCCGGACATGCCGAGCATGCCGGGGATGAGACTGACGGGAATGAGCGCGATGCCATAGAGCACGATCTGGCGCGCCGTGGAGCGGCAATCCGGCTCGACCACCGGGAGCATCAGGATGCCGGCGCGCGCGTAATCCTCTTTATACATCCACGCGATGGAGTAGAAGTGGGGAAATTGCCACAGAAACAGGATGGCGAAGAGCACCCAGGATTCGCGGGTGAGGACGCCGGCCGCGGCGGCATATCCGATCATGGGCGGCATGGCGCCGGGGATCGCGCCGATGGTGGTGGACCACCAGGTGCGCTGCTTCAGCGGGGTGTACAGGAACAGATAGCTGGCCAGTGTGAAGGCGCCGATGGAGGCCGCGAGCAGGTTGACGCCGAGCCAGAGTTCCAGGAAGCCGGCGACGGAAAGGGCTGCGCCGAATGCCAGAGCCAGGGGCGCGGAAAGCCGGCCCGAAGGCAGCGGCCGCGCGGCGGTGCGGCGCATGTGGCGATCGGCCTCGCGTTCGTACCACTGGTTGAGCGCGGCGGTACCGGAAGCAATCAAGCCGGTGCCCATAATGGTGTGGAAGAGCGGCCAGAGGTGAATGGCCTTCAGGAAGCCGAGCCAGTTGCCGGCGCCGGGCAATCCGAAAAAATAACCGATGCCCGTGCTCATCAGGATGAGCCAGGTGATCCGCGGTTTTGTGAGTGCTATGTAATCGCGCATTTAAGCGACAGCCATCCCTCCGCGGGCCAGGTTCGGCCGTGCGGGTTCATCGTGCCAGTATACTATCATCGAAAGGGCAATTGCCGCTCCGAATACGAGGGAGCCGGCGGTAACGTGCGCGACGGTGGCCCAGATCATGACGGGCATGGGCTGCGGATCGTCGATGGTGGCGGCGCGGCTGGACCAGGCGGCGAAGCCCAGAAAAACCTGAAAGAAGGTAAGCCCCAGCAATAGCGTGGCGGCGCGCCGCAGCGGAGCGGTTTCCATGTGGCGCATCAGCACCTGCAGGCCGGCCCACATGGCCAGCGCGCTGGAGACGCCGGCGCCCAACATATGAGGCACAATGGCCATGGCGCCGTGCCGCACGGCCGCGCCCAGAATGGTCTGCACAAAGAGCGCGCCCGCGGCCAGCAGCGGAACCATCGCAGGGCTGGCGCCGGCGCGGGCTCGGGGCACGCCGGGAAGGTTAGCCACCACGATGGCCACGGTAAAGCCAAAACAGAGCTGCGCCAGGCAGGCGTGTGCGATGCTGAGAGTCTTCGGATCGGCCAGCTTGACCATCGCGCCGCCGAGCGCGGCTTGCGCGAGCACCGTGGCAACCGCGGTCCAGCCCAGGCGGCGCACCCAGGCGCGCGCCTCGGCGGCCTGCTGCCACAGGGCCAGCGCCAGGATTAGAATGGCTACGGATGCAGCCAGAATGCGGTGCGCGAAGGCATAACGGATGCCGCCTTCCATGGGTGGAATGAGTCTGCCCAGGTTGAGAGGCCAATCGGAAATCGCCAGAGAAGCGTCTTCAGACGTGACCAGACCGCCCGCAACTACCAGGAGTAGCGTGGCGACGGAGACCAACACCGAGAAACGGCGCAGTCCGGGAAGGGGCATATAAGGAGAGATGCGGAACGAGCGGGGCAGGCTTCTGAAAAAACCTGCCCCTCTGGGGTCGCGCTTTGACAGACGACTGGAAACCGATGTCCTACAAAGCTAGGGCTTGAAGGTGAAGTCGGCGGTCTTGGAATCCTTCGCGGCTACGGTGATGGTCTGTTCCTGCGGACCGTACTTCTCCTGCCAGGCCTGGATGACGTAAGTTCCAGGGGGCAGCCCCTTCAGGCTGAACGTACCGTCGGAGCCGGTGACGGCATAGAACGGGTGGCTGACAACGCCGATGTAAGCGCGCATCCAGTTATGGATCTGGCACTTCACCGGAACCATCACTTCCTGGCGGGGGAAAGACTGCATCTTATCCGCGGAACCGGGCGGCTGAGACTCATTCCATTCCTGATTGATTGCCGGCATGGGATGGATGTTGTGGTTGGTGGGGTCGCTGTTCTTGATGTCGATATTCTGTCCCGCCATGATGCCGATCACGTGGGGGTCATACATGCAGCCGGTCTGGTTCAGTTCGACGGTGGTGGCGGGAATCTGCCAGGTGGTTCCATCCGGCAGGCCCGACTTCACCCAGACAAAAGCGTTCTTGAGGGTACCGTTATCGTTGACTACCACTTCTTCCGACTTCGGCGGTGAACTTTTATGCGCATTCATGCAGGTAGGGTTGGCCGACATGTCGATGGTCTTCATGACGGGCTTGGCGCCATCGAAAATTACTTTCCCCGTGATGGTGGCGCCATTCGTCAGGTCAGGCGTGGCGCCGGTTGCCGCAGCCGGAGCGGCGGTCTCCCCCTGCTTGGTTTCCGTTTTCTCTCCACCGCCGCAGCCCGCAAGCGTCAATGCGCCTGCCAATCCAACCGCGATCCAGATCTTATTCATGCTCAATGAGCCTCCTTACTTCGAACTTATCTTAACGCTTTGTCACTTACCGGATGCACTGGACCGCAGCTTGCTCAATTCCTCAGGTGTGAAAGAGAACATGTAGCGGACCAGCAGGTCTGCCTGATCCTTCTGATAGCCATTGAAGCTGGGCGGCAGCGGGCCGTTGAAGACATAATGGTCGCCCTCCTTGCGGAAGAGGCCGGATGGCATGGCGGTGCCGGGACTCATCAGCGCGGGATCGAGAATCCAGCGCTTCACCCAGCCCGGCTTCAGGCGGTCCTTGGCCACTGTGAAGTTCGGAGCGGTCGCCTTGGAATCGTGCACGGGGTCGCCGGTCATGTGGCACTTCAGACAGGGAGCGCCTTCGCTCGAGAAGAGCTGCCTCGCCATGGTGCGTTCCTGGTCGGTGAGCGGCTCCAGCCTTTCCGGAATGAACGGCTCGGCCTGCGCCGAGAGAGCTTCAAAGAAGCGCACAATCTTGCGGATTTCTCCGTCGGAAAAGCTGAACGTGGGCATGCGCACCTTCAGATACTGGCGCACGCCGTCGCGATTGGTATCAGTCTCGCTGAGCGCGGGATTGTTGAGGAAGTGCATCAACCACTCGGGGTTGACGCGCGCGCCCTCGCCGATCAGAGTAGGCGGCTTCTGGTCGCGCCAGTCGGGATCCTGGTATTTGGCCATGGTGTCGAACACGCTGGTCTGGCCGACGTGGACCTTGTGGCATCCCATGCAGTTGTACTTGCGAACCACCCACCATCCTTCGATGATGTCCTGCCGCTGGTCGGTGGGCGCGTAGAAATAACGGGGCGGCACGCTGGCATCCACCGAACCTTCCAGGAGCGTGGTGACCTGGTCAATCTCCGGCCTGGAGAAGTTGAAGTTCGGCATCTTGAGTTTGTCTTGCGCCGCTTTCTCCTTACCCGTATCGTAAATGGCCGGATCAGCCAGTTTGTGTTCGAAGAAGCCTTTGTGAGTCATCCAGCCTTCTTCTTCAGCCTTGTGAGTGAGGAGCGCAAAATCCAGGCGCTCGATGGGCTTGGAACCTTCCTTGGTGAGTTCTGTGCCGATGCGCTGCTCATCCTCCAGCCCGGCGATCTCATGGCAGCCGGCGCAGCCGTAGTTGCGGATGGCGGAGAGACCTTTGTTCCTGAGGGCAGGATCGTCCATGAAAGAAGCATCCGAGTATTTGGTGTTGGAATGCGTGCGAGTCATCAGGTAACTGGCGATGTCGCGGGCCTCTTCCTCAGTAAGACGCAGGTTAGGCATGGGAGTCATCTGCTGGACTTGCAGCTCATGGCCATCGTTGGGGCACTTATCGTGAGATAGATCGAACACGTAAGGCAGACCGTGCTTCTGGTAATCGGCAGCGGTCAGGTCGCGCTTCTCATAGGCGCAATAGGGCGCGGTGCGCTGGCGGGGGTTGTGGACCCAGCGGACCAGGTAATCGAAGTTGGCCTTTTCGCCTTCGCGGCTCAGGTTGGCGGCGAACGTGCCGCCCTGTTTCTGAGCGCCTTCACCCATGGAGTGGCAGGCCATGCAGCCGCGTGTTTCGAAAGCTTCCCTGCCCTTCTCGGGGTCACCCTGTTTCTGGACCGGCAGTTCGCCCGGGACGGCGGCCTGCCAGATATAAGCGGCGATGGCCTGACGCTCCGCCGGTAACAGGCGGAAAGTAGGCATCTTGGTGCCCTCGCGCCATTTGTGGGGATCTTCCAGCCACACCGGAATCCATTCCTTGCGCAGTTTCACGCGCGCTTCCTTGAGGCTGGGCCCCACCTTCTTGACTTCGCGCACCAGTTCTTCGGAGCGCATGTCGAGCTGTTCGATCTGAGCGTCGATGCCGCTGGCGCGCACCTTCAGATCGGTGGCCTGCGCGTACAACTTCTGGGCTTGGGCGTTGAGAGTCTTGGGATTGTTGGCGGTCTGTTCGGCGAAGCCGGCTTCGCGCTGCCATTCGGCTTTCTGCTGCTCATCCTGCTTGATCTGCTGGTTGACCGACGAAATCTCATCGCCTTCGCGGTCGAAGCCTTCATAACGATGGCAGCCGATGCAGCCGCGCAGGCGGAAGATTTCGCGGCCTGCATTCAGAGTGTCGGCCTGCTCGGTGACGATTTCCCGGACGTGGCACTGCTGGCACCCGGCGTCGACGTTTTCCGGATGATGCATGGGCCACAACCAATACTTGTTATAGCCGTGCGCCTTCTCTACGCTCGAGAGCGCGACGCCGTTGCCGCCATGACAGGGCGTGCAGCCGAACTTCTCAGGGTCGTGGATCTTGAGCAGTTCCTTATTCGGATGGCTGGAGAAAACTTCCTGACCGCCCATGCTGGCGGCGGTGAGCACGACAGGCTCGCGGATTCCCATGTGGCAGGATTCGCAGCGGTCCACCAGATCGTTATCTTTGACATGAATCTGACGGATGCGGATATCGAACCTGGCGAGAGAATTCTCAACCGAGCTCAGGGTGTCCAGGCTGGCATTGGCGATGCGGTCGCTGAGGTACTTGTCGCGTTCGGCGCGCAGTTCGGTGGCATGCTTCATGACATCGACGCGTTTCTGGAGTAACTCGGCCTTGCGCGCTTTCCATTCGGCAAGCTGCTTTTCCATGTCGGGAAAGGTCATGTCGCGCTTTTCGCCCTTGCCATCCTTGCCGGGCAACGACACTTTGTGGGCTTCGGCTCTGAGTTCGACAATCTGTTTGCGCAAGGACTCCTTGGTGCTGTCACTCTTCGAAACTTCAATCTGATAAGTGAGCGCGCCAATATGACTGCGGACTTCCTGAAAGGGATCATTGAGCGCCAGGATATTAGGGACCAGGTAACCATTGACTTCCGTGTCGATGGCGCTGGCTGCCGGCATGGCGGCTGCCTCGGCCGCCAGGGTGTCGCGGTCGAGTGCCCGGTATTCGGGCTGAGCCTTAATAGCTTTTTCGCGGTCGGCTTCGCTCAACCTGGCATTGGACAGGTAACTGCGATATAACCTTTCAAACCTCGCCTGATAACCTTTCCAGGGACGGATGCCATACACTTCGTCGTAGAGACCCCAGACCAGCGACAGGGCGAGCAGGGCCGACCAGATAGCCAGCGCCTTACTCAATGAGGAATGGACTACGGGATCCTTATCTTGATCGCTCATATGTTGAACCAGGGAGTCACCCAGATGTATTTAATTCGGAACAGCAGGCGCGCCATGATTTTTACCGGCAGCGACAGCATGATAATGAGGAACGTCTGCATCACGATGTACTGCAGCACGCTCATGCGGGCATAGATCTTGCGATTGAAAGAGGTCTTGGTGATGAGCTTGTGCATACCGATGCCGGCGGCCACCATATAGAGGCCGACAACGATGCCGCCAAAGATGATTTTGGGCACTTTGGTGGTGATTCCGAAGATATCGGGCAAGTCACGATTGACTTCGAAGATCAGGCGGTTGTGATCCCAGGTGGTGCCTGGCCAGAACCACATCCATCCAGGCCCCCTGATGAGGGTGCCTATGACGATCATGGAGACCCATAGGACAATAAAGCCGAAGATAAAAGTCAGGATGGAGAACTTACGCTGCTTGTAAGTGTAATAGCCGTTGCCGAGCGGATTGGTATCTATGTATGGTATGACCATCAAGCCCACAATGATGAGCGAGGGCATGACTACACCAGCCATCCAGGGATCGAAATAGACCAGCATTTCCTGGAGTCCCAGGAAGTACCAGGGCGCCTTGGACGGGTTCATGGTGAGAGTTGGATTGGACGGCTCTTCAAGCGGTGCGTTGAGCGTGATGGACCAGACCATCAGGATGACGGTGACGATGATGGCGGCAAGAAACTCAATGCGCAGGAGATACGGCCAGACGTGGACTTCTCGCGCCCAGCCGGTCTTGAAGGGCTGAGTCTTGCGATGATGCGTCTTGGCCATTTCAGGGCTGGCTTCCAGTTCGGCAATGAGCCGGTCATTGGCGAAGGCCTGCCGCATGCCGTACCAGGTATAGAACGGAACCAGGAACAGGAGCAGAACGATCGGAACGTTATCCGGGGTGCTGACAATGGTCCAAAGCTGGTGAAAGTCCATAAGTGCTCCCTACTAAGAGACTGATTTCAACGCGGAGGCGCTGAGGAGCGGAGAAAACAAAACATTAGATGATGTTCTCCGCTTCTCTGCGCCTCCGCGTTGAAGACTCATACTTTCTTTACGTCCTTGATTTCGCTTTCGAGCATCATCGGGGCGGGGCCCGAAATCCCGCCGTCTTTTCGTACGCGCCAGAAGTGCACGACCATGAATGCCGAGGCCAGGATGGGAATGGCCACACAGTGCCAGATATAGGCCCGCAACAGCGCGTTCGAATCCACAATCGATCCGCCCAACAGACCGAAGCGTACGTCGTTGAAAGGAGTCATACCGAGCTGGGGACCGAAAGGACCGGCATGGCCCAGCAGCGGTGTCGCGCGAGCCATGTTCGTGCCGACGGTGACGGCCCAGAAGCCCAGCTGATCGTCTGGCAGCAGATAGCCAGTGAAACTGAGCAGCAGGGTGAGAACTAATAAGAGGACGCCGACAACCCAGTTGAATTCGCGCGGCTTCTTATAAGAACCCGTCAGGAAGACGCGGAACATATGCAATTCCACCATGATCACCATCAGGTGGGCGCCCCAGCGGTGCATGTTGCGCAGCAGTTTGCCGAAGGGGACGTCGCTTTCCAGGTAAAGGATGTCGCGGAAGGCGATAACCTTCGAAGGGTGGTAATAGAACATCAGCAGCGTGCCGGTGAAGACCAGCGTGATATAGACGTAGAACGTCATGCCGCCCATGCCCCAGGTATACTTGTAGGCCACGGCGTCACGGTTGATCTTGGCCGGGTGGAGATGCAGGAAAACGTTGCTAAGCACGCCGAGCGCCCGGCTCCGGGGCGTCTCGTCATGCTTGACGCGCAGGACGGATTTCCAGACGTCGGTTTTTTCAGGCGCCTTAAGGGTCTCTTTGAGTTCGACGGCGGCGCGGGCCTGAACAGCCCTTGCGTCCGCCATGACCTGGGCTAACTTGCCGCCGTTGGGGGATCCGTTCCCATCGCCGCTGCCGGCAACCGGAGTGCCCTTAGCGGGCTTCCCATCGTGTCCATTGGTATCTGCCATGATTTAAACCTCACACGTTCCGGAGGATGGCGCCCGGATCGCCAAACTGCGAGCGGTCGCCCTTGGGCCAGGAATAGAGGTGGCTG
>Ga0182030_10015326_pt1 | contig 15032 bp, 10 predicted proteins | sample 812S3MmetaG_FD_121299 | JGI IMG/M metagenome (GOLD analysis project Ga0182030, IMG submission 121299) | Permafrost microbial communities from Stordalen Mire, Sweden - 812S3M metaG (Illumina Assembly) | ecosystem: Environmental > Terrestrial > Soil > Wetlands > Permafrost | place: Sweden... | reverse complement strand
CGACCCGGGTACGCCGGGTGACGGTCATTGGGAAATAAACGCCGCTGCGCTGTCTAGCCACGCCGCTGGGGCGACCACCTACCAACTGCCGCTGGTCGATGCCAATTACGGCGTCGGGGATCGCATTCAGCTCAAATTTGAAATGCCCTGGTTGCTACAGGATGAGGCAAGCGAAATTAGTCGCAGTGGCATCGGCGACGGTTTGGCTGGAGTTAAATGGCGCTTCTATGATGCTGGTGAAAATGCCTGGCAAATTTCTACTTACCCGCAGGCGGAATTCGGTTTCCCATTGTCGAATTCGACGCATAACGGGCTGACGAATAGCGGTACCCGCTATCTGCTACCCGCCGAATTCGAGCATGGCTTTGAAGGGTTTGACGTTAATTTTGAACTGGGCCGCTGGTTTCGTCCGTCACAGCAGGTGGATAGCTGGATTACCGGATGTGTGCTGACCCATGAAGTGAAGAAAGGTTTTGAACTGATCGCGGAGCTGCACGAGGAAGTTGCCGTGCATCAGTCTCAGGACGAACTAATTCTCAATTTCGGCTCCCGCTGGGACTTTTCCAAACAATACACGCTGTTATTGTCCGTCGGGCGGGATTTGCACAATACCTTGGGCAAGACGAATACGCTGCTGACTTACCTTGGCTTGCAAATACGGTATTGAACCAAACGTTGTAACGCCAACCGACAAACCAATCCGTATTTTATCTCCGCACTGAAAAAGGAAGCCATCATGCATCTTCGTTCGCAATTTAACATTCGGATTGCCTCATCTCTTGCCATCGCAGTATTTAGCCTATGCAACCCGGTTTTATCCCACGCAGAAGATACCGGTTACCACGTCATCGACAAACAACATCTGGATGGCGACGTCAAATGGGATTATCTGATTGTAGATGCCGAACACCGGCATTTATTCATTACGCACGGTGACAGGGTCGATGTATTCGATATCGACAAGAAGCAGATTGTAGGAGCCATTCTGAACACACATGGTGTGCATGGCGTTGCGGTGGCCGCAGATTTGGATCGTGGATTTACCAGCAACGGCAAAGATAATTCCGTGACTATCTTTGAGCTGTCAACGCTCAAGGTTATCGGCAATACGCCTACCGAAAAAAAACCTGACGGCATTGTTTATGACCCGGCAAGCAAGCGCGTGTTTGCGGCTAACGGCGAATCCGAAAGTCTAACTCCCGTTGATGCGGTTGCCGGCAAGTCACTGGCCGCGATACCGCTTGGCGGCAAGCCCGAGTTTGTCGCGGTTGACGGCAAAGGGCGCTTGTTCGTCAATCTGGAAGACAAGAACCAACTGGTTGTGGTGAATACCCAAAAGCTGGCGGTCACACATCGCTACGACTTGTCTGCAAGTTGCGATGAACCGGCAGGTCTTTCAATCGACCCCGCCACGCAACGGCTATTCGTTGGCTGCCACAATCAAAAAATGGCGATTGCCGATGCCGACACCGGAAAAATTCTGGACGCGCTGCCTATCGGTCGAGGCAACGATGCAACGGCTTACGATGTGGCGGCCAAGCTGGCATTCAGTTCGAACGGCGACGGCACACTAAACGTGATTAGCGCACTCGACGCCACGCATTATCAGATCAAGCAAACCGTCAACACCATGTCTGGCGCAAGAACCTTGGCGATTGATCCGGTTTCACACATGGTGTATCTGGTCGCCGCTGAAACCGAACCTGTAGAAGTTCCCTCGCAACAGAAACCGGTGCCACGGGCGCGTTTAAAGCCTGGTACGTTTACGCTGATTACTGTTTCACCGTAAAAACGCTCGCTTCAGAATATCTTGCGTCAATTCGTACCTTTTGCAGCGCTTGCCGCTTTCCGGTTTTAGCCGCAGAATACAAAACGATGCTTACCTTGGAACTAGCCGCCATGAACGAATCCGATAAACTTCCGGACATTACCGCGCCAACCGCAATTGCCCAGCCAGTCTTGCTGTTCGTCGATGACGAGGAAAACATCCTGAATGCGTTGCGCCGCCTGTTCCGCCCTTTGGGTTACAAAATTCTCACCGCCGCTAGCGGCGCTGATGCATTGGTATTGCTGGAACGTGAACCCGTTGATCTGGTGATTTCCGATATGCGTATGCCGCAGATGGATGGTGCCCAATTGCTGGAACAGGTGCGCGCAAAATGGCCGGATACCCTGCGCATCCTGCTCACCGGTTATGCCGATGTAGGCTCTACCATCGCCGCCATCAACAAGGGAGAAATCTACCGTTACATAGCCAAGCCGTGGGATGACAATGACATCATTCTGGTGGTGCGGCACGCCCTGGAACGCAAGGGGCTGGAGCAGGAAAAGCTCCGCCTCGAACAGCTTACCCACCGCCAGAACGAGGAACTGAAAGAGCTTAACGCCAGCCTGGAAACCAAGGTGCAGGAACGCACTGCGGAGCTGCGCCAGACCATGTCGTTTTTGGAGCAGGCGCATGGTGAATTAAAGAAGAGTTTTATTACTTCGGTCAGGATATTTTCCAACCTGTTCGAATTGCGCGCGGGCAGGCTGGCCGGACACTCGCGCCGGGTGGCGGATCTCGCCCGCTCACTGGCGCAACAGATGGGAATGAGTGAAGCCGCAATCCAGGATGTCGTATTTGCTGGCTTGCTGCACGATATTGGCAAGATCGGGCTGCCGGACGAGTTGCTGGAAAAATCTTTTGCCTCCCTCAATAGCGAGGAGCGGGCGCAGGTGATGAAACACCCGGTGATCGGCCAAGTTGCCCTGATGTCGCTGGACAGGCTCAAAGCGGCGGCGGAACTAATTTGTTCCCACCATGAGCGTTTTGACGGGCTGGGTTACCCGAACTCGCTTTCCGGTTCCGCCATTCCTCTGGGCGCGCGCATTCTTGCCGTGGCCAACGAGTATGATGCCTTGCAGAATGGCACGCTGATTAACCAGAGTCTCAGCTCTTCAAAAGCACATGAATTTATCGTTAAGGGGAGCGGCCAGCGCTACGACCCTGCGGTGGTGGATGCCTTCAATAAAATACTGGGGGTGGCAGAGCAACGAGCCGAACAGGTACAAGAAATCAAGACTACTCATTTAAAAAGCGGCATGGTGCTGGCGCGCGACCTGACCGCCCCTAATGGAATGCTGCTGCTCTCCCGCGATCATGTGCTGGATGCCTCCATGATTGCAAAGCTGCGCCAGTTCGAGCGTCACGAGGGGCATGAACTGACTCTGTGGATCAAACTCGAAGCATAACGAACAAGGTGTAGTAGCTTTCGTATAGAATGATCGAAGTGCAGTAATCAAGCTACGCATCCACATGCGGCTTCGCAACACCGCAAGCTACGCAATTGCGCCCACTCCGTTTGGCAATATAAACACCTTCATCCGCAGCCTTGATCAAATTTTCCGGGCCGCGCATTTCGGGCGTGCGTGCCGCCACACCCACGCTGACACTGCCCGACCATGCCCCGTTGCCAGCCGGCACGCGCAGTGCCGCGATGGCTTTCCGCGTTAATTCGGCGGCATGCAAAGCACCTTCCAAGGAGGTACGCGGACAAATAATCAGGAATTCGTCACCGCCCAGACGGCATACGATGTCATCCGTGCGCACGGAATAGCGAAGATTGTTGGATAACTGCCGCAGCACTTCATCACCGGCATCGTGCCCATAGTTATCGTTGATCTGCTTGAATCCATCGGCATCAATCATCATGCACACCAGAGGGGTGCCTTCCCGCAGCGATTCCGACCAGTCCTGAGCAAGTCTGGCCATAGCATGACGACGATTCGGCAACCCGGTGAGTGCGTCGGTCAAGGCCATATCCTCCAACCTTTTGTTCGCCTCCGAGAGTGCGTGTGTACGCATGGCAACCTTCTCCTCAAGCGTCCGGTTCAATTCAAGCAATTCACGATTTCGTTCGGACACCTGATGAAACAGACCATTGAGCGCGTGCAACAACGGCTCCGTGGCACCCTCTTTCATGACCTCTTCGGCAGAAAAAGCGGCGGCGGAATTCTGGCCTGCCTGAATAGCCCTGACTTGTCTGGCCATGGACTGGTCTGTGCCCAGTATATGGAAAGCGAGCCAGTAGGTTAGAAACTTCAGCAGCGGCTCTGCCGCATTGATATTCTGCAGCGACACGCCTTCACGCATGCGCGTCACTTCCTGCAAAAAATTAACGTGCGACTGGATGTGATTTGCCACATAGCGAGCATCCAACCCCATCTGCAACATCATGGCCTCTTCTTCCTTAAAGTGATATTGGGCATAATTGGCCAACTCATTGAACACCGTCTCAATGTCACTGAACGAAACACCCTCCAGTTTCGACAGCAGATCACCAAAACGGTTGACCACATCAACGAGATGGCGGTGTTGCTTGTCAACTTCATCCAGGCCGGTTTCAAAGTGCTTGTCCCAATGGAAAGATTCCACAGTAATCCCCTTTAGAAAGTAAGATTAAAACCCAACTTTAAGCAGTCTACGCAATCCGCATGTTAACTACAATGGCGATGACCGCTTGGGTCGGAAGTTGCCAGTCGATGACAGGCAGGAATCGGCGTAACCCAGCCGTTCGCATTTTCCGTAGCATTGAAGTCGTCGGGGCGTAGTCAGTCTTTTTTCAATAAGTCATGCCGCAAAAATGCCTCTCGAATCGTGGCGATGAGAGCATCGTTTTCCCATGGTTTGGTGATGAACTGGTATATCTCGCCTTTATTGATGGCGTCGGTCAATGTTGCGATTTCGGTATATCCGCTCAGGATCATTCTCACCGCATTGGGGTGCATCAGTTTCACGCGGCGCAAAAATTCTACGCCGGTCATGCCGGGCATACGTTGATCGGAAAGCACCACCCCGACCGTATGCTTGGCCATCAAATCCAGCCCCTCCTCGCCACTTGTCGCAGTTAGAATGTTGTACCCTTCACGATGCAAGATGCGACTCAGCGACTTCAGCACATTCTTCTCATCATCCACCAATAGCAACATACGCTCCGACTGCGCCTGTTTGACCGCTTGGTGGTGTTCTAATAGCGCGATAAATTCACTCGGCGGAAGTGGCCGACTGAAGAAATATCCCTGTATCTCGTTGCAATGCAAGGAGCGCAGGTAGCCAAGCTGCGATTCCGTCTCCACCCCCTCGGCAATGGTAGACAGACCCAAGCTGCGGGCGAGAGCGATAATGGCTTGCACGATGGCCGCATCACCGGGATCGAGCGTGATGTTTTTGACGAAAGACTGGTCAATCTTCAACTTGTTTATCGGGAACTGCTTGAGATAGTTCAGGCTGGAATAGCCGGTGCCAAAATCGTCGATGGCTAAGCACAACCCCATTTCCTTGAACTTCTTCATCAGCTCCAAGGTGGACGCGACATTCTTCATCAGCGCGCCTTCGGTGAACTCCAGTTCCAGATAGCACGTTGCCAGTCCGGTCTCATCCAACGCACGCCGGACGACCTCGATCAAATTAGGATTCCTGAACTGTAGTGGCGAGACATTCACTGCCATAACCAGATCGTTATGCCCCTCGTCCTGCCAGCGCTTCATCTGGCCGCAGGCTTCCCGGATCACCCATTCGCCTATCGGCACGATCAGCCCGGTTTCTTCTGCCACCGGAATGAATTCAATCGGAGAAATCAAGCCCCGCTCGGGGTGGCGCAGACGGATCAAGGCTTCGCAACCGATAATTTCGCCACTCAGAATACTCACCTGCGGCTGGTAATACAGGACAAACCAGTTGTCCTTCAGCGCGTGGCGCAACTCACCGCGTATGGTGTGCAATTGCGTGGAATGTGCATTCATGGAAGGGGTGAAATAGCAGTAGCTGTTGCGCCCAACTTCCTTGGCCTGAAGCACGGCCAAGTCTGCATTTTTAGTCAGTTCGGCAAAGTCCTTGCCATCGTTCGGGTATACCGCAATCCCAATCCGTCCGGTGAGTTCGATGTCCTGCTCTTCTATGGACAAAGGCTCTTCAATAACACTCAGCAATACTTCTGCGAGCAGATTGATTTCATTGATCTCACCGGGGTGGTTGATATCCGGCACCACCACCACGAAGGTGTCGCCGGAAAAGCGCGACACCGTGGCCTGCTCGCCAGCACTCTCTGGCAGCCGAGCAGCGATGGCTGGCAACGCTTTATCGACTGCCGCATGGCCGAGCAGATCGTTGATTTCATGAAAGTGGTCCAGATTGATAAACAGTACGGCGACATACCGACCATGCGGGCGCGCGTGAGTGATTGCCTCAGTCACACGATCTTCCAGCAGCAAGCGATTGGGCAGATCGGTAACCGCATCGTACCGCAGCAGGTGGTGCAGTTGCTCCACAGCTTTTTTCTGGCTCAGGTCGCTATGCACGGCAAAGTAGTTGACCACCTTGCCAGCTTCGTCTTTCACCGTATTGATGCTCGACCACACCGGGAAAAATTCGCCTTGTTTGTTGCGTTCCCATATCTCGCCCCGCCAAAAGCCTTGCGTCAACAGGGCATCCCACATTTGAACGTAGAAATCATGCCCCTGCCTGCCCGATTTCAGGATGCGCGGGTTCTTGCCTTTCACTTCCTCCAGCGTATAGCCGGTGGTGTCGGTGAACGCCTGATTGACCATGAGAATGTTGTTATCCGCATCGGTGATGAGCATCCCTTCGCTGCTCTTGTCAAACACCTGGGCATGGAGCCGCAATTGCGCTTCGTCTTGCTTGTGCTGCTCCGCCGCCTGTATCTTGTCCAACGCGAAGGAAACGTCTCTGGCCATTTCCAGCAACAAGTCTATGGCATCCTGCTGGAAATAATCCTGCTTGGTGGCATAAACCATGAGCGCCCCACGGATGCCCCCGCCCCGAATCGGCAAGGACAGGCTGGAGCGGATGCCATAGCGCATGGCGGTATCGTGCCAGGGAGTAGTTTTCGCGTCGTTCAAGAAATCGTTAGACAGCACATGGCGATTCTCAATTATTGCGATGCCTATGGGGCCGCGCTCGCCAGCCAGTTCGTCGCAATAATGGGCTACGATCAATTGGACAAGATTGCCGGTATCACCCGCCATGGCAACCGGCGCAATGCACCGATCCGACTCATGCAGCACACCTATCCAGGCAAGACAAAACCCCCCTAATCCCATGGCAACGCGGCAAACTTCGTCGAATAACTCCTGCCGGTTCTGTATGTAGACGATGGCCGAATTGGTTGCACTGAGTACGGCATACATCGCATTCTTGCGTAGGAGCGCTTGTTCCAATTGCTTGCGCTCGGTTATGTTGTCGAAGACTGAGGCAAAGCAACCTTTACCGGCGCCATAGATGGAGATGGAAAACCATATACCCAATTGCTCGACGTAGTTTTCCAATTTTTCCGGGACGCCGGTTGCAGCTACCCTGCCATAGCTATCAAACAGATCCGGGTTCGACTCCCTTAGTCCAGGAATGACTGAGCTGACATTTTTCCCAACGACATCCTTTAACCCGGTTAATTTTTCAAATGCCGAATTGACGTCGAGATAAATGAAATCCATGGGTTGGTCGTTCTCAAAGATCATGCTGCAATACGCGAACCCTTCCAGCATGTTATCGAACAATGACCGATAGCGTATTTCACTCTCCTGGATGGAGATCTCCGCCTGCTTGAGTTTTCTTATATCCCGCTGCATCTGGTCGTTGGCTGCGACTAACTCGGCAGTCCGTTTTGAGACCAGTTCTTCAAAATGGTCGCGGCTTTCGATCAGTTCATTATTAGCCAGTTTTTGCTCTGCAATGAGCCATTTCAAAGGCCGAAATACCAAATAATAGAGAACTGGGAAAAGCAGGGAAATCAGGATGGAAGAATCCAGAATACCAGTTAGCCATCCCGGAATAGGAGGTAGCAAGCTGAAAACAACCATCACCGTCAACTCGATGACGAAAACCGCCAACATCAATATAGTCAGCAACTTGGACGGTGATAGCCCTCCTGCTTCGATATTGCCGTTTGGATTACTTTTTCTTTTGGTCATAGTCAAAACGCTTTATGGTGGGAAAGGAATTTTAGCCCTTGGTTATTTTCCACCCTATTGTTCCTGATCAACATGCCGCACCGGCAGCCATACCTTGAACGCGGTGCCTTTTCCAACTTCGCTTTTCACCTCGATGCGCCCATGGTGTTTCTGGATAATGCCATACGATAGCGATAAGCCCAGCCCCGTCCCTTTGCCTACCGGCTTGGTGGTAAAGAAGGGGTCAAATATCTTCTGCATATACTCCGGTGCGATGCCCTTGCCCGTGTCCGAGATTTCTACCCACACCTCGTCATTCTGTTGACCAGTACGTATGGTGATCGCGCCGCGCTGTTCAATGGCGTGGGCAGCATTCACCAGAAGATTCATGAATACCTGGTTGAGTTGCGAAGGCAGACATTCCACTTGCGGAATAGCTCCGTACTCCTTGATCACGTCGGCCTTGTATTTGATTTCATTGTTGACAATGTTGAGCGTGGTATCCAGGCCATGGTGCAGGTCGGCATAACGCCACTCGTCTGCGGCATCCGCATGGGCGAAGTCCTTCAGGCTCTGCACTATCGTTTTGACGCGCGTGATGCCTTCCTTCGATTCGTTCATTAGTGCGTGCAGGTCTTCCTTCAGAAAAACGATGTCCAATTTTTCCTTGATCACCTGTAACCGGGCGCGTACTTCACCATTGGCAATTGAGCTTTCCGCCTGTTCATAGCTGTCCAACAGGCTGAATATGTCCTGCACATATTTCTCCAACGTACCCAAGTTGGAAAATACGTAGCCGATCGGGTTGTTGATCTCGTGCGCCACACCTGCCGCCAATTGGCCGATGGAAGCCAGCTTGTCCGATTGCATCAATTGGTTCTGCGCTTCTTCCAGCTTTTTGATCAGGGAGCGCTGTTCTTCCTTCTCTTTCTTCAGCGCCAACTCGGTGCGCTGGTGTTCTACCAATTCGTTGCGCAGCCCGGCATTGGTTTCAGTCAATTCCTTCGACATCAAATCGAGGGAGCGCTCGATCATCAGACGGTCAGCATCGGCATTGTTGTATGCCTCATCCACTGTGGACAGGAATGCCGATAATTCAGGGGAAAATGTTGCTGCATCTCCAAGGAATTTCTTGATTTGGCGTTGTAGCAGCCGATGCATATTCATTGCTCCGAAAAGGTGGTGATGGTCATGGTTTGGTTGTGCAGTTCGCACTTGGTGAAGGCGCCATGCGGACAGATTTCGCCGTAGGAGTAAAAGCCGGTGAGCACGGTATTTTTCCCCAGCACCTCGCGCACACTTTCCACTTCTTCCTCAATACGCTGTTTCAGCACCAGCTTGCGCCCGACGCAACTGATGAGCAGGGCTAGCTCCGGCTCCACCGAGCCGAGCGTTTCGTAACTGGCGTGTGCCGCCCCCGCCGCTCCGTCGATGAGGCGATCGAAATTGGCCTTCATCAAACGGGCGTAGCTGCCTTCCGGCATATCCCCGGCAAAGGTCATACACTGGGCTTCTTCATCTATCACCATTACGGAGCGCACCAGCCCGTAACCCTCATCGCCGCTGCGTAGCGCCAGCGGGAAGAGTAGTGCATCCGCCGGTCCGGCGTTATTCTCACCCAGATACTCTTTATACAGTTCCAGTGCCGAGCGCCCATCCAGTTCATACAGGATGTTGCCTTTCGAGCGCGTGATGAGGCGCTCGGGGCCAAATGGGTCCCAGCCGCCGAGAGAGCCATAGCCGACCTTGAGGCGGTCACCGTAAAAACCCAGTGCGGCGACCAATCCTTCAGTAAGCTCGCCGTCCGCGCACACTTGGGTTTGTTTAAAATTTGTACCGTCGCCCGCCATTCCGCCAGTCACCGCTACACTTGTCGGCAGATTCTCGCGTAGGCCGCGCGCCAACTCGGTGCCATTTACCTTTAGCCCGTCCGAGAGCACCACTACATGCACCAGTTGTTCGCGGGAGAGTGCTTGTGCCAAATGTTTGCCGACGCTCAGGCTATCTTCGCTTTCCCCTATGGCGGCCTGCACCAATTTGATCGTGGTATGTTCAAAACGTATGGCGGTTACGACGAGAGAATCATCGCGCACACGGGTGCCGCAAATCTCGCCCGATGTGGAACAGCCGACAATCGGCGCACCGGGATAACGTGCGCGAACCTCATCCATTCTGGACGTGTCCCCCAGAATGTTGGATGCGCCAAACACCAGCACCAGGGATGCATTTCCATCGAGATGAGTGGCCAGTTCATTTTGCCAGCCTTCGTTGGCAGTCCAGTATTGCTGTTCGATTATCATGAGTTAATTTCTTCTATAGTCCGTAATATTCCATCAGCTTTGTTCGACATGTCGCACCGGTAGCCACACCCTGAACGTGGAACCCCTGCCCGTTTCGCTTTTCACCTCAATGCGTCCGTTGTGCTTCTGGACAATGCCGTATGCCAGCGACAAGCCTAGTCCCGGCCCTTTCCCTATCGGCTTGGTGGTGAAAAAAGGATCAAAGATACGGTTGAGATGTTCGGGCAGAATGCCTTTGCCAGTATCTTCCACTTCTACCCATACGTCATCCCCACTGGCACCGGTGCGAATGGTGATGGTGCCATTTGTTTCAATCGCCTGGGCGGCGTTGAGCAGCAGGTTCATGAACACCTGGTTAATCTGCGACGGCATGCAATCCACCCCCGGTAGCCCGGAATATTCCTTGACTACCTCTGCCTTTTGTTTGATCTCGCTCGATACTACGTTGAGAGTGCTGTCCATTCCCTGTTCGAGGTTGGCATGCTGCCAATTGGACTCGTCAACGTGGGAAAAATCCTTGAGGTCCTGGACGATGCGCGTGACCCGTGCCAGCCCGTCCTGTGATTCTTTCAGCAGGCTGGGGATATCCTCAATGAGGTAGGGGAAATCCACGATTTTCTTGGTCTGCGCCACCACTGAAAATATCTTGGCATCGGTCTTGGCTTCCTCCGATTCATACGCGGCAATCACTTTGAACATGCTCGCAATGTATTTACCCAGCGTCCCGAGATTGGAATTGACGAACCCTACCGGGTTGTTGATTTCGTGGGCGACTCCAGCGGCAAGCTGACCGATGGAAGCCATCTTTTCTGATTGCAGCAATTGGATGTGGGCGGATTCGAGTTTTTCATTGAGTTGCTTCAGTTCAACGTTGTTGGCAAGCAACTGCTGGTTGGCTTGTTCTACGGCTGCAGTACGCTGCTTCACTCGCTCTTCCAATTGTTCGTTCAACACGCGCAGGGCTTCGTGCTCTGCCTCCAACTCCTGATTTTTTTGCATTACCTCCAGTGTTTTGTCTCCAAGTTTACTGTACATCTCGTTTAAGGCTTCCAGCAACACGTTCGCCGCCTGGGTCATAAAAGCGTTCGCTTTCCGGGTTGCTTCATCGTGACTGGCACCGGCCTGCAACGCCAGGATTTCCTGCGCCATGCGCTTGTCCGAACCCAGGATATGCTGAACTAGCCAGTTGGTCAGGTATTTCAGTAACGGCGCTATGAGTTGCCCGGAAACATCCGTGCTGCCCATAAGTATCTTCGCGGCAACCATCACTTGGGCGGTGAAATGCTGATGCGCCTTGATATGGGTATTCTGATGGGTGGCATCGACCTCGTACTGCTTCATTAATTGTTCCTCGGTGTCGAAATGGTACACCGTGTAATTTGCCAGTTCGGTCAGGATATCACCCAACTCCCCGGGACTTGTCTGGTGTGCGCTGATAGCGCCCAGACGGTTGATAAGATCCACCAGCTTATGGTGTTGGGTATCCACCACATCAACGTCGGTATTGAACTTATTGTCCCAAATAAAAGTCTCGAATTTTTCTTCAGTCGCTGTATTCATTTTTTTCTCCAATTCAATGTCCGCAAAATATTCCATTTCTCAACAAGCTACGCTTCCTATATCAGATTAGCCGCCGCATCCAGTTGATCCGGTTCCGGCATTCCAGCTTTTATCTGCTCCCAGCTAAGCTGCAGACGATCACATAAAGTTTTCGGCAAACAGTTTATCAATTCCTCGCCACGCAATCCGTTTTCAAGCAATACCGCTATATGCACCATGCCGGTATACATCTCGAATGGCTCGTGCTCAGGCGTGCGCCAATAGCGGATAGCATGTTCGATCTCCTGCGGAAAGTTCCAGTGTTTGGCCATTTCAGCACCAATCAAGGCGTGGTCAAAGCCAAGTTCGGACTGTTCGATCTTTATCAGGTCTAATCCGGAAGTTTCTTGCTGTGCCAACATGCCCGCAAATTGCTCCGGTATGCAAACATCCAGCACAAGCTGACCGATGTCGTGAAACATGCCGACGGTGAAGGCCACCTGTTGATCTTGGCCTAGGTATTTTGCCAAGGCTTGGGTGTAGCAAGCCACGCGGAAGCTGCGCAGCCAGTAAGCCCGCCGGTCAAACAGATTGCCCGGGGTGTGGGGGAAGGCGAGCACAAATCCTGCCGACAATGCCAGCGAACGAATGGCATTGAAGCCCATTACCAGTGCCGCGTCTTGAATTGAGCCGACCTTACGCGACAAGCCGTAAAATGAGGAGTTTGCTACTTGTAGTACCTTTGCACTCAAGCCCTGATCCTGCGAAATCTTGTATGCTAAAGTGGATCGATCCAGATGATCGTCCTTAAAGCTGGCTATCACTTCCTGAACCACAATCGACAACATGGGAAGTTGATGCAGTCTGGCGAGGATTTCATCCTTGCTTATGGTATCCCCGTTATTTATGCCAGTCATCATTAGCCTTTCGTTACGGTAAGCATCAAATCTGTTTAGTATAGAGGTCAGGATCGACCACCAGCACCCTGCCCCTTGATTGGCTAAGTTCGCCCATAACACAACACCAGCAATTAACCTCCCTCCCATCCGCGAGGCACAGCTTTTTGCCTTCCAGTTTGGGGCACCCGACGAAAGCGCAGTTCAATAATTCCGCCGGAATAACCGTATTCGCTGCTTCGCCCAGCAATGGCAGCGTTCCATCTGCACCGAACAAATGCTGCGCAATTTTATTGGCGACGGCAACCATCCCGTCTTCTCCAATACCGATGACCGCCACTGGCAAATTCTCCAATATCTCCTGTGACACCTGCAGCACATCCAGATTGCGCAGAGCTTCACGGGTCTTTTCCTCCACGCGTTGTTCAAGATCCCGGTTAATGCTCAACAAATTCTCGTTTGCCTCTTGAACTTCCTTGCGTAGCCGGATGTTTTCCATCTTCATTTCGTAGCGGTGAAAGGCTTCTTCCACGTTGGCCCGTAGCAAGTCATCATCCCACGGCTTGGTAAGAAACTTGTAAATCGCACCACGGTTAATGGCATCCGTCACCGAATTGAGTTCGGTATAGCCACTCAGAACAATACGTACGGTATCCGGATAAGATTCTTTTACTTGGCTCAGGAATTCCACGCCCGTCATTCCAGGCATGCGCTGGTCTGAAATGATGACGCCAACTGTGTTGGATGCCAATAACTCCATCCCTTCCTTGCCGCTGTTAGCCTGCAGGATTCGATAGCCATCCCGACGCAGCAGTCGTTTCAGTGCGGCGACTATATTCTCATCGTCATCAACCAGTAAAAGTGTGCGGTCTGTCATGGCAGGTTTATGTAGTGGGTTACGAGGTACTATATCGATCAGCCCTGCCTATGCAGGCCGGACAGACGCCGTTCTTCCAGCAAAAGGTCACGGGCGGTCAATGCCTGCATGATGGCTGTCTTGAGTTGGTGGACATACAACGCTTGGCGACCGATGTCAGACTTGGATTCAGCGGTGTTCCAGTACAGGCAAAGCAAGCTATGCACCTGTGCCTCATTGATCGCTTGTGATATTAAGGGTTTGTCCGGGTTGCTGCCAATCAGGATGCGAGCCACATCAGGCCGGATTTTCTGGAGTTCGCCGAGCAACTGCGTGCCATCCATATCCGGCAACGTCTGGGCTGTTACGGTCAGGTCGCAATCGTTATGTTTCACATGTTCCAGCGCATGCCGGGCAGTAGTAAAAGCATCCACCACGAATTTGAAACCATGGCCACCTCCCGTTTCATCGAGTGTGATCTCTTGCCGCATTGCGCCATACACACCTTCATAATTTGTATCTTGAATCAGTCCTCGCCTCATCACCGTGAGTGAGACATTGTCACCATCAACCAGAATGACGCGGTATATTTTCTGAGTTTTTTGAGGCGTTGAAGGTACGTGAGTCCGGCGATAGAGATTCGCCTGACGACGGCTCTCCAAAATTACATTACGAAAATCCAGTGCTTGTGCGATACAAGATCGCAACTCTGCCTTATCCCACGGCTTGGCTATGAAACGATAAATATGCGTTTCGTTGATAGCACTGATCAGCGCATCCATGTCCGCTTGCCCGCTCAATATAAAACGCGCCGCATCCGGCTGGATATCGCCAAATTGCTTGAGGAACTGGATACCATTCATGACTGGCATCATGTAATCGGAGATCACAAGGTCGAATGCAACCTCTTTGCTGCGCAACAGCGCATCTTCCGGGTTGTTGAACGCCTCAATCTCGTAATCATTCCTCAATTCGCGACGCAACGCATTAAGCACACTCTGCTCATCATCAACCAAGAGTATTCGGTTCATAAATTAGCTTTCAACAATTAGCTGGGCGACACTCTGAAAATAGAGATGCGGATTCATCCCGGAACTAGCTCTACATTTAAATCAGTCGTTATTAGTATACTCCCTCAATGTGGAACATCAATGCGGGCGAAAGCGGGAGTACCGTAAGCCGATGCCGATTGGGCAATTTGAGATTTTGCTAAAGAGGGTTGATTGCTGTTGATGATGCGTCTTGTACGCCGAGTTTCACTTGCTTGTATTCCGTTGTTAATCGGCGACGTTGAAAGCTCGCCTTAAATTCACGGAATGATTAAACTGGAAGTTTGATATGCTGCCGCGTGTAGGGTAGAGATTGGCGCGATGACAGGTTCGGTTTGCTTGTTACCGCTCCTTGCGTCTGGCGGTGATCCGAAGGCTTCAGCTATTTCGTTACCTCCATAGCTACTTCGGTTGCTTCAGGCTGAAGCGTTTGCCGGGTGGGACT
>Ga0182030_10015325_pt1 | contig 15032 bp, 14 predicted proteins | sample 812S3MmetaG_FD_121299 | JGI IMG/M metagenome (GOLD analysis project Ga0182030, IMG submission 121299) | Permafrost microbial communities from Stordalen Mire, Sweden - 812S3M metaG (Illumina Assembly) | ecosystem: Environmental > Terrestrial > Soil > Wetlands > Permafrost | place: Sweden... | reverse complement strand
GCCCGCTGGTCGCCACGAAACTGCGGGCTGGGCTGGATAAAACGGGCATGCCCGCGGTGTTCATTGCCCATCAGGCGACCAAGGGTCATTTCCCAAGGTTGGCCGACACGCCCTATGCGCTGGGATGTATCCCCAACGTGCTGGTCGATGCCCAGGAACTGCCGTTCCATGTGATAACCGGCGCCTACCGGGGACCCGGCTATAATTCTTATGCATTCATGCTCGAGACCTTTATCGACGAATGCGCCCTGGCCGCGGGGATCGACCCGCTGGAATATCGACTTAAGCTGCTCTCGAAATGGCCCGATCCCGGCTGGACCAAGGTGCTAAAAGAGGTTGCCGACAAATCCGGCTGGGGCAAGACCCTGCCCAAAGGGACGGCGCAGGGCATCGCCATCGCCAATTGGGGCATGAACGGACAGCCCCAGGCCGGCACAACCGTCGCCGTTGTCGCCACTGTCGAGGTGACCAAGAGCGGTGTGCTCAAGGTTCACCAACTGGATTGCGCCTTCGACTGCGGCCGCATCGTCAACCGCGATGCGGTGGAGAATCTGGTGCAGGGCGGGCTCATCTTCGGACTCAATATGGCGTTGAACGAAGAAATGAACGTCAGGAACGGCCGCATGGTCGAGGGCAATTTCGACCAATATCCGATCCTGCGCACCGGTGACGCCCCGCAGATCAATGTCCATTTCGGCGGCCTTTCGGGCCATGACCGATTTGCCGAACTGGGTGAGCCGCCGGCCGGACCAGTCGGTCCGGCGATCGGCAACGCGATCTTCCGCGCCACCGGCAAACGCATCCGCTCGACCCCGATCCGCAAGCACGATTTGAGCTGGGCCTGACGTAATCGATGCGTGGCAGGACCTGCCTTTGTGTCTGGCTGGCCGTTCTGATCTTAGTTGCCGTGCCCTCGCGCGCCGCCGATCAAGCCGCCGCGCCTCTTACCGTATTTATCGAAGATGGCGAGGTCCTGTTCCAGGGGGCGGACCTCGACCTGGGTGAACTCAAGGCCAAGTTGACCGCCACTGGACGCCAAAAGGATCGGATTTATTTCCGCATGGGCCCAAACGCCAAGACAGCCTATGTCGAACAGGTCATCGAGGCGATCAAAGCGGCCGGCTTCAATGACATTGCCGTTGCAGCGCCGCCTGGGATAGAAACGCTGCCACAACCACCGGTCTGAATTGGAACGGCGATATTAGGTGGACCATCAATCCAGTTTGGACGACACCCAAATTCGGGTTGGCATGGGACCGGATTGCCGTTCACGAACTTGGTTTCGAAGCGCCATTTTGCAAAGGCTTTTTCGGCGGTCTCGGCGAAGCGAGATACCGATCGGGTTCGTGGGAGCGGGTCGCGCTTCTCACGGGATTGAGTCTATTGCTTTCGAGACGCCCTTGTCGGTATCCAGAACTTCAGTCTGAGCGATCTCTTCCGCAATCGCAGGATCAGTGTCCTGGCGTTGAGGGCAGCCAGTCTTCCGACCGGAGACCGTCGACACGGGTAAACTCCCCGAGGTTGCCAGTGATTACGACGAGACCGCGGCTCCGCGCGTGGCCCGCAATGAGCGTGTCGTGTGGACCGATTGCAGATCCGCGGCGTTCCAGCGCGGCGCGGATCTCGGCCGCGTGTGCCGCTGCCGGCTCATCGAATTGAAGCACTTCGAGCCGGGAAAGGAACCGCTCGACTTCCTGGCGGATCTCTACCGGCTTCGCAGACTTCTCGGCTCCGACCAGAAGTTCATAGACGACGATCGACGATACAGACAAGGCCGTAGCCTCCGCATTGAACCGCTCGCGCAAGCCCTTGGGACGGTCCCGAAGAACCCGAATGCAAAGATTCGTGTCGAGCATGTAGCGCAGCACTTAGAACGCCTCGCGAGTTTCGGCTTCAGGCTGGATGCGCTCGCCGAGATCAACGCCGGGCGCATCAAAAAAATCGTCCCAAACGGCATTGGCCGGGACGATGACGCGCCGCGCGCCATCGCGCAAGATGGCGACCTCGCGCACCCCGGCAGGAAAGGCGACGTCCTTTGGCAGTCTCACGGCTTGGGATCGGTTCGATTGAAAGACGGTGGTTTTAGTCATGGCCGACCCTCCAGTTTGGATATCCGCAACGTATATCCATGGGTGGGATATGTCAATGGGATATCACATCTGGCGGATCAGCATTGCCTGCGCCATGTCGCCGAGGCGGACTTCAGATCGCACCGTGAATGGTGGAGTCGTCCGGCGGGGATGAGCTGCACGACGCCGCCAGTGCATCCTTTGAAGGCCGCAGCGGCATAGCCTTTGCTGTATCCGACGCCGCGGCGCAAGGGCGAGAAATCGAAACGAAGCGGCTCAACGCCAAATGGTCGGCCGTGCGCTTGCTCAAGGTCGGCTTGGTGAAGTTTCGTGACACCCGGCCGATGCGTGGAACGCTGAAGAACGCCACCGTCACCCTCGACGCGCTGGGCTGGCATATCAGCTTCGCCCGCGCGAGATCGCGCATATCGTGCCCGTCAATATCTGCCCGGGTGTCGGCATCGATCGCGGCGGATACCTGTGCAAGGTCGATCCCGCATACATATCGCAGACCTGTTCGCAATGCGGAGCCGTTGACAGACAAAGCCGCGAAAGCCAAGCGGTCTTTGTCTGTCGGCATTGCGGCTTCCATATCCACGCCGATACCAATGCTGCGATCAATATCCTGCGCCGGAACACGGCGTCTAGGCGCATCAACAAGGAAAGGCTTAACCTCTCCGCAGTGCGAACTAAACGGAGCCTCAAACCTCCCGAAAATCCTCCGGCTGCAGCCGGGCGAAGATGTTAACCGGGCGTACGCCGAACACGGTGATGGCGTCGGCGGAGACGCCGAGCGACCATGGATCGCGTTGATGGGCAAGCCGTTCGATGTCATCGCGTTCGAGCTCAACGACGGACGGAGCGAACCCGAGCTTTTCCCCCGGCGAGATCAGCGCGTCGCGAATTCCATTGGCCGCACGGGCCGTGTTGTTTGGCTCGACGACAATGACGATGTCGAGATCGCTGTCCAGGTGGTCTTCGCCGCGCGCGAAACTGCCGTAAATCCAGACAGCGAGAAGGCCGTAAGCGTTTTTCGAGGCAGCCTCGCGCACGGCGTCGCGGATCGCTGCAAAACGCATTTCCTCGGCTTCAAACAATGCCGCGATCGCTACGGACAAAGGATGTTCGGTCCGCAGATTGTAAAGACGCACCCGGCCGCTGCCGGTGGACTCGATGATGCCGGTCTTCTCGAGGCTCAACAAGGCTCTCCATGTGCTCGCGCGCGCAAGTTTGGTGCGAACCGCGAGGTCAGGGCCCGACAATTGACCGCCATGTGTGGCAAGCTCACGCACAAGCCGCACGTTCGCTTCGGTGCCGAATATCGTCGTAATGGGGTAGCGCTGAGCGCTTTGGGCGGATGGACGTGACATGGAAATCCGGTGCTTTGTGCCACCTATTATACGAAACTTATGTTTTATTATTAAAACATAAGTTTCGTACACAAGACGTATGATTTATGTACGAATCCCAGAAACCACAAAACTCAAACCCAAGGGATTTCGGGGGCTAGCACCCCAACACGCTCTTATATTTTCGGGTTGGACCGAACGCCAAGACCGTGTTCGTTGAGCGCGCCATCGACGCGATCCAGGCCGCCGGCTTTGCCGACATCGGCATGATCCCGCCGCCCGGCATCGAGAAGGCGTCGGAACCGCCGGTTTGACCCAAGACCGGCGGTCTTCCCCGCATTACTTCAGCTTGAAGGAGATCCTGATAGTTGCCGCAGAAGCGACCGGCTTGCCATTCACCTGGCGGGGTTCGAACCGCCATTTCGGGAAGGCGTTCTTTGCCGCAGTAGCGAAACCGTAGCCATATGGGACTTCCTCCGTTACCTGCGGATCGCCGACCGAACCGTCGGGTTCGATGATGAAGCTGAAATCGACATAGCCGGGTATACCTGCCTCCGCAGCTCTCTCGGGATAGACCAGGCCTCCGCGAAAAATCGGCCTCGGGTTGAGAATGATATCTGCCGGCGGCGCGGTCTGGCTTGTTGCTTCGGCCGGCGGTCGTTCCAACGGCTGCTGCGGCAGGACCGGCAGCGGCGGCACTGTCGGTTGGATGTCGTCAATTGGCGGTGCGATATCCAATTGAAACTTGGGTGGCTGTTGCAGTTGCGTTTTGGGCGGCGGTGGCGGGAATTCAACCATTGTGATGGTGTCTTTCAACTCCGTGGGCTGTAATTGGGCTGCAGGGTGAAAGGCCAGAAAATATGCTAAGGCAATAAGAAGTGCTGCGTGAAGCGCGGCGGATAATGCGAGACCAGGGCGCAGACGCTCGAGAAAATCAGCACCGCGCCACGGGTTGGTGGGGATTGCACGTACCATTAGAACGCCTCCCTTTATTGGCCGTATTGCCGACCGATTGCTTTATTGGGGAAGCGTAATGCTGAATTAAAATTCAGGTCAATAAATATATAAATGAAATATTATTAATATGTAATATACATTTCTCAAAACGAAATATTAATTTCTCGTAATTGTCATTTAGTGAAGCATTCACCTCGCCGAATGTGTAGCTCAGACGGGAGCCCGACTGAGCTACACCATTACCCCAGCGCCGGCACAGCCACGAACAGTTGCGTAAACCCCTTGCCGGTCGCATCGACTGCCGTATGGCCTTCGCCGTGGTCGTCTTCGACTGAGGCGAATTCGCCGGCGCGCAGGCGGAAGTGGGTGCCGTCTTTGGCGCCGACGGCGGCTTCGCCGTCGATCATGAAGGCGACCTGGTGCTCGCCCGCCGGGTCGGTGTGATAGTCGGTCTTCATGCCGGGAATGAAGCGGCGGATCAGCATGGAGACCGCCTTGGCCTCGTAATAGCGAGTGCAGCCGGGCGGCACGATCGTATCCGGGTCGGAAGGGCCCGCGGGCTTGCCAGTCCATTCGACAATGCCGCAATGGGTCTTGCCGACTGCGTCGGTGAAAGTGCGTTTGGCGACTACGGCAGTGCCGTCCTTGTTCAGGAACGATGATTTTGACATTTGCTATCTCCCTTAATCGGCCAGCGCGACTTTGATCGCGCTATAGCCGTCCGGACCGGTATGTTCACGGTGGCGCGCGCCGGCCTCCAGCAGGATCGCGGATCCTGCGACGCATTCGTGCCCGGCGTCATTTTTGCCCTTTACGGTGAGCGACCCGGCGATGACGTAAATCAGCTGCTTGGCCGCGGGAATGACCGTGATCTTGTGGCCGGGCGGGGCGGCATAGATCGCGACCCGGCTCGCCTTATGAGTCAGGAATTGCTTGAACAAAGGGTATGGCGAATTGTCGGCGGCTACGTCGGTTTCGGCGATATGAGTCTCGCCTTCGTCGTCCATAGTTACTTTGACCGCCTTGATCGCACTGCCGTCGGCGGCGATGAAGGCGGCCAACGGATTTGGGTCTTTCGCTGCCAGCGCACCGGGCGCGGCGGCAATCGCCAGAGCTGCGCCGCTGCCGGCAAGCAGGGTTCTACGTTCGATTTTCATGAGTCCTCCGTTATCGCCGCACCTTCAGACATTCAGGTGGCAATGTCACCAATTATGCACGTATCCTGTTCGACAATAAGACCGATTGGGAGGAAATGAATGCGTGCTTGGACAGTTGGGGCAGTTTGGCTTTTATCCTCTTCTGTAGCCTTCGCCGCTCCGGATAGGCCTGCCGCCAAAGATTGGCCCGCCATCGGCGGCGATTGGGCAAACGATCACTTTTCCACTTTGCGCCAGATCGACACAGCCAACGTAAAACAGTTGGGGGGCGCCTGGGTTCATAATTTCGACGGTGAACGCTCGCGCGGCACGCCCGTGGTGGTCGACGGCAAGATGTTCGTAACGGCGGGCACTCATGTCTATGCGCTGAACCCGGCGACAGGCGAAACTCTGTGGAGCTACAAACTCGACACGCCGCCTATCGGTCTGTTCAAGGGCGTGGCGGTAGGGCAGGGGCTGGTCTTCATCGGTCTGATGGAAGGCGCAGTCGTCGCGCTGGACGAGAAAACCGGCATGCAGATCTGGAAGCAGGCGATCGCCGAGCAGGCCGCCCCCGGCGGACAGGGCGGCCAATGGGTGGCAGGGGCGCCGGCCTATGTAAACGGCCTGGTCATCGCCGGTCTCTCTGGTGTGCGCTCACCGACCGATCGCAACGACGGTCGTATCGCGGCGCTGGACGCCAAGACCGGCGCGGTCAAATGGCTGTTCCATGTCGTGCCCGGTCCGGGCGAGGCAGGACACGAAACCTGGCCGCAGGACAGCGATGTCTGGAAGAGGGGCGGCGGGGCTGTCTGGGTGACGCCTGCGGTCGATCCGGCTCTGGGGCTGGTCTATCTCGGCACCGGCAACCCGATACCGGAACTGGGCGGCGAGGCGCGGGTGGGGGACAATCTCTATACCGCCTCGGTTGTTGCGCTCGATATCAAAACCGGCAAGCTGCGCTGGCATTACCAGCTGACCCACCATGATATTTACGAGATGGATCTGGGCACGCCACTGGTTCTCTATGACGCCAAAGTGAAGGGCGGGTCGCGCAAGGCAATCGGGGTGATGCGCACCGACGGCTATTTGTTCCTGCTGGACCGGGCGAGCGGCAAGCCGGTTCTGGCGGTCGAGGAACGGCCGGTGCCGCAAAGCCTGCGCATGAAAACCGCGTCGACCCAGCCGTTCCCCGTCGGCGCCGACCAAATCGGCCCGAACTGCGTCCAGAAGGATGCCGTCCCGGCGGGATTTCTGCCCGGCTGCTATTTCGATGTCATCGATACCGACCGGCCGAACCTGATCACGCCGACGGTGACCACACGATCTTCGCCGATGGCCTATAGCCCTGCGACGAATCTGTTCTATGCCGCCGGGGTGGTTTCGCCCTTGTGGCTCCAGCGCTGGGACGACCCCTATGTGTTCAGCGGCGACGGGGTAAACACGGTGCCGGGCGTGAAGTGGCACGGCATTATTGCCGCCATCGACGCCAAGACCGACAAGATCCTCTGGCAGAAGACCACGCCCTATCATATCGAGAACGGCAGCGGGCTCACCGCGACCGCGGGCGGTCTGCTGTTCCATGGCGAGCCTGACGGCAATCTCCAGGCGATGGATGCCAAAAGCGGTGAACTTCTGTGGCAATTCCAGACCGGCTCGGACGAAAGCGGTCCGGTCGCGGTCTATCAAGCGGGCGGACAGGAATATGTGGCTGCGCTGGCCTCGAGCGCGCTGTGGGCATTCAAGCTCGGCGGTTCGGTTGCTCCTTTGGCTGCGCCGCCGCCGCCGCCCACCGAATCCAGCTTTCGCGGCAAGGTCGAGGCGACCGATCATATTCAGATCGGTGCTGTGCTGACCGACAATCGCGCGATCGTCAAAGTCATCGATTACGCGAATGAATATACCTACAAGCCGCTGAGAGCGAAGGTGAAGGCCGGGGCAAGCGTCACCTGGACCAACACCGGCAAGCTGCCGCACAGCGCGACGGCCGTGGACGGATCATGGACAACGGGCGAGATCGCGCCCGGCCAGTCGGCGACGGTAAAGTTCGATAAGCCCGGCTCATATACCTACCACTGCACCGACCATCCTTGGAGCTATGCGCAACTCGTCGTCGAATAGGAGACGGGCAATAGCGGCGAAGCAGAGCTTGGCGTAAGCTCCCTCGGTAGTCAGACGAGGGGCCGAAATGAAATTTCTGTTTGCGATTGAAAAGTTCCTGGTACGCCATTTCGGCGTGTCGCTGATCAGTTATATCGTCTGCCGTCAGGCGGGTGTGAAACCGGTCACGACATTCATGCTGACGACGACAGGGCGGAAATCCGGCAGGTCGATCGACACGCCGATTTTCTATTTCCGCGACGGCGAGGCATTCTACATCATCGGCTCTAAGGGCGGTGCGCCGGAGCATCCCCTCTGGTTTCTCAATCTTGAAGCCAAGCCGGAAGCCCAGGTTGCCATTCGCGAGGTCAAGACGCTCGTGCGGGCACGGGTCGCCAAAGGCGCCGAACGCGCGCGTCTCTGGGCGGCGGCCGCGGCGCTTTACCCGCCCTATGACGATTATCAGGCCAAGGCCGGAGCCCGCAAAATTCCCGTGGTGGTACTCGAAAAGCGCGCGGCTTGAGCGGCAATTCGGACAGCCGCGATGCGATTATCATCGGCGGCGGGCATAACGGGCTGGTGTGTGCCTGGTATCTGGCCAAGGCCGGGCTGAAAGTCACCGTCTGTGAACGGCGAAGCGTCGTCGGCGGGGCGTCCGTCACAGAGGAATTTCATCCCGGTTTCCGCAATTCGGTCGCGGCCTATACGGTCAGCTTGCTGAACCCGCGTATCATTGCCGATATGGGTTTGGCGGGACATGGGCTGCGGATTGTCGAGCGGCCGATCTCGAATTTTCTTCCGCTCGAAGATGGGCGCTATTTGAAGCTCGGCGGCGGGCAGGCGCGTACGCAGGCTGAATTCGCGAAGTTCTCCGCCAAGGATGCTGCTGCCTGGCCGGCCTATTCGGCCATGCTGGATGAGGTGGCCGATGCGCTGCGCTCGCTTGCCGAGCAGACTCCACCCAATTTCGGCGACGGTCTGGCGGGAATGCTGCGTGCGGTGCGCCAGGGGCGACAGATGGCCCGCTTGCCGATGGGTGCGCGGCGAAACCTGCTCGACCTATTTACCGAGAGTGCTCGAAGTTTCCTCGATCGCTGGTTCGAAAGCGACGCGGTTAAGGCCGCGCTCGGCTTCGACGCCATCGTCGGCAATTTCGCTAGCCCCGACACGCCGGGCTCAGCCTATGTGCTGCTTCATCACTGCTTCGGCGAGGTCAACGGCAAGAAGGGCGCCTGGGGTCATGCCATCGGCGGCATGGGTGCGATCACCGGTGCGATGCGCAAGGCGGTCGAGGCGCTGGGCGTCGAGGTGCTGACCGACGCGCCGGTCGAAAGCTTATTGGTTGAGAACGGCAACGCCGCTGGCGTGCTGCTGGCCGACGGTCGGCGACTGGTGGCGCCAATCGTCGCCTCCAACCTCAACCCCACTTTGCTGTTCGGCAGGCTGGTCGCGCCCGCCGATCTACCGGCCGATTTTCGTGCGGCAATGGCGGGCTACCGCAACGGCTCGGGTAGTTTCCGGATGAATGTGGCGCTCAGCGAATTGCCGAGCTTCACCAACCTACCCGGCAAGGCGATGGCCGAGCACCACCAGTCCGGCATCGTGATCTCGCCCAGCCTGGATTACATGGACCGCGCCTATCAGGACGCGAAGACAGATGGTTGGTCGGAAAAGCCCATCGTCGAAATCCTGATCCCCTCGACTCTGGACGACAGCCTTGCCCCGCCCGGACAGCATGTCGCCAGCCTGTTCTGCCAGCAATTTTGCCCGAGTTTGCCCGGCGGCCGCTCGTGGGACGATGCGCGCGAAGCCGCCGCCGACACGATCATCGACACGATCGAAGCTGTCGCGCCAGGATTCAAGCAATCGGTGCTGGGACGGATGATCTTGTCGCCGCTCGACCTCGAACGGAAATTCGGACTGATCGGCGGTGATATCTTTCACGGGCAATTGTCGCTTGACCAAATGTGGACCGCGCGGCCGGTATTGGGCCACGCCAGTCATAGGGCGCCGATCAAGGGGCTCTATATGTGCGGCGCGGGCACCCATCCGGGCGGCGGCGTCTCCGGCAACCCCGGTCGGAACGCGGCACGGGAAATACTGCGGGACCGATCGTCCGTGACTGCGATCAGGCTGATGCTGACCGGTTCCTGAGACATGGCTGTTTACGACGTAGCGGTCGTGGGACTGGGCGCGATGGGCAGCGCTGCGCTTTATCATCTTGCCGCCGCGGGCCAACGCGTGGTCGGCATCGAACGCGCAACACCGGGGCATTCCGGCGGCTCGTCGCACGGCGAAAGCCGCATCATCCGCATGGCCTATTTCGAACACCCATCCTATGTGCCGCTGCTCAGGCGCGCCTACGAGAATTGGCGCGCGCTGGAGTTGGCGACGGGTGCGGAGCTCATGACCATAACCGGTATTCTGGAGGCGGGCTTTCCCGGATCGACAGTTTTCGAGGGCTCATTGAAGGCGGCACGGCTGCACGAACTGCCGCATGAGATTCTGTCTTCGCGGCAGGTCGCTGAAAGATTTCCGGCCTTTAACCTGCCCTCGTCGTGGGATTCTGTCTTCCAGCCGGACGGGGGGTATCTCAGACCCGAACAGGCAATCGCAACCTATATGGAGGCGGCAACCGCATTGGGCGCCGAAACGCGCCTCAACTGCCTGGTGAAGTCGATTGAACCGACAGCGGTCGGAGTGCGCCTGGTATTGGGCGATGGCACGCTTGTCGAAGCCGGCTCGGTCGTCGTGTCGGCAGGTGCCTGGATCGGTGAACTCTTTCCCGAACTTGCCGCCCATCTGCAACTAACGCGTCAGGTGCTGGGCTGGTTCGCGCCAGTCGACCCCGCATTGGTCACGCCAAAGCGCCTCCCGGTGTTTCTCTTGGAATCAGACGACGACATCATCTACGGCTTTCCCGATTTCGCCGGTACCGGGGTCAAGGCGGCGTCGCATCAGCCCGGACGGCGTCTCAATCGCGCGGATGACGCGCGCCAAGACGGCGGCGCAAAAGATGCGGAGCGGATTGGGCGCACGTTGGCCCGATATGTCCCTGCCGCGGCAGGCCCGGCCCGAGAAGTCAAAACCTGCATCTACACAAACACGCCTGATCAGGATTTCATTATCGACCGCCACGCGCTGTATCCCCAGATCGTGCTGGCCTCACCCTGTTCGGGTCATGGTTTCAAGTTCGCCAGCGTTATCGGTGAAATTCTGGCGGACTTGGCGACCACGGGTACTACTGCGCACGACATTTCGCGATTTCGTTTGGATCGGCTGTTGTAGAAGGTAATCTCGCGCATATGAACCGGATCGAAAACTTCCCGGCGGCGGTGAGCGAGGACGTCCCTGACCCACGGGTGGCCCAAATCGTCGAGGCCGCGAAGAACGAATTTCTCGCCAAGGGCTTCGCTGAGACAACGATGGACGAGATCGCCAAGGTCGCGCGGATCAGCAAGCAGACCTTGTATCGTCATTTTCAGGACAAGGCAGAATTGTTCGAGGCAGTTATCGTCGCGGACATGGGGCGCTTCCGCAATCCGCCAGACCTGACGCAAGACGGACGCGATCCGCGCGACGTGTTTTTCGAGGCCGCTCGCTGGGTCTACGACAACCATGTAAGCTGGACTTCGGTATCGATGAGCAAGATACTGATCGGCGCGGCAGGACATTTCGCTGAGTTGATCCGGCGACATCACGAATATCGTTTCCAGTCCAGCGTGTCCTGGATCGAGATTTACATCCGGTCGCTGGTCGAACGGGGACTGCTGAATGTCGCTGACCCGCACCGTGCCGCTGTGCGGTTCGCTCTCATGGCCTCTGAAGGCAGTGGTCCGGTGATGGGATGTGAGCCGGCGAGGCTTAAGGATCGTGAACGCTATGCGCGTATGACAGTCGCGATGTTTCTGCACGGGGTAGCCTGTGTGAAGCCCCTCAAATCTGCACGGTCATAGCCGGGGCACCGCCGAGAAACAGCGCCACTGTCTCCTCGGCCAGCGCTCGCCGCGTCGCCTCATCGGCCGGGGCCGGCGACATCAGATAGAGAATGCCGTGCGTCGCGACATTTAGAAACTGGCGCGCGGCCCAGTCGGTATCTACGACGTCAATCGTGCCGTTCGCCGCCATCCGGTCAAGATAGGGCTTCAGAGTATCCAGGCTCCATTCGGTGCTGCGCGCGTGTACCGCCCGCGCCAGGTCGGGAAAAAGATGGCTCGTCTCGATTACCATTCGGTGCAGCGCCAGGTTGCGGTCGCGCAGAAACAGGCCGATCGCGCGCTGCGCGAAGTCGAACAAGACCGTTTCGATTGAATCCGTTCGCTGGGAGAAATCGAATGACGGTCGCGCCAGAGTTTCAATGATGCGCATGACGGTTGCGCTGAACAGCCCATTCTTGTCGGTGAAATGACGATAGATTGTCGCCTTTCCGATTCCGGTCATACGGGAGATGCTCTCAATGCCGCCGTGGCGGAATCCGCGCGATAGGAATTCGCCTGCCGCCGCGTCGATCAGCATCTGGGCGCGATCCTCGGGCAATCGCATCTTGGGGCGTTTTGACGGCGCTATATCCCCGTCGCTTCCTGTTTTTTGTACATTGTCCATAGTAGCCGACATCTTAGTGTGCGCTTACGATAACTTATAGAATCGATCCTGGGCCGTGAATTCGCTTGACCGTTTATAATACGAAACGGTATCGTACTGCGAACAAATATCGGGGGCCTGCGATGGGCGTTTGGCGTCGGGGCGGATTTGGCGGGGCTTTGGCGGTTTTGACTGCGCTTTCAGCGCAGGCCCAAAGCGTGCTGCCGCGGCCCGAAGCGCCGCTGCAGAGTTATGTTGGGCGAACGCCAGCGGAGACTGCGCCCGCCGCCTGGCCGAAGTATCCCGAGGCACCCAAAGGTGCGCCCAATGTCATCGTCATCATGACCGACGATGTCGGTTTCGGCGCAAGTAGCACCTTCGGTGGGCCGGTGCCGACACCGACCTTCGATGCGCTGGCGAAGGTCGGGCTTCGCTATAACGAATTCCATGTTACGGCACTGTGCTCTCCGACCCGCGCGGCGCTGCTGACCGGGCGAAACAACCACGATGTCGGTGTCGCGCTGACCGAGGAATCAGTCGCAGGCTATGAAGGCTATACCGGCATGATCCCAAAGAGCGCCGGGACGATCGCCGAGATACTGAAGCAGAACGGCTATAACACCGCACAATTCGGCAAGTGGCACCTGACCCCCTATACCGAGATGGGACCGACCGGCCCCTTCACCCACTGGCCCGTCAATATGGGTTTCGAATATTCCTACGGCTTTCTGGCGGCCGAGACCAACCAGTGGCAGCCGGCTCTGGTCGAAAATCTGAACCCGATCGAGCCGCCGCATAACGACCCCACCTATATCCTTGATCGAGACTTGGCCGACCACGCCGTCAGTTGGATCCATCGGCAGAAGGCGCTTGCGCCGAACAAGCCGTTCTTTGTCTATTACGCGCCCGGTACGTCCCACTCGCCACACCATGCGCCGGCGGATTGGATCGCCAAGTTCAAGGGCCAGTTCGACCAGGGCTGGGACAAGGTGCGCGAAGAAACATTCGCTCGGCAAAAATCGCTAGGTGTAATTCCGGCGGATACTCAACTGACGCCGCGGCCAGCGGCGCTGCCCGCCTGGGACTCCCTCACGCCCGACCAGAAGCTGGTCTACGCCCATATGATGGAGGTCTATGCCGCGGCGCTGTCGCACGCCGACTATCAGATCGGCAGGGTGCTGGGCGCGGTGCGCGACATGGGCGCGCTGGATAATACGCTTGTCATCTATATCCAGGGCGATAACGGCGCCAGCGCAGAAGGCGGGCTGCAGGGGTTGTTCAACGAGGTCCATCTCTTCAACGGTCTGCCGGAAGATTTCAATTATGTCCGCCAGCATTTGGATGAACTCGGCGGACCCAAGGCCAGCGGCCATTATCCGGCAGGTTGGGCCTTTGCGATGAACACGCCGTTCCAATGGTTCAAGCAGATCGCTTCTCATTTTGGCGGTACTCAGGACGGCATGGTCATGTCCTGGCCGGCGCGGATCAAGTACAAGGGAGCCTTACGCAGCCAGTTTCACCATGTGATCGACATTGCCCCGACGATTCTGGAGGCCGCCGGTATCGAGGCGCCCTCGATCCTGAACGGAGTGCCGCAGAAGCCGCTCGAAGGGGTCAGCATGGTCTATAGTTTCGACGATCCGAAGGCGGCGCCGAACCACCACATCCAATATTTCGAGACCCGCCGCAACCGTTCAATCTACCAGGACGGCTGGATCGCAGCGACGACGCCCAAGGACTTGCCATGGGCCCTGTCCAGTCTCAGCGACTGGAGTGTGGACGACCAGAAGTGGGAACTTTACCATGTGCCGTCCGACTTCAGCGAAGCCGTCGACCTTGCACAAAAGGAACCGCAGCGCGTCCGCGACCTGCAGGACCTGTTTTGGGCCGAGGCCGCCCGCTATCATGTATTGCCTCTGATCGATGTGGTGAAGCAGGCGATGACAGGGGCTCAGCAAGAGCCAAGCCCAATCGACGGCGCCAAGAAATTCACCTTCTTCGCCGGTATGACGCGCATTCCCGACTTGGCAGCGCCCAGCCTCAAGAATCGTTCCTATACTCTGTCGGCGGAGGTCGAAATTCCCCAAGGGGGGGCTGAAGGCATCCTTTTGACGGAGGGTGACCGGTTCGGCGGACTGAGCTTCTATCTTCTAAAAGGCAAACCGGTGTTCTGCTATAATCTGGCGGAATTCCAGCATTTCACGATTGCCGGGGCAGACGCCGTGCCGACGGGGCACCACACGCTAAACGCCGATTTCCAATATGACGGCGGGCGCGGTAAGGGCGGGACGGTGACGCTTTCGGTAGATGGTAAGCAAGTCGCGTCGGGCCGGGTCGATCAGACTATCGCCAACCGCTTCGCGCTTGACGCCAGCATGAGCGTCGGCGAGGGCACGGGGCTACCGGTGAGCGACGACTATCAAACGCCTTTCCGGTTGAATGCGTTGCTGGATCGGCTAACAGTGACGCTGAATTAAAAAATAGGGCTATGCACTTGACTCAAGTGACACAATTTGTTGTGGTCCGACGGTGTCTGAGTATCCTCGTACGGTTCTGGAGTTTCGCGATTGGTTCGTGGACGATGCGGCGTGCCTGGCCTATGTCGCCCAGTTGCGGTGGCCGGAAGGCTTCCGCTGCCCGATATGCGGTGCGGCGGATCATTGGGTGACGGGGCGGGGCTTGCGTCATTGCCGGCAATGTGGTCGGCAGACGTCGGTGACGGCGGGGACCTTGTTCGCGGACACGCATTTGCCTTTGCGGGTGTGGTTTGAAGCGCTTTGGCACGTGACCAGCCAGAAAAGCGGGACCAGCGCTCTGGGCCTGCAGCGAGAACTGGGACT
>Ga0182030_10015323_pt1 | contig 15034 bp, 14 predicted proteins | sample 812S3MmetaG_FD_121299 | JGI IMG/M metagenome (GOLD analysis project Ga0182030, IMG submission 121299) | Permafrost microbial communities from Stordalen Mire, Sweden - 812S3M metaG (Illumina Assembly) | ecosystem: Environmental > Terrestrial > Soil > Wetlands > Permafrost | place: Sweden... | reverse complement strand
TCCCGGCCCGCTGCCCTCCCCGGATGAGGCGGCCGCCTACCCCTACAACGAGCTGGAGCGCGCGTTCATGCAGGACCGGCAGGCGTCGCAGATCATCGGCTCACCCGAGACCGTCAGGCGCGGTATCGACGAGCTTATTACCGCGACCGCCGCCGACGAGCTGATGATCACCACCATGGTCTATGACCCCGCCGACCGCCTCCGCTCCTTCGAGCTAGTAGCGGACCTGGCCCGGGCACCCCGTCTCGTTACCCCTTTACCTCTGCTTTCGCCGGCCGCCGGGGGCGGCTGGTGCGCGGAACCCGCCGGCGCCAGCGTTCGGCCCGCCGGTCGGCGAGGATCTGCCTGACCACGTTGCGCCCGGGGATGCCGGTGACTCCGCCGCCGCCATGGGTAGCCGAGCCCGCCTGGTACAGGCCGTGCACCGGCGTGCGCAGGTCGGCGTAGCCCGCCGCGGGCCGGGCGTGGAACATCTGCCCGAGGGACAGTTCCCCGTGGAAGATGTTCCCGCCGACCAGGCCGTACTCTTCCTGCATCTGGTGCGGCCCGATCACCTGCCGGTGCAGCACCGAGCCGGTGAAGCCGGGCGCCACCTTCTCCATCCGGGCCAGCACCCGGTCGGCGTAGGCCTCGAGCTCGGCGGCATGCGGCTCCTGCGCGTAGCCGCAGGGCACCCACTGGGTGAACATCGACATGATGTGCTTCCCGGCCGGCGCGAGCGAGTCGTCGAACACGCTGGGAATGCAGATGTCGGCGAACGGTAGCGTGGCCGGGGTTCCCGTGACGGCCTGCTGGAACGCGCCCTCGATGTCGTCGAGCGACTCGGCCAGCACGATCGTGCCGCCGTAGACCGACGGGTCGGGTTCGGGGTGGCTGGCGAACACCGGCAGCCGGTCGAGCGCCAGGTTAATCTTCACGGTGCCGCTGCGGCTGCGCCAGCCGCGGATGTCGGCGACGAAGCCGGCGGGCAGGTCCGCCGGGTCGAGGAGCTGGAGGAACGAGATCTGCGGATGCGCGGTGGTGACGACCACCGGCGCGTCGATCGACTCGCCGCTGGCCAGCGTCACCCCCGCGACCCGGCCGTTGCGGGTGCGGATCTGCGCCACCTCGGCGTCGGTCTTCACCTGCGCTCCGAACATCCGGGCGGCCCGGGTCAGCGCCCCGGAAACCCCGCCCATGCCGCCGCGCGGAAAGCCCCAGGCCCCCGCGAGCCCTTCGGTCTCGCCGATGTGATGGTGCAGCATCACGTACGCGGTCCCGGCCGAGCGCGGCCCGGCCCAGGTCCCGATCACCCCGGACACCGACAGCAGGCCCCGCATGGCGTCGCTGGAAAAGTACTCCTCGAGCAGGTCCGCGATGCTGCCGGTAAGCAGCCGGGTCACGTCCACCGCGCCGCGTTCGTCGACGCCCCGGAGCCGGGTGAGCAGCCGTGCCTGCCGCACCAGGTCCTGCGGCCGCCGCGAGCCGAGCCGGGGCGGGATCTGGTGCAGCAGCGGCCCGAGGATCCGCCCGATGCCGGCCAGGTGCTCTTCGTACCGCGGATAGGCGTCGGCGTCCGCTGCTGAGAACTGGGCGATCTCGGCATGCCGCTGCGCCGGGTCGTCGGGCAGGCGCAGGTAGCGGCCGTCCGCCCGAGGCGCGAAATAGGGGCCCTGCGGGTACACGTGATAGCCGTGCTGCTCCAGCCTCAGGTCACGGACCAGGTCCGGCGGGAGCAGTGAGACCACGTAGGACAGCGACGTCACCGTGAAGTCCGGTCCGAACGGGTGCTCGCTGACCGCCGCGCCGCCGGTGACCCCGCGCCGCTCGCACACCACCGTCTTCAGCCCGGCGCGGGCCAGGTAGGCCGCCGCGACCAGTCCGTTGTGCCCGCCCCCCACCACCACGACATCCGCTTGTGCCGCCACCGGCCGTCCTTCCTTCCGCAAGTCGTCTCCCGCCGACGGTACGGGAGATAGGTGCTGTTTACATAGTTCAGTCGCCGACGACGAACGGAGCAGGCACAAAGTGGATAGAGCGCAGGACGGTCCGGTCCCCGCCGTGATCGCGGTCGCGCAGCTCGCGATCACCGTGGGTGAGCCCGAGCTCAACCGCCAGGCCGCCGCCGGCGCGGTGGCCGAGGCGGCGGACGCGGGCGCGCGGCTCGTGGTGCTGCCGGAGCTATGCGATTCCGGCTACGTCTTCGGCGACGTCGCCGAGCAGGCGGTCGCCGAAGCCCTCAGCCTGGCTACGCCCGCGGGTGACAGCGTCACCTTGCGCCACTGGCGTTCCCTGGCCAGCGCGCATCAGCTGGTGATCGTGGGCGGGTTCTGCGAGCTCGGCGACGACGGCCGCCTCTACAACAGCGCGGCCGTCATCGACGGGTCCGGCACCCGGGTGGTCTACCGCAAGGCGCACCTATGGGATAAGGAGAAGCTCGTCTTCACCCCCGGCGACGCGCCGCCGCCCGTAGTGGATCTTGAGATCGGCCGGGTCGCCCTGATGATCTGCTACGACCTGGAGTTTCCCGAATGGGTGCGGCTGCCCGCGCTGGCCGGAGCCGACCTGATCGCCGCCCCGGTGAACTGGCCCGCGGTGAGCTGGCCCGCGGTGAGCTGGCCGGCCGGGGAGCGTCCTGCCGAGGTGATCAAGGCCCAGGCCGCGGCGGCCACCAACGGGGTCTTCGTCGCGGTGGCTGACCGGTGCCGTACCGAGCGGGGCGTGTCCTGGATCAGCGGCTCGGTCATCGTCGGCCCCGACGGTTACCCACTGGACGGCCCGGTCCTGGCCGACCGTCCCGCCCTGCTCACCGCCGCCTGTGACCTGTCCCGCGCCCGGGACAAGGCCCTGTCCGGCGACAATGACCTGCTGGCCGACCGCCGCCCCGAGCTGTACTCCTGAGCCCGCGCCGCGCCTGCCGTTATGGCCGCCCGCGCCGCCAGCGCGGCTTGCGCTTGTCAAGGAACGCCCGCATTCCTTCCCGCGCATCGGGCAGCTGGCTGGTCGCGGCCATCACCTCGACGGCGTAGGCGTAGGCCTTGGGCTGGTCCAGGTCGATCTGCGCGTACAGCGCCTGCTTGCCGATGCCCTTGCTTTCCGCCGACCCGCGGGTGACCCGGTCCAGCAGGTCCTGGACCGCCGTGTCAAGTTGCGCCGCGGGCGCCACCCGGTTGACCAGCCCCCAGTCCAGCGCGGTGCGCGCGTCGATCACATCGCCCGACATCGCCATTTCCGCCGCTCGTTTGCGGCCGACGTTCCTGGCCACGGCCACCATCGGGGTATGGCAGAACCAGCCGCCTTTCCCGCCAGGGACAGCGAAGCCGGCCTCCTCGCTGGCCACGGCCAGGTCGGCGCTGGCTACCAGCTGGCATCCCGCCGCCGTGGCCAGCCCGTGCACCCGCGCCACCACCGGCTGGGGCACCTGCTGGATCAGCGTCATCAGCTCGGTGCAGGTCATCAGCAGCGAGCGGACCTCCGGCAGGTCGGCGTCCGCGACGTCGGCGAAATCGTGCCCGGCGCAGAACACCGGCCCGTTCCCGGCCAGCACGATGCCCAGGGCAGCACTGTCCCCGACGGCACGGAACGCACTGATCAGCTCGCGCATGTGCGCCAGGGACAACGCGTTGCGGCGCTGCGGCCGGTTCATCGTGATGGTGGCGAAGTCGCCGGAACGCTCCACCAGGATGTGCTCCATGAAAGGCAGGCTACGCCAGCCCAGCCCATCGTCACAGGGCCAGCTTGACCACCGTCATCCCGGCCGCCGGGCCAGGCCCGTCCATCGCGGCTAGCGCCTGGGCTATGTCCTCGAGCCCGATGATCTGGCCGATGGCCGCGCCGGGCCGCAGCGTGCCGTCCGCGACCATGACCATCATGGCCGGGTAGTCCCGGGCGGCCATGCCGTGCGAGCCGTAGATCTCCAGTTCCCGCCCGATGACCAGGTCCATCGGGATCGGGGGCGCGGACGCCGGGCCAAGCAGCAGGCCAACCTGCACATGCCGGCCGCGGCGCCGCAGGCAGCGCACCGAGTTCACGGCGGTGGCCGGCGAGCCGAGCGCGTCGATCGAGACGTGCGCCCCGCCGCCGGTGATTTCCCCGATCTCGGTGACCGGATCAGCACCCCCGGCCAGGACGGCGAACTCCGCGCCGAGCTCGCGGGCCCGGTCCAGCGCCGCGGCGGCTACGTCCACAGCGATCACCCGGGCTCCGAGGGCCGAGGCGATCATCACCGCCGACAGCCCCACCCCGCCGCAGCCGTGCACGGCCAGCCAGTCACCGGCCCGCACCCGGCCGTGCGTGGTCACCGCGCGGAACGCGGTGGCGAACCGGCAGCCCAGGCCCGCGGCCGCGACGAAGCCGACCGAAGCGGGCAGCGGAACCAGGTTCTCCACCGCCGCGTGGACCGCCACCAGCTCGGCGAAGGACCCCGGTTCGGTGAATCCGGGCTGGGTCTGCTGCGGGCACACCTGCGCGTCGCCCGCCAGGCAGTACTCGCAGCGCCCGCAGCCGCACGCGAACGGCACCGTCACCCGGTCCCCGGCTCGCCACCCGGTCACCAACGGCCCGGTCTCGGCGACGACTCCGGCGAACTCGTGCCCGCCGATATGCGGCAACGGCACTGGGTCGTGCCCCTTCCAGGCGTGCCAGTCCGACCGGCACACGCCGGTGGCGCCCACCGCGATGACCACCCCGTCGGCCGGGCAGGCCGGGTCGGCGACCTGGGTGAGCACCGGAGTCTCCCCGTAACCGGAGTAGACGACCGCTCTCACGAACCCAGCCCGAGTGCCGAAGGGCCGGCCAGCCCCGCACCGAGCAGGGCGAGCCCCAGCGGGGACGTCTGGTAGAGCAGCGTCTCGACCGCCGCCAGGTTCCCGCCGCAGGCCCGGGGAACCTCCAGGCCGCCTTCCCAAACGGTGGCGGCGCCCCGCGCCGGGTACATCAGCGTGGTCTGCGTGCTGGTATTCCTCTTCACCGACCACTCCGGCCAGATGAACACCCCCGGCATCAGCACCAGGCCGTCAGGCCCGAGCGTTATCTCGGGGTCAGGGTCGTTCTCGGCGTCGGTCAGGAAGAGCTTGCCTGCGGACCAGCGCAGACCGGGATGCAGGTCGCCGAACAGCGACCGCGCGCCGCCGTCGGCCAGCAGCCCGGCGTGGTAAGGCTGGCCCGCACCGGCTCCTCCGGCGTGGCGCACAGCCGGGTCAGCTCCGCCTCGAAGTCCGGCGCCTTGCCCAGCCCGTGCCCACTGCACCCAGGGCCGGTTCACCGCCGGCGGACTGGGGTCGCTCAGCAGGTGCACCGCTCTGATCGTCTCGTACAACGGCGAGATCGAGAACCTGGTCGCGGCCAGGTCCGCCACGTCAAGCTCGAGCACCAGCAGCATGTCCCTAACGTTCCCCGGCCCCCACACCAGGGTACAACTAGCTTGCTGAGCTATAACCGACTAAATTAGTCGAAATTCTTCGGTGCAGGAGTCTTCCCGCCCCTTGGAGGCCCCGTTGGCCATGCCCGACTTCCTGGTGATCGGCGCCCCGAAGGCGGGGACCACGGCGCTGCACGCGGCGCTCGCCCAGCACCCGGGACTGTACATGTCGGCGATCAAAGAGCCGAAGTTCTTCCTCTCCGACGGCCCGCCGCCGACCAAGGGCGGGCCCGGGGACGCACTGACCTACCGTGAGCACGTGTGGCGCAGGCCGGACTACGAGGCCCTGTTCGACCCGGCCCCGGCCGGGACGCTGCGCGGTGAGTCGACTCCGCTCTACCTGTACGACCGCGCCGCGGTGCGCCGGATCCATGACACGCTGCCCGGCGCCCGGCTGATCGTGATCGTCCGCGACCCGGTGGAACGGGCGCATTCAAACTGGACCCACCTGTGGTCGGCGGGCCTGGAACCCATCGGCGACTTCGTCCGGGCCTGCGGGGAGGAGGAGCGCCGGATCGCGGCCGGCTGGGCCAGCTTCTGGCACTACATCGGGCTCGGCCGTTATGGCGAGCAGCTCGAGTACCTTTTCGCGCTCTTCCCGCGCGAGCAGGTCCTTGTCATCCGCTACCGGCTGCTCGTCGACGAGCCCGCGCAGACCCTGGACCTGATCTGCGGGTTCCTCGGCGTCGAGACGGGGGTGCTCGCCGAGATACCGCGGCAAAACGTCACCTCGCACCCCGAATCGACGCTGGCCCACAGCGCGGTGTCGCTCGCGCAGCGGGCCGCCACCGCGGTGGGCACCATGGTCCCCGGCCTGACCGCCGCCACGCTGACCGGCCCGCTCGAGCGTTACCTGCAGCGGAACAGCCGCCAGCGCCAGCCGCTGAGCTGGGATCAGCGCCAGGAACTCATCTCGCGGTTCGAGACGGACATCAAGCTCCTCGAGGAGGTCCTCGGCGAGAGCTTTGCCGACTGGAGCATGCCCAGGGAACGTTCGGGCGGCATGGTCGGCGACCGCCCCGCTGGCCAGGGCCAGGCCAGGAACGGCCGTCCCGGCTCAGTAACCGGCGCCCCCCAGTAACCGGCGTCCGGTGCGCGCGGAACGGTTAGCGCAGCTCGGTGAGCAGCGCGTGTGACCCGTCTGGCCTGGTCATCTCGTAATAGAGCCGGTGCCGGCCGTCGGGCAGCGGCACGATGTCCAGGTAACGCAGGCCGCCGCCGTGATACGGCGAGGAGGCGAGCGGCTGATGGCCGACCGGGGTCAGCGCTGCCGCGTCGGTGCCGGTCGCGACCCCGGTCCGCTCCTCGTAATTCTCCGCGGCGCTCGCGCGCCCGTCGTAGTAGGCCGTGACCGTGTCGTCGTCGAAGTGCACGGCGGTGACCCGGGTGCCCCTGGCGTCCCACTGGCCAGGTGTCCCGCTCAGTGCGGTACCGTGCCAGGTCCAGGCCAGGCCGTCGGTGCTCGTCGCGTACTCGGTGGTCATCTGGTCGGTGTGCAGCGGGTCATCCAGCGGGTGGCACGACGCCCACAGATGCCACTGGCCGCCATGGTGGACGATGACCGGGTCCTTCACGCCGGTCTTGGCGTCACCGGGCAGCACGGTCTCCCGCTCGCGGGTGCTGAACTCGGCCGGATGGGCGGCCTCGGTCACCTCCACCCGCCAGTGCCGGGTGCCCGGAGTCGCGCAGCTCAGGTAGAGGCGCCAGCGTCCTGACGGCGTGCGGACCAGGGCGGGCCGCTCCAGTGAGTCGGTGACCATTTCTTCCTTGCTGATGGTCAGCAGCGTCTCGAACCGCTCGCCGTCCGCCGAACGCGCCACCGCTACCGCGTAGCCACGGCCCTGCCCGATCGGCCGCCTGAGCCGGTACGCCAGGAAGATCTCGCCGTCACCCGCGACCGCGCACGGTGCGCCCGCCCAGTACCCAGGGCCGGTACCGGGCGGCTCGGCGGCGACGATGCCACGTTCAGGGCGGGGCAGCAGCATCAAAGGATCCCCCTTCTCCTTTAATTCACATCGGAATAATGGATAATTGTAGTCCTCCCGACGGCTACCACGGGCAACTGTCCTGACCATAACGATAAGCGGTTTACCTTCTCTGGCCTTACGGGACGAGCTCCAGGTAGGAGACGCCGGGCATCGGCAGGTCGAAGGTGAAGTCCAGCGGCGCCCGCGCGGAGACCCGTTCCGGGGCGCACAGCTCGTCCAGCGTGTTCAGCGCCCGCAGGGTCCGCCACTGGCCCTGGTCCGGCCAGTCGGCGCCGCCGCGCAGCCAGGCCCAGGCCGCGGCGATGTTGGAGTGCTCCAAGTCGATCCGGTAATGCCGGACGGTATAGGAGGTGCCAGGTTCGACCTGCGCGCGCACCTGGACCTGGCGGTCCAGCCCCAGGTCCCCGGCTATCTTGCCCTGGTCCAGGGTGCCGTTCCACACCAGGATCCCGATGCATCCGTCGTCGTGGCGGGCCGCCAGCGCCTCCACCAGGCCCCCGGCTCCGTCGCCGGTAACCGACGTCCGCAGCCGGTGCCGCCCCATCCCCGCGAGCAACGACAGGGCCCAGTATCTGGGCTTGCGCAGGTTCCCCACCGACAGCAGGCCGAAGCCGCCGTGGAACAGCTCCGGCGGCGGCCCGAGTTCGGTGAAGTGGTCGGAGGCGACCCAGTGCGACAGCGCCTCGATCCGGTCCAGCGCGGACGCCATGCCGCGGAGCAGGAACGCCGCGGCGAAAACGGTGTCGCCGACCCGGTTGAAGTGCGCCGGGGTCGGGCCCCACTCGGTCCACCAGGCCGGCGTTCCCTCCCGGCCTGCCGCCGCGAGCACCGGCCGCAGGTCGAGCGGCACGTTGCCGTACCCGTGGGTGGAGAGGAAATCGAGCGGCGAACCGGAGACGTCCAGGTGCGCTAGCAGCTCGCGGGTCCAGCCCGCCGCCGCCGACGACGGCCCGCCGACCCGCAGCCCGGGATGCACCGACCTGATCGCGGCCGCGGACACGTCGTACAGCCGGAAGTACTCGGCTTGCGTGCCCGACCAGAACACGTCCAGGTTCGGCTCATTCCACACCTCGAACGCCCAGTGGCCCGTGACCTCGTCCGCGCCGTAGCGCTGGATCAGGTGGCTGGCCAGGGCACCGGTCAGGTCAGCCCAGCGGTCCCAGTCCCGGGGCGGTGAGATGACCGCGCCGTAGCTGAAGACGGTCCTGTCCGGGTCGCGGGCCAGTTCACGCGGCATGAACGACAGCTCGACGACCGGCCGCAGTCCGATGTCCATCAGCTCGTCGTACACCCGGTCGATCCCGCTGAAGTCATACCCGGCGCCCTCCCGGTATACCTCGTCGGACAAGATGCCGTGCGCGCGCACGGCCCGGACGCCGAGCTCGTCATGGGCGAGGCGCAGCGCCTCGCGCAGTTCCGTGCCGATCACCTGGCCGCCGGTCCGGTCCCGGCCCAGCAGGTAGCTCAGGTGTTCCGAGCCGATCATCGGCTCCCACGGCCGGGCCAGCTCGCCGGTGACCGCGTCCCCGACCTCGACCTGGACCGCCGCCGGGCCCCCTGCCAGCGGCGCCGCCGCGACCGGCCCAGACCGCGGCCCGGCGGACTCCCCGTCCGCGACCGCCGCCACCGCGTAGTACCTGACCTGCCCGGCCTGCCCCGTCGTGTCGGCGTACGGCGCGCCGGGTACCGCCAGCACGTCGCCGCCGCCGTGATCCAGCGGCTCGAACGGCCCGTCGGCTGCGGCGGACCGGTACACCAGGTACCCGGCCGCGCCCGGCACCGGCTCCCAGTCCAGCATCACGTGCCCCCGCCCCGGGACGGCACCCAGCCCGGCCGGCGCCGGCAGGCGGCCAGGCGCGACCGCGCCCAGGACCGGCTGGCTGGGGGCCGTCATGTGCTCCTTCACCGGGCAGACCTCCCGTTGCTGCGCAAACATACGCATAACGAGCATGGTCCGGCCGCGGTCCGCTGCGAAGACCTCTTGCCCACCCTGTTATCAAGCCTTGACAAAAAGGCCGCTGCGGTTACACGTCGCGGCGGAGCAGGACGACGGCGGTCACCGCGATCAGAACGGCCGCCAGGGCGACGAAGATGCCGGTCTCGATGCCCTGGAACGCCCAGTAGCGGCTGGCCGGCTGGTAGGTGATGAACCCGTGAAAGGCGGCCAGGGCCTGCCGGCAGGACGCTGTGGGGGGGACGCCTCTGCCTGCCGCCGCGCAGGCAAACGGCAGGTAGCCGACAGGAACGCCGTCGAATTCGGCCCCGTTCGGGGCCGGGACGAGCTGGCCCGCAGGGTTGAGGATGCCCTGCGCGAGCTGCCAGTACGACCCGGCGGGCGTGTATCCGCTGAACAGCTTGTAGGTGACGGTAACCGCGCTCATGTAATGCGGCCGGAGCCAGAGCGTGACCACCGTGCGCGCCACGAAGAACCCGGCCAGGGTCACGGCCAGCGCGGGCAGCGTGCGGCGCAGCAGCGCGCCGGCGCACAGGCCCAGCGCCATCGCGAACAGCGCGTAGCCCACCGGGACGATGCCCATGATGTCGAACCGGCCGGGTTTGAACTGATCGAGCTGCAGGGCGTTATCCGGTCCGGACCACCAGGTCACCAGGGCCGAGACGGCGCCGCCCCAGACGGCCGCGGCCAGCAGCATCTCACCGGCCGTGACCGCGAGCCAGCGCTTACGGGTGACGCTCTGCAGCCAGGCGAACTGACCGGTGCCGGTCTCGAACTCCGAGGCCACCAGCGGCGCCCCCCAGAACAACCCGAACAGGGCCGGCACGCCGAGCGTCATGATCACCAGGAAACCGACCGCGTGGCTGCCCAGGAACAGCGTGCTGGAAAGGCTGGCGCAACTGTGGCTCACGGCGCACGCGGTGAGCGCGGAGTGGTACTGCGAGGCCATCTGCACGCCGGTGACCAGCAGCAGGACGGTGAGCGCGGCCAGCAACGCCGCGGCGATGTACAGCTGCGTGCGGTGCAGCCGCCAGACGAGCCAGCTCATTGGTTATCTCCTATAGAGGTCAGGTGGGCCAGGGCCGGCGGTGCGTCCTGCCCCAGGTAGGCCAGCACGAGTTCCTCCAGGCCGACGTCGCTGGCCTCGAAGGCGGGGTCGATGACCGGTCCGCCGCGCCGGACGAGCATGGTGGTCTGCCGCGGTGTCCGCGTCACTTGCACCACCCGGTGGTCGCGCTCGATCGCCGCGGTGTCCTTGCGCGGGCCGACCAGGAGCTGGTGCTCGGCCAGCAATTCCTCGATGTCGCCGCACAGCTGGACCCGGGCGGCGGCCAGCATGATCATGTGGTCGCAGACCCGTTCCAGGTCGGCGACCAGGTGCGAGGACATCACCACGGTCAGGCCGCCCGCGGCGACCGCGTCGGCCAGGATGGCCAGGAAGTTCCGCCGGGCCAGCGGGTCGAGCGCCGCCACCGGCTCGTCGAGCAGCAGCAGCCGGGGCCGCTTGGCCAGGGTCAGCGCCAGCGCCACCTGGGCCCGCTGGCCCCCGGACAGCCTGCCCACCGCGCGGTCGAGGGGGATCGTCAGCGCCGTCAGCCGCTCGCGCACCGACTCGCCGTCCCAGCACGGGTTCAGGTGCGTACCCGCCCGGATGTGATCCGCGGCGGACAGCCGCCGGTACAGCGGGATCTCCTGGGCCAGGAAGCCGATGCTGGCCAGGAAGGCCGGCTCCTGGCGCGGAATGCCGCCGTTCACGGCCAGCTCGCCCGCGGTCGGTCTGGTCAGCCCGGCCAGCAAGCGCAGCAGCGTAGTCTTGCCCGCCCCGTTCGGGCCGATCAGCGCGCAAATCCGGCCCTCGGGCACGGTGATCGTGCAGTCGCTCAGGGCGGTGACCCGGCGGTACCGCTTGCCCAGCCCGCTGGTCCGGATGGCCGCAGCCACCTCGGGAACCACTTGCCTCGGGATCATGCGATCTCCTCCTCGGTATCCGCCCGCAGGGCCACCCGCAGCAGCGATTCCATCGAGTCGTCGTCGAGCCCGGCCTCGCGCGCTTCCGCGACCCACCGGGCCAGGCTGCGACCTAGCCGTGAATGCGTCCCCGGCGGCGGACCCGGCGGCCGGTGCCGTACGAACGTGCCGTGGCCCGCCCGCGCCTCGACCAGGCCTTCGCGCTCCAGGTCGCGGTAGGCCTTCAGCACGGTGTTGGGGTTGATCGCGGTGGCCGCGACGACTTCCCGCACCGTCGGGAGCTTGTCTCCCACGTCGAGGACGCCCATCCGCAGCGCCTGCTTGACCTGCTGGATGATCTGCAGGTAGGGCGGCGTCACCGACCGCCCTTCCACCCGGAAGCTGATCACGCGCCCGCCCGTTCGTCAAAGTACTAGTTAACTAAGACTTTAGGCGCGCACGCATCCCGCTGTCAACGCAAACGCCGATGGACTGCCCCGGTGGACCACTCGGTGGTCCATCGCCTATTCGCTACTTTTGCGAGTCGCCGCGAGCCTAGGCCGGCCGGGTCTGCTCCTGGAAGACCTTGACCAGGTTCTCGCAGAACGCGGGCAGGTCATCGGGCTTGCGGCTGCTCACGATGGTGTTCGGCCCGTTGGTGCACACCTGCACCTCGGCGTCCACCCAGTTGCCGGCCGCGTTGCGGATGTCGGTCTTCAGGCTGGGCCAGGAGATCAGGGTCCGGCCCCGGACCAGGTCCGCCTCCACGATCACCCACGGCCCGTGGCAGATCACCGTGACCGGCTTGCCGGTCTCGAAGATCCGCTGCACGAAGTTCACCGCCGCGGGCACCGCCCAACCTCACGCCTATTCACGCCGCGCCTGTTACCTGCGACACGAACCCACACACCCGCCACCAGCCGCCAGCCGAGCAGGAACAAGCCGAGGAACGCCAGCGCGACACCGATAAACGCGGCCGCCGTGCCCTGCCCGGACACCACCCGGAACACCATGCCGAGCCCGACCGTGCCGAGCCACGCGCCCACCCCGGCCGGGAAAAGTCCCAGCGGCCGCCGCCACGCCCTGGCCCCGAGCCAGCCGACCGCCAGCCCGGCCAGGAACGGCCAGGCCGTCGACGCGATGCCGCCCAGGCTCTCGCCTTTCGCGTGGCTAGCCCGGCCGATGATCACGAAGGCCAGCACGCAGCAGCAGTCCAGGACCACCGCGAGCCGCACCCTCATCACCGCTGCCCTCATCACCGCTGCCATCATTAGCGCTGCGGCTCGATGACGACCTTGAGCCCGGTGCGACGCGCTCCTTCGCCGAACGCCGCCCGGATCTCGCCCAGGCCCATCCGGCTCGTCACCACCGCGGGCAGATCCACCACGCCCCGTTCGGCCAGGCTGATCGCCCGCGGGTATACCTCGTTCATCCGCCGCACCATCGCGATCGTCAGTCCCTTGCGCCGCGCGGCCGAGGCCCCGAACCTGATCATGTCGTCGCCGGGGATGCCGGCCAGCACCACCCGCCCGCCGGGCCGGACCGAGTCGATCGCCAGCCCGACCGCCTCGTCGTTACCCGCTACCTCGAACGCCACATCCACCCCGTGGCCGGTCAGCCCGAGACCGTCCCCGAAGGACCCCGGATCGGCCACGACATCCGCACCGAACCGGGCGGCCGCTTCCCGCCGGTGCGCCAGTGGCTCGATGGCGAGCACCGAGCTCGCCCCGGCCGCCTTGAGCAGACTGATGAGCAGCAGCCCGATCGGCCCGCAGCCCGTCACCGAGGCGGTGCCGCCGAACGGCAGGTGCCCCAGGTCCACCGAATGCACCGCCACCCCGAGGGGCTCGAGCATGGCGCCGTCCACGTCGGACAGCCGGTCGGGCAGCGGGTGCAGCTGCGCCGCGGGCCAGGTCATGAATTCGCGCATCATGCCGTCGGTCTCCCCGTGCCCGGAGAACCTGAGCTGGTAGCACAGATTCCGGTAGCCGTCACGGCACGCCCGGCACCTCTCGCACGGAATCGCCGGGTCGATCGCGACCCGCTCGCCGCTCCGCGGCCCGTCGGCGATCACCCCCGCCCCCTCGTGCCCGAGCACGAGCGGATGCGTCAGCTTGGCGTCCCCGATCGCTCCCTCGTCCCACCAGTGCAGGTCAGACCCGCAGATCCCGACCGCGGTGACCCGCACCAGGACCATCCCCGGCCCGTCGACCGCCGGCATCGGCTCCTGCGCCACCCGCAGGTCGCCCACCGCGTGGAGTCTCGCTGCGCGCACCCGATTTCCTCTCATCCGTTTCACCCATTTTTAGCGGAACGGGTCGTGGTGCGTCTCCCCGGCACCTAATACGCCGCCTCGACGGGCGCGCACAGTAAAACGCGGCCGCGCCAGAACGGCGCGGCCGCGTGGGTAAGACGGCGGGACCAGTGATCCCCGGGGGCGGCCGGGGATCACTGGGGCAGGGCCCGCCGCCTTAGGCCGCGGGGCCGGTGGCCAGGGTCAGGGTCGAAGTCTGCGACTGGCCTTCGGAGTTGATCCAGGTGACCGAGATCTCCTCGCCCGGGTGGTACTTGACCAGTGCCTGGGAGATGTCCCCGGCCGTGGTGACCGACTGGCCGCCGATCGCGGTGATCTCGTCCCCTTCAGCCAGGCCCGCGTTGGCGGCCGGCGATCCGGCCAGGGTCCCGGCGATGGTCACGCCGCTCGTGCTGCTCTGGCCCCCGCCGAAGCCGCCGGCGCCTCCGTAGCCGCCGGCGCCGCCTGAGCCGCTGCCCCCGCTCGTGGACCCGATCTCCACGCCGAGGAAGCCGGTCGCGCCGATGTGCACGTCAGTCGAGGTGGTGCCCGCCTCCATCTGCTGGGCGAGGGTCAGCGCCTCGTCGATCGGGATCGCGTAGGCCTGCTCCGCGCTCGTGCTGCCCGAACTGCCCGACGGCGACTGGAACGAGTACCCCGTGGAGGCCGCGGTGTCCATGCCGATCACCTGGCCGTAGGAGTTGACCAGCGAACCGCCCGAGTCGCCCGGCTGGATGTCCGCGTTGTCCTCGATCAGCCCGGTCAGATTCTCGCTGGCGCCGGAAAGCTCATCAGATGCGGTGATCGACTGGTTGAGCGCGGTGACCGTACCCGTCGCGACCGACGGGGTGCCGCCCTTGCCGCCCGCGTTGCCGAGGGCAATCACGCTGTCGCCGGCTGCCACGCTCGAGGAGTTCCCGAGGCTGGCGATGGTGAGGCCGGACGCGTTCTCCAGCTGGATTACCGCGACGTCCTGGGTGGCGTCGTACCCGACGACCTTGGCCGTGTAGGTCTTGCCGTTGCCGATGTCGGTGACCTTGATGGCGGTGGCGCCCTCGATGACGTGGTTGTTGGTCAGCACCTCGCCGTTCGACGTCAGCACGATGCCGGTGCCCGCCGAGGTCGCCTGCTCGTCGCCGTCGGTGGACACCACGTCAACCAGGCCTGGATCGACTCGGGAGGCGATCTGGCTGGTGGACAGCACGGTCTTGGAGGTCGCGGTGGCGGTGCTCGTCGACGTCGTGCTCGTGCTGCCGATGCCCACGCCCACCGCGGCTCCCGCCACGAGCGCAACGGCAGCGGTGACAACCAGCCCGCGCTTGTGGCTCCGGCGCGGCGGCGGCGGTGGCGCGCTCGCGTACCCAGGGCCGCCAACATAGCCCGCGCCGCCGCCATAGCCCGCGCCGTAACCGGGTCCAATGCCATAGCCGGGTCCGGCCGGGTAACCCTGCCCG
>Ga0182030_10015322_pt1 | contig 15034 bp, 10 predicted proteins | sample 812S3MmetaG_FD_121299 | JGI IMG/M metagenome (GOLD analysis project Ga0182030, IMG submission 121299) | Permafrost microbial communities from Stordalen Mire, Sweden - 812S3M metaG (Illumina Assembly) | ecosystem: Environmental > Terrestrial > Soil > Wetlands > Permafrost | place: Sweden... | reverse complement strand
TCTCGATCAGCTTGGTCGGGTTGGAGTCCAGATCGACCATGTTTCCGGCCTCTTTTGCCGCCTGTGTGCCGGAGTTCATGGCCACGCCTACGTCGGCCTGAGCCAGCGCCGGAGCATCGTTGGTGCCGTCGCCGGTCATGGCTACGAGCTTGCCCTTGGCCTGCTCCCGCTTGATCAGGTCCATCTTGTCTTTCGGCTTGGCCTCGGCGAGGAAGTCGTCCACGCCGGCCTCGCGGGCGATCACCGCGGCAGTGAGCGGGTTGTCGCCGGTAATCATGATGGTGCGAATGCCCATGGCGCGCAGGCGAGCCAGCCGGTCCTTGAGGCCGCCTTTGACGATGTCCTTCAGGTAAATGACGCCCAGCGCAGTCGAGTTTTCAGCCACCACCAGCGGCGTTCCGCCCTGGCGAGCAATCTCCTCCACCTGATCGCGAACCTTACGCGGCAAACTGGAGCCTTGTTCCTCAAGAAAGTGCGCGATTGCATCCACCGAGCCCTTACGAATGCAGGAGCCGGGTAGGTCCACGCCAGACATGCGCGTCTGAGCGGTGAAGGGGACGAACTCCGCGTGAATGCTCGAAAGATCGCGCCCACGGAGGCCGTACTTCTCCTTGGCCAGCACGACAATTGAGCGGCCTTCGGGGGTTTCATCCGAGAGCGACGAAAGCTGCGCCGCGTCGGCGAGGCGTTCGGGGCTCACGTCCGGCGCGGGAAAGAACTCCGTCGCCTGGCGGTTGCCGAGAGTAATGGTCCCAGTCTTATCCAGCAAGAGAGTGCTCACGTCACCGGCTGCTTCGACAGCGCGCCCACTCATGGCCAGCACATTGTACTGGACCAGGCGGTCCATTCCGGCAATGCCAATTGCCGAAAGTAACCCGCCGATAGTCGTCGGAATGAGGCAGACCAGCAGCGAAACCAGCACAAAGACGGTCTGCGGCGCCCTCGAATAGATCGCAAAGGGTTGCAAGGTCACCACAGCCAGCAGAAAGATGATCGTGAGGCCCGAAAGCAGGATGCTGAGCGCGATTTCGTTTGGAGTCTTCTGCCGCGTGGCTCCCTCGACGAGGGCAATCATGCGGTCGAGGAAGGTTTCGCCGGGGTTCGAGGTGATTTTGACCTTGATGAAGTCCGAAAGCACCTTGGTGCCTCCGGTGACCGCCGAACGGTCCCCGCCTGCCTCGCGGATGACCGGCGCGGATTCGCCAGTGATCGCCGATTCGTCCACGGACGCCACACCTTCGATCACCTCACCATCGCCGGCGATGAACTGCCCGGCCTCGACGTAGATCACATCGTTGACGCGCAGCAGGCTGCTGGTAATGTCTTCGAGTTCTCCGGCCGGGTTGAACTTGCGGGCGATGGTCTCGCCCTTGGCCTTGCGCAGGGTGTCTGCCTGAGCCTTGCCGCGCCCCTCGGCCATCGCCTCGGCGAAGTTGGCAAAGAGCACGGTGAACCAGAGCCATGCGGTGATCTGCAAGTTGAATCCCAAGCCGCTGCGATGATTGACGGCATCGGCAATGAGCAGCACCGTGGTTAACACACTGCCCACTTCCACTACGAACATCACGGGATTCTTGACCATCAGCCGGGGATTGAGTTTACGCAGAGCGTCCACGGACGCCTGACGCAGGATGTCGGTACTCCAAAGAGACTTCTTGTCTGCCATAAAATTCAGCTACCTATTGAAACGTTGTGCTTAGAATGTGGTGCCGGCATGCAGCAGCAGGTGTTCGAGGATCGGACCCAGGCTCAGAGCCGGGAAGAACGTGAGCGCGCCGAGGATGAGAATCACGCCGGTAAGGAGCACGGTAAAGAGCGGCGAGTTGACCGGAAATGTTCCAGGGGACGGCGGAACGCTCTTCTTCTGCGCCAGATTGCCGGCCAGCGCCAGCACCGGGATCATCATCAGGAAGCGCCCGCCCAGCATAGCCACGCCCAGCACCACGTTGTACCACCAGGTGTTGGCGTTCAGCCCGGCGAAGGCCGAACCATTGTTGCCGACGGCAGAGGTGAAAGCGTAAAGAATCTCCGTCAATCCGTGCGGACCGGCGTTGTTCAGACTCCCCAGGCCGACCGTCGGCGCGAGCACAAAAACCGCCGTGAGGCACAGAATGATCAACGGAAAGATGAGCACGTAGAGCATGGCCATCTTCACGTCGTAGGATTCGATCTTCTTGCCCAGGTATTCGGGCGTGCGGCCAACCATCAAGCCAGCGATGAAGACAGCCAGAATCACGAAGATGAGGATGCCGTAAAGCCCCGCTCCCACACCCCCGAAGACGACCTCGCCAAGCATGATGTCAGTCAGCACCACCAATCCGCCGAGCGCGGTAAACGAATCATGCATGCCGTTGACAGCGCCGCAACTCGCATCCGTGGTAGCCGTGGCAAAGAGCGCAGAATTGGCAATGCCGAAGCGAACTTCCTTGCCCTCCATATTGCCGCCCGGAGCCGTCGCGCTACTGGCCTGCGCCGCGCCGTGAATGAGCGGATGCGGCTGCGATTCGGCCCAGTAGATAGTGGTAAATCCGGCGGCGAAGAGGAAGAACATGGCCGCCAGCACCGCCCAACCGTGACCGGGGGAGCCCGTCAGGCGTCCAAGCGTAACCGTCAGAGCGCCGGGAATGATAAAAATCGCCAGCATCTCAAGAAGGTTGGTAAACGGCGTCGGATTCTCATAGGGATGCGCGCTGTTGGCATTGAAAAAGCCGCCGCCGTTGGTGCCCAGCATCTTGATCGCTTCCTGCGACGCCACCGGCCCCTGCGCGATGGTCTGCTGTTGCTGTTCGAGCGTAGTCGCTTGCGTGTACGGATGCAGATTCTGCGGTACACCCTGCCAGACCAGCACCAGAGCGAAAATCGCGCAACCGGGAACCAGCACATAGAGAATGCTGCGCGTGGCGTCCACCCAGAAATTGCCGATAGTCGAGGAACTCGTCCGCTTGATACCGCGCACCAAGGCAACCGCAACCGCGATGCCGACCGCTGCCGAGAGGAAGTTGTGATATGCCAGAGCTGCCATCTGCGTCAGATAGCTCATCGTCACTTCCGGCACGTAGGACTGCCAGTTGGTGTTGGTGGTGAAGCTGGCCGCGGTGTTGAAGGCCAGCGCCTGCTCCACGCCGGGCAGCTTCTGCGGATTGAGCCAGCCGACCGCCAGCACGCTCCAGCCCTGCGCCCGCTCCAGCACATACGTCAACAGCAGGCTGACCGCAGAGAAACCCAGGAGCGCAAAAGCGTACTCGCGCCAGGTCATTTCCAGGGACGCATCCACGCCGGACAATTTGTAGATCAGTTTTTCGATGGGGCGAAGCAGTGGATCGAGCCACGTCCGCTCCCCCTCAAGAACCCGCGCCAGATAAATACCCAAAGGCCGAATCGACGCCAGCAGAATTGCTGAAAATATCAGAAACTGCAACCAACCATTGCCAGTCATGTCAGAACTTCTCCGGAAACAACAGCGTCGCAGTCAGATAACCCAGAAGCAACACCGATAAAGCAAGCACTACGATTGTGACGAAACTCATTTGCTACCTCAACTTCTGGCAGGCTTGAACGTAGCTGAAGGCCAGTACGAAGAAGACCACTGTGAAGACAACCATCCAAACATCCTGCATATTTTGCACCTTGTGTCGAACCGCCAGACTCTTGCGTCCAGACTCTTGCGTCCAGACTCTTGCATCCGCCAGCTCGCATTTCGCGCGCCCATTGAGGCATCTACCCCAATGCACGCCTGTGTCTATTCTTAGCTCCTGGGGATGAGGCGGGACTAATGCTTTCATAAAGGGAATGTAAGGGCAGGGATAACGGGTAGGGGGCCGCGGCGTACTGTTCGCCTCCAACCCTGCCGCCGATGCCCCGCAAATGATAAATTGAGGTGGTGCGCCTGTCCTGTGGGCTTCGGCGGCAAGCCTATCTGGCGCAGAGGTAAAAGACTGATCGTGGCACCCCAAAGAGCAATTCAACTCGACCCTCGCGACAATGTTCTGGTAGCCTTGGCGGATCTGCCCGAGGGAGAGGAGATTCTCCATTCCGGTTCGGCTTACGCTTTACGCGAGGCCATTCCAGCCAAGCACAAATTCGCGACGCTGGATTTCTCCGTTGGCGACGCAATCACCATGTACGGAGTCGTCGTTGGCCGGGCTCACCATCCCATTGCGCGCGGCGGCCTGCTGACGACGACGAATGTAGTCCATGATGCCGCTGGATTTCAGGCAAAGACTGCGGAGATCGCCTGGGCCGCACCAGATGTGGCTCGCTGGCAAGACCGCAGATTTCAGGGGTACGTTCGCCAGGACGGCCAGGTAGGTACGCGCAACTACTGGCTGGTGATGCCGCTAGTGTTCTGCGAGAATCGCAATGTTGACGCGCTACGCGAAGCTTTTGAAGAAGAGCTTGGATACGGCAAGCCGAAACAGTATCGCCAACAGGTGCGGGAGCTGCTGCGGGAGTATCGCAATTCGGATGCCGAAGCGCCCCCCAAGGAGACGGCGGCATCTGCGGCCCGCATTTTTCCGAATATCGACGGTATCAAGTTTCTCCTGCATCAGGGCGGCTGCGGCGGAACGCGAGACGATTCTCGCGCGCTCTGCGGGCTGCTCGCAGGCTATATCCATCATCCGAATGTGGCTGGAGCCACGGTGCTCAGTCTGGGATGCCAGCATGCCCAGGTCGCCGACCTCATGGAGGAACTGAAGCAGCGCGACCCTGCGCTGGCCAAGCCCGTGCTGATCTATGAACAGCAGCAGTCCGGACTGGAGTCCGAGATGCTATCGAAGGCCATTCGCGGAACATTTCAAGAGCTGGTCAAGGCCAACGCGATCGAGCGCCAGCCCGCCCCGCTATCCAAACTTACCCTAGGCTTGAAATGCGGCGGCTCGGATGGCTTCTCCGGCATCTCTGCCAACCCGTCGATTGGCCATCTCTCCGATATGCTCGCGGCGCTCGGTGGTAAGTCGCTGCTTTCCGAGTTTCCCGAGTTATGCGGCGTCGAACAAAGCCTGATCGACCGCTGCGTGGACCAGAGCACCTCCGATAAGTTCATCCACTTGATGCGCAGTTATGCGGCGCGAGCCAGGGCCGTTCACTCGGGCTTCGAAATGAATCCGTCACCGGGTAACATTCGCGATGGATTGCTGACAGACGCCATGAAATCGGCCGGCGCAGCGCGCAAAGGCGGCACTTCGCCAGTGAACGATGTGCTAGATTATCCCGAATACGTGAGGAAGCCCGGATTGAGCCTGCAATGCACTCCGGGCAACGATGTCGAATGCGTTTCCGCGCAGGTCGGCGCGGGAGCAAACGTGGTTCTGTTCACCACCGGGCTCGGTACGCCCACGGGCAATCCGATCGCTCCGGTAATCAAGCTAGCCACCAACACTCGCCTCGCGCAACGGATGACCGACATTATCGACATCGACACTGGGCCGATCATCTGCGGCGACAGCACTATTGAATCCATGGCCAATGCCATCCTCGAGTTAGTTATCGAAGTTGCAAGCGGAAACAAGCAAACCAAGGCCGAGATACTCCGCCAGGATGACTTTATCCCCTGGAAGCGCGGCGTTTCTCTCTAACGCGATCGAAATCGAGGCGGCCATGCTGCGAAGTGGAATTCTCAATCCGGCGATCAATTCCCTGCTCAGCCGGGTGCGCCACACCAATACGCTGGTGATCGCCGACCGCGGCTTCCCTTATTGGCCGCACATTGAAACAGTGGACATTTCTCTTGTCGACGACATACCTCGGGTGCTTGATGTTCTGGCAGCAATCAGGCTTAACTTCTCAATAGGCAGAGTCTTCGCCGCGCAGGAGTTTCTTGCTGCCAATCCTCCGCAAACTGCGAGCGCGCTTGAAGATGCCCTTCTGGGAATTCCTGTCACCTTCGAGTCTCATATCGAATTGAAGAAGCGGGTTCCCCACGCGATTGGATTAATTCGCACCGGCGATACGACTCAATACGCAAACCTGATACTTGAGTCCGCCTAAGTCTCATAGCTTTGAATTGATCTTCAGGAGTAACTCGAATGGAACAAACTTGGCGCTGGTTCGGCCCTCGCGACGCAGTGACACTCGCCGATGCCCGGCAAGCTGGAGCAACCGGCATCGTGACCGCGCTGCATGACATTGCTCCGGGTGACGTGTGGACAGAAGAGGCCATTGAAGAGCGCAAGCAGATTGTGGCTGGAGCCGGGTTGCGCTGGTCCGTCGTCGAGAGCGTCAACGTCAGCGAAGATGTTAAGAAGCGCGGCAAGCATTGGCAACTTCACATCGATAACTACATTGCGACGCTGCGTAATCTGGCTGCCTGCGGCATCTCGACCGTTTGCTACAACTTCATGCCCGTTCTCGATTGGCTACGCACCGACCTCGAATGGCCGTTGCCGGATGGCTCCATCTCCATGCGCTTTGAAGCCGAAGCCATTGCAGCCTTTGACCTGTTTCTGCTCAAGCGTCCTGGCGCCGAGGCAGACTGGAGCGAAGAAGAGCTGCGCGGCGCGTACGCGCGTTTCCAGCAAATGACGGAAGGCGAGCGCGACCGGCTCACACATACTGTGCTTGCAGGGCTGCCTGGAACCACAGAGGTTTATACCCTTGACTATGTTCGCGACGCTATTGCGAGTTATGCGGAGATAGGACGCGATGGCCTGCGGGCAAATCTCGGCGAGTTCCTGCGCGGCGTCTGCCCACACGCCGAGGAGTTTGGGGTGCGGCTCTGCGTTCATCCCGACGATCCGCCGCGATCCATCCTCGGTCTGCCGCGCATTGTCAGTACCGCAGAGGACCTCTCATTCCTGATCGATCAAACCCCGGAGCAAGCCAACGGCATCACTTTCTGTTCCGGCTCGCTGGGCGCCCGGCCAGACAATGATCTTGGTGCAATCATGCAACGCTTCGCCTCGCGCATTCGCTTTGTGCACCTGCGCTCCACCAAGAGAGAACCCGGACGCGACGCATTCTATGAAGCCGCGCATCTGGCCGGAGACGTTGACATCGTGAAACTGGTGAAGATCCTCGTCCAGGAAGAGAGACGCAGGGTAACAGCCGGAGATACGACTCCGATCCCCTTCCGCTCCGACCATGGCAACAAGATACTGACAGATATCGGTCGCCCCTGCGTTCCCGGTTATCCTGCCGTGGGCCGCCTGCGAGGGCTTGCAGAACTGCGCGGCGTGATGACAGCAGTGGAAGCGCTGACCTAGGGGGAAAGCTCACGCTCTTCGCTATCTCGCGGTTGAGTTACCTAAACTTAGACGACGAGGATAACATCTAGAAAGCGCGGGCCGTGCACTCCCTTAATGCGCGTCATCTCAATATCGGCAGTGGCGGATGGTCCCGAGATAAACGTCGTGGGCAGTGCGGACGTAGCCTCTATACGGTCGAATGCTTCCGGCACGGTGGCGACAATTTGTTCAGCAAAGACGACGCACAAAAAGTAATCCGGCACCAGAGATAGGGCGCGCGGGCCTTGCCCTGGCACATTTTGTACTACGATGGTGCCTGTTTCGGCGATAGCTACGGCGCATGCGCTCAGGGTACCTTCGATCTTATCCAGTTGATCGTTGCGCCAGGTATCGGCTACAGCGAATTCAAATCCCTCAGGCAGCCAGTCGGCGGGAATGCCGGAGGGAATGGCAAGCCGACGCTTGTCCCGAAGCGTGAGAATATCAGCGACAAGGGTTGCGATTCCTCCACGGTTGCAGCGATAGAAGCCCGCATCGTATTCAAGCAAGCGGTCGATGAAGAGGTCCAACAGAGCGCCTTGATCCGCGACGCTTGATCTTGTATAGGGGCGCGGAATCGAGGCGTAATCCGCGGCTATGGCTTCGGGCGTGCTGGACCCGCCGAGCGACATACGAATGCTGGCGAGTATGCGGGAACGTGCGTTAGAGTTATCCGGCATTGGGCTGCTTCCCGTTCGGTTGCGATGCTCGTTCTGTGGCCCACCACTGGCGAAAAGACTGCGCGGGCATTGCTCTTAAGTCGCGCGTCTGGGTCCATCCGCTGAGCATCAGCGGCATCCATTCGATGAAGCCGTTCTTGGAGACAAGAGGCTTTTGACCTACCTGGCCGATGCGTTCCGCCAACGCCAGGCGGCTTGAATCAGCGAAGAGAAATGCTGCGGCCTGCATGCCGATATTCCATAGGCTGAACTTGCCGGCGAGTGTTGCTTGATCCTGTTGCACAACTTTGCCGCGCAGGTGGATCAGCACTTCGGGAATGTTGATCTTGACCGGGCAAACTTCATAACAAGCGCCGCATAGCGAGGAGGCATAGGGCAGAGACCTGCCCTCCTTCATCGAGTTCAGCTGCGGCGTCAGGATGGCGCCGATAGGCCCGGCGTAGACGGATTCATACGCATGGCCACCGGTTTGATGATAAACGGGACAGACATTGAGGCACGCCGCGCAGCGGATGCATTGCAACGTCTGGCGCGCTTCTTTATCGGCAAGAATCGGGCTGCGGCCATTGTCGAGCAGTACGACGTGAAACTCCTTGGGACCATCGCCCGGATGCACGCCGCACCAAGTCGAGTTATAAGGATTCATGCGTTCGCCGGTGGCGGAGCGAGGCAGAGTCTGCAGGAAGACCTCAAGATCGCGATAACTCGGAACGACCTTCTCAATGCCCACGATGGAGATGAGTACATCCGGCAGCGTCAGGCACATGCGACCGTTGCCTTCGGACTCGACGATGCACATGCCTCCCGTATCGGCGATGAGGAAGTTACCTCCGGAGATAGCGACCTTGATGCGCAGATACTTTTCGCGGAGATAAGTGCGCGCGGCATCGGTCAGGTCTTCCGGCCGATCGCCGATATCCGGTAAATGCATTTCGCGTTGAAAGAGTTCGCGAATCTGAGCGCGATTGACATGCAACGCCGGTACGACAAAATGGGAAGGTCGATCCTTGCCCAACTGGATGATCAACTCGGCAAGATCCGTCTCAATCGGCTGGATGCCATGCGCTTCAAGATGGGCGTTGAGGCCGATCTCTTCGGAAGTCATGGTCTTGATCTTGACCACTTCCTCGGCTTGTTGCTGCCGCACAAGATCGAGGATGATTCGCCGCGCATCTTCCGCATCGGACGCCCAATGAACATGCCCTCCGGCACGGGTGCAGTTCTCTTCAAACTGCATCAAATAGTGGTCGAGATGACGCAGGGTATGCGCTCGAATCTGCGCTCCGGCTTCGCGGAGATCCTGCCAATCCGGCAGTTCCGCAACGACATTGTTGCGCTTGGCCTGGATGATGCCGGTGGCGTTCTGTACGTTCTTCCTCGTCTGCGAGTTCTGGAGCAAATCGCGCGCGGCCTCGGGAAAGTCGCGGCGATTCCAGTGGGTCTCGTGAACTTCGGTCATGCCCGCGCTCCCTGCTCTTCGACGTGGCCCGAGGCGAGTATCTCGGCTATGTGAGCGGTACGCACGAAGGTTCGCTGCCGATGCAGTGAGCCGTATAAGTGCATAAGACACGAGTTATCTACGGCGGTGCAAACTTCCGCGCCCGTATTGAGCACGTTTCTTACTTTGTCGGCCAGCATTGCTGAAGATACATCGGGATTCTTGATCGAAAAAGTGCCGCCGAAGCCGCAGCACTCCTGTGCATTCTGGATCGGCTGCAAATCTAGATCGCGGACCTGCCTCAGCAATCGGATTGGAATGTCGCCCAGATGCAGGCTGCGCACGGAGTGGCAGCTTGCATGATAGGTAACTCTGTGAGGATAGGACGCACCTACATCTTCCACGCCCAGTTTGCGCACCAGAAACTCGGAAAACTCATAGATACGCGGCAAGAGCGCTTCAACGTCCGCGACCAATTTGGCGTCGCCATCCATTTCAGCGGCCTTGATGTAGTGATCGCGCATCATGGAGACGCAGGAGGAGGACGGGATTACGACCGCTTCGACATCCTGGTAGACGCGCACAAAATGACGAATGACGGGAACTGCCTCGCGCAGATAGCCGGTGTTCCAATGCATCTGGCCGCAGCAGGTCTGCTCCGGGCGGAACTCAATCCGGTGGCCGAGCCGTTCCAGCACGTTGACCACGGCCTTTCCAGTTTCCGGGAAGAGCGCATCGTTATAACAGGTAATAAAAAGGGAGACGCGCAATAATCGACCTCGTCGCTTGCAGGCGTAGAGTTTAGACTCACCCAGTGTACGCCGTGTGGTTCGGGATCGGGAATAGCAATTGGAACTTTATTTCCCTAATGGACTATGCTGGTCTTGCATGCACACGCCAGAATTGGATAATCGAGAACTGGGGGAGATGGCAATTTCGCTGGAAACCAAATTTGCTGCGATGAGGCAAGGCACGATGCTCGATTCGATGCAGATCCGGCATTTGCTTGGGGATCTGATCGATCCGGAGCGCATTCTGATTCGCCCTATCGAGTTGGTCGCGTTTGCGTCGGACGCCAGCTTTTACAGGCTTATACCCCGTGCCGTCGTTCAGCCGAAGACGTCGGAAGAGATCAAGCATCTATTCCGATTCAGCCACGAATATTCAATCCCCCTGGTATTTCGCGCCGCAGGGACAAGCCTTTCCGGGCAGGCGATTACAGATGGCATTCTGGTCGATATCGGCCGCTACTGGCGGCAGGCGCGCGTCGAGGAGAACGGCAAGGCTATCCGCGTGCAGCCGGGGCTGATCGGACAACAGGCCAACCAGGAGCTGCGACTGTACAGCCGTAAGATCGGGCCTGATCCGGCCTCGATTGCCAGTTGCCAGATGGGCGGCATCCTCGCCAACAACGCCAGCGGCATGTGCTGCGGCGTCACGCAGAATGCTTATCACACGTTGCGTTCCCTCACCTTCATCTTGCCGTCGGGGACGCAGATCGACACGGCCGACGCCAACGCCGACAACATTTTTCGGCTGCTGGAGCCGAAGCTCTCGGAGGCCCTGCTGCGGCTAAAGGCGGAGATCTCGGCCGATCCTCAAGTTGCGTCGCGCGTTCGCTCCAAGTACAAGACCAAGAACACTACCGGCTATTCGCTGAATGCGTTTCTGGACTTCGACCGCTCCGTCGATATCTTCAGCCATTTGCTGATTGGATCGGAGGGTACGCTCGGATTTATCGCCGAGGCAGTGCTCGATACAGTCCCCGACTATCGGCTGAAATCGACAGCACTGCTGCTGTTCGCCGATCTTTACGCAGCCTGCTCGGCGATAGAAGCTCTGACTGCGGCGGGCGCAGCAGCCCTGGAGTTGATGGATCGGGCTTCGTTGCGGTCGGTTGAGAGTCAACCGGGAGCGGGTGCTCTCCTTCAGGGATTGCCGGAGTCCGCCGCTGGATTGCTGGTCGAGTTTCAGGCATCGAACGAGTCGCAGCGGCTGGAATACGAAGCTCGGGCAACGGAGGCGGTCGCGCAGATGACGCTGTTGCAGCCAGCGAAGTTCACCGCAGACCCCGAAGAGCAGGCGAAGTTCTGGAAAATTCGCAAGGGGATGTTTCCCTCGGTTGGAGCGGTGCGGGCGAGCGGCACGACGGCGATCATTGAAGACATCGCGCTGCCTGTGGACCGGCTGGCCGATGCGGCAATGGACCTGCGCGGGCTATTTGCCAAACACGGCTACGACAACGCCATCATCTTCGGCCACGCCAAGGACGGCAATCTGCATTTCGTGCTGACCCAGGGATTCAGCACCGAGCGCGAAGTGAGCCGCTATCGCGCTTTCATGGACGATGTGGTGGCGCTGATCGTCCAAAAGTACGATGGCGCGCTCAAGGCCGAGCACGGCACTGGACGCAATATGGCCCCCTTTGTCGAGACGGAGTGGGGTCCGGAGGCCTACCGGATCATGCGCGAACTGAAAGCGGTGGCCGACCCGCGCAATCTGCTCAATCCCGGCGTGATCGTCAATCCCGACCCGCTTGCCCATGTCTCGAATCTGAAGAAAATGCCGGTGGTTGAGCCGGAAGTGGATAAGTGCATCGAGTGCGGCTATTGCGAACATAGCTGCCCCAGCCGCGATCTGACGCTGACCCCGAGGCAGCGGATCGTGGTGCGGCGGGAGTTGGAGCGGTTGAAGACGGCCGGGACTGCGCCGGAATATGCAGCCCTGGATCGGGATTTCCCCTACATGGCGCTCGATACCTGCGCCGTGGACGGCCTTTGCGCGACGAACTGCCCAGTTTCGATCGATACCGGCAAGCTGACCAAACGCTTTCGCTCGCTACGCCACTCTCGAACCGCTGCAAAATTGGCCGATACAGTGGCGCAACACTTCGCGCTGGCCGAGGTGGGCGCGCGGTTTGCACTGGGCGTCGGGCATTGGATCGAGAACTGGTTCGGACGCAAGTCCATGAGCGGCCTCACTGCGTGGATGGACCATCTGTCCCGCAAGCTACTCCACGCCCCCTTCTGGCATTGGAGCTACCCGATGCCCATGCCGCGACGCGGGCGGTTGCCCTCCAGCCCCAGCCTGGAAGCGGACGCGGTCTATTATCCGGCCTGCATCTCGCGCATCATGGGGGCTCTGCCGGGTGAGCCGGACGAAATCACCAACATGCAGGCGCTGCTGAACCTGGCCCAGCGAGCGCGCGTGAAGCTCTTTCTGCCCAACGATGTAGCCGGCCATTGCTGCGGCGTCCCGTTCTCGTCAAAAGGATTTGAAGATGCACACAAGACTGCGGTCAATCGCACCATCGAGAGCTTCTTCCGCTGGTCGGACTCCGGACATCTGCCCATCGTGATCGATACCAGCCCCTGCACCTATGGACTCAAGACTTGCCGCGCCCAACTCACTCTAGAGAACCAGCAGAAGTTCGACAAGCTGCTCATTCTGGACTCGGTCGAGTACGTGCATAGCGCGATTCTGCCCCGGTTGCCAATCCTCCGCCACTTCCAATCTGTGGCGCTGCATCCGGTTTGCTCGGCGGCGAAGATGGGGATCTCTTCGAAGCTGGTCACACTGGCCCAGGCGTGCAGCAATAAGGTCGTGGTGCCTCAGCAAGCAGGCTGTTGTGCCTTTGCCGGCGATCGCGGCTTTCTGCATCCGGAGTTGACGCGCTCAGCGACCGCGCCCGAGGCCGCCGAACTGGAGCCGCAGCAGCATGACGGCTACTTCTCTTCCAGCCGCACTTGCGAGATCGGCATGACGCGCGCGACCGGCAAGCCCTACCGATCCTACCTGCAAATGCTCGAAGAAGCTTCGCGCCCGTGAAGCTGCGCCGCACCGGTGTGATGACCCTTGCGGCAATCTGTAACGTTCCCGGTTGAAGTCTCACTATCCTCGCGAATCGCCCTGTGAAAGTCATGGGTACAACGTGTCCCGCATAGACTTTGCCAATGCGGGCCGTCCGCGAACAACGTACTTGATCGTCGGCCGGTCCGCTCTTTTTCGGGGTTCCTCACGCATTCCATCCGCGCGAACGTTCGACTGCTTCTTTCCAGCGTCCGCGGCGCTCCGCGACCACTTCAGCAGCCAGTCCCGGTTCAAAGCGAACGTCCTGCTGGCGTTGGGCGGCGAGTTCGCTCGTCCCGCCCCAAAAGCCTGTAGCCAGCCCGGCCAGATACGCCGCCCCCAAAGCAGTCGTCTCTGTCACTCGCGGACGAATGACGGGCACCCGCAGCACATCCGCCTGGAACTGCATCATCAGGTCGTTGACCGCCGCTCCACCATCGACGCGCAACGCGGGCAGCGTCGTGCCCGTGCCCGCCGCCGAGTCCTGCTGCATGGCTTCGAGCGCGTCAGCCACCTGGAATACGATGCTTTCCAGCGCCGCGCGGGCAATATGGCCGGGCTGCGTACTGCGGCGCAGGCCGATGATCAGCCCGCCGGCGTGCGGGTCCCAATACGGTGCGCCGAGGCCCACAAAGGCGGGCACAAAGACCACCCCATCCGCATCCGGAACCGAAGCGGCGAGTTGCTCCACATCCGCGGAAGAGTGGATCATACGCAAATTGTCGCGCAGCCACTGCACCACCGCGCCGCCGATAAAGATGCTGCCTTCGAGCGCATACTCCAGCCGCTGGTTGGCGCTGGCGGCAATCGTCGTAATCAGCCGGTTTTTCGATTGCAGAAAGCCCGTACCGATGTTTTGCAGCAGAAAGCAGCCCGTCCCATAGGTATTCTTGGCCTCGCCGGGATGGAAACAGAGTTGGCCAAAAAGCGCAGCCTGCTGGTCCCCTGCGATGCCCGCAATCGGAATACCTTCGAGACCATGCGAGGTATTCACCACGCCGATCCGCTCGCTGGACCAGCGCACCTCAGGCAACAGGCTCGCGGGAATCCCGAAGAGCCGCAGCAGTTCCTCGTCCCAGCGCCCCTCGACAATGTTGTAGAGCAGTGTCCGCGATGCGTTGGTCTGGTCGGTTACATGCAAAGGTCTGCCGTCCGAACCATTCGTCAGATTCCAGATAAGCCAACTGTCGATGGTGCCGAAGGCGAGCCTGCCGGCCTCTGCCTGGGCGCGCGCACCAGGCACATTGTCCAGAATCCACGCAATCTTGGTCGCGGAAAAATACGGGTCCAGCAACAGGCCGGTCTTCGCGGTCACCATCGGCTCAGCGCCCTCGGCGACAAGACGCTGACAATGCGCGGCGCCGCGCTTGTCCTGCCAGACAATGGCGTTATAGACCGGCTTGCCGGTCGAGCGCTCCCAAACCACCACCGTCTCGCGCTGATTGGTGATGCCCAGCGCAGCCACATCGCGCGCCTCAACGCCAGCGCGCACCAGAGCCTGCACCGCGCAGCTCATCTGCGAGGTCAGGATCTCAGTAGGATCATGCTCCACCCAGCCCGGCTGCGGGTAAATCTGCTTGAATTCCTGCTGCGCTACCGAGACAATCGCGCCGCCGCGGTCAAAGAGAATCGCCCGCGAACTGGTCGTTCCCTGGTCGAGTGAAAGGATGTATGCCATGCGCTGACCATGGTTTCACGCTTCGGTCTCCGCGTGCAAACCCCACTCTTGTCCAACACAAGGTGAGCCTGAAGGTCCGCCTTGATTCCAACACGAGGTGAGCCTGAAGGATCGGCGATGCTGAGGATTGAATATCCGAGTGCATTCAGCCGAGAAGTTGAGTTTG
>Ga0182030_10015319_pt1 | contig 15036 bp, 9 predicted proteins | sample 812S3MmetaG_FD_121299 | JGI IMG/M metagenome (GOLD analysis project Ga0182030, IMG submission 121299) | Permafrost microbial communities from Stordalen Mire, Sweden - 812S3M metaG (Illumina Assembly) | ecosystem: Environmental > Terrestrial > Soil > Wetlands > Permafrost | place: Sweden... | reverse complement strand
TGGCCGGCGAAATCTTCTTCCGCAATCTGGAACAACTGATGGGCCGCTCCGATTCGGCCGACCTGGCGGACTTGCTGGAGGTGCACTATCTCTGCCTCCTGCTGGGCTTCGGCGGCCGCTACAGTATCGGCGGGAAGGGCGAGTTGCAAGCCATCACCACGGCCACCGGAGAGCGCATCCGGCGGATTCGCGGGGTGTCCCACGACCCGTTCATGGAAATCCTCACGGAACCCGAGGTGGTGAAAGTCACCGCCGATCCGTGGGTGAAGAAGTTCCTGATCGCCGCGATAGCCTGCTTCGTACTGACGCTGGCCTTGTTCCTGATTTTCAAAGTGACGCTGGGGTCGAGCGCCTCCCAGGTGCGCGCCTCCGCTACGGAATCCAAATAGGGGACTTGCGATGAACAAAAAGAGCTACCTCATCATCGGCAGCATCCTCGTATCGTTCACCCTTTTCGTCGGTTGGCTGGGGAACAACATCCGCAAGGTCCCCGGGATGACCCATGTCGATCCGCTGGTGGCCCAGATCTTAATTTCGATCCTGGGTATCGTCGCGGCCGCCATTGTAGCCTTCATCATGTCCAGGCGGGACAAGAAGTCGGGCTCGGAAGGCGGCGCCGCGGCCGAAGCGCCGGAAGAAGTCACCGATCTCGACGAACTGCTGGCAGAGGCCGAGGCGCGGCTGGCGGTGGCGCAGCAGCAGAAGGATTCCAAGCTGGGCAAATTGCCCGCGATTCTCCTGGTGGGTGAAACCGGCAGCGCCAAAACCACTACTATGGTGCAGTCCGGCGCCGAACCGGAATCGCTGGCCGGCCAGGTGTACGAAGAGAACAACATCCTGCCCACCCCGGCGGCCAATTTCTGGTTCGCGCACCACACCGTTTTCGTGGAAATGGCCGGCAAGCTTCTGGGCGATACCGACGCGTGGAAACAGCTCATCGGCCGCCTGCAGCCTCCGCGCGCCGCCGCTCTGATAGGCACCGCCGAGCAGGTGCCGCGCGCCGTGCTGGTGTGCGTCGATGCCGAGAGTCTCACTTCGCCCAGCCCCGATCCGCTGGCGGCGTCGGCCCGCAAGCTGCGCACCCAGTTGACCGAAATCTCGCGGCTGCTGGGCATCAATCTGCCGGTGTACGTGCTCTTTACCCGCAGCGACCGTCTTCCCTTTTTCACCGAGTATTTCAGCAAGCTCAACAACGAGGAAACCAGGCAGATTCTGGGCGCCACCCTGCCCATCGTGCAATCGCGCCAGGGGATCTACGCCGAGCAGGAGACCACGCGCATCGGCGGCGTGTTCGAGAAGCTGTTCCGCGCGCTCTGCAACGCCCGCCCCACGTACCTGGTGCGCGAAAGCGACCCCCTGCAACTCGCCGGCATCTACGAATTTCCGCGCGAGTTTCGCAAAATCCGCATGGCGATGGTGCGCTTCCTGGTGGAGTTGTGCCGCCCCAGCCAGATCACTGTGGGACCGTTCCTGCGCGGGTTTTATTTTTCCGGCGTCCGCCCCATCATGGTGAACGAAGTGGCGCCCGCCGCCCCGATGGCTGCCGAGGCCCAGGCGGGCGGCGGCCGCGTGGGAGCAACCGGTATGTTCCGGGCCAAGGCCGGAATGGCCCAAGCGGGCGGCGCCGGGCAGCGCATCGTCGGTCAACGAAAAGTGCCGCAGTGGCTCTTCCTGGGCCATTTCTTCAACGATCTCCTGCTGGCCGACCAGGCCGCCAAAGGCGCCAGCGCCAGCAGCATCCGCGCCAGCGTGCCGCGCCGCATTCTACTGCTCGCCGCGACCGCCCTGTGCCTGCTCTACAGCATGGCCCTGCTCATTTCCTTCGGCCACAACCGCACCCTGGCCAACAACGTGAAGAAGGCCTCGCAGGGCATCGCCGCGGTGGACCTCTCGGCCGGCGGCCCCGCTTCGCTCGATTCCCTCCAGCGCCTCGAAGCCCTGCGGCAATCGCTCGAAACCCTCACCGATTACAATCGCCACGGCGCCCCCTGGGGCTATCGCTGGGGCTTGTATATCGGCGACGACCTCTACCCCGACGTGCGCAAGCTCTACTTCGCCGATTTCCGCCGCCTGCTGCTGCTGCCCACCCAGAACATTCTCGTGGATTCCATGCGCAGCCTGCCGCCCGCGCCCCCGGGCCCCGAATACAAGCCCACCTACGACAGCCTCAAGGCCTACCTGGAAACCACCTCCAACCATGACAAGACCACCCGCGACTTCCTGCCGCCGGTGCTGCTGGACCGCTGGAGCGCCAACCGCAACGTGGACCCCGACCGCATGCAACTGGCGCAGAAACAATTCGAGTTCTACAGCGACGAGCTGAAAATCGCCAATCCGTATTCCAACGATAACGACGCCGCCACCATCGGCAAAGCGCGTCTCTACCTCTCGCAATTCGCCGGCTTCGAGCGCGTCTACCAGGCCATGATGGCCGACGCCGCCAAGACCGGGCCGCCGATCAACTTCAACAAGCGCTTCCCCGGCTCGGCCGACGAAGTCATCGACAACCAGGATGTCGCGGCGCCCTATACCAAGCCGGGCTGGGACTTCATGAAGACCGCCCTGCGCAACCCCGAAAAGTATTTCGCCGGCGAACCCTGGGTGCTGGGCGACCAGAACACCGCCAGCATCGACCGCTCCAAGCTGGGACAGCAGTTGGCCGACCGCTACTACGCCGATTACATCAAGGCCTGGCGCGCTTACATGAAAGCCGCCAGCGTGGTGCGCTACGCCAGCCTGCCGGACGCCTCCAAGAAACTCGGCGCGCTCTCCGGCAATCAATCGCCGCTGCTGGCGCTGTTCGCGCTGGCCTCGCAGAATACCGCGGTGGATCTGCCCGACGTGGCGAACGCCTTCCAGCCCGTGCAGGTTGCCGTGCCGCCCACCCTTGTTGATCGCTACATCGCGCCGGCCAACCAGACGTACATGAACGCCCTGGTGACCTTGCAGGCGTCGGTGGACGCGGTGGCGCAGACACCCACCGACAACGCGGCCGCGGCCACCACCTTGACCAACGCCATGAACGCGCACGTGGCCGCCAAACAGGTGGCGCAGGCGTTCCGCATCGATGCCGACGCCCACATCGAAGGCGTGGTGCAGAAGCTGATGGAAGATCCCATCACCTACGTCGAAGCGTTGCTGCGCACGCTCGGTCCGGCGGAGTTGAACGGCAAAGGCAAGACGCTGTGCAGTATCTATCGTCCGGTGTTGAACAAGTTTCCGTTCAATCCGGCGGCCACCCCGCAAGCCACCGTGGACGACGTCAACGCTCTCTTCAAGAAACCGGATGGCGCGCTCTGGAAGTTCTACGACGAGAACCTGCAAAAGCTGCTGCCCAAGCAGGGATCGCAATACGTCGCGGCCACCGTAGGCAACGTGACTCTGACCCCGCAATTCGTGGCGTTCTTCAACCAGGCCGCGGCCTTTGCCGAAGCGCTCTACGCCGGCGGCACGCCCGACCCGCATTTCACCTACACCCTCAAGCCGGTGCCCAGCGACGGCATTGAAGCCATGGGCCTCCACCTCGACGGCCAGGATTTCACGTACTCCGGCGGCGATGCCACGGCCAAGCAGTTCGTCTGGCAGGGCACCGGCGCGCACGGCGCCAAGGCGACCATCAAATTCGGCAGCACCGATCTGGCGTGGGCCTCTTACGATGGCCTGTGGGCTGTTTTCCAGTTCTTCAACCAGGCCGACACCTGGCACCCCGCGGGCAATGGCAACATTCTGGAGTGGATTGTGCGCGCCGGGAAGAATCCCATGCTGCTGCCCAGCGGCAAGCCGCTGACGGTGCGCTTCGAACTCGATATGGGGGCGTTCCCGCCGGTTTTCCAGAAGGGCTATTTCGCCCGCATGGCTTGCGTGGCGGATGTGGCGAAGCAGTAGCGCGCTGTGTCGGGCGAACTTGCCGCGAGGCGGGGACAACGCCGTCAGCCTGGATTTGTAAGCGCTACGGTATCGGGTAGGATTCTATTCCGCTGTTGCCCGGCAGATATCGGCAACAGGCGTGATGCGGCAACTTGCCCGAACGGCCCGACTTGCGAGCGGGTGATCCATGCACAACCCGGACCCTCCGAGGCGCGGCCCGCACCTAAGCCCGATTGGGACCCGCCGCCGCTGCGCGCAATGCAGGGATGTAACTCGCCGCCACACAAAGCGTCTGGAACATGGCGGTTGGGAGGCACAAACGAGCCACTGGTGTCGAATGAAAGCCGTCTCAAAGCTTCCCGGACACGCTGGAAATATTCGATACGCCTGCGCGTCTCGCTCGCTGAACGAAGGATTTGTCGAAAGAGACAAATGAAGCGTCAGGCGGCCGGCTACACAAGTGCAACGCGTTGGCCAATTCCATTCCGTGGGCTGTGAGCGCAAGCGCCGCGGCTACCGACGGTTCATCTTCGGCCCGGACATTTTCGAGGCCCAGCAACTTCGTGAATGCGTCCCGAATCGCACCCTCCCCAAATCCATACAGGCTGCGGAGCACCCAGCCGGTTTCGAGCAAAACCGTTTTCGCGATCCAGATCGAGTCGCGCGCAAACAGGGCTCGCGATGCCGCCTCCTGCTTAGGGTCATCACCCGTCAGGAAAGGGACCAGTACGTTAGTATCGACCGCGATCATGGCGTCGCAACACTTCCCGGCCAATGGCCGCACGCATTGGCGCAGGCCCTTTCTATTATCCCGTCCCTTCTTCGCATTTGAGCCGTGGACGATGGCACCCCGGAAGTCCTTGGCCTTGAGATCCAGTGGTGATTCCGGATTCAGTAGTTTCTGTCGCGAAACTCACGGCCTGCAAGCAGGCGGCAACACGATTGTCTCCGCCGGTGGCCGGCGTCCCGTTCAGAACTCCAGCCGGAAGGCCACCTGGACGCGGCGCGCGCTGCTGCCATACGGGTACCCGTAAGATGCGATGGGCATGCCCAGGCCGGTCACTGGTTTGAGGATGCCGGAAACCGCCGTGTAGGCGAGGGTGTTGACCGCGGAAACGTTCTGGCGGTTGGCGGCGTTGAACGCCTCGACAGTCAACTGGGCTTTCAATCTTCCGGTGATCGGCATGGTTTTGCTCAGCCTGGCGTCCACGTTGATCTGCGACCCCAGCGGCAGGATGTTGACATTCTCGAAGGGCACGCGCGACCAGCCGCCGGTCCCGTTCATCGAATTGGTATAGTCCATGGTGATCCCGGTGAACTGCTGGCCTTGCACCTGCACTAAGGGCGTCACATACATGGACGAAGAGTAAGTGGCGATGCCGGAAAACAGCCAGCCGTTGAGCACATAGCGGGATAGCGCACTATCGCCCTTCACCGCCGGCTGCCAGACCCAGTTGAGCACCGCGTGGTTGCGCTGGTCGAACGCCGAGGGGCCGTAGTCGCCGCGGTAATCGCCGGGAAAGAAGTTCAACGGCACGGTGGAGTACCCGGTGGGGCCGCTCAGATCGTCGTAAGCGTGCGACCAGGTGTAAGATGCCTGCAACGACATTCCAAAGATCGGCGCGGTGCGCACCTGCGCCATAGCGCCGTTATACCGCGCCGTGCCTTCGGTGTCCACCTGGAATTTCTGGCCGGCGACGGCGCCATACCATACGGGTGCGTAGTAAGTGTTCCCGGTTGCCGTGCCCTGCGCGTTGTCGATGGTGTAAGTTTCGTAAGTGCTGGTGCCGCCCGGCAGGTTCTGGTCGGTCATGGTCCAGAGCCTGATTCCCCGGCTTTGCACGGCGGTGACCGCCAGGCTGACGTAGCGGTTCAGGCGCCGCTCGATGGCGGCGGTGGCCTGTATGGTGTAAGGATTGCTGAACTTTTGCGCGGCATAGAACTGGCTGAGCAGCGCGGAGGTCAGGGTGCTGGTAGCGGTGGTGGCCAGCACCTTGGGGAACGCCGGGGCGCCCACTGCGCTTGGGGTCAACTGGTAATAGCTTTGGAAGACGCCGCCGCCGGTCCACAGATCGCGAATCGTCTGGCCGGGAAACGGTTCGAAATAGCGGCCGCCACCGATCCGGACGACGGTCCGCTTGTCGAGCAGGTAGGCGATGCCGATGTTCGGCGAAACGTCGGTGTTGGGCGACGGAATGAATTCCGAAAGATAATTGGATGGGTTGGGCTGCGAGGGCTGCGGCAGCCGCGGCTTTTCCCAGCGCACGCCCGCGGTGATGGTCAGGCCCGGCAGCGCTTTCCAGGTGTCCTGCCCAAACGCGTTGAACAGCATGGATTGCAGGTCCGTCGCCGGGGTGCCGAGCGTCTGCGAAAACGTGGTGTAGTCCTTGAGCTGTTTCACGTCGGCGCTGAAATCCAAAGCGAAGGCGGAGAACGAAGCGTAGTTGTACATCCCGTAGCGGGCGTAGAGTTGGTCCATGGTGTCTTCGTTCCGCCAGATCTCGCCGCCCAGCCGGATGGTGTGGGAGGCCAGCGTCAGAGTGAAGGTGTCGGTGCCGCCGAAGCGTTGTTCCCGCATATTGTAGGGCGCCGCCGGATTGCCGCCGACCGGGGTGCCGGCAATGGTGATGGCCAGCGGCCCGGTGCCGCAGCTAGGGCAAGCGGTCGAACTGGTGGGGAAGAGCGTCGGGTCGGTGGATGCCGTGAGGGTATTGCGAAACCAGTCGCCGTGGAATTCGTTCACCGACAGGCCGTTCAATACGTGGGTCCATCCGAAGGTGGCGTAACGCGTGGAATCGGTGGTGGTGGCGTTCGATCCGAGCAGACCGCCGTTCGGGGCCACGGTCGCGCTGTCCAGGGAATTGGGGGCGCGCTGGCTGCGAATCGCGCCGGCCAGGGTGAAGCTATTGTTTTCGCCGGGGCGGAAATCCATGCGGGCGAAGCCGTTGGTAAAGATCTGCGACTGCGGCACCTTGACGTTCAACTGGTTGTTGATGAAAGTAGCAGCGGCGCCGCACTGGGCGGAGGTCGCGGTGCACCCGGTGGTGAGCGCGGCGTTGCCGCCGGGCACGGTGAGCAGCGGATTGACGATGCGGTTGAGCCCCTCGGAAGTCTCGTTCAGCCGCTCCATGTTGCCGAACAAAAAAAGCGTATCCGTCGATACGGGCAGCCCGACGCTGACGCCGGCGTGGTTCAGGCGCCCGGTGGGGGTGAACCCGTTGCCGAAGAAATCGGGCTTATTCCAGGCATTCTGAGCGTAATAATCGTACGCCGCCGCGTGCAGGCCGTTGGTCCCCGGTTTGGTCACCATATTGACGATGCCGCCGGCGGTGTGGCCGAATTCCGCCGGCGCCGCCGCCGCGAACACCTGCATTTCCGACGCGGACTCCTGCATCACGAAGGGGGCAATGTCGACGTGGTTCGCGAAATAATTATTGGTGGTGCTGATGCCATCGAAAAGGAATACGTTGCGGAAGCCTTCGCCGCGGAATGCCAGCAGCCCCGTGGAGCCCTGCACCACGCCCGGCGCCAGCAGCACCAGCGGGTCCAGGGTAAGGGCGACGGTGGGCAGGGCGTAAATCTGGTCGTCGTTGACCAGGGTGGAGACGCTGGTCTTGCTGTCCTGCACGGGGGCGATGGACCGCTGCGCCTCGTCCGGAGTGGCCGCCTTGTCGGCGAATAGGGTGATGGTGAAATTCACGGTCTCGCCTAACGCCAGATCGAAGCTCGGCAGCTCCCAGTCCGCGTACCCCTTGCGGGTCACCTTGAGGTCGTAGGACGAGGCGGGAACCAGTGCGGGCATATCGAAAATGCCGTCGTCGCTGGTCATCATGGTGCGTCTGACGCCCACCACCTTGTTGGTCAGGACGACGGTCGTATCGGGGATCCCGTCCCCGTACATATCTTTGACGATGCCAGTGATTGCTCCGGATCCGACGACCGCCTGGGCGTACACCCCCGTCGAGCAGACGAGCGCCAATAGAGAGACCGCGAGTGTTCTTCTCATGCTTTCCAAGCCTGTGGGCAATTACCCATTGTATGTTAGATTTGCGGGCGCTTGCGATGTGAAACCGGGGTGACAGTGTGAATAATCGGTGCCGGTGAGGGCCGTTATAATGGGGCGCGGTACGCCCCATGAAGAAAAGACTCGCCTTGCTTGCCCTGCTTGCCGGCGGCGCGGGCAGCTTTGCCCAGCCGCTCACCTGGACCGCCCGCTGGATCGACGTTCCAGGCGCCTCCGGCCAGGACTACGGCGTCTACCATTTCCGCCGCACCTTCGACCTGCCGGCCAAACCGGCCGCTTTTCCGGTCCACGTCTCGGGCGACAACCGTTATGAACTGTATGCCAACGGGGTGCGCGTTTCCTGGGGACCGGCGCGCGGCGATCTGCTGCACTGGCGCTACGAGACGGTGGACCTGGCGCCGCAACTGCGCGCCGGCAAGAACGTGCTCGCCGCCGTGGTGTGGAACGACGGGCCGTACAAGGCCGTGGCGCAGATCTCCCTGCGCACCGGGTTCGTGTTGCAGAGCGATAACCCCGCCGTGAACACCAATCGCAACTGGAAATGCCTGGCCGACAAGGCCTACACGCCGCAGCCTTTGCCGCGCGATCAAAACACCGGCTACTATGCCCTGGCCGCCAACGAGAAGCTGGACGCGCAGTCATACCCCTGGGGTTGGAACCTGGTGGAATACGACGATTCCGCCTGGGCGCAGGCTCGCGAGATCGGCGCGGCGCTGCTCCGCTCGACCAGCGATCAATCGCCCCCGCGGCTGCTGGAAGCGAGCCCCATCCGCCTGGAGGGGCAGACGGTGGAGCGCTTCGCCAAGGTCCGCGAGTCCACGCCCGCCGGCGCGTCCGATGGCTTCCTTAGTGGGCGCGAGCCGCTGGCGATTCCGGCGAATAGCAAAGCGTCGCTGCTCATCGACCAGGGGTATGAGACCACCGCCTTTCCCGAAATGACGCTGAGCGGCGGCAAGGGCGCGCGGGTGGACCTGCACTACGCCGAAGCGCTGTATCTGCCGGCGGCGCCGGGGCAGCCGCGCAGCAAAGGCAACCGCAACGACGTGGATGGCAAGCGCTTCCTGGGCCCCTTCGACACCTACCTGGCCGATGGCGGCGCGCATCGCCTGTATCGCCCGCGGTTCTGGCGCACCTGGCGCTATGTGAAGCTCGACGTCGCCACCGCGGAGGAGTCGCTCACCATCGAAGACCTGCACGGCGTATTCACCTCGTACCCATTCGAGCGGAAGGCGGTATTCCAGGTGGATAACGGCGCCGGGCCGGACGAAGAGGTGCAGCGCATCCTCAACACCGGATGGCGCACGGCGCGCCTGTGCGCCCACGAAACCTACATGGATTGTCCCTTCTACGAACAGCTTCAATACGGCGGCGACGCGCGCATCCAGATGCTGGTATCGCTCTATACCACGGGCGATGCCAGCCTGATGCGCAACGGCATCGCGCTGCTCAATTCCACACGCAACGCCGACGGCCTGATGTACAGCCGCGCGCCCTCCGGGCTGGTGCAGTACATTCCGCCCTTTTCGCTCTGGTGGGTGGGGATGGTGCACGATTACCTGATGTACACGGACGACCCCGCGTTCGCACGGCAAATGCTGCCCGGCGTGCGCGCGGTGCTCAGCTACTACGCCGGCTTCCAGAAAGCCAGCGGCTCGCTGGAGCACATGCCGTTCTGGCAGTTCGCCGATTGGGTGACGAGTTGGCCCAGCGGCGAAGCGCCGGGAGACCAGGACGGCTCCTCGGCGGTCTTCGATCTGCAATTGGCGCTGGCCTACGATTGGGGCGCGGACCTGGAGAAATCGGTGGGGAACGCGGGCATGTCGGAGGCGTACCGCGCGCAGGCGGCGAAGCTGAAGGCGTGGGTCCTGAAGAGCGATTGGGATGCTGCGCGCGGGTTGTTCGCCGACCAGCCCTCGCACCGGACCTGGTCGCAGCAGGCCAATACGCTGGCCCTGCTGGCGCACCTCGTGCCGCCCGCGCAGGGGCGTACGGTCTTCGAGAAGATGACGGCCGACCCCACGCTGGCGCAGTCCTCGATCTATTACCGCGCGTACACCAACGCCGCGCTGCGCGAAGTGGGGCTGGGCGACCGCTATCTCGATATGCTCGCGCCGTGGCGCGAAATGCTCCAAAACGGGCTGACCACGTGGGCCGAAACGGCCGATCCGTCGCGCTCCGATTGCCACGCCTGGGGCGCCAGCCCGAATTTCGAGCTGTTGCGCACGGTGGCGGGGATCGACTCCATGGCGCCCGGCTTCGCGCGGGTTCGCGTGGCGCCCAGTTTGGGCCAGTTGACCGAGCTGCATGCGCGCATGCCGCATCCCAAGGGCGAGATCGACGTCCAACTGGCGAAACGCGGCGGCAAACTGACGGCGGATGTCCAACTGCCCGCGGGGATCACCGGCGAGTTCGATTGGGCCGGGACGAAGAAGCCGCTGGCGGCGGGGAAGAATCACCTGGTGTTCTGAGATGGGAGCGTTCTGAGACGCGAGCACAGGGAGCGGCGCAGCAAACCGGTGCCGGCCGTTGGTGACCGTTCTTTACAAAAACACCGCGGGAGAGACGTGGAAGAACTCCGCCAGCTTGCGGATGTGGGCCTTGCTGAATTCCCGCTTTCCGTTGAGCACCGCCGAGGCGATGCTCCGCGAGCCGAATACGGGCAGCAGATCGGCTTGCCGCAGACCGCGCTGTTCCATGAAGTATTGCAACACCTGAAGCGGAGAAACATCGGGCAATTCGACTTTATCGTCGTAGACTTGAATGAGCTACGTACCACATTGCGACCCGAAATCCGTTTTCCTTCGCGAGTTTGGCTTGCTCGTAAGTAATCGTACTGCGGAGCGTTGTTTCCAGCGCAAAAGAGGTTCCCGCTCGAATGTTTTCGTGGACGAATTTTTCAAATTCGCAATTCACAATTTCGCGAATGGATAGTGGGATACGCTCGTAGGAATCGCAATTCAGTTGCGCCGCCCGGTCATCCGCGTTGAAGACTCGATCGGCGTAATCGGACAGTGAAAATAATGACGATTTGCCGCCGCCAGGCGGTCCGGCGACGATGAACATGCGGCGTGCGGCCATCTACCCGCTGAAGTCGCTCTCCGAGGTTTCCCGCATGTCGGCCGGGAGTTCTTTGACCAGCACATTTCCCTGTGGATCGAGGATGCCTCGCCGGCGTAATTCGTCTCCTTCGGCTCGAACCCGCTCCATTCCAGCAGCGATCGCTCGATCGTCGAATGCGTCCATTTCCCGCTCATCATCGAGGTTGACATTTTCGATGGTGAGACGGTTTGCGATGGGCATATCTTTACCTCGGCCACTATCCAGTTTACGGGAAACAGGATCTCCAGACTATCGCCAGGTTCCTGTGGTCCTGCTACAATTTCAGGGGGAACTGTTTTGGCGAGCCATTGAGCTCCGTAGACCGCTTCCGCCGGCTCCAATGGATCCGGAGACCGTTCCCGTATTTTCAATTACTTGACCGGGTACTGTTCCCTGGCCTGCCATTCCCGGATTGCTATTCCGGGCCAAATGGCATGGCGGCCGGCGCCCGGCAGGCCAGTTTGCAACCAAAAACGTCCGATTCGCGTCGATATGAGTAGGACACTCTCTCCAGCGACGGCCTGCGGGAAGGCCGTTTCCAAAGTAGTTCAGCACAGCCGGGGCCGGACTGACGGCGCCGGGAACTGGCAGAGGGCTCAAGACATTCTCATGGAAACATTTCAAGAATATTCGGCGGATCCGATACGGTCCCTGGCACACGCGGCAGACGAGCCGTGGATTTCACCGGACAGCGAATTTGCCGGGCACGAAGATCACGGAGAGCACGAAGAGCCTGCGCCGGAGCATGCCTCCATCGACGATCCGGTGCGCGTGTATTTGCAGGAAATGGGCTCGGTACGGCTGCTCAGCCGGCAGGGTGAGATCGACCTGGCCAAGCGCATGGAGCGCGGAAACCTGCGCATGCGCAAGGCGCTTTCCCGCTCGCCGGCCGTGTGGCAGAGGGTGCTCGCCTTGTATGAAAACGCTCGCGACGGCGGGTTGCGCCTGGACTACCTGGTGGAGATCGGCGGACCGGACGATGACGCGCGGGAGCGCGCGCGCGCGGAAGTTACCCGGCGGTTGGAACAATTCGCGCGCCTGTGCGGCGATTTCCAGGATCTGGAGCGAAAAATCCACGCCATCCCGCCGCGGCACGTAAACGTGCGCGCCAGCCTGGTGAACCAACTTCGCCGTTTGCAGGTGCAATGCTCGCGCGAACTGCGCGGCATTCCGTTCCAGCCGGCTCAGTGGAAACGGTTCCGGGCCTCTTTGGAGGCCGCTCTGGGGGAAAGGGAGGGGAATGCGTCGCCGCGGACCGGTGCGCACGAGAGCGCCGCTGGAGCCAGCGGCTGGCAGATGCGCCGCTGGCTGAAAACCGCCCGCGACGGCGAAGCCGCATCCGATGCCGCGAAAGCCGCGCTGGTGGAGGCCAACCTTCGCCTGGTGGTTTCGGTCGCCAAAAAGTATCTGCATCGCGGACTCCACCTGCTCGACCTCATCCAGGAAGGCAATATAGGACTCATGCGCGCGGCCGATAAGTTCGACTATCATCGCGGCTATAAGTTCTCCACCTATGCAACCTGGTGGATCCGGCAAGGCGTAACCCGCGCCATCGCCGATCAGTCGCGCACGATTCGCGTTCCCGTCCACATGAACGAGAGTCTGAATAAGTATTCCCGGGCCTCGCGAGAACTGGAGAAGGAACTGGGGCGGGCTCCCCGGAACGAAGAGATCGCCCACCGCCTGGAAATCACCGCGGACGCCGTGGCGCACCTGCGATCGCTTTCCCGCGACCCGGTTTCGCTCGAACTTCCGGTCGGAAAAGACGGCGAAACCGCGCTCGGCGACCTGATCGAGGGCGGTTCCTCCGAGTCCATCCTCGATCCGCTGATGGCTCGCGACGTGCGGGAGGAAACCGCCGACGTGTTGAAGCGCCTTTCCGCGAGCGAAGAGAAGGTCATGCGGATGCGCTTCGGGATCGGCTGCGACCGGGAGCACACGTTGCAGGAAATTGCCGAGGTGTTCGGCCTCACGCGCGAGCGTATCCGACAGATCGAAGCCAAGGCCCTGCAGAAATTGCGCAGCTCCGAAAATGCCAGCCGGCTTCAGCCATTGATGACTCTGCAATAGGCGGCGCGCTTCCCCCAAAACCGTTAATAACCGTACCCGCAGCTCCGCGCTGGAGCCGGCGCGCATACCTGGCCCCGGCGCGGCGCGCCAGGGCAACTTCCGCGCGAATCGCCTGCCTGTCCGCTACATAGAACAAGGCACAGAGCCCCACCCCAGGCGAAGAAACGTCGCGCCCAAAGGCTGGCCCAGGCCTAGCGGAAACCGGGCTATAGCGTCACTCTGACCCAGGTAAACCCCGACCCACTCCCGGAGGCGCAAGCGTGATTTTCAACCGAGCGGGTTGGAGTGGTTATTTCGTGACAGACCCTAAGCCCCCCAGGGCGGGCGAGCCTTGGAAACGGCGCGCTACGTTATGATGAATTTAATACCAATACATCTTGAGGAGACGGAATGTTCAATCGCGTTGCATTCGTTACCGGCGCCAGCCGCGGAATCGGCCGGGCGATTGCTTTGACTTTGTGCCGCACGGGTTTCGATATCGTCGTGGCGTCGCCTGAAATCGAGAACAACGAAGCGGTGGCCGAGGAAATTCGCGCCTGCAGCGGCGAGGCGATGACCTTGAACCTGGACGTGACCTCGCCGGAATCCGTCAAGGAAGGATTCGCCAAGGTGCTGGCCGAGAAGACCCGCATCGACGTGTTGGTGAACAACGCCGGCATCACGCGCGACGGCCTGGCGGTCCGCATGAAGCCGGCCGATTGGGAACTGGTCCTCAAGATCAACCTGCAGGGCGCCTTCATTTGTACGCAACAAGCGCTGCCCAGCATGATGCGCAACCGCTGGGGCCGGATCGTCAACATCGCCTCGGTGGTGGGCCAGGCGGGCGCCGCCGGACAAGCCAACTACGCCGCGTCCAAGGCCGGTTTGATCGGCCTCACCAAGGCGCTGGCGCAGGAAATGGCGTCCCGCGGCATTACCGTGAACGCGGTCGCTCCCGGATACATCGCCACCGATATGACCAAGGTGCTCCCGGACGAAGTCAAGGAGAGGATTTTGGCTTCCGTGCCCCTGGGGCGGATGGGCACGCCGGAAGATATCGCCGCCGCGGTGAAGTTTCTGGCCAGCGATGACGCTTCCTATATCACCGGCCACGTGCTGGCCGTCAACGGCGGCATGTACATGTAGAAGCGCGCGAAAAATAGTCGCGCCGGTCATCGGGAAAACACCCGAATCGCGCAACAATAGTCCTGGAGGCTTTATCGATGCCCAGACCTGTTCATTTTGAAATTCCTTCGGACAATCCCGAACGCGCCATGGCGTTCTATGCGGCCGTATTCGGCTGGACCTTTCAGAAGTGGGACGGTCCCTTCCCCTACTGGATGGTCACCACGGGCCCCAACACGGAGCCGGGGATTAATGGCGGGCTTATGCCCCGGCAACATCCCCAGCAACCGTGCGTCAATACCATCAACGTTGCCGACCTGGCCGCGGCTACCGCTGCCATCGAGGCCAATGGCGGCGTTTGCGCGGTTCCCAGGATGCCGGTTCCGGGCGTCGGCTGGCTGGCCTACTTCAAGGATCTCGACGGCCACATCTTCGGCGTGATGCAGATGGACCCGGCGGCGTCCTGACAAGGGCCCACGCTCATGCAGCGTGCCGCGCGCGCCTGGGTCACGCCCGGAGAGCCGGTGGCGGGTCAGTTTGGGAGTCCGATGCCGGCCGTCACCTGTGTGCTTGCTTCGCCCGTCGCGACAGAGCGCCCAATCCAGGCGAAAACGAAAAGGGCCAGTCCGCCGATCCATGAGCCCAGACTGAACGTTTCCGCAAAGTAGACTGCGATCGCGACGCCTGTAGCGATCAGGATTCCCGCCAGGAACAGGAACATGCGCATCCCGTAGAGAGTAGCGAACGGCAAATAGTGTGCGCCGACAAGGACCATCAGGGCCGGGAAAAACCAGTTCAAGCGGTAGAGACCTACGGGCACAAGAAGCAGCATCGAAAGCGGCAGCACAAACGCGACCTGCATCCCCAGGCTC
>Ga0182030_10015318_pt1 | contig 15036 bp, 13 predicted proteins | sample 812S3MmetaG_FD_121299 | JGI IMG/M metagenome (GOLD analysis project Ga0182030, IMG submission 121299) | Permafrost microbial communities from Stordalen Mire, Sweden - 812S3M metaG (Illumina Assembly) | ecosystem: Environmental > Terrestrial > Soil > Wetlands > Permafrost | place: Sweden... | reverse complement strand
GAAAACGGGCGCTTCAATCCGGCGTTCAGCGACGAAGAAAAAGTGATTCCGTGCGACACGGTGGTGCTGGCCATCGGGCAGCAGGCGGACCTGTCCTTCCTGGGCGGCCAGGATGAGGTACAGGTGACGCCGCGGGGGATTCTCAAAATCGACGAGAACCTGATGACGACGGCGCCGGGAGTTTTCGCGGGCGGCGATGTGGCGTTCGGACCGCGGGTGCTGGTGGAAGCGGTGGCCAACGGGCATCGCGCGGCGCGCAGCATCCACATCTACTTCAACGGCAAGAGCACGAAGACGACGCTGAGCCGGTTCCGGATTTTCAACAACTGGGAGATGCCGCGCGGCTTCCTGCGCACGCCGCGGCAGAAGATGCCGGTGCTGCCGGCCAACCGGCGGATCGGGATCGCCGAGGTGGAATTGGGGTTCGACGAAGCGCAGGGGCGGGCGGAAGGGCTGCGCTGCCTGAAGTGCCAGGTCAACACGATTTTCGACGGATCGAAGTGCATTCTGTGCGCCGGATGCGTGGATGTGTGTCCGGAAAATTGCCTGCGGCTGGTGGACCTGGCGCAGGTGCAAGGCGACGAACGGTACGACGCCTTGATTCGCAAGCGGTACGGGATGGCGGCGAGTGAGCTTCCGGCGGGACGGGCGGGGGCGATCATCAAGAACGAAGAAAAATGTATACGGTGCGCGCTGTGCGCCGAGCGGTGTCCGACGCAGGCGATCACCATGGAGGCCCTGGAACAGCAGGAGCGGGAGGTATTCGAGTGAGGGGCGGGGGCCTGGAGCAAACGGAGAAGACAAATTCAACGCAGAGGCGCAGAGAACGCAGAGATAAGCGCAGAGAAGACCATGTGGAGAAGGCATGAGGCGAAGAACTTTTTTTAGTTGGGGGACGGCCGGGCTGGTGGCATTGGGGTCGGCGGTCAGCTTGAGTTTGGGAGCGGTGGTGCGGTTTCTGACGCCGAGTGTTTTCTACGAGCCGCCGCAAAGCTTCAAGATCGGCAACCCGGCGGATTTTTCGTTCGGCCCTCCGACGTTTCTGGCGGAAGAGAAAATCTTCGTATTCCGCGACCGGGAAAAAGGCTTCGCCGTGGCCAACGCGGTGTGCACCCACCTGGGCTGCACGGTGGGGTATTTTCAGAGCGACGAGCGCTTCCATTGTCCCTGCCACGGCTCGGTGTTCGCCGCCGATGGCACGGTGCTGCACGGTCCCGCGCCGCGGCCGTTGGAGTGGTTTGAGGTAACTCTGGCGCGCGACGGGCGGCTGAGAGTGGATAAGGATCACGTCGTCCCGGCGAGCTATCGCCTCATGGTGTCATGATGAATCCCTTACGAGATGCCTGGCAGTCGATCGTGCGGCGCGACCCGCTGTCCACCGACAAGGGGAAGAGCGAGTTCGTCTTCCTCAACGTGTGGCTGCACATTCACCCCGCCAAAGTGAAAAAAGAGAACCTGAAGGTGAAGCATACCTTTTACCTGGGGTTCATCACGTTCTTCCTCTTCCTGATTCTGGTGACGACGGGGGTGGCGCTGATGTTCTACTATCGGCCGCATCCGCCGCAGGCATACCAGGACATGAAGGACCTGCAGTTTGTGGTTTACCTGGGGAGCTTTCTGCGCAACATGCACCGCTGGAGCGCCCACGGCATGGTGATCTGCGTCTTCCTGCACATGTGCCGGGTGTTTTACACGGGGTCGTACAAGCGGCCGCGACAGTTCAACTGGGTGATCGGCGTGGTGCTGTTCCTGCTCACCTTGGGGCTCTCGTTCACGGGCTACCTGCTGCCGTGGGACCAGCTCGCGTTTTGGGCCATCACGGTGGGGACGAACATCGGCAGTTACGCACCGCTGGTGGGCTCGCAGATTCGCGAATTGCTGCTGGGGGGCCACACGGTGGGCGAGGCGGCGCTCTTGCGCTTCTACGTGCTGCACGTGGCGGTGCTGCCGGCCGCCATGACGCTGTTGACCATGGTGCACTTCTGGCGGGTGCGCAAGGTTGGAGGGCTCTCGCGGCCGGTGTGGAAGTTGCGGGCAGAGAAATCCGCGGAGCTGGTTACCATCGGGGCGCCCGACACCCCCGCTCCCCTGGCGGTGGCCATCGCGTCGCAGGACAAGACCTATGGACTGATGGAGGTGGTAACCGGCAAACCGATTTTCGAAACGGTGAGCATGGAAGAGGAGGAGGATACGGTTTTCTCGTATCCCTACGCGTTCTTCCGCGAGGGTGTGGCATTGCTGGCGACGGTGGCCGCGGTGATGGCGGTATCGATCGTCTGGCAAGCGCCGCTGGAGGAGCTGGCCAATCCGGCGAAAACGCCCAATCCGGCGAAGGCTCCGTGGTACTTTCTGGGCTTGCAGGAACTGGTCAGCCACTCGGCGCTGATTGGCGGGGTGATCGTGCCGGGACTGGCGGTGCTGGCGCTGCTCGCCATTCCCTACATCGACATGAATCCCAGCCGGCGGATGGCGGACCGGAAGTGGGCGATCCGGGCGTTCACGCTGTTCGTAGTGGTGAATGTGGTGCTGATCATCGTCGGGACATTGTTCCGCGGCCCTGGTTGGGCGCTGGTGCCGCCATGGGTCCACGTTGTGGGGGCCGAGTAAATGGAACGGAGACTACCGCAGTTCTTCTTCGTGCTGAGCCTGATCGTGCTGGCACTGATGCTGGCGGCCGTGTGGCAAGCCGGCACGCCGGCATGGAAAACGTACCAGGCGGAGTTCCACCGGCTGGAAGCGGTGGGAGAGCCCAACGCGGCGGCAAAAAGCGATGTGTTGAACGCAGGCGTGGTGATCAAGCAGGAACTGCTGCCCGGATTGCAGCGCGTGGACCGCTGTGGCACCTGCCACCTTGGGGTGGAAGATCCGACCATGAAGAACGCGCCGCAACCCTTCACCTTTCACGCCAACCTGGCGCCGCACATCGCGGCCAGGTTCGGCTGCACGGTGTGTCACGGCGGGCAGGGGCTGGCCACGGACAAGCAGAACGCGCACGGGAACGTGCCGTTCTGGCAGGAGCCGCTGCTGCCCAAGGATTACATTCGCGCATCTTGCGGGCGGTGCCATAAGGAAGGCGAGGTTCCGGGCGTGCCGGAGTTGGCGGAAGGCCGCCGGCTCTTCGAAACGCAGGGGTGCCGCGGTTGTCACAAGCTGAACGGCGTGGGCGGCACGGTGGGGCCGGACCTGACCGAAGAGGGCGCGGTCCGCCGGTTTCCGGGGTGGCTGGAGCGGCATTTCCTGGACCCCAACGCGGTTTCGCGCAACTCGCCGATGCCCAATTTTCATTTTACGAAAGAGCAGGCGCGCGCGCTGACCTTCTATATGCTGTCGCTGACCAGCGAACAGATGGGGACCTATTATTCGAGCGTGCGGCTGATCCCCAGCGCCGGCTACGGGCGGCAGTTGTTCGTGGAAAAGAATTGCATCGCCTGCCACAACCTCGGCGGCGTGGGAGCCAAGAGCGGGCCGGACCTGGTGGGCGTCACCAAAAACCACTCGGCCGGCTGGCTGGACGAGCAACTGGTGAATCCCGAGCTGGTGTATCCGGGGAGCATCATGCCGGCGTACGATCTGGAAACGAACGCGAGAAAGGCGATTATCGCGTTCATGGCCACGGCCACCGCCGAGGACGCGCAATCGATCCTGGCGCGGCGCGCCAAGCCGCTGACGGCGCAGGATGCGGCGATCGAGGCGGGCAAGCAGAGTTTCGCGCGCTTCGGATGCGTGGGCTGTCACGGGTTGCAACTGCAGGGAGGCGTGCCCAACCCCAACAGCCAGGGTGGCGAGGTGCCCTCGCTGCTGCACGCTTCGGACGACTACACGAAAGAGGAAGTGATCAAGATTATTCGCAACGGCAAGGCGCCGCCGGTGGATAATTCGGCCAAGCCGGCGCCACCGTTGTATATGCCTTCGTGGAAAGGCGTGCTGGCGGAGGAAGACATCAATCGGATCGCCGACTACCTGTGGTCGCTGCAGAAGAAGAAAGAGGGCTGGTAGGACAAGAACGCGACAGCGGGGGCGTCCGCCCCAGAGAAGGCTAGAGTGAACGGGAGCCCATGGAGACGATGTCGTCGATCTGCATGGCTTCCTTGACGACGAACGGCTCGCCATACCGGGCGCCGATCAGGTTGCCGTAGAAGCGGGCGACGGCGCCGAGGCGTTCGCGGATCTCCTGCTCGTTGGGAAACAGGGTGCCGCCCTCGATAGTTTCCCCGTACTGCGAGGTGTAGCTCAACAGGGCGGTCATGCGGCGCTCGAACTGGGCGCTGATATCGACGATGAACGAGGGCTTGACCTCGGCATAAATGCTGGCATAGAGGATCTTGAAGGGGCGGTGGGGCTCGGAGTATTCGTCGAGCTTGCGGAGTCCGGCGAGGAAGCAGGCCTCGAAAGCGATTTCGCTGGCGCGGTAGTGGTCGGGATGGCGAGCCTGCCAATAGGGCAGGATGACGACGCGCGGTTTCAGTTCGCGGATTTTGACGGCCAGGGTCATGCGGGCGGCGAGGGTGTTTTCCAGGCGGGCGTCGGGGAAGTGGAGGTTGTCGCGCCACTTGAGGAGCATGTGCTTGCCGGCGACCTCGGATTCGGCGACGCGCTGCTCGGGGGAACCGCGGGTTCCCATGTCGCCGGCGGTGAGATCGAGCGTGCCGGTGCGGTAGCCCATTTCGGCCATTTTGATGAGGGTCCCGCCGCAGGTCTGCTCCACATCGTCGGGATGTGCGGCAATGGCTAATACGTCCACATTCATATATTTGCAGCCAATTTCTTCAAGAATTCGTGGAGATCGACGCGATATTTAAAAGCCTTCCGGCGATTGATGGTGACGACGGGCACTTCGCGATCGTAGAGGCGGACCAGGTCGGGGTCGGAATCGATGTCGATTTCGGTGTAATCGAAGTCGGCGTACGGGCGGGCGGAGGCGATCGTCTTTTTGGCATCGTCGCAGAGGCAGCAACGGGCGCGGGTATAAAGTGTCACCTGCGGTTTCATTTACCAATACAGATCCTGCCGGCGGGTATAGCGCTGGCGGGGTACGAGCAGATAGATGAGGGCGATGCCCGCCAGGAAACCTCCGACATGAGCCAGGAAGGCGACGCCGCCGCCTTGCGAGGCGCTGGAACGGCCGATGGTCCCCACACCATTAAAGAATTGGATGAAGAACCACCAGATAAGCATAAGCCATGCTGGGACTTCCACCGTGGTAAAGAAGAAGACGATGGTCACCAGCGAAAGGATGCGGGCATGGGGAAACTTGACCAGGTAGGCGCCCATGACGCCGGCGATGGCGCCACTGGCGCCGACCATGGGGACGCGGGAACCCGGGTCGGCCAGGTACTGGGCGATGGCGGCGGCAGCGCCGCACAACAGGTAAAACAGGAGGAACTTGGCGGAGCCGAGGATATCCTCGATATTGTCGCCGAAGATCCACAGGAACCACATATTGCCGAGCACGTGCAGCCAGCCGCCGTGGAGGAACATGGAGGTGAGGACGCTGAGGAAGCTGAAGTGATCGGGCACCAGGCCGTAAGCGGCGATGAAGTCGTTGCGGGTATAGGGATCGAGCGAGACCTCGAAGAGGAAAACCAGGATGTTGACGACGATCAACAGGACGGTGACGACAGGCTTGGAGTAGCTCGGTTGTGTGTCGCGTAGGGGGAACATTTATTCGTACGAGCTTTGGGTGGAGCGCAGGGCGTAATCGTGGTGGGAGCGGCGTTCGGCCCGGCCCATGAGGCCAGCCACGTCGTCGAGGCCGCGAATGCCGCCGCGGGCGCCCAGCGCGGTGCAGTTGAGGGCCGCCATGGCATTGGAAAAATCGAGGGCTTTCTGGATCGGCATGGCCTGCAAGACAGCATAGCAGAACGCCCCGTGAAAGACGTCGCCGGCGCCGGTGGTATCCACGCAATTGACGACGAAAGCGGGCGAGTAGTGGAACTTACCGTTTTCGCGGGCGAGCGCTCCGTGAGCGCCCAGGGTCATGGCGGCCACGCGGATACCGTATTGATTCTGGATGGTTTCCAGGGCTTTGAAGGGATCGGTTTCGCCGGTCCAAGCGGTGGGAAACTCGCTGGAGGCGACGAGGTAATCGACATTGGGGAGGACGCGGTCGAAGCCGTGATAGATGGTATCGACATCGACGGTGACGGGGATGCCATGGCGGCGGGCGATTTCGGCGGCGCGGGCGACGGCGAGGGTGTCGTGGCCGTCGAGGTGGAGCAGGCGGGCGCAGGAAATCATCTCCTCGGTGATCTCCTCGGGACGGACCTTGAGGGAATCGTCGCGGCGCCACAGGACGGTGCGCTCGCCGGTGGAGCGGTCGATGAGGATGTAGGCGGTTTGATTGGGACAGCCCTTGCGGACCATGACGTGATCTAGGTTGATGCCGGTGTCCTGGAGGCTTTCGAGTTGGATGCGGCCGCGGAGGTCGTCGCCGACGGCGCCGATGTACTTGGTGCGCAGGCCGAGGCGGGCGCAGGCGACGAGGGCGCTGGCCACCTGGCCGCCGGGGCTGAGGTGCTCTTCCTCGAAGGGCACCTTGCCGGCATAGGCCGGGAAGTGCGGCACGATGAGCAAAGTATCGGTGGCGTTCAGGCCAACTCCAACAACGTCGAATTCAGGCATGGAAGACACTATTGTAAGGGGTGGCGGGGGCAGGGTGGGGCAGGCGCTTCCGGCGATTCTGCCTGCCAACCGGGGGCTCGAATCGCTAGTCTCGATTTAGCGGCCGATGGTGGGGGGCGTTTGGGACGATGCCAGCAGCAGACTCACCAGCAGGACGAGTACGGCGGCGCCACCGACGAGCATCATGCCTGATGGTGCGGCGGGGGAGCACAGCGTTTCAGGCCGGGGCCGAAAAATTCCGCTGTCGTCAAGATCACGCTTGACACGGTCCGCCTCTCGTGCTAATTTTCTAGCATGATGCTAAAAATCCAGCAGGAAGAAAAGCAGTGAGCACGCCGGGCAACCTGAGCCGCCGCGAGCGGCAGATCATGGACATCCTTTACCAGCGCGGCAAAGGGTCGGCGTCGGAAGTGCGGGAAGCGATGGAGGCGGCGCCGGGGTATTCGGCGGTGCGGGCCATGCTGCGCGTGCTGGAAGAGAAAGGTCACGTGAAGCATCAGGCGGAGGGGTTGAAGTACGTGTACGTGCCGGTGGTGGCGCGAGACAAGGCCAAGCGGAGCGCGGTGAAGCACGTGATGGAGACGTTCTTCAACGGGAGCGCGGAACAGATTGTGGCGGCGCTGTTGGACGTCTCTTCCACGCGGCTGACGCGGGAGGAACTGGACCGCATGTCGGAAATGATCGAGCAAGCCAAGAAAGAGGGCAAATAAAATGTTGAACTGGACCGCATCGGCGTGGCCGATACTGGCAAGCGCGGCGCTCAAGAGCACCTTGGTGCTGGGCGTGGCATGGGTGATGGCGTGGTCTCTGCGCGGCCGGACGGCCGGGGCGCGCCACATGGTATGGACGGCCGCGGCGGCGGCGCTGGTGGCGCTGCCGCTGCTCACGGTGGCGCTGCCCGCGCTGCGCGTGCGCGCGGCCAATGCGGTGCTGCCGGCGGATGCGGGCCTGGTGTTCCGCGCGACAACAGACACGGCGGCGGCGGGCGGAGCGGTGGCGGCGCAGCCGGCGGCGGCCGGCCGCACGGCGGCGACACCAACTCCAGCGCGCGGCATGGACGGCAAAGACGTCCTGATGCTGCTGTGGATGGTGGGGATCGCCGCCGGATTCGCGCACATGCTGGCGGCGTTGGCGCTACTGTGGCGGACGCGGCGGGCGGCGCTGGTTTCGCCCGATCAGGAGGCGGCGGACCGGCTGGCCTGGAGTCTGGGCATCGAGCAAGCGGTGCGCGTGCTGGAGACGCCGTCGGGGATGCCGATGACCTTCGGCGTGCTGCGGCCCACGGTTTTGCTGCCGGAAGAGGCGCGCGGGTGGAGCGAGGAGCGGCGCCGGGTGGTGCTGCTGCACGAACTGGGGCACGTGCTGCGCGGCGATGCGGCGACGCATCTGGTGGCGCGGGCGGCGCTGGCGCTCTACTGGTGGAATCCGCTGGCGTGGACGATGTGGCGCGGGTTCCTGAAGGAGCGCGAACGCGCCACGGACGATGTGGTGCTGGGGGCCGGCACGGCGGCCAGCGATTACGCGGGCCATTTGCTGGAGATCGCGCGCACGATGCAGGCGCGGCAGGCGAGCGCGGCGGCGGGCGTGGCGATGGCGCGCCGCTCGCAGTTGGAAGGCCGGCTGCTGGCGATATTGGACGGGCGCACGGCGCGCGGGCAACAGCGGCGCGCGGCGACAGTGGCGGCCGTAGTGGCGGCCATTGCCATCATGGCGCCTGTGGCGGCGGTGCGCGCGCAATCGCAGGCGGAACAGAACCCGCCGCCAGACGTGAACGTGGTCTTCCGGGCGGCCACGGCGCAGAAGAATCACGAGATCCTGGATAACGCCGCGGTGAGCTACGAGCAGCTCCGCAAGTTCGCCGAAGCGCAGAAATTGCGCGAGGCGTCGTTGGCCATGGTGGAGCAGCAATCCGGGCAGTTGAGCAAGGATTACGCCATCGCGCTGGTGAAACTGGGCGATCTGGCGCGCAAGCGGCATGCTTACCAGGAATCCACGGATTACTACACCAAGGCGCTGGCGTTGGGCGACCGGCCCGAGGTATTCTCCGCGCTGCTGAACCTGGGGCGCGATGCCTTCCGCGGCGATGCGGCAGGCGCGGGCGGCTTGGGCCGGACCGTGACCATCCTCAGCGACCCGGCGAAGGCGCTCGGTTACCTGACGCGGGCGCGCAACGTGGCCGACAACGGCAACGATCTGAGCACCGCGCTGACGTGGATGGCGATCGTCCGCCAAGCCGAGCCGGATGGCGTGGAGGAAGCGGATTCGCTTTATCGCGGGGCATTGGCGGCCGCGGTGCCGGATTCCACGGCGCAGGCGACGACGCTGGACTTTTATGCGCAGTACCTCAATGCCCACGACCGCGCCGGTGAAGCCAGTGTGCTCGAAGCCCGCGCCAAGGTTATTCACTCGGCCCGGGCGGCGGCGCTTTCGCCGGTCATGACGAGTTCATCGCCGGCAGTCAAAGTGGGCGGCGGGGTTAGTGCTGCCCCATCCCTGTTGTTCAAGATGGAGCCCGAGTATTCGGAAGAAGCACGCGCCGCGAAATTCATGGGGACGGTGCTGCTCAAGGTGGTGGTGGACACCGATGGCCTGGCCAAGGACATCCAGGTGGTCAGGAGCATCGGCATGGGTCTGGACGAGCAGGCGGTGATTGCCGTTACGCAGTGGAAGTTCAAGCCCGGCACGAAGGACGGCGCGGCGGTGCCGGTGCTGGCGCAGATCGAGATCAACTTCAAGTTGTTGTAGAAGGCGAAACGCGCGGGGCCGGGTGCGCGTCAGGGACCGTATCAGGAGGATGCTGCATGAAACGGTCGAAGACAGGCCGGGAGGCCTGTCCTACATTGATGGCCCTGGCCGCGCTGGCGGTTTGCACTCTGACGCTGGCGGCACAAGACTATCCCGCCGGTGAAATGAAGCGGCTGTCTGTTCCCACCGCGACTAATGCGAAGCCCGTCTCGGTCGCCGCGCTCGAGATCGAACGCGAGGGGCTGTATCCTGCTGTGATCCATCTGAAGGGGAGAGTGGAAATCAAGACGCCGGTATGCGTCAAAGCGGGCCAGGGTAGCGTGCTGAACTGCGACGGGTATATCGTTCTCCGCGCCGATGCGGCCGATTTCCACGAGGGCACGGGGCAGATCGAAGCCCGCGGGAACGTCACGGTCACGCGGGAAGAGTGAAAGTCGTCTCTTGGCGGGGCAGGCCCTTTGGCCTGCCAACCGCGCGATTGATGGAGAGTTGGCAGGGCGACCCCGCCTGCCCCACGCGCTTACCTGGGGTTGATGCGGAACTCGTCGAAGTAGGTGACGGAATCGGCCACGGTCCAGAGTCCGACTTTGCCGGCGCTGAGGAAGGTGTTATCCCAACCCTGAAGGACGCGGTGGTGGTCCATATAGACCTGGAAACGGTTACCGCGCGCGGAAACCTTGAGGATGCTCCAGCCATTGGTAGGGATCTCGTGGCGGACGGCGTCCATGAGGGGCACACGACTGCCGTTCTCCACTTTGAACACCTGGACGTTCTTCTGGAGAGCGTTGGCGCGCGCCAGGTAGTAATTGTTTTCGTCGCGATACCGCCAGACGATTCCGCCGGCCTGCACATAATGGCCGGAAACCGGTTTGAGGCGCACGCTGACGTCACCATCGCGGAAGGCGACGTCGTTGAAGACGGCCAGGGGATAACGGTCGCGCACCGGGTCGGCCGAAACCTGCGCGAACACATACGGCTGGGTGGCCGCGGTTGCGTCCTTGACGATCTCCCACTGCGGAGGGCCCCCGTGGTTGGTCATGGCGACGGTCCATTCCGGCGGAGTCTTGCCTAAGGGACCGTTATCGAATGTGACCACTCTGCCGGCGGCGGCCGTCAAGCCGAAGGCGACCAGCCAACTCAGCGTCTTCATAGGTCACCACTGGGCGGGATTAGCGCAATATACAAACTCACCCTTGATTCCGTTGTAGCACACTACGTGGGGCGGCGGCGGCCCCACCAGGTGTTGACCAGGGTGGCGGAGACGATGACGGCGCCGCCGGCGAGGGCCCACAAGGTGGGACGTTCGCCATAGGCCAGCCAAGTCCACACCGGGTTCATGGCGGGTTCGATCTGCAGCATGGTGGTGGCTTCGAAGGCGGGCACGTGACGGATGGCGCGCGTCAGGCACCAATAGGCGAGGCCGACCTGGGCCACGCCGAGGTAGAGGACGACGGCCGCATCGCGGGCGCTGAAGGCGTGCACGGGCAGGGCCATGGGGAGGGCGGCGGCGAAGGCGATGAGGTTGCCGGCGGCCACGGTGGCGATGCCGGAATCCTCCCCGCCGCGCCGGCCGTGCCAGCGCAGGCCGGCCAGCATCAAGGCATAGGTGACGCCGCTGCCGAGGGCCAGCAGGTTGCCGCGGGGTGGGTCGGGCGCGGTGACGACGGCGGTATCGCGGCCGGCGAAGAACAGGACCAACCCCGCGCCCACGGCGAGCATGTAGCATAGGTCGGCGCGGCGGATGGGTTCGTGGAGCAGAAACGGTCCGAGCAGGAGGACGTAGAGCGGGGCGGTGGCCTGCAAAAAGATGGCGTTGGCCGAGGTGGTCAAGCGGTTGGCGAGGACAAAGAGGACGAGGGTGGCGGCGTAGGCCGCGGCCACGGGCAGCATGCGCCAGTGCCACTGGCGGCGCGCGTTGGGGAGAACGGCGAGCAGCACCAAAGCGGCCACTCCGGAGCGGAAACTGGCCACCTGCCACCCGGTGAGACTGGCGGCCTTAATGGCCGCGCCGCCGGTGGAGAACAGGAGGCCGGCAGCCAGCAGGAGCAATCGATTGCGGAGGGGAGATTCCAAGAGTTCACGTTAGCACGGGCTTAAGAAAGGCCAGGAGTCCTGTCCCACAACTCACTGGGCCGGGCAGTTGAGCACTTCGAGGAGACGGAGGGCCACCGGGCAATGGCGGTGCGCCTCCCATCCCAGCGCGCCGGCGATGATCAACACCAGCACGAACGGGATCCAGGTGGACCAGACCAAACCATCCACCCAGGTGTGATGCTGTTGCCTGGAAGCCTGCTTCAAGGTACCGGCCAGGAGCACCTGTCCGGCGGCCTCGGGGAGAATGTGCGGCGCGGCGTAAACCAGATAAATACCGCCGCCGAGAATGCCGGCGACGAGCGCGATCAACAGCGCGATGACCATCCAACTGTCGTCGTCGCCGTCGCCGAAATCGAGATCGGGCCACGAATGCCCGCCGGCGGACCCGGAAGACACGGAGGATGGCTGGGAGACAATCGCGGCGGCATCGTTGCCTTCCCAGGAACTGCTGGCGCCGCCGCCCCCCGAGGCGCCTCCGCCGAAGCCCGAGAAGCCGCCGCCGGAACCGCTTCCACCGGAAAAGCCGCCGCCGATATCGAGCGAGCCGCGCGATCCGCCGCAACCGAAATTGAGATTGGCAATACGATTGGCAATTTGCAGGCCCGCCGCGGTACGCACGGACACGTACCAGATCCACACCCGGACCAGCACCAGGAACACGCAGTAGGAGGCCAGCACCGCAATCGGGTAGCGCAGGTGAAGAGGGACCCCGAACGCCATCAGCAGCCTGCTGGACAGTACACCCGAGGAGATCACCGCAGCGAGGATCACGCTCATGTGGAAGCGGACAAAGTAATCGTGCGCGAGGCGGCGCTCCGACTGCGGTTCGTCCACGGGAGACGGGGTCGTGCCGGCTTGCTTCAATGCTCGCCACCTCCGAGATACGAGTTTAGCCCAGCCGGTGTGATCGGCGACAATTAGATCTCCCGGCTGACGACAATTAAAACTCCCGCTCGACGACAACTAATGTGACCATCGAGAATCGCGCTCATCGAGCGCCAGGGGATGGTCACGGACGAGCAGGTGAGGAGGCTGTCGAATACCGAAAAGAATCAGGAGATTGCGGCGTCAAAAGCGGGGATGGACCCGACGACGGCGCGTAGATATCTGGGCTTGGAGCGATTGCCCAGCGAATTGAAGAGGGAGCGCCATTGGCGGACGCGAGAGGACCCCTTCAGCGAGGTGTGGGACGCAGTTCAGCGGCAGGTGCTAGAGAGTCCGCGGCTGGAGGCCAAGACGCTGTTTGAGTGGCTGCAACGGGAATACCCAGGTCAGTTCAGCGATGGGCAGATACGGACCCTGCAACGGCGGATCAAGTTGTGGCGAGCCACGGAGGGCCCCGCGCAGGAGGTGTACTTTGGCCAGAAGCACATGCCGGGAAGGTTGTGCGCGTCGGATTTCACGCATATGACCGAGCTGGGGATCACGCTCGAAGGACAAACGTTCGAGCACCTGGTGTACCACTTCGTGTTGACGTACTCCAACTGGGAGACGGGCACGGTCTGCTATTCGGAGAGCCTGGAGACGCCGCCACGGCGCATGGAATCGGCCAAACGGGAGCGGGTGAAGGTGGACTCGGGCAGTCTGATCCACGTGGAGCGCAACTCCTATTCGGTGAACAGCCGGCTGATCGGCGAGCCGGTCGAAGCGCGGGTGTACTTGAACCATGTGGAGGTCTGGTATGGGCAGCGGAAGGTGGAAGACCTGCCGCGGCTGCGCGGGCGGAGCAAGCATCGCGTCGATTACCGGCACATCATCGAATGGCTGGTGAGGAAGCCTGGCGCGTTTGAGAACTACCGTTATCAAGAGGATCTGTTTCCCACCAGCCGGTTTCGGATGGCATACGATGCGCTGAAGGAAACCACGCCGAGCCGATATACCAAGGAATACTTGAAACTTCTGCAATTGGCGGCCGACGAAGGCGAGGTACAGGTGGATGAGGCGCTGCGCGACCTGCTGGAGGGGAAGGCGGAGGCGGTGACCGGAAAGAGAACGTTTTAGCCCGTTTTCCGCACTTTTTTGGGGGCGCCTCTGCGTTATCAGTGGGTTAGGAGCCAAGTCGGCTATTGTTTGTCACTACAATCGTCGGCCGGATCGAAGAGGTTCTCCTCCGGAAGTGTCAGATCCAGGCGGTCCAAGCGGACACGCGGTCGGGGCAGCGCAACGTTCAGCGAGTGCAGGACCAATCCTTCTTCGGATCGGGGAGTGCTGACTCTCTCCAGTTCCAGTTTCATCCCATCCGCTTTTCGCAGACAGATGGTTCCCATTTGGATGCCACGCAACACCTCCAACACACGGCGGCCGCTCAGCGATCCGCCCCGTTGATGATGGGTCCGCTCCAGCACCCAGTACATTGCGTAGGCGATCCAGCAGAACAACACATGGGCCTCGGCACGCTCCTCCAGGTGATGGCAAACCGGGCGCAATGCCAGATCATGCTTCAGTGTGCGGAACGCGTTTTCCACGCGTACCAGCGTCACATAATCCTCCCACACCTGTCCCGCGTCGGTTCCGGCTACGTTGGTGCGCAGCAAGTACACACCCTCCAGTTTCCGCACCAGTTCCTCGGTCTCTTGCAGAACGTGCCAGTGCACCACCTGACGCGCTTTGGCGGGCCGCTTCTTGTTCCCTGAGTCGATCTCCACGATGGTGGCGGGAAGTTCCTCGCGGCGCACGCACACCCAACTCGACATCCCCGGATGGCGCGCCAGGATGGATCCGATACGCCGGTCGATCTTCTCCGGATTCACCAGCCGTCCCTTGCGCACCGTGTTTTGCAGACGCTCCAGGTGAGCCTTCAGCTTGGACAGCATGCGGTCGTGGATGCCTTTCTCCTTCTGCGCACATCCCCGGCTTCGTACCAGGATTAGGCGGTCACCCTCTTCCTCGCCCACCTCCTGCACCTCCACCACGGCATCACCGGTGTCCGGGTCGGCGCGCTTGGTCTGCCAGGGTCCATGCTGCACTTGTTCCGGAAATCGCTCGGACGCACCTCGACGATCGGCCAGAACATAGCGGACCGTTGAGTCCCGAATAAGTTTGAGGCTGTCCTGCGTGACCATTCCCCGATCCATGCACAGAGTGCGATCCGCCAAACCAAACCGCGCTCCCAGTCGTTTCAGCATCCCCGCTACGGTTTTGTGATCCCTCACATTGCCGGCCAGCACTTCATAACCCACCGGATACCCTTCTCGATCCACCACCGCTCCGATGGTGACCTGTTTGCAGTCCGGCCGGTGATCCCTGGAGTATCCCCGTAGGGCCTTCGGGTTACTCTCCATTTGTCCCTCGAAGTAAGTGCTCGTCAGATCGTATAGTAGATACCGATAGGATTGTCCGAATAGGCTCTGTCCCACGCCGGCAATGCGCTCCTCAATGGCTTGCTTGTGGGGCAGCACCAGATCCAGGCAGCGGTAGAGACGGTCGTCGTTGATGGCTGCCAGCGGAATTCCCAATAGCTGTGGCAAGGCGGTCCGTTGCCACCAGCGCACCATCGGCCATTCCGGCATCGGCTCGACCAGCCGGTTCACGGCCATCAGTGCGGCCACCGCCGGCCAGGGAACCTTCGCAGCGGAG
>Ga0182030_10015316_pt1 | contig 15037 bp, 13 predicted proteins | sample 812S3MmetaG_FD_121299 | JGI IMG/M metagenome (GOLD analysis project Ga0182030, IMG submission 121299) | Permafrost microbial communities from Stordalen Mire, Sweden - 812S3M metaG (Illumina Assembly) | ecosystem: Environmental > Terrestrial > Soil > Wetlands > Permafrost | place: Sweden... | reverse complement strand
CGAACATCAGGAGACCTCGCAGGCCGGGGTCTTTGCCGCCGGCGAGGCGACGGGCATCGGCGGGCTGGAGTTATCACTGGTGGAAGGCGAGATTGCCGGGTACGCGGCTGGCGGCAACCCCGAGCGCGCGCGTGCACTTCTCGGCGCGCGCGCATCGCACCGGCGGTTCGCCGCGGCGTTGCGGGAAGCCTTCGCACTGCGTCCGGAGCTCCGCAGTTTGCCGCTGCCGGGCACGCTGGTGTGCCGCTGCGAAGACGTCGCCCTGGAGCGCGTGCGTGCCTGCGCCAACTGGCGCGAGGCCAAGCTGCACACGCGCTGCGGCATGGGGCCGTGCCAGGGGCGAATCTGCGGCGGCGCGCTGGAGTTTCTGCTGGGGTGGCAGAACGAATCGGTGCGCCCGCCGGTGTTGCCGGCGCGCGTGCGGAGTATGTCGCGATAACGGCTCCTGCGGCCCGAACACAACCCAAACCCAACAGGCTGCGGCAAAGCCCCCGTAGACCGCTTGCTCACGCGCGCGGCTCAGAAACGCGCTCGTGTAATTGCAAGGACTTACCGAGCTGCGACCGTGAGGAGCGGTCTCTTGATCCCCTTTTTCCGCAACCTGCTAATCCTCAAACGCAATGCGGGACCCCGCCCGCACGGGGAACTCCCCTATTGCCCTGAAATATCAAAATCTTTTCTGATGCGCATCGATCCGGCTCTCTGGGCCGAACTGGAAGCCTGGGCGCAGGACGAGCTGCGCAGCGTCAACGGACAGATCGAATACTTGCTGCGGCAGGCGGTGCAGAGGCGCAAGGGCGGTACCGGTACCCGCGGCCCCGACTCGCCGGAATTGGATAAGACATAGTAAACATTGGATTACAGAGCGGCGTGATAGCGCGAATAGAAAAATTCAATTGGACTCCGAAGGCCTCCGGAGGCTAGCGTAAACTATGGCCGCAAGGACACTGAGCGTAATGTCGGAATCCCAGGTTTCGCTATTCCACCGCGTGAGCAGTATTGTCAGCTCCAAACTTTCCATGGATGAAATGTTGGGCGAGGTAGTCGGCTTGACGGTGCAGGCCACCGATTGCGACGCTTGCCTGGTCTACCTGATCGATCACAGTTCCGGCGAAATCGTCCTGCGCGCCTCACAAGTGCCGCACGCCGCCGACCTGGGAAATCTCCGTCTGAAGATCGGCGAAGGGATCACCGGATGGGTGGCGGAGCACAAGTCGGTGGTCGCCCTGCCCTCGAACGCCGCCCGTGACGCGCGCTTCAAACGGTTCCAAACCCTGATCGAAGACACGTATCAGGCTTTCCTCTCGGTGCCGATTATCAGCGGGGGCGAGCTGATCGGGGTCATCAACGTTCATCACCGCGATCAGCACGATCACAGCAGCGAGGAGATCAGCACCCTGATCTTCGTCGGAGAACAGCTCGGCGTCACGATTTCCAAGTCGCTGCTGGAAGAGGAAAACGCCCGGCTGCTCGAAGAAACGCAGGAGATGAAGCGCGAGCTCGAAACCCGCAAACTGATGGAGCGCGCTAAGGGAATCCTGCAGCAGAACCACAGCATCACCGAAGAAGAAGCTTACCTGCGCCTGCGCAATCAGAGCCGGCGATTGCGCCGTCCCATCCGCGAATTGGCGGAGGCCATCATCCTGGCGGAAGAGTTGCATCGCCAGAATAAAGCGATCGAGTAATCCCCTCATTCCAAGTCGACCCGTCACCTTGACCCCGTAACCGCAGTTCCCGCAAGCTGGAGTGTCCCCGCAGACGCCCGCGTACCGCCTACTTCACAAACATACACGGAGGAGACTTGTGGAATACAAGCATGTACGGTTATGGACTGCCGTTGCGGTGCTGTGCTTTTCCAGCAGCGCCTGGGGACAGGTTTCGGAAGCGGATTCGGTAAAAGGCGAGGTGCACGGGGGCTGGCCCGATGTTCGCGGCGCGGTGAGTCTGAGCGATTTCGACGGACGCAGCGTTGGATCGGCCGAGGTGAGGGGCGACGGCTCGTTTGAATTCCGCCACGTGCCCTATGGCAACTATCGCCTGACCGTTCTAGACGGCGGTGAGCAACCCATTCACGAGGAGCTGATTTCGGTGGGCGGCCAGATGCAACCGATTCTCGTCGAGGTGATGCGGCGCGAACCTCAGCGCCCTCCGTCGGGCACTGTCCCGGCAGCCGAATTGCTGCACCGGCCCACGAAAAAAGCCTTCCAGGCCTTCCTCGCCGCGCAGAAACTCGCCGATGCCGGCGCGCATGACAGGGCGGCCGGGCAACTCGCCAAGGCCGTCCAGCTTTCGCCCGGTTACGCCGACGCCTGGGTCAATCTGGCGGCGCAACACATCTTCCTGCGCCGCTACGAACAGGCGCTCCAGGAACTGGCGCACGCCAGCGAGATTTCCCAACCGACCGCCGTGATTCTCGGCGACATGGCCTACGCGCAATATGCGCTGCATCGTTACGCCGAGGGCACGCACTCCGCGCGGCAGGCCCTGCAACTGGATCCGTCGAATGCTTCGGCACATTACCTGTTGGGATCGTTTCTGGCGCTCGATCGCCGCACCCTGGCGGAAGGTGTCCGGCACCTGGAAGTGGCGGCCCGCACCATGCTCGCCGCGCAGGGGAGCCTGGAACGCGCCCGGCGGGATTCGGCACAGCTTGTAACCCGGCGTTGATTTTCCCGGCGGGAGGTCTGTGCTACCCTTGCAGAGAACGGAGGGCACGGTGAAATTCAAAGTCCTGGCAGTGTTGGTTACGGTTCTGGCTGCGCTGGTACTGGCGGCGCAAGACAACAAGCAAACGCCTAAGAAGGCGCCGGCCAAGTCGGCGACCCTGCATCCCGAAATGGCGGTGGCCACGGGCACGTGGGACCATCCGGCAGCCGTCATTGGAACCAAGCCGGCCACTCCCTGGTCCGCCACCACCGTGGCGGCGGGTGTAGACGGCAAGCCGCAACCGGGAAGGCCGATCACCGTGGTCGGCGAGATCGTGGACTTTTCCTGTTACATCCAACTCGGCAAGCACGGTGAAAAACATCGTTCCTGCGGCCAGAAATGCGTCATGAGCGGGCAGCCCATCGGGTTGCTGACGCGGGCAGGCACCCTTTATATGCTGATGCCCGAAGAACACGATCCGCGGCGTGACGGTGGAGTGGACGCCAAGGCCATGGCCGTGGAGCACATGGCCCACATCGTGGAAGTGAACGGCACCGAAGCATCGGTGGGCGGCTATCGCGGCATCTACGTGCAAGGGCTGACCAAATAGGCGCTTACGGTACGCGGACCACGCTGTAGTTGGCCAGCGCCAGGATATCGCCCACCTGCGTCAGGTTCCCTTGAAAATTGATGGTGATTCCGGAAGCGTAAGCGTCCGTGGAGGCCGTTACGCCGGCGCTGAAAGGCAGAACCGTGCCCCAGGATTGTGCGCTGAGCTGCGAACCCGCCGCCAGCACGGCTGCATCCGCGCGGCCCGTCACCAGGGCATCGGAACTAGCGCCGCTGCGATTCAGAATGGGGGTCGCGGCCCAATCGACCTCGAAGGTGAATCCCGAATTCGTGCCTGTGTGGGCCAGGTCAAAACGAATCTCCACGCGGTCGCCCGCCAGCAAGATCCCGGCCGGAATGAAGCAGGCGCCGATGTTGGCCATGGAAACGGCGTTGGTCGACATGCCGGTTCCGCTGCACAGCACCTCCGGCGCCGGGTAAGCTCCCGCGTTGCCGCTGGAACTGCCGCCCAGACGGTAGGAGGCGAGCAGCGTGTCGCCCGGCTGCGGCGCATCGGCGGCCACAAATTGCACCGCGTTCCCCGTGGCCGTAAAATCCTGGCCCGCTTTTTGCAGGATGCCATTGCGATATACCGCCAGGCTGGACGCCGGGTTGGGGGTTGCGGATAGCGTGAAGTTGGTGTTGGACCCATCCACGATGCCCGCCGGGGAATCGCCGTCCATAAATGCCGTGCCCGACGAGCCGCAGGCGCCCGAAGAGCCGTCCACATGAAGGCAGTCCGAGGCGTTGCCGGTGACCGAATCGAGCGCGCCCAGCGCATTGACGAAGGCCACCCGGCCGGCGGAAAAGGCCGACCCCTTCAGCGGGCGTGCGGCCAGATCGGCCACCAGACCTACCACGTCGGACTCCTGGACGGAACTGCCACCGCCGCCCCCGGTGACGTTGGCGCTCGTTGGGGCGGCGACTCGCACGTCGCGAACGCGAACCGGCGCGGCGCTCGACGGCACCAACCAGGTTTCCTGGAATTGCACCCGGCCATCGCTGTTGTAGACCACGGTGTAATAGCCGGCCGGGTTGGTGGGCGAGGGCACCAGCCGCACGCGCAGATTGCCTTCGACCACTTTCACGGTGGTGCTTTGGGTTACGATATCGGCGCTGTCGGTGGACTGAAAACTGCTCCAACCGATGGTCAGGATGCCGTTGAAGCGGGCGCCATCGGCCTTGTACAGCACGTCCTGAATCGTGGTGAGCTGCGGGGTGGCGGCAAAAACGGAAGCCAGACACACGGCGGCAATGAACGTACGGCGAATCATGGGATCCCTCCGGGAAAAAAGCGAGTCTGTTACCGCTCCAGATTAGCCCGAGGGTCCGCGCGCGCGAAGAATGCCCCAACTCCCGCAAATCGCTAAATAATTGAATTACAAGCCGCAAATAATCGAAGATTGCCGCGAAATTTCTGTGAACGGCATTTGGGATATTTCGCCGCTCGCCTGTAAACTGGGGTTCTGGAGCCTATAGGGGCGACGCTCCGCCGGCCTACTTCTTCCCCGCCGCCGCGGGCGAATCCGACGACAGCGGCAATTCGAAGAACAGCAACTCCTGGCCGCTGGCAGCCTCCGTCAACCCCGTAATATAGATGGTCGCCCCGCGCTGCAATCCCGTCTGAAAATAGAAAAAGCCGTTGGCCGATTGCCCCGGAGGCAGCATCTGCGCCGCAAACGCGCGCCCTTCGATTTCCCACGCATCCAGGGGGTTTTTCTTTTTCAGAACCTTGGCCGAGCCGGTCGGTCCGGTCATCACTCGCGGCCGTTCGGCGCCCTGCAGGTAGCGCACCTCGCGAGCTGGCGTGGCATCCACGCGATCCTGGTTGGGACCGACGTACTCGGCGTGAATACGGTCCAGCTTGATGGCGGCGCCGCTGTCGTTCTGAATCACCACCAGCACCGGCAGAACGCCGTACTGGTAGGGATCGAGCTTGCCGAACGCCAGCTTGACCTTCTCGCTCAGGATGTAGGGCTCGACCCCCATGGTGACCTTGTCGTTGGTCTGGCGATTGGCGAAACTGGCAGCCGGCCCGGGTTTGAACGGCGGCTGCTTGTCGGCCGCAAACGCGGCGGTTATACTCAGTAGAAGAGCCAAACGTTTGAAAACAAAAGGCATTTATTTCCTCTATCGGGTCTTGCAGGCGTTTGGATTACCTGTCCTGCTATGCTATTTCCTGGTTCGCGGTCTGCGCAACCGGGCCTACTGGCACTCCCTGCCACAGCGTTTCGGATTCCTGCCACGCTCATTTAGACAGACCGGTCCGGGCGGCATCTGGTTGCATGCAGTTTCAGTGGGCGAGGTACTTTCCTGCATGGAATTCCTCCGCCAACTGCGCGCCGCGTTCCCCCGCACCCGCATCTTCGTTTCCACCTCCACGCTGGCTGGCCGCGCCACCGCCGGGGAAAAGCTCAGCACACTGGCCGACGGCGTCTTCTACGCCCCGGTGGACTACGTATTCGCGGTGCGGCGCGTGCTGCGCCGGTTGCGCCCCTCCGCCGTGGTAATCGCGGAAACCGAGATCTGGCCCAACCTGTTTCGCGAGGTGAAGCGCACCGGGGCCGCGCTCACCCTGGTCAATGGACGCATTTCCGACAAAGCCGTGCCGCGCTACCGTCCCTGGCGGCGTTTCTTCGCCGCCGTCATGCCGGCGCTCGATTCCGTGCTGGCGCAATCGGAGGAGATCCGCCAGCGCTTCCTGGCTCTCGGCGCGCCGCCCGAAAAAGTGCGCGTGGCGGGCAATTTCAAGTACGATTTCGAGCCCCGTGCCCTGCCTTCGGACTCGCCGATACAAGGCCTGCTCGACCGCGTGCAGCCCGCCCAGGTCTGGATCGCCGCCAGCACCATGCCTCCGGCCGCCGCGGGAGACGTGGATGAAGACGATGCCGTGATCGCCGCCTTTCGGCAACTAGCGCCCCGCCATCCCGGGCTGATGCTGATTCTGGCGCCCCGAAAGCCCGAACGGTTCGCCGTGACAGCGGGCAAGCTGGATGACGCGGACATACCGTACATCCGGCGGTCCGCATTGGCTCGCCCGGATGGCGGCCAGCCCCGCGTCCTGCTGCTCGATTCCATCGGCGAGTTGGGCCGCCTGTTCTCCGTGGCGGACGTGGTTTTCATGGGCGGAACGCTGGCCCAGCGCGGGGGTCACAATATCCTGGAGCCGGCGCTCTTCGGCAAGCCGGTGATCACCGGGCCGCACATGGAAAACTTTCAGGCGATCGCCGGCGATTTCCGCGCCTCCGAGGCCTGCGTTCCGATCGCCTCTGCCGCCGAACTACCCGCCGCCGTGGAGCGATTGCTGGCCGCGCCGCGGGAAGCGCGCGCGGTCGGGGAGCGCGCGCTGGCATGTGCCCAGGCCCAGCGCGGCGCATCCGCCCGAGCCGTGGACGAAGTGCGCCGCCTGCGGACCGTGCCGGCCTATCGCCCGGCGATGCCCTGGTACGCCCTGGCATGGCTGCTGGCGCGCCTCTGGGAATGGGGCTCGCGCCGCCGGCAGCGCGCCGATATGCGCCGCCTCCGCCGCTTACCCGTCCCGGTGATCAGCGTGGGCAACCTCACTATGGGCGGCACCGGCAAGACGCCGTGCGTGCTGCGGCTGGTGGAGTTGCTCCGGGCGCGCGGCCAGAAGCCCGCCATCCTCACCCGCGGATACGGCCGGCAGTCGCCCGATGCCAGCCTGGTGGTTGCGGCCGGCGAGGTCGTGCCGCCGCAGCAATCGGGCGACGAGGCGCAGATTTTCCTTCGCTCGGGACTGGCGCCCTTGGGCATCGGCGCCGGCCGTTTTCTCTCCGGCACGCGCCTGCTCGAAAGGTTCGACGCCGGAGTGCTGCTGCTCGACGACGGGTTTCAACACCGCCGGCTGGCGCGCGACGTAGACATCGTGCTGGTGGATGCGCTCGATCCCTTCGGCGGCGGCGGCGTATTTCCGCTGGGCAGTTTGCGCGAGCCGGTGGCCGCGTTGGCCCGCGCCAACGTCATTCTAATCACGCGTTGCGACGGATCCGACCTCGCCGAACCGATCGCGCGCGAAGTGCATCGCTGGAACCCGCAAGCGCCGGTCTTTCGATCCTCGGTTGAGCCGCGAGCGTGGGTCGAGCACGCGACGGGAGAGCGTTTCGGCGTCGCGGAGCGCCCGTTCGGCCGCGCCGGGGCTTTCTGCGGCCTGGGGAATCCAGCCTCGTTTCGCCATACGCTGGAGACTCTGGGGGTGGAGATTGCCGACTGGATCGAGTTTGACGACCACCACCGCTACCGTCCGCGCGAACTACGCCACATGGCGCAGCAGATGGCGGCCAATGGCGCTACCGCGTTGGTGACCACTCAAAAGGACGCCATCAACTTGTGCGAAGACACGGCGGAATTGGTAGCGCCGCTGGGGTTGTATTGGCTCGAAATCGGCATCAAGATCGAGCGCGAAGAGGAATTTCTGCGAGCGATCGTGCGCGCATAACGGCAAAAGATCGCATTGGTTCGAGGGGATTCCTGCCAGCCGGCGCCCGTACCACGCGTCCCCGCATCCGAAGTCGCCGTAGGTCCAAACGGCCTCGCCGGGAATTACTTACCTTGCGCCCGCCGGCGGCGCGCCCGCAGGGTTCGCCAGAGAAAGTACGCCGCAAGCAGGACGACCAGGCCGATCGCCACCGCGGTGAAGTAGCGCTCTACCTCTTTTTCGACCGCCTCCCAGCGGTTCCCGAGGAAGTATCCCAGGCCGAGAAAGGAGGCGACCCAGAGGCAGCCGCCGCTGTAGGCGAACAGGGCAAACTGCGGCGCTTCCACCGCGCTCATACCGGCGGCGAAGGCGGTGAGATGGCGGAATCCGGGCACGAAGTAGCCGAACGTGAGCCCCCAGTGGCCCACGCGCGCGAACCAGGCGTGCGCCCGGTTGACGTGCTCTTCGGTGACCCGGATGTAGCGTCCGTAACGGTGGATCAGTTGCAGACCGAAGGTGCGGCCCAAGGTGTAGCTGATCGTGATGCCGCCCAGGCTGCCGGCGAGCGCCGCGGCGAACGCCAGCGGCAGGGAAAGGCTGCCCCGGAAAACCAGGAAGCCGGTGAACGTGAGCAGCGTTTCGTCTGGCACCGGGAGGCCGACGATCCCGAACACCAGAAGAAGAAAGATGGCCAGGTAGCCATACTGCGCGATCCAGCCGAGAACCTGTTGTTCCATTCAGCGGATACCGCTACACCACCAGACCGGTGATGGCCACCGGGGACCGTTCCCCGCCGATGACCACGATGCCGCTATCGCTCACGAAATAGCGCGCCTCGTCGGCTGCCCGGTCGTAGCCGACGCTGGTATCCGGCGGTACCTTGACGTTCTTGTCGAGGATGGCGCGGCGAATTTTCGAACGGCGGCCGATGTCGCAGTTGTCCATAATGATCGAATCCTCCACCAGCGCGCCGGCGTGCACGCGCACGCCGCGTCCCAGCACGGAATTGCGCACCACTCCCCCGGCCAGGATGCATCCGCCGGAGACGATGCTGTCGATGGCCTGGCCGCGGCGGTTGGCCTCGTCGAAGGTGAACTTGGCGGGCGGGTCGGAGTAACTCGAACTGCGCAGCGGCCAGGCGCGGTTATAGAGGTTGAGCGCCGGCTTCACCGAGCGAAGATCCATGTTGGCGTCGTAGTATGCCTCGATGGTTCCGACGTCACGCCAGTAGGGCTCGGTGTCGGGCGGTTCGCCGGGGATGCGGTTGGTCTGGAAGTCGTAGGAGTAGATCTCGGCCTTGCCGGCCAGTTTGGGGAGAATGTTGTGGCCGAAATCGTGCTGGCTGCTTTCCTCCGCGGCATCGTCGTGCAGCAGTTTTACCAGGGTGCGGGTAGAGAAGATGTAGTTGCCCATGGAGGCAAACACGCGGTTGGGGTCGCCCGGCATGGAGGGGGCGTCGGGATTCTTCTCGTGGAACGCCAGGATGCGTCCGTCTTCGGCGGCTTCGATCACGCCGAACTCGCTGGCCATGTCGCGCGGCGCGGGAATGGCCGCCACCGTCACTTCGGCCCCCTTGGCGATGTGATATTCGATCATGTTGGTGATGTTCATGCGGTAGACATGATCGCCGCCGAAAATCGCCACCACTTCCGGATCGGACTGTTCCACCAGGTTGATGTTCTGGTAGATGGCATCGGCGGTTCCCTGGTACCAGGTTTCGTCCTCGGAGCGCATCTGGGCCGGGACGGGAATCAGGAACTGCGATTTGAGCAGGCTGCCGAACTGCCATCCCTCGGCCAGGTGCTGGAGCAGCGACTGGCTGCGGAACTGCGTCAGAACATACAGCGAGTAGATTCCGGAATTGATGAAATTACTCAATACGAAATCGATAATGCGGTATTTTCCACCGAACGGCACGGCCGGTTTGGCCCGTTCCTTGGTAAGCGGGAAGAGCCGCGTGCCCTTGCCTCCCGCCAGCACGATTCCGAGTACTCTTATGCGCATGCTTTTCACCAAAGGCTTATTGTTTCAGGCAGGCGGCGGGGATGGCAAGGAGAAACTTCGGGTTGTCATCCGCCCGCCAGCGGACGCCGTGGAATAGAATGGTCGAACATGACGGATCGCGGATTTCGGGAAGCGGCGGTAATCGGGACCGGAATGATGGGTCCGGGGATCGCTTTGACGCTCACCTTGGGAGGTTTACGGACTACCATCCTGAGCCGTTCCGGCGACAACGCCGCGCGCGGACTGGAGAAGGCCCGAGCGCAGGCCCGCCTGCTGGCCGAAAACGAACTGGCGGACCGCGCCCGCACGGAAGCGGCGTCCGGGTTGCTGAACGCCTCCACGGCGTTCGACGAGACCATCGCCGGCGCGGACCTGGTGGTGGAGTCCGGCCCCGAGGATATGGCGTTCAAACAGGAGTTATTCGGCCGCCTGGACGCCGTGGCCGGTCCGCGGGCCTTGCTGGCGTCGAATACCTCGGGGCTGAGCATCACGGCGGTGGCGTCCCGCTGTGCGCGGCCCGAACGGGTGCTGACGGCGCACTTCTGGAATCCGCCGCACCTGATGCCGCTGGTGGAAATCGTCAAAGGAGCGAAGACCTCGGACGAGGCGGCGGAGGCGTTGCGCGCGGTGCTGGTGGAGTGCGGCAAGACTCCCGTCGTCGTGCGCCAGGACCGGCCGGGGCAGCTTGGCAACCGCCTGCAGATGGCGCTGGTGCGGGAAGCCGCGTACATCGTCGAGGAAGGAATTGCCAGCGCCGATGACGTCGACACGGTGGCCCGCAACGGATTCGGCCTGCGCATGCCGGCGTACGGCATTCTGGAGCACCAGGACGTGGTGGGCCTGAATCTCGGGCTGGCGGTGGTGGAATATGTGGCGCGCGACCTGTATAACGAACCGCGCGCGCCGGAGTATTTCCGCGAGTTGGTGCGGCGCGGCGAACTGGGCGCGTCCACCGGCAAGGGCTTCTACGACTGGTCCGTGAAGAGCGCCGGCGAGGTGCGCGCGCGGCGCGACGCGTTCCTCATCGAAGTGCTGCGCTACCGGCGGCGGAAGAGCGCGCCGGACGCCTGACGCCGCACGCCACACCGCAGCGAACCTTTGAAACCACGTACTTAGCGGCAGACTCTCGCCTGTCCTAAAGCTCCCGGACAGGGCGCCGATATGTAAACTGTCGTGCGTTCGCGTGAAACAGCATGATCTCGATCATCGGAATCGTCGTCGTTCTGGGAGCCATTGCCGGTGGCTACCTGATGGAACATGGAAAATTTCTGGTACTCGTACAACCGGCGGAACTACTCATTATTCTTGGCTCGGCGATTGGGACGGTCATTGTGGCAAATCCCATACCCACGCTGATGCGCATTGTCAAAGGCTTGACGGGAATCATAGCGGGGAGCCCGTTTACCAAGGCGTATTACCTGGAAACCCTGAAAATGATCTATGAGTTATACAACGTGGCGCGCAAGAGCGGCACCGCCAAACTGGAGGAAGAGGTCGATAATCCCGATAAGAGTCTGGTTTTTAAGAAGTATCCCAAGTTTCTGCAATCGCACCATGCGCTTTATTTTCTCTGCGACACGCTGCGTATGGCGGTATCGGGTGGGGTCGATCCCATGGAGATCGACCAGATGATGGAGGTGGATCTGGAGGTCCATCATCGCGAATCCGCGGAGCCGGTCACGGCGCTCAGCACCATGGCGGATTCTCTACCCGGGCTGGGAATCGTGGCCGCGGTGTTGGGAATCGTCATCACCATGGGATCGTTGGGCGGCCCCAAGGAACAGATCGGCGAACACGTGGCTGCCGCCCTGGTGGGCACGTTCCTGGGAATCCTGCTGTGCTATGGCGTATTTGGTCCGCTGGCGAGCGCCATGGGCAAGCAGAATAGCGCCGAGGCCGATTATTTGGGATTCCTGCGCATGGCGGCAATCGCCTTCATCAAGGGGCTGAGCCCCATCATGGCGGTGGAACTGGCGCGGCGTTCGATTCCCAGCGGGGTCCGTCCGACTTTTCAGGAAGTGGAAGGCGCCTGTCGCGGCGGCGGAAAGCCCGCGGGATAGCCATGCCTGTCCAAGAGGAAGCCCCTCCCGTACCGGCCCCGGTTAGGCCCATTATCGTGATCCGGAAGAAGGTCTCCGGGCACGGCGGGCATCATGGCGGCGCATGGAAGGTGGCCTACGCCGATTTCGTGACCGCCATGATGGCGTTGTTCATCGTGTTGTGGTTGACCAGCGCCGACGACCAGGTCAAGCAGGCGGTGAGCGCCTATTTCAACAACCCGACGGGGCCGGCAAACTGACGGCCCTGGCCGCGGCGGGCTTAGGGCACGCCATCGAGTTACCCAAGGAGGACATGGCCAAGCTCCGCGAGAAGATTCAGGAAGCTCTGGCGCAAACACCGAACTTCAAGAATCTCAAAGACCACGTGGAAATCACCATTACGGCCGACGGTCTGCGGATCGAGCTGTTGGAGACCGAGGCGGGAATGTTCTTCGAATCGGGGAAAGCCGTGCCGACGGAATCCGGCGCCGCTCTTTTGGCGCGCCTGGCCGAAGAGTTGGGCAAAATGCCCAACAGCATGTTGATTGAAGGCCACACGGACTCCAAACCGTACGCCAGCGACGACGGCTATACCAACTGGGAACTTTCTACCGACCGCGCCAATTGCGCGCGCAAATTCATGGAGGCCAACGGCCTCAGGCCGGAACAGGTGCAGCAGGTGCGCGGCTATGCCGACCGCCAGTTGCGCCATCCGGACGATCCCAGCAACGCCTCCAATCGCCGTATTTCGGTGATCGTACAATACCTGGATCCGAAGCCTGGAGGTCCGGGAGAAGCGGCGAAAGGAGAAGCCGGGCAGCCCCCGAAGGGTGAAGCCCCCAAGTCCGAACCGTCCATGGGTGCGCCCAAGAAATAGCCGCCGCCCTTTATACTAATCTCCAGTGACATTTGAGAACGTGGCGGACAACCTCCGCGAGTCGTTTCGTGTAGTGGCGGCCGGCCGCGGAAGGGGCGAGGTCCGCGAACTTCCGGGCGTCAGCATCGCCGCCGCCGGAGTCACCTTCCAGATGTTTAATTCGGCGTTCCTGTCGGCTCCGGTGCTTTCGGAAGCGGAACTCGAGCGGCGTATTCTGCTCGCCACATCGCACTTCAATGTGCGAGGGCTCGAGTGGGCCTATTGGGTCTGCGAAGACTGGATGGAAGGCCGCACCCGCCGCCGATCGCGGCAGATTTTCGAGCGGCAGGGGCTGCGTCACTCGGTGGACCTGCCCGGAATGGTGGCGGAACACATCGCTCCGCCGGTGAAACCGCTGCCTGCCCTGACCGTCCGCCGGGTGGGAGATGGGGCCACGCGCGATGCGTTTTGCGGCATCGGGTCGGTCTGCTTCCACGTGCCCATCGCGTGGTTCCGCGAGGTGTTCGATAACCGCGTGGTCTGGGATAAGTTCGCCGCTTATGTGGGCTACCGCAAGGATGAGCCGGTTTCCACGGCGGCGATTGTCATGGGCGGCGGCGCCATCGGGGTATACAATGTCGCCACTATGCCGGACCGGCAGCGGCGCGGCTACGGCGAAGCCGTCATGCGCTACGCGCTGGGCGAGGCGCAAAGGGAGCACGGCATGGAGCGTACCATCCTGCAATCCACACCCGCCGGCCTGCGTCTTTATGAACGTATGGGCTACCGCAGGATTACGCGCGTGTCGGTCTACGCGAGCTGACCGGCATGTTCGATCTTTTCCGTTCCTTTCTACCCATCGAGAATCCCCTGGGATTTGGCGCGGGCGACTATCTGGAATTGCTGCTGGGCGTCCTGCTCCTGCTGGCCGCGCTGCTGTGGCGCAAGCACCTGGAGCCGCGAGCCAGCCGCCTGGCCGGGCGAACCGTCTGGTCGATGGCGTTGCTCGCGGCGCTGCCGGTAGTGCTGCGGCTGGCTCTGCTGCCGCACCATCCGGCGCCCTCGCCGGATGTCTACGACGAGTTCAGCCACCTGCTGGTGGCCGACACCCTGCGGCACTTCCGGCTGGCCAATCCGATGCATCCCCTGCACCAGTTCTTCGAGACCTTCTTCGTCCTGCAGCAGCCGGCCTACAGTTCCATCTATCCGCTGGGGCAGGGGCTCGCCATGGCGCTCGGGTGGATGATCTTTGGAACTCCCTGGGCGGGAGTGATGCTCGCCACCGCGGCCTTTTGCGCCCTGTGCTACTGGATGCTGCGCGGCTGGACCACGCCGGGCTGGGCGCTGGCCGGCGGGGCGCTGGCGGTGATGGAATTCGGGCCCCTCAGCCAGTGGATGAACGGCTATTGGGGCGGCGCCCTGACTGCCGCGGCGGGCTGCCTGGTATTTGGCGCGCTGCCGCGATTGCGCCAGGTGAGCCGCCGGCGGGATGCGGCGCTGCTGGGCCTGGGCCTGGCGATCCATCTGCTTACGCGGCCGTATGAAACCCTGTTCCTGGGGCTGGCGGTGGCGCTGTTCTTCGTCCCGGCCCTCCGGACTGCCGGCGAGGTCCGCAGGCTGCTGCGACTCGCCGCGGTGGCCGCGTTGGCGGTGGCGCCCGCCATCGGGCTGACGCTCCTGCAGAACCGCCAGGTCACCGGCAGTTGGACCACCATGCCCTATGCGCTCAGCCAATATCAATACGGCGTGCCGACTTCGCTGACCTTCCAGGCGAGGCCCGTGCCGCACGTCCAACTGACGCCCCAGCAGCAGCTCGACTACCGCATGCAAACCTCCTTCCGGCCGGTCGGCGGCGAGAGCCTACGCGCCTACCTGGAGCGCCTGGAATATCGCGTGCGCTACTACCGTTTCTTCTTCCTCCCGCCGCTCTACCTGGCGCTCGCGGCCTTTTTGCCGGCCCTGCGCCAGTACCGCTTCGCCTGGGTGGCCATGGCGCTGGCGCTGTTCGCGCTGGGCACAAATTTCTTTCCGGCATTCCAGGTTCACTACATCGCGGCGGTCACCTGCCTCTTCGTGCTGATAAGCGTCACGGGCCTTGCATGGCTCGGGCGGCTGACCTTCGGCGGGCGTCCAGCCGGGGCGGAGGCGGCGCGCCTGGTTTTCTTCCTGTGCGTGGCACACTTTTTCTTCTGGTACGGCCTGCACGTGTTCGACACGGGCGAGATCTCGCAGGCGGTTTTGCCCTACGAGACCTGGGACAATATTAACCATGGCAATCCGGCGCGGCGCATCGCCGTCAACCGCCAGTTGGAACAGGCGCCGGGCGACTTGCTGGTATTCGTGCGCTACGCGCCGCAGCACATTTTCCAGGAAGAGTGGGTCTGGAATGCCGCCGATATCGACGGCGCGCGCGTGGTCTGGGCCCGCGATCTGGGACCCGAGGAGGAT